>Ga0214923_10003748_pt1 | contig 18846 bp, 13 predicted proteins | sample LL1510_MetaG_FD_177993 | JGI IMG/M metagenome (GOLD analysis project Ga0214923, IMG submission 177993) | Freshwater microbial communities from Lake Lanier, Atlanta, Georgia, United States - LL-1510 | ecosystem: Environmental > Aquatic > Freshwater > Lake | place: USA: Georgia | collected...
TCAGCCCATTTTAAATTGAAATAATAATCAGGCGCCTCAACAGAAGTTCCACTGATAACTACATTACATCCTTTGTTGCTTGGCTTGCTTATGTGTCCACATTTATCAACTACAATAACCTGATAACAAAAAGCCTGTTTGTCTACATTAAAACTAGAATCAGATAGTGTGGTATCTTTTATCACGAACTCAGGCACACTTCCCATAGAACCTGTAATTGGATATTTATATATTTCAAATTCCTTGAATTTGGGTTCTGCACTCATGACCCATTTTACGTCAACTCTCCTATCTTCAAATACACTTGCCGATATTAAATGCACAGGATCTATGGAATTGTTTAATTCTCTAACTGTACAAAATACATTTATTGGCTGAACCTTGGTATCACATATATTTACACCAATCATTCCAAAACAATAATTATTTAATTGTGGATTAACTACATTATTATCAATAAACTGACCTGCCAAATTATCAAATACAGTATCTACAATTTGTTTGGTTCCATCAGGATTTGTTCTTTCAATTAGAAAGTATTTAAAGAAATTAGTTGGCACAGTTGTAGCGGGCCATGAAATTTTCATTTGTTTGGTAACCCTATCATAACTTACACAAATTGCATCTGGTGGAATTACTTTTGGAGGTTCTTCTATGAGTATTGAAATTGTGGCGTATGTAGTATCAGACTTCGGACAACCACAATCATATATCATTACTTGAAGTTTGACTGTATCTTTAGAAAAGCTTCCACAAGTAGTTTGCCATTTTAATTTTAACCGTGCCCTGTTTATTCCCATTGTTGTTGTAACAGAGGCCGTATCCGTAAATTTCATAGCCCCTTTTTTCAACCATTTCACTTTCAAGTTAACCGTATCAAACACGTCTGCATCGTATGCAAATTTTTGAATATCTATCAATTCGGTAGCTGTAACCCTGATAAAAGTATCCGACATCCAAGGTTTTTTATTCAAGTTTTCAAAGTCAATTTTAAACAATGCATTGTTACAATTTCTGCTATTCATTGTTGTGCTAAATGCGGTTGGCGTTACAGGAAACAAACCATTTTGACGACAACCGGCGCAAACAGATTGATAGATAATACCCTTCTTGTCAAACCTACTCGTTCCGCCATCTACATGTTCTTCAGCTTTTTTTGACCCAGTACTTACTCCTCCAAAAAAAGTTCCAAATGCCAAGTTATACATGTTTTTGGAAAATACCGCAATATAAAAATCACTACCATCTGTTGTCTTTTGTATTGCATCATTGGTGGTTTGAAGGTTTCTTGTATTCCCTTTGTTTCTGTGAACTTTAGAAGCTCCGGTATTAATATCGTATAAAGCAGTATTTGTTGCACCACCCCATCCTGAAATAAAAATACGTTCACAACGATCAACCAAGAACGCCGAAGGACTAATGTTGGGCATGTTTCCATTGGCCCCGAAGGTTGTTTGAATGAGTATTGTATTTAAATCCTGACTGTGCTTTGTAATAAACTGACCTGTATTAGATTGGCTGTAAGGTGAATTAATGGTATTGATTTGACCTTCTGTTTGTCCATAAATATATGGATTCCCTTTTAAATCAGTTTGTACAAAATACGCCTGTTCATAATTGGCAGTACCATAATACTTACCGCTTAACATGATCCCATTTTTCGAATCAAATCTCATGAGCATTCCATCTACATCGCCAATAAAATCATTTTGCCAAACACCTGAGAATTGAGATTTCAACCCCCTAGAATTGGTTCCACCCGCAGCATATAAATCGCTATTTTTACCCAAAGCAATTCCATAAATGGCATCGTAATATTTGTCTTCGCCACCTATGACTTGCGACCAATTTAAACTTTTCAAATCGCTTGTAAGTGAAAATACAGTTCCGTCTTCTTCAACTGTTCTGATTCTACTTCCAACTGTTTGTGGAAAGTCATCTGAATACGTTACTCCACAAACAAAAATGGTTTTATTATCGGTAATAATTTCTCCTCTAAATTCGTCGGCATAGTTATATAACAATGGAAAATCATCAACCGGAGTTACAGACCTATCCGCACCAACGCCATCTTGACCACTGCCACCAACATAGGTGCCAGCCAATATTTTTGTTCCTGCCCAACTAATTTTAGTTATGGTAAAATCATATGAACCGTTCCAAGTAACATCATAACTTCCTACGGTTACAGGAAAATCGCTACTCTTGGTAGTTGCCATTACATATAGGTTATTCAAAGAATCTACAACCATTGAATGCGGTTGTTCGTTATCTGATCCCCCCAAATAAGTACAAAAAACCAACTTGCTACCAGATTGATTGTATTTTAATAATGCAATATCTCTATCTCCTCCATAACCCAATTCTTCAGGAACCCCGCCGCCAAACTGAATTTGAAATGCACCTGTTGTTACGGGCAACCCAACGTCGAAAACTGTACCTCCAGAATACCCATTTCCAATTTCATCATAAGTTCCAGTGCAACCAAAATTATCTGCACTAGAGCCACTATAAGTGCTAAAAACCAGAACAGGATCAACCACAATCTTTGTATTTCTTTTTAAAGTTGTTTGCCTTTGAATTTTATATGCAATTTCATTGCCGTTTAAAATATATTGACAAGGAATAATTGACGATGGATTTGCACTTTCATAAACCAAGGGAATATTTTCATTCCAATTCAAAATACTCGTTTCAAATCGAAGTTCAGTTTCACTGTTTTTAGTAATACCGGCTCCATTCACTTTTATTTTTATGAGGGACAGTTTCTCTTGCGAACAAATCCAATTGTATTTGATGCCTCCATTGCTAGCAATTATTTCTAAATCAACATCTTTATAAATGGATCTTACAATTATTTTGGAATATTTATAAAGTTCTGTGGCCCATTTTTTAGGATTATTTCCCTTAAAATAATTGATGTAATAATCTGATTTGCTTCCTTCAAAATCAATATTCGTATAATTTGCATTCACAAAATCTAATTGAACACTGTGAGAAGCAATTTGGGTATTTTCAAGTGATCTGTCATGAATTTTCATCACATCATCTGTATTCCAGAAATGAAGCCATAAACCATCATTACATAACCAAACGTTGCCTATATTTAATGATGCATAGGCTTTCACTTTTTCAGGAAATTGACCTTTATTTTCAATAAATATCTCCGATTGCCCTTTCAAAAGTTGAGGGGTGATCATGAAAATAACGATTAAAAAAAGCAGGTACTTTTTCATTGATTTATACAAATTTCGTTGAAATAATGCATGTTTCAACTCATAGACATTAAAAATATACTCAAAGTTTTCGCAAAAATGCGAATTATTCCAAATTAAGTTTACCTAAATTTGCCATTGAATGAGAATATTGTTTTTTGGAACACCTGAATTCGCTGCAACTTCATTGGAATTAATTGCAAAAGAAGGATTTAATGTAGTAGGCGTAGTAACAGCTCCAGATAAGCCAGCGGGAAGAGGTAGACATTTAAAGTCAAGTGAGGTAAAAGTTTCAGCCGAAAAATTAAATATTCCCATTTTTCAACCTACGAATTTGAAATCAGAGGATTTCCTACATGAAATTAACCGGTTAAACATTGATCTGGGTGTTGTAATTGCATTTCGAATGTTGCCCATGCAAATTTGGTCGGCACCAAAATTAGGTACCATTAATTTACATGCATCATTATTGCCAAATTATAGAGGTGCCGCGCCTATTCAACATGCCATTATTCAGGGTGAGATTAAAACTGGCGTGAGTACATTTTTCCTAAAGCACGAAATTGACACTGGTGATCTAATTGATCAACAAGAAGTTGAGATTGAAGAAAATGAAACAGGCGGATCATTGCACGATAAACTAATGCAAGTTGGTTCACAATTGATGATTCAATCGTTAAGAAAAATTGAAGCTTTTGGTAATTTAACTCCAACATTCCCACAAATCTATTCCGAAGAATTAAAAATGGCTAGCAAAATCAGCCGCGATTTTTGCAAAATTGACACAAATCAAACAGCCGTTGAAATACATAATAAAATTAGGGGGTTAAGTCCTTATCCTGCAGCATGGATTGAAAGTGAATTAGGGGAACTGAAAATTTATGCTTCGAAAATTGTTTTAGAACCGTTAAAAAATGAATCACATGATGCAATTTTCATCGAAAATAAAAAACTATACATAGAATGTAGAAATTCTTTTTTAGAGATAATCGAGCTTCAACCTCAAGGAAAACAAAGGATGTCAGCGATTTCCTATTTAAATGGCTTGAGATAATTTTAAAAATACTTTATTTTTTTCTTGCATTTAACAATAATGTTTTGTTTATTGCGTTTTCAATATCATAAAGAAAACGCCTATAGCTATAAAAATACTCAACCAAAAATGTATTAACAATTAAAGTTTAATCCGTAAGGAGGAGTATTATTATGGCTACAACAATGATATCAGATGGTGTGTTAATTAAGCACTACACAGAAGGCAATCAAGGCGCTTTTGAAACCCTTCTCAAAAGACATAAAAATCGTATTTTCTCGAGTATTTACGCTCTCGTTGGTGATCGCTACATTGCTGAGGATATATTTCAGGAAACCTTCATTAAAATCATACACTCAATTAGAACTGGCAAATACAATCACGAGGACAAATTTCTACCTTGGGCGATGCGTATTTCTCGAAATATGTGTATTGACTCAATTAGGCAAAGAAAGCGTTTGCCAATTGTTGTAGATAGTGAAGGCAATGATATTTTGAATAACATTGGAATTTTCGAAAAAAGCCAAGAAGAGTTACATATTGAAAATGACGAAATCGCAATGTTACGAAAATGGATATGGGAATTACCGGAAGAGCAACGAGAAGTGCTGGTTTTGAGGAATTATGCTGATTTAAGTTTCAAAGAAATTGCTATTGTAACAAATACAAATATTAATACCTGCATCGGTAGAATGCATTATGCTTTAATTAATCTAAGAAAAATGACGCAAAAAAATTCAGTTAAAATAAAATAAAATTCAAAGTAATGCGTTATTAACTTAAATAACGTGAGGCTTATGATTTATAACATTACCAAAACTGAATTGCTAAAGTACTTTTACAATGAATGCTCACCTAGCGTGAGTAAATTGATTGATTTGGAGTTAGAAGCAAATCCTGATTGGAAAGTATACTTAAATTATCTAGAAACAGTTCAAAATTCAACTAAAATTGATTTAAAGCCAAGCGATACTTTGGTTTGCATGATCTTAGAAGAGAGTGCGGCAACCGAACACCACTCACTATAAAATTTAATTACAGGAATAAATTTTTAAGTTCTTTTGCATCTTCAGGCTTCATTTTTCCAGCCAAAATCAACCTAACTTGTCGGCGTCTTAGCGCACCATCAAATTTACTTTGCTCTTCAGGAGTTTGAGGTTCAATTTGAGGTACAACTACAGGCCTATTGCGGCTATCTAACGCAACAAAAGTATAATATGCCTCATTGCTCTTTATCTTCTCACCACGTGGAATGCTATGAGCGTATACTTCTATAAAAACTTCCATTGAAGAATTGAATGCCCTGGTAACATAAGCTGTTAAGGTAACAACATCTCCTAATCGGATGCTTTCTTTAAAAGAAACACTGTCAACTGCAGCTGTAACCACTATTTGGTTGCTATGTTTTTGAGCAGCAATTGCTGCACAAATATCCATCCAATGCAACATCTTCCCCCCCATTAAATTATTTAATGTATTTGTATCATTAGGCAATACAATTTCATTCATTTCTGTGAGAGACTGACTTGGGTATTTTGTGTTATTTTGTTGCATATTTTTTTAAAATAAAAAAGGGCGATAAAATCGCCCTGTTATAACTTGTTTTTGTTCAATTATGCTTGAGCTTCAACAACAGAAACGAAGCTTCTGCCGTCTTTACCTTTTCTGAATCGAACAACACCATTCGATAAAGCAAATAAAGTATGGTCTTTACCAATACCTACATTTACTTCTGGGTGATGTTTAGTACCTCTTTGACGTACAATGATATTTCCAGATTGAACAACTTGTCCACCAAAAATTTTCACGCCTAGACGTTTACTATGCGATTCTCTACCGTTTTTGGTGCTACCCGCACCTTTTTTATGTGCCATACTTTCTAAATTATCTTATTAAGCCTTGATACTTTCGATTTTCAAACAAGTGTGTGAATGTCTGAAACCATTCTTCACTGTATACCCTTTTCTTCTTTTCTTTTTGAAAACGATAATCTTATCGCCTTTTCCGTGCTCGGCAACAGAACAAGTAACTTTCGCACCTGCTACTGTTGGAGAACCCACTTGGATCTTGTCTCCACCTATGAACAAAACATTTTCAAACTCAATTTTTGAACCTGTTTCTGCGTCCAAACGATTTACAATAAGAAAGGTATTTTCTGAAACCTTATATTGTCTTCCTGCTATTTCTACTATTGCGTACATGACGTAAAATTGGGTTGCAAAGATAGTGAAATTATTTTACCAAACAAACCTTTAATGAGATTTTTTATTTAAATTTCATTGTGTTGCATTTTGTATACACTCCTAAAACTGGTGTTTATCTATTGATCTCCCCGACGCATTTTTGTATTGCAATGAAAAAAGGATTTCTTACAGCCGCCGTTTTGTTTAATGCCATTATTGCTATGGCTCAACCCGACAAGCCTAAAGGTTTTGAAAATAGCAGTCACGATGTAATTTCCGGTACAAATATTAAACTTATCTCCGCATCTAAGCTATCAATAGAACCGATTGTGCCAAAAACTGAAACTCCGAAAATCACCCTCAAATACGAAACACCAGAATTGAATTGGAATACGCCAAAATTAATTCAAACCATTGATCCCGATAAAATAAAAGAAAAAGGCATAGATTCAATTACCCTCTCAAATTATATACGTTTGGGAGGTGGAAACAATACCCACATTATTGGTGAAGTTTATTTATCAAATAAACCAAATGCGAAATGGTCATATCATCTAAATTTGGCTCAACTTCAAGCAAATAACAAAACCACATTGCAGGAATTTGCAAATACGCGCATTCAATTAGGTGGATCTAGATTTTTCAACAATTCCAGTCTAAATGCTTCTTTGTTTTATAACAGAGACCATGTTGCTTTCTTTGCAAAAGATTCTAATTTTAAATCCGAAGGAAAATCTTCCGCCATCAATTTATTCAATGCGGGCAAAATTGCAAATACCTATGGAGTAAATATAGATTATGTTTCATTAGCAACAAACAAAAAGCCTGAAATTAAATTACTAAATAGACTTTCATCTTTCAACACCAATACAAATCACGATGAATTGGAAGTAAATAGTACGTTAAAAATGTTAAAAACCTACAAGAATTTAACTATATGGGGGGAGTTATCATTTACCGATATCCAATCAAAACAAAAAATCGACACGGCCAAAACTCAATCAACCATGAATCAAATATTTATTGATTTTAAACCCCGTGTTCAATTCATTCACAAACAAACAGACTTGAACGTTCAAGTTGGATTGAATATCACCCATAACAATTTCACTACGTTAAGTCGCAGCAAAAATTACATAAATCCATTTATTTATGCAGAAAAAGGCATCAAAGGATTAGAAATGAAGGTTTATGGATCTATTGATGGAGGTTTAATAAAAAACTCATTAAGAAGAATGAACGAGGTTATGCCATACTTTGCTGATACATTGATTTTGAAAAACCAATTTGAGCAATTAAATGGTTATATCGGTATCAAAGGTAAAATATCAGGTAATTCTCAATTTAGTTTGGATTTTGGAGGAAATTCAGTTTCAGACATGCTAAATTATGTAAGTGCCAAAGAAACAAATAAATCAGTTTATGACAGTTTGAATTTGATGCGTGCAGCATATTTAACCAATGTAAGTACAATTTATTTTAGGGCATTTGCACAATACAACTTAGGCGAATCATTCAAACTAATGGGAAATTTAAAAGTAACACAATATACACCAACAGTTTTTCACATGCCTAGTTTTACATTTAATTTAACCGCAGAATATTCTCCAATTTCATCAGTTATTGTTAAATTGGGTATGCAAGGTGTTGGAACCAGATATAATAACCTTATGAATAAATCTTTGCCATTAAATAAATACACAGATGTGTATGCACGTTTAGACTATCGATTTAATGGCTCCGGAAGAATTTGGATACAAGGATCTAATTTGTTAAACCAAAATTATCAAACTTATTATGGTTATAAGGCTTTTGGCTTGACCGTAATGGGTGGAATAAGTATTGCATTATTCTAAAAACACATTATATTTGTATAGATGATCGACGGTAAATTCATAGCAACCATTCAAAAATTACTTACACAAGAACATTGTGTAATTGTGCCAAATTTAGGTGCATTTGTTTTGAGGGATACTGACGCTACCATGAATTTTTTTACCAAAGAAATTAAGCCTCATCACTCTAATGTTTATTTCAACAAAGACATTATTCAAGATGATGGCTTATTTACAAGTACTTTGAAAGAAACTTTAGGGTTATCTTACAAAGAAACAAGTGAATACATACAAACTATAATTGTCTTTATCAAAAATAAAGTATCAGAAAAGAAAATATGTTCTTTCGCACCTATTGGGAATTTCTTTATAAATTCAAAAAATGATATATTCTTTATTGGTAACAGCCAAGTAAATTTCAATATTGAAACATTTGGACTAAAACCAATCAAATGGAATATTCAAAATCAACATGTTCCTACAATCAAAGTTTTAGACCAAACTTCAATCCATTCGAATAATTTAAATGATGCTGTAATTTTAGAATTATCAGCATCAGAACAAGAGCATACTGAATTACACACCCGCAAAAATACATTTTGGAATATAGCTGCGAATGTTGCTTTAATTACACTTTCGGTTGGTGTATTGTATCTGAATTCTATTGCCATTAAATCTGTTTTTACAAGCAAAGCTAAATCTGAAGCATCTTCTCTCATCGTTATTAAAAACGTTGAAGTTAAACCAATTGAAAAAGAAGAATCCGTGATGATGGTTATTGGAGGAAAAGTAGTAGCCATTGACGAAAATGGTATTCAAACAAAAATCACCAAAGATTCTTCAGTCAAAAAGGAATCCCTTGATGACATTAGGAATGAAATTGCCAATAGTAAAGGTAAATATTTTGTAGTTGGAGGTTCATACATTACCGTAGCTGCCGCGAAAATGGAATGCCAAAAATGGAGTGAACTAAACTACAAATCAACATTCATCAAAGTAAAAGGAAGTAGTTTGTTAAAAATCGTATTAAAAAGATTTACAAACGGAAAAGATGCGAGCAATTTTGCACTATCTGTCAAAACACTGCCTACAAATACAATTTCCGTTCAAGAACTTAACATAGCGAAATAAACCATGTCACATTACGTTATTGAAAAAAACTTAAATACAACAAAAGGCCAAAAAGCGGCTTCTGGAGTAATTAGTTTATTCATTTCTAGCCTATTGATTTTTGCTTTGTGGTTTATGAAAATAACTGTACCTAACCCTCCCTTTCAAAACAAAACGGGTGAACTAGAACTTGATTTTGGTGTGGTTGAAGAAGAAAAAAGTTTTGGAGCACCTGATCAAGGTGGGCCGTCATCAACCCCTCCTGCAATAGGTGGTGAAAATGTAGAAGCTTCATCTCCTACCCCCGAAAAAACAACTACAGGTGGACAAGGCCAAGTTGTCAATACAACCGATCCAACTGAAGAAACATCTCTTCCCCCAATTGATCCTCCAGAAAGTAAAACGCCAAAAGTGAATGCGCGATTGGCTGGAGCTTTAAAAATTGGAAAACGAGGAAATGGAAAAGACGGAATTGAAAATGGAATTGAAGGAGGAGTTGGAAAACAAGGTTTTGGTGAAGGAGGAAAAGTTCCAGGGATTACTGGAGCTGGTGGCACCAAAGTAACAAATAACAGAGGAAATAAACTTTACGATTACAAATTCAATAAATATACATTTACTTCCGAGGTTAGACAAGTGAATTCAGATGGTGAAGGCGATATTATTGCTTATGTTCGCGTTCTTGCAAATGGGCGAGCCAAGGTTCTCAGAATTGACCCGAGTAGCACTTATACCGGTGGAGACGCCAATGCAAAAGAAGTTATGCAAAATTTTATTGACAGATCTAAGTTTTTACCCATTGGCGATATTTCTGAAGACCAAGGTAAAATTAAACTTACTGTTACAAAAAGATCTTTAAACTAATCATTCTTAATTCATTCAACATTCCATCTAATGTTGTTAAACTACGATCAAACACTCAATTACTTATTCGAGAAATTACCTATGTTTCAAAATATAGGGAAATTTGCGCTTACCAAAGATCTAACCAATACAATAAAATTACTTGAATTTATTGGAAATCCACATTTACATACCAAATGGATTCATATTGGTGGTACGAATGGAAAAGGATCAACATCTAGTATGGTAGCAGCAGCACTTACTGCTAATGGCTACAAAACAGGTTTATATACATCTCCTCACCTAGTTGATTTTAGGGAACGCATTCGAATTGACGGCGAAATGATTTCAGAACAATTTGTAGTTGATTTCACCAATAAAATTTCACCTGCCATAGATGAGTTTTCGCCATCCTTCTTTGAAATTACGGTGGCAATGGCCTTTGAGTATTTTAAAGAATGTAATATTGATATCGGCGTAATTGAAGTTGGATTAGGAGGAAGATTAGATAGCACAAACGTAATTACACCTATCATATCTGCCATTACGAGCATTGGATTGGATCATACAGATATTCTTGGAAATACAATAGAAGAAATTGCACTTGAAAAGGCAGGAATAATAAAAGAAAACAACAATTATTTAATTGGCAATATGCCAAAAAATGCTTCTGTTGTTATTCGCAACTTCGGTGATTCCATAAATGCCAATTTTATTCAAAACAAACCAACGCCAATTCTTTGGGAATCCAGTGCCTCATTAAAAGGCAGTTATCAAAAGAGCAATATAAATTTAGCGTACAATATTTTACTTACGGTCAATCGTTTGAATATACCCTTAAATGACAAATCTAATTTAGAGGGAATTTCAAATGTCAATAAATTTACCGGATTAAGAGGTCGTTGGGAAATATTAAACAACCAACCATTAACTATTTGCGATACCGGTCATAATTATGATGGCGTACAATTTATTGTTGAACAGCTAAAAACTTACAACTGTGAAAAAATGCATATCGTATGGGGAATGGTAAAGGATAAAGATGCAACGGCAATTTTAGAATTACTTCCTAACGAAGCTACTTACTATGTATGTAAACCATCCGTTATAAGGGGCCAAGACAGTGCGGTTATGACAAACTTATTAACCACCAAAGGATTGAATGCTTTTGATTGCGAAACTGCTTCAGATGCGTTTAAAATGGCAACCGGAAATTGTGGAAACAATGATTTAATTTTTATTGGGGGAAGCACCTTCGTCGTTGCTGATTTTTTAAATTCAAAATAGCATACAATTGTATTGCCTATATTTCATTCACTATGCCTTACATTAAACTATATCAAAATATTTATAGTTTACAAATATTCGTTTTGATTTTAAATAAAATATTAATACCATGTAATTGAGGTTGGTATTTTTTGAACCTATTTAATTCCCGAATTTATTGCATAAAAAAGGCCTATCGATTGATAGGCCTTTAAATTAATTTTTATTAACACTTAACGTAGCAAAGTAACTGTTCCATCGTAGATATATTCTTTGTCTTCAAATGAAGTTACTATGATATGATAAACGTATACATCTTGCATGCAATTTTGTCCATTTGCCATTCCATTCCATCCTTTAGTGATGTCGTTAGTTTCATAAAGTCTTTCACCCCAACGGTTGTAAATAGCCATAGATATGGATTTGAAATTTGTTGCAACAGGCGCAAATGTTTCATTAAATCCTGGCCCTTCACTATTTGGCGTAAATACATCTGGAACAAACACAATGATATCTGGTCCAATGTGAATCCATTGAGAGGCGGTATCCGTACAACCATGATTTGTAGTTACCAATAATTTAATATGGTAAACACCAGTGTCTCTAGAATACGCAAAACGAGGACTTTGAATCATTGAAGTATCTGGTTTAGATGTACCGAAATCCCAAACATAACCCATCGTTGGATTGAATGGATTTTGTTGTACTGAACTTTCGTTATACATAATAAACTTCGGCAATGCAACAGTTGTGTGATACTTTGGATCAGTTCTAAATTTAGCATCTGGAATTGGATATGCTTCTATAGTGCTTGACATTGTATCGGCACAAGGACCTTTGGTATTCGTAACAATTACATTTAAGAAATAATTGCCTTGAACATTGAAATTGATGTTTGTAGGGGTTGCCAATTTGCTTGAATCACCATTACTGAATATCCATGAGTATGCCAAATCACTCGGATTGATTCCTTTTGAATCAGTTACAGACCAATTGGTAGTTAATGGAACACATCCTTTTTGCATAGAAATTGGATCAAGCTTAGGATATAAATAATAAACAATATCAATAGAATCAAATACCGGAGGACAAACATCATTTGCCAATGGCACAGTTGTAACCAATAATCGAGCTGATTTATTCGCTATGTCATTTAATCCATTTAAGTAATTGATATTTTCTGAATTTAAATTGTCAATTTTTCCATCCGATCCGTTTCTTAAAGTCCAAAATACCTGACTATTGCTAAATGCACTTTTCGACTGAATTGCCAAAGGGGTATTTTCACAAGCAGACATTGGTTTGGTTGAACTAATATTTATTTCAGGTTGAGTTCTTACTAAAATACTATAAGTTTCAGTATCTGCACATCCATTATTGTCGGTATACGACATTGTCATTTTATAAGGACCCTCAATATTTGCAGTTTTTGTAGTTACAGGTGTAAACATTGTTCCAGCCAAGTTTGGTCCTACCCAATTGATTGTTGCACCAGATGGCTTAGATTTAACATAATCAATACGTGTATTCAAATCTAATTTAGGACCAGAACTACATAAAGTTACATTTGTTAACAATACAGCATCTGGAGTATCGTTTACAGTGATATAAAAGCTATCTGTTTTCAGACAACCTGTACCATTATTTGAATATAAAATTTTGTAGTTACCTCTACCAAATGATGGTGGAAATAAGTGTCCCAAAGGCAAGGCCTTACCAATCATTGGTCCTGTTTTAGCATAATCAAACTCTACAATTTTAAATGAACCACCATCACCGTCTGCACCTTTAACACTATTCACCAAAACGTTATCGTATAAATCAATAGTATCCCAGTTAACGCACAATGGATTTGGCGATTTAATTTTAATGGTTGGTTCGCCAATAATTTTTATAAGCGTAGTATCACAACTTTTACATTTAGTTAAAATATCTTCAATACAAAGTTTGAATTTATAAGTACCCATGTAAAAGTCTTCTGTTGGACTTCCAAATAAGAAATGCCAATCTGGTGTGCCTAAAGGATTGTTATTAACCAAAATTTTCGCTGAATCAACACCATTAGGCATCAATTGTGGAGTCCACAAGAAATTAACCCCAGCTTTTGTTTTTGGTTTAATTACGCTACTATCCATAAATGCATCACCTTTGTCTTGGCAATATGTTTTATTTGTTAACTCAAGAATTGGATTACCATTGATACGTTGTGTTACAGAGTCAACGTTCACACATCCATTTGTATCTTTATACCAACCGTATATGTTATCTACGAAATTTTTACCATTTTGCAATTGAGTTGCATTATTCAACTTTGTAGTTTTAAACATGTGTCTCGTTGGGTTAATACTATCAATATATACATCAGCTGCAAACCGTTTACCACTCCATATTCTTACTCCAGAGATCTTACCTCTGTTGAAGAAACTATTCATTTCAATATCTCCATATGCAAAACACTGTGCTTTCAATGGTTTTGGATCCCATTTCACAAATGGAAGGGTATTCACTTTTAATACCATTGTATCATAATCTTCGCATGTATGATTTCCTTGTTTCACAGTTACATATAAACTATAAGTAAAGAACTGAGCCAAACCACCTGGAGTATTTGTATTTTTAGGAGATACAGTATAGCTTGTATTGGAACCTAAAATAGTATTTTTCGTAACATCCTTCCAGCTATATACTGCAGATAAGGCAGCATTCCTGTGTTGTCCATTAATTAAAATTGATTGTAAGTGACACATTGTAAGATCAGGTCCTGCAATTGCTGTAACTGTATCATTCACAAATAATTTTGCAGTATCATACATAATACATTTGAATCGTTTCTCCATTACCTTCACAATATAATCACCTTTTACATTCTTCGTGATTTTCTGTGTAGTATCTCCTGTATTCCAAAGATATTTTACCGAATCATTGTTTTGTGCATCAAATGTAGCATTTTCGTATGTGCAAATACGTTGATCTGGTCCCAATCCAATTACTGGAAGTGGTTTTAAAAATATTGTAGCGGTACCATAAAAAATACAACCATCACCATCTTTCACTTTAATTCTAATTGTACTATCTCTATTTATCCCTGGAATGGTTAAATAATCAAGGGTATCTCCTGAAATATGATATTCGTTTTTCCATATTTTCTTAGCAGTATCAATCGATATACGGGTCCAATAATAACTATAGTTAGGTTTACCATTTGAAACCTTAGGCAAAATTTTCATGGTCGTATTTTTACAAGCAAAGGTATCTTTGGTCGCAAGAACTACTTTCGGTGGTTCAGGTAAAATAACAGTATCTCTAAAGATGGTAGGACAATTGAATGTGTTATTCACTGTATGAACAATGATAAACTTACCACCCTTGGTAACAGTAATGGTATCTGTTTTTTTGGCGCTAAAATATAATTCTTTTTTACCCGTAGAGTCTCTTACACTCCACTGATAAGTTGCATTTCCTTTGAAGTTTGCTGCTAATTTTGCTGCAAAAGAAAACCTACCGCACTTTAATTTACCACTTGCCAAGGATGCTCCTGTGTAACCTTTTAAAACACCTTTATCTACGGTAGTATAAATGCGTTCATCTTCAGCTCTAGGTTGCACTTTAACCTTGAAGCTACGAATTGAAATAACTGGAGGTGTACAATGTTGATCAGTCGCAGCTACTGTAAATGAATATGATACTTCGCTAGCTTGACCACGTTTTGTTTGCCAACAGAATTCGTATTCTTTTTCTCGCTTGGTTTTATCAACTACAGTAAACGTAGCACCTGGGATACCACCATTCCATTTGGCAATTACAGTATCAGGAGTGGTTTGGTAGGGTGTAAATGTTTCATCGGTAATTTTGATTTTTTTACAAATCTTATCACCTTCACAAATAATCCAACTAAATGGTCCATTAATTACTGGGGGTTTATTGTAACCGCAGTCATCCAGTACCCACATCTGCATATCACGCCGCGTTCGTCCGACGACAATATATTTTCCGGTCGCACTATCGGCTCGCCACTCTGTTTGTTCAATAACGATAATTGGGACCTCATCGCATTTTGTAGGTGTAACAATAATATCTCCATTTGCGGTATCAAAATAAAATCCACGTGGTGGATTGGTACTAGGATTCGGCGTGCATTTTATAGTTGTTGGAGGCACACAAAAAGGGGTCATTGGATACACATATGTAAAAGGGGATGAGTAGGAAACAGTTGAAGCAGGAACACCATTTAAACCGTATACCAATCTATATGAAATAGAATCATAATCTACGGTATCTAGCGCTCCGTTGTTGTAATACCAAGGAATATTACAACATAAAAAACCAACTGGATCATTTGTCAATGATGGTGAACTGTTACATTTGTTAAGACATTTTTTTAGGTTACAAATGTTGATCATACAGGTGCTAAAAAAGTCATTACCAGCAGGACCCGTAGTAATGTTACCATTTCGGCAACATTCGTTTACATAAAACGTCACTTCACAACAGGTACTTTTATTCACGAAACCGCTCAATGGTGATTTTGAAAAATCTACCGTAGCTTCAAAAGTATGTTCTTCAACACCTTTACCTGTTCCACCGGTATTTTTAGGATTACAAGGGCTGTTTGCAGAAGAGCAACGTGTAGTAACATCTCTTATTCCAGTTCTAGTTAAACCACCTGGAGAGACGGTACCACATCCATTTGAACCACTCAAACCAGCAAAGGCACTAAATGAAACGATACCCATTGGAATACCTCGGCAATCTCTGTAAACTTTGGCTGTTATTTTGTATTTGCCATTGCCCAAACATTGGTAAGACATATCCGCTCCCATCATGTGAGATGCTCTAATATCTTTAACGACTAAAGTTGATACAATAATTAAAAAAATTTGTAAAAGTCTTTTCATATTTTAACAGTTTTTTGTTTTGTTTGGATTATTGACACTTCATATTTAATTAGTGTTGCCTCAAAAATAAATGTTTTGTGTCTTTATTCCAAAAAAAAATATATCAATCCCATGATAAAACAAGGAAATTTATAAAATTCAACAGTTAAATTTCATTGCGAATCTCATCTTTTTAGGCTTTCATTGTAATTTCAAATAAATCATTTTAGGAATATAAAATACAATAAATTGATATACAATTACTTAATTAACATTTTAACAGTTTTGAATTTCAATTATTTATTGACTCCATAAAATTTACAGTTTGCGTTTACTATTTTTGTGAAATCTATTTAACAAAAAAATGAAATACACCAAAATTAACTCCGCCTTATTTTCAAAGAACCGCCAAAAATTCGCAAGTAAAATGGTCCCGGGTTCAATTGCAGTATTTCATAGCAATGACGAAATGCCAAGAAATGGGGATGCCTATTTCACTTTTAAACAACAATCGGATTTATTTTATTTAACTGGCGTTGATCAAGAAGATACCATTTTGGTTCTATTTCCAGATTCTCCAAATCCAATGTTCAAAGAAATGATATTTGTAAAAGAAACTTCTGAGCAAATTGCTATTTGGGATGGCGCTAGGTTAATGCCAAATGATGTTTTTTCTGTTTCAGGAGTTTCTAGTGTTTTTTGGTTTCATGAATTTTGGAAAACCATTCATTCTGCTTTTTTGCTTGCAGATAATATTTATGTTAATCTCAATGAAAATGATCGCTTTACAGATAAAGTTTCTTATTCAAATTTGAGATTTACCCAAGAAATAATTGCAAAATATCCAGCACATCAAATTAAAAGAAGTGCCCCAATTTTAGCAAATTTAAGAATGGTTAAGGAACCTGAAGAAATTGAACTTTTAAAAGAAGCCATAAGAATCACAAAATTAGGATTTGAAAGATTGCTAAAATTTGTAAAACCTGGTGTTTGGGAATACGAAATAGAGGCAGAACTGATTCATGAATTTATTAGAAATAAAAGTCGTGGATTTGCGTTTGATCCAATTATTGGAAGTGGAAAAAGTGCTTGCGTATTGCATTATATAGAAAACAATAAGCAATGCAAAGACGGTGATTTATTATTGTTAGATTTCGGCGCTGAATACGCCAATTACAATGGTGATTTATCACGTTGCATTCCTGTAAACGGTAAATTCTCAAAGCGTCAGGCAGAAGTTTATAATGCAGTTTTGGCAGTTCAAAAGAAAGCAAAAACATTGTTAAAAGCGGGAGTATCTATTCCTGATTATCACGCTCAAGTTTGCGAATTCATGTCTGAAAAACTTATAGATATTAATTTATTAACTACCAAAGAATTAAAAGACAATCCAAAAGCATTTTTAAAATATTACATGCACGGTACTAGCCACCATTTAGGACTGGATGTTCACGACGTGATGCACCGTTTTGAGCCTATGCAATTGGGAAGTGTTTTAACGGTTGAACCCGGTATATATATCCAAGAAGAAGGAATTGGTGTGAGAATTGAAAATGATGTAATTCTAACTGAAAACGGAGTAATTGATTTGATGGAGGGTTACCCTACCGAAATTGAAGAAATTGAATCCATCATGAATTCGTAATCAAATTTCCCAACCTTGCTTACCTTTCAAGGGAACAAATTTAAAATCTCCAAAGTTCTCTTGGTTAAAGTGTGTTTCAGAAATTCTTGTAATTCTCAGCATTTCCTGATTTTCTTTTTCATTTCCAACAGGAATTACCAATCTCCCACCTATTTTTAGTTGAAATTTTAAAGTTTCCGGCACTATAGGAGCTCCCGCTGTAACAATAATTGCATCAAATGGGGCATATTTAGGCAAACCCAAACTACCATCTCCGTGAAATAATTTGATTTGAGGATTAATTTCTGTTAAAATTGATGCAGCTTGCTCTAACAAAGGCTTGATGTATTCTATACTATACAATTCAACCCCTATTTTTGCTAAAATAGCGGCTTGGTATCCACTACCCGTCCCTATCTCTAAAACCCGACTATTTTCTTTAATATCAATTAATTGAGATTGAAATGCAACTGTATATGGCTGGGAAATAGTTTGTCCATGGTCTATTGGAAAGGCTGCATCTCTATATGCAAATTGTTCAAAATCTTTTGGGAAAAACCAATGCCGTGGCACAACCCTTATAGAATCAAGGACTAAAGGGTTATTGATGCCTTTTTTGATTAGCTCTTCCAAGAGTCTTTTTCGCTTGCCTTGGTGTACTAAAGTATCTGTTCTATCTGGGTTTGTAAACATGGTGTTAAGAATGCCTTGTTTTATTAATGACAATAAAATCAAAAATTTGTTGGCGCTGCAAAATTAACCATATATCACAAATGAAAAAAACAATCATTCTTGGATCAAATAAATCGGTCGACGAATATGCTGCTTTATTAAAAGATTCAAAGGATGTTCAATTAACGGGA
>Ga0214923_10003749_pt1 | contig 18845 bp, 15 predicted proteins | sample LL1510_MetaG_FD_177993 | JGI IMG/M metagenome (GOLD analysis project Ga0214923, IMG submission 177993) | Freshwater microbial communities from Lake Lanier, Atlanta, Georgia, United States - LL-1510 | ecosystem: Environmental > Aquatic > Freshwater > Lake | place: USA: Georgia | collected...
TTATAATTTTGTAATAAAAAATTGTTTTGGTATTCGGGTATATTTAAATAAACATCAAAAAACCACTTATATAAACCTCCATAAAATAAGTTATAAATGGATTATAACCCCGAGCAACACCCTAACTATGTTAATCAGCGTATCCAGAATTATATAGATACAGTTATGCATCCAGGATGTACCGTCAAGTACCTAATTTAAGACCACCCTATTCGGGTGGCAAATAGGTACTTGACTAATGGAGTTTAGTATGGTCTTAAATACCATACTAGACGGTACAAAACATTGGCGTAAAAAAGACCAATGGACGGTTGCAAAAATGGTAAGTTGGGAAAGGTTTGGTTCAACAATTTGTAACAACTGTTATGAAAACCGCGAACGTTTACATATGATGGTCCAAGGGTTCAAAACGGATTATGATACGGAATACAGACTAATAATTAACCGTGTGACTACACCTTATAATGAATTACCTTACATAATTCGCAGCCAAATTGCTGATCTAGGTATATCTGATGTGGGCGCAACAATTATTGATATTGATACTATATATGAAATAGGTAAGGGAACTTATACACAAAAATTTGATGAAATTGTTAAAACGCCTGTAGAAAAAACATATTGGAAAATTGAACAAATTATTTCCAATTGGAATTTTAATGTTCTCGTGCAACGTGTTAATGAATTGGGAGACAAAGTATCCGAACTAACATCGCAACTATCATTTGAATAATTATTTTTTTTTTTTCTCAGAATGCCAATGGAAAGTTGCGCTAGGTTATCAAAAACTTGGTTGCGAAACCTAGCACCATTTTTTCAATATGTGGGCGGTCACCAAATAAATAATTCGTCATCCTGCACTTATATTTTAGGGCATCCGGTTTTGCAGCCATCGCCGATAAGACAGCTTTACGTTTTAAATTAGTAAGTGCCAAATTGATATTAGTTTCGGATTGTTTTGAATATGAAGCATCCAATATTGATTTATTAAACCATTTGGGGTTAAATAATTTGTGTAAGTATTTAAGTGGAATTACACGAGTACTAACTAGTTTTTGTAAATCCCATCCAAGCTCCAAATTATCCATGATTAGGTCGATATTGTATTTATTTGGATGTGATTTCAGGTCTTTCGGCTTGATTTTTGGTTTAATAACTAGCCATTGTTCTGGTGTCGGGTTAAAGTCTGGGCGTATGATAATACTGTGCCATTGAAACTTATAATTTGGGCGCTCTAGAATGAAATCAATAGGTAATTTAGTGCTGAATTTAGTCCATATTTCATTATCCGCAGAGAATAATTGGGTATGTTTTTGTAGGTATTCCCATGTAATATTCCGCACCGACCAATCACTATCCTGGCTGAAATACACAGGTGTTTGCCATGGTAACTCTTGATATGCTAGGATAGTCTGGTCTGTTCCCAAAAAGATTGTTAGTGTTCGCCAATTCCAGTCAGGATGTGGGACGGGTTGTGTTTTGCGGAATTCTATAAGAATATCGGCTGATATAAATCCTTTCTCACAAGCATATTTATAGTCATCTTCCGACCAATACCGAATTGGTCGTTCTCCTACTGCCGATGCCAATCTAGCAACTGCCAGACTTAATCCATCTTGTCCGAGCGCATGTGATTCACCCAAGCACCCAAATATTGAGGTAAGTTCATTCCATTTATCAGTTTCAGCTTGTTCTTTTAATTTCCTTTCTATTTCTAAGTGAAATGCATGAATAATAGTATTGCTTGAAGTCAAAGTAATAAGTCCTAATAGATTATCAACCGATAGATTACGGTATTCAGTTCCAGCTTCAAACACTACTTCTGCAATTCCAGGAACCGATAAATACTCAAGTATATCTATGCCTTCCGCATAAAATCGGGTGATAACAAATCCTAATTCTGTTAGTTCATAATTATTTGTGGTGTCTGGATTAGTAGAAAATAATCTTTCTAATTCATGCTTTAAAATTTCTGCAAAACGGATTTTGAATGATTTAGAATTGTCATCCAATACATTAATTATTTTATGGAAACTATCATGTCTATATAATCTATAAGTCCATATCTTTTCAACAGGAACATCCCGGATTATTTCAATAGGTAATACGCTAATTAATGCCACACGGTCGTGTGGCAAAAGCCGTTTTTCACTAGCAATCAAAATATTCCAATACTCTATTTGAATGCTAGGAGTCCAATTATTTGGATTTTTGCATTCAGCAATTAGAAATCGAATATAAATTCCAATCTTGCTCTTATGGTCGATTGGATTATAAATATCACGGATTTGCGACCATTTTATTTCACCTTCAATATTTGAATTGCCTAATTCTAATAATTCAGGCCAAGGTATCCCAATGCCAGCATCTTCTAATTTCTGTTCTATTTCAGTAAAAGAATAAGTATTTGTATTCATACAATTTTTTATGCTTTCCTTTTTACTCTGTTCCAGATGTTCTTCATCTAAATAAACAGATTTCAAATAACAGATATTATTTATAAACCTAGCTATATGTTGCGGGGTATATTCCTTGGTTTGTATTTTTTGCTTGATATATTCCAGTTTGTCTTCTAGGGTAATTTTACATAGCGCTAATATATCACCATCAATATGAATATAATCCAAAAATTGTCTTAATAAATCCGGATGATAATTATGAATATTATTAGCTAATCCTTTATTATATCCACCACAATTATAAGTTCTAGATGATACTTTACCTATATTGAAATTACCCAGATATTTAATGTAATTTATTTTTTTATGGTCTGTATCGGTTATTTTATTGACAGTAACAAAATCATCAATACTTATGTCTTTAAACAACTCATAATCAGAACTGGGATTAGTTTTGACAAGTTTGTGTGGAAAAAATGATTTATACAAATTAATATTCTGGATAGTGCAGAATTTTTGATTAATTCTAGAAATCTCATTATTTGTTAATTTCAATTTATACCTATGAATTATTTCAATTGCACCTTTAGCAATTGCTAGTTTATTCCATTGAATTCCAATGAATACTTTTGGGTATTTCAACTGTAAATATGACATAATAAATTCATATGAAAATTCAGGTTTTTCAATTATTTTATTTTTGATTTCAACAGCATATATTGATTTTTCGGCTGTTAGATATTTACTAAAAATCTGTGCTTCATTTGCTAAAAATTCCGGTTTATTTGTAATAAGTTTCACAGCAACACTTCCAAGACTATCTAGTTCAAAACCAGCATCTAATAATCTCAAATAAATGTCGGCATTAGGTTTATTGATTGATTGACAAATATATTCAGCTAGAATGGAATACTTGGTGTCGGTCTGAGGTGATAACCAATTTACAATTTCATCTATTGATAGTTTTTTCAAACAAGATATTACTTTCTGGTTCATATCTTGTATATATGGAAAATTATGTGTTGAATTGGATAGTTGTATTGCACAATCTACTAAAACTCGGCCTAGCACCTCAAAATAATTTGTATCATCAAATTGTTTTTCAGGAGTACTATTTAATTTCAACCTTAATTCCAACCTTAATTCCAACCTTAATTCCAACCCTAATTCTACATCTAGGTCACTTTTAATTGCAGTATTCATATTAATAGTGGATATCGTGTATTATTCGTATAATAATTGATAAAGTCTTAAATTATAACCTAAAACAATTTTATACATCATTGCCTAAAAAATGGCAGGACTTAAAATAAAGTGTGAAACACAGACCGTCCCAAAGCGGCTGATTTATTTTTCAGGGAATCAACAACTTTCTACCATTCAAGATTCCAATAAAATCATAACTAGGGTATATGCGGATTATCAAACTATAAATGGCATGTATAATTGGGCTACACGCAATTGGTTCCCCCTTGAAAGTGCTACCCGAACATTATCTAATCTTTATAACTTACATGCTTGTCGTGGTATTATAAATGATAAACAACAGCTTAAATTGGAATCTTCCATGTCCGGGCCACACCACTACTTTGGACACTTATACCCACAAGATTACATAACTATCCATATTCCACAAGTATACAAATTAGAAAAAGATGACAATATATCAGATAACACAGAATATGGGCTACCAATTTATGCTTCATATTCAGTAAATGATATGAAGGCTATAAATGATATAAATCTCCAAGCACTACAATCAACAAACGAACAACAAATGCCAAAAATGAAAACCCGTATTCCGGCTGAAAATATACTTACATTATCAGAATACACATGGATTTCAGGAAAAGATATGACAACTCAATTGAAAAAACGGTATGGCTATAAAAATAAGAATATCGCTAAATTAATAGCTGGTGCAACCGGAGATATTACGTCGACTGCTAGTGCTGGAACAGGCACTGATAACTACTACAAGCGATTAGATTACAAGCCATTAGATTACAAGCCATTAGATTACAAGTATATAGACACAAATACTGGGTTGGAATCGGATAGTCTTTTCCCTAATCCTGGTGTCCTAGAACTATCTATAAATGAAATCAGTTTACAAATCATCAACCCGGACCCAGCTACAAATGGTGGAAAGGATTATGATTTTTCACAGTTCGGAGCGCAAATAGTATCTAATTCACGACCCTGGCGATTCAACCAATCCGGAATTCAATCCAACCCGCATGCACAACACAAGCTCCGCCTGATTACCTATTATTATGGCCGGCGCTATGTAAGTGAATACTTAATGCGTAGTCCTAGACATCCACAAGGTGTCGGTAGCGGACTATTCATTGAACGCCATGAATTTATACAAGCGATAACCCCGATTAATCCAGATTGCGGAGGATTTGTTATTCTAGGTCGGGAATTAAAAACTTGGCAGGGACGCAAAGTGGGGCTGGAACTCATTGGTGTCCGAGTACCATTCGGATATACTCTATTGGTAGAACCATGGGCTATCCATGGGGATAGTAATTTGACAGGGTTATATAGTATGGCAATGACTGGAAATCACATAGCTATGCAAACAGCAGATACAGTATTCATCAAAAATCATAATAATGCCGGTAATGTTAGAGTTATTGGTGATACCGCGGATACACAGCCTATTTCTGATAAAATCCCCACTGGCCCGCAACAATTATTAATTACTAGTGACCGGGTGACAAATGAAGAATTACAGTATGCCGACCTAGAGCTCAAAAATGAAATCCGCACTAATATAAGTTGGTTGGAATCATGGTATTATAACCCTGTTATGTGGACTCCACGACTAGGTAAAAAAATATTAGCTGGCTTAGCTGGTATCGCCTAGTATACCGTCAAGTACCTTATTTAAGACCACCCTATTCGGGTGGCAAATAGGTACTTAACTAGTAGATGTTAGTATGGTCTTAAATACCATACTAGGCGGTATTAGCTCGGTTAATAATTTTATTAAAGACATCTCGATAAAATAAATCTAAAACAAAAATGCTTACTATATTCGAACAAGCAAGACGTGAAATAATTCAATTCATTGAACGCTCAACTATTACAAAACCAGTTTATTACATGGTTAGTGTAGGACATAGTAGGAGTTATATAGGTATCCGCAAATCATTATGTAGCCCTATTGAAATGCATTCTATTGAATACCCCATGGATTATGATGGGACTATTCCTAGACTACTCAATTCGGACGATGAGTTTGTCTGTCTAAATTCAGTCATGAAATATTGATTATTTTTTATATTTTTTCATGACATTTCTAAAAAAACGTTTATGTATTCAGTAAAATCTTGTATTAATTATACCTATCCGACAATACTAAATCAACTATGGCATCTGTACTTAGTCGCTATAATCAATTTATGCAAACAAAACCATTGATGGGTGTTGCACTTTCGACTGGAGTATGCTATGGACTAGGTGACTACCTAGCTCAACGAATCGAAATTATGCAAGACCGTAAAGATTCTACCTCTGTACGACGTTTGCTAATTTTCACTGCATTTGGCGGTGTCATCGCGGGCCCTATTTATTACGGATGGTTTAATCGGCTCAAACGTGTACCCGCGCTTATTGAAAATCTAGTTAAATATAATGAGACTCGATTCCTAGCACGCAAGTTCCACGAACATTTGGATATTGCTATTAAGGATAACACCCTCGATAAGGTTAGTTTCCAGACATTCCGTCGGCAATTTCAACAAAATTTTGACAGGATTGATAAACCTATAATTCGGTCTAAGACTGTCTTAGTTGCCAAAGTATATCTCGATCAATTCGTTTTCTCAGTTTTCTACCCCATCTTCTTCATGGTTAGTACGACTATGTTAATGGACTTGACTGACCCAAAGACTAAATTTACATATAAGTCAGATGAAGATGGACTGGTTAAACTCACACTCGCACCTGTTAAAACCAGTTTCTTTCATGGTTGCCAAAATGTCCGTGATAAATTTGCCAAAATCTATATGACTGATTGCGCGGTATGGCCGCTAGTCCAAATGGCAAATTTTGCACTTGTCCCCGAACACTTGCAACCCGTTTTCCTGAACTGTGTTAATATCTTCTGGAATGCATTCCTTTGCTATGTTAGCCAGGATGGCGGGCATTAGGCGGACAAATGCGGCGCCACAGGCGGACAAATGCGGCGCCACAGGCGGACAAATGCGGCGCCACAGGCGGACAAATGCGGCGCCACAGGCGGACAGATGCGGCGCCACAGGCGGACAGATGCGGCGCCAAAGGCGGACAGATGCGGTGGGCATAAGACCGGCATCATTATTATTGTTTTTTGCCAAAAAAAAATAAAAATAGGCACCGTTAACAAGCATTACTGATGGCACCAAATACCATGAACTAGTTCAATACTAGTATTAATTACTGGAACTAGGAAAGGGCGATAAATATTCGCTTGTTGCTGCAGGGTTTCTGTTTTACAGTCTTCATATGAACCAAGAAACATATAATTAATGTGAATAGACCAATCAGTGGGTGTTTCAAATACGAGTATACAGCCAACATTACGCACAGATGTAAGTTTGCAAATCCAGTCATCAAGTTCATTTCGACTACTTTTCAACTTGGGAATATCCAGCGTATGAGTAATCTTATAAATATTATTTTCCACGAGTTTGAATGAATTGAAACTCCGGAATCGGTCTCTTATCTCATATGGCAGCCGAGACCAATTAGTCCATCCACTCACTGAATAGTCGTGGGTTTCACAACTATCTTTTTTACCATCAACAGTAAAGAATACTTTTTGGTACCAAATAGTTTCAGTAAGGTCGGCGCTAATAGGCGCATTTCCACGTTCATCAATCGGAATAGTAGAAAGTTGTTCTAGGAACTTCAGATATGGCAGAACACCATCATAAGTTATAAATCCAGTAGCAATAGCCTTCATATCACCAGATACGATTTCACACGTTGGATAATATATTTTAGCATATAGCCTAGCATATTCGGGTTCGCAAACTTGCTCGCAGCCCCGTGCGGTATATGTAATTGGATATACTTTACACGCCATGTTTGATTTTTTGGCATACCCTGCAACTAATTGTTGATTTGCACCATTAATACTAAAATGAATACGTGCTTTGCTGTTTGTTGATTGCCATTCAGGTTCAGTACAATTAACTGTGAATTGTAAATTACTTTGAATGAGAATAGATTCCAAAACTTTTTCAGGTGGAAAATCGGGGGCTGCAGTAAATACATTGGTAATACTAGTATTGGGGAACCACATATTAAATTCAGTTGGTGATCTTAGCATCCATGCATCAGAGTCTTGTCCTTGTAGAGATGGAAACCCTGAAATAAATTTATTCAAACAACGTGTTGCCATTTCGTAAGTGCATCCTGTCATGACACCATTTTTAGTAATTTGCCTAGAAATACAAGTTTCGCGGTCAGCAAATAGATACACGATTAGATTTGGTTGCACGCCTAGCTCCCTAAGATTATTATAGTACTCTTCGGTAGGTGGTGAGGTGAAATGATTATCGAGAATATATCCTTGTTGACAATCGGGTCTAGAAAGCCGTTCTGCAATAACATACTTCGGATTGAGTACTGGAATTACCGGGATACCTAGTTTTTCACTGAGTAGATAAGCCTGGGTGGTTTTACCTGAACCCGGAGCACCAACAATTAGAATAACAGGCCCAGCCGGTCTAGGAATATGTACTTTGGTAGCAATAAGCCAATCACTAATGATTTGTTTCAATTCATATGGTCTTTCCGGATTATACTCACGATGTTGGATTTGCGGGCATCCAGAAAGCATCATATGCGCTAGCTTACTTTGGCTTTCTTGTTTTTCATATTTGAATATATTGTCATATTTAGCAGTTAGTCCTAGCACAGGAAGTTTAGGTCGGTCGGCGAACAAATATCCAGCATAGAAGCCAATATCATGTGCGTTAGGATTAGTTAGTTCTAGGATAGCACATTTTACCTGGAGTAGTTTTGTAATTTCAAGTTTGAATTTTTCTTGTGCGGTGCATGCATCTGCATCTGCATCAGAAACAGGACAACAGAGACTCGTATCTAGACCAACATTAGTTGCTGCACTAGTAATTAATCGCTGGATAGATGATGAATCATCGTTAGAGGTTGCAATATATACTTGTGACATTTTATCTTGTAAATGGTTAATTAAGAATATGATATATATGATTTGATTTACTAAAAATAAAAACCACTCACCCTAAAACAATTTTTTTAGACACAGCAAATGATAATGGCATTAAATAATAGTTTTCCTACATAAAAAACATACTAGGCGGTAATAACAAAACAGAAAAAAAAGAAACCAATTGGTTCAGAGTTGATTAGACGATTGATTAATTAATTCGTGTCTTCATCTGCTGATTCACGCGCATCATCCGGTTCTTCAGGTTGTAAATCCGCTGCAGCAATCACAGGTTTTGTGTTCACGCTGGTTTCTGGACTGATTACCTTTTTTGTAAATTCCAACAAGTGTGGCAGGACGGGGCGTTGTGTCGAATCAGGCCGGAGTATAAATTGGCCTTTATTCGGACAAACTACTCTGCCACCGATACCATATTCAATCATATTAGGGTCCAATGCATATGCGCCACCCTGTGCATTATGCCAATTTTTAGTACTATATGTTTCCGCGCAAGATGGAACCCATTCGCGACCATCAGCTGACGCCCAACCATTACCTACAGCCACTTTACGGACATATAAATGTCCGTTACTAGTGCTAGGATTTTCTAAGAACCCGCCAATAGATGAGAAAGTATTTTGGTTGTCACCACCACCTAATTCATTAATACAAAAACGTCGGACCTTACCAATAAATTTCCATTTTGGCACGAATTTCTCAGTAATAGTTACTGATGTCGATATCTGGGATAAATCAATGAACCAACTGGAGAAATCTGTAGCACCAGTTGGCAATTCAGCAGATTTAGCATGTTGTTCTACCCGCATCATATAACCATAACGCCGGCCTTCGCGGACTAAATAAGGTAAGCTAAATTGTGTTCCCGACCCTTCATGATCGTATGTTTTAGTTTTAACATCTTCACCAATTTCTAGTGTTTGATTTGCCTTACCATTGGGAGCATTCCAAATTGACATCCCAGTAGACCTATCAACCACTATTCCTACATAACCACCATTAAATGCAATAGTAGTAAATGTATTAGGCCGCCATTGTGTGGGTATGAATTCCCGGTAAATAAATTCGGGATTATTGACTGTAAAAAATGACCTAGAATATGCTGCGGCTGCGTGATGTGCTATTCTTGCAATAAATGTTGTTTTCAATTCAAATACACTTACTGAGGCTGCATTATTATTTGGTGTTTGGCTACTAACTGATAGCGAATTAACCAGCATTAACTGACCTGACGATTTGGTTATTCTTACGAATACCGGATATGTTCCTGCACTAGGTATATCTAGGCTACCTAACTGGACTTTTACTTGTGATTTAGTAGCTGGGAATATATAACCTGGTTTATTTGCAGAAGTACCCATTATTTTTTGTTCACCTGGCAGTATCATCCCAAAGTCTAATCCTGTTTTTCCTACAAATTGCGCGGTTAGGTGAATGAAATATTTACCTGGACTAGGAAATATTAGGTCCCAAAATAGTGTGAATCCAACACCAGCAGATTTATTTGGTGCCATCGAACCATATGATTTATTTTTAGTTGGTTCATATGCGTTAACAGTATTGAATTCTGGGCTGAAATACATAATTTGTCTAGGATTAGTAGTTGCCGGTAATGACATCTTACGATGATTTATTAAATAATAGTATTATTTAAAATTTACTGGACGGGATGAATTATACCATAGACACTCTATTACCGCCTAATATGGTATTTAAGACCATACTAGACGGTACTTAACTAGTAGAGGTTATTATGGTCTTAAATACCATACTAGGCGGTAACACTGCAATATTTATCCTGTATAAAACTATTTTTAGGATATAAAATATTACTATCACCATCACATACCAAATTATAAAGGATATGACTAATGTATATCAAGCATTAATTAATAGATACCTAGAACATAAGACCCGACCTGACCCACAACAATTCATAACTATTAGTTCTCATCACCAAACCATCCCATCAACAGGAACTTTTATTTTCCCCAAACCGCCACAACCAGATTCTAATAGTAAAACACAGTATTTCATAAGTGGTATTAGTTTTCCCAACCTAGATGATAACCTAGCGCTACAAAAAACAGAGTTACATATTCAAATAATTTGTGGCGGTCAAACTTGGGTTGCGGGACAGCTAGGATTACTTGATACCCATGCATTAAAAGACCTAATCATTCCAATACCAGCAGCAGACGTGCAGCAAGAAATAGAAATAATTATTTTAAATTCCACCACTGAAAATTCACATGGCAGCGGATCGCTAAATTATGATGTAGTTGTGGCGCCCGATTTTCACGCAGAAGACTTGCATTGCTACCGACAAATTATTTATCCATTACCCGAATCTGGTATAATTCATGATGGTAGAAATACTATTTTAGGTTCCATACCAAATAGTATAGCTAGGGTAGAAGTGTATGTTCCTGCTGTGCTAGATGTAGAATTACCATTAGACTATCAACCCAAGATTTATTGTGATTACCTTGCTATAAAACCATCTACCCAAACCGAAACAACCAGCGCCAGGACATCTAGCCTGGTCTGGGATGGTGAAACAACCAGCGCCAGGACATCTAGCCTGGTCTGGGATGGTGAAACAACCAGTGCCAGGACACATAACCAACTTAGCGGGCCCGGACAACGCAAATGTTTGGGTTATAAAACATACTGTTTCGATGGCACAAAAATTGCGCCAAATTCGTTAATTAGATTAGAACCGCAACACCACGGACAAACACAAATCTTTTATTCCCTTATTGAAAATCAAGTTGTCAGGATGAAAAGTGGTTATATCGGCCTAGCTTTTTAGTTCCAATGCCAGAAAAAAATGTTTTATTTTTAAAAGTAGTCGTATTAGTATTATCAAACCCAAATTACGTCAAAACATCATAAAAATAACAGACTAAAATAATGGCGACTACCGTTCATTTTATTACTACTTCGATGCCCAAACTTGAGGCTTTCAACACTAGTAAGTGGTGGAAAATCACAAACATGCGGCTGGAAAGTGAATGTGGGTCAGTAGATACTGATACCCCGCAACCAGTTGGTTATGAAGCCGGGCTAGCAATGGCTAGGCAACGAATCGAGCGATACAAGGTTGCTGTTAAGGATTATAAGATTCAACAACTTTCCACTGCTGTACGCTGTGGTTATACGCTTGGTGATATTTACTTAGCTGTTGAAAGTTATATGGACCGAATTACACAACAAGATGGTACCCAAATTTGGGTGGATCGCGCATTGGCAGTCTGTGAATGGTCCGGTCAAGAAACAATTACTGTTAGCCCAGAACTGATTTCTATGCCACAAGACCAAGTCCAAGCATACCTTAAGATAGCCGAACCTGCAGCACAGCATGGATACAAAACCACATTTGGCGAATATATATCAGTAATGAATAAGATGATTCCTAAGGATGATTGGTATTTGCAATGCGGTAATACTATGAATCGGCAAACACATATTCGTAATCTGCTAGACCAAATCCCAATTGGACCACTTCTTCGTGCTAGGACACCTAGCTACACAGATTTCCCTAAACCTGGCGTCCAATTCTTGGATGTTATTAGTCTGTTGGCAGATGCGACTACTAAGCGAATGCTTGTTGAACTTGTCCGGGACAAACTTTGCGCTGGCCGGCATGGTATCCCCAATCCACCATATACACATGTAGTCGGACTAGATGCTCGTGGATTTCTGCTAGGGATGCTTGTGGCCGATATGTTTAAGATAGCATTTGTCCCTATCCGTAAAGCTGGGAAACTACCACCTAGCCCAGATAGGCAACGAGTTGAATACCGGACCGAATATTCATCGGATGCATTCGAAATGGCTCATCAACCCGGTATTAAACCAACTGCCCATGTACTAGTAGTGGATGATATTCTGGCTACTGGTGGAACTATCCGAGCAGCACTTGAACTCCTCGAGAAATATGAACTCCGGCAGGCCCCTAAGGTTCTGGTTGCCGAAGATGTGCTAGGACTAGAACATCCACAATCTATTAGTAATAACCTAGTTGTGCTATTTGCACCTGTTCAAGATTTCAAATAGTGTGTCTACGGTAGACATCAAAAAAAAATGAATGCATTCTTAATTTGCGTTTAAATGATACCCACACGCGCCTGCATTGATATATCTAATTCCATCTAATTCAAAATCATATTCATAATGTGTATGCCCGCTAATTGATATTATTTGTTTTTCTTTTTTCCTCAAAACCAATTCCTGATGATAATCATTCGCATAATAATTCTTAATTGCTTGTTTTTCTCCGGAATAGCTAGGATGACTTGTACCATCTCTGACAAGCGGAAAATGTGTTAGAATAATAATTGTCGCAATATCGTCACGAATTGCACATTCTGAAAATGCCCCAAATAACCATTCCTTATCGGCAATATGTAATTCATTCATTGCCATCGGTGTAATGGTAATTGTCCTAGACTCTGGATTTAGGGGGTCGGATTTCAGGTTTATACGCCGGAAATCGTTAATTTGTTGGACTAGGCTAAACTCAGCTTGCGACCACATTGTTGCTCCTAGCACCACACAACCGTCTTCCGGAAGATATACCACGTTTCGGTCCAATAGTTTAATCCGCAGGTATCTGTCTAGGTATTCCTGATATGCTTTCTTTAGGACAGGCATAGTTTTGCTATTGGAATAATACTCATGATTACCTAACACATAAAATATCCGGTGCCATCCTGGTTCTAATCCATTAATATATTCAATGAATGAACGCCAAACTGGATTTGATATATGTCCGATATCCCCTGCTAGAAATAGGTATTTGGCAGTAGGTACTATTCGTGGGAAATCCCGGCAATTCTCTAAATGCATGTCACCTACTACCTGAATTAATTGGGCTGACATATCAAATTTATTGAGTGTAATTTGTTTTAGGATTTAATAATGAATAAAACAACTATATAAATCACTTTTTACTCCCGAAAAATTGTTTTATAATTATGTATTTTATAATTTTTCCAAATTATACCAACAAACCGAATTCTTTAAAAACACCAAATATCATCGATAGACAAAATGTCGGTAGCAACTCTCGCACAGAAACGTATTGCGATTATCCAAACTGATGCTAATCCAGACCTAGCTACGGAAATTACTAAGAACCTATCTGCGAGAATCGGAAGGCCATATGAATATGTTAATATTCCTACAACTGAGGCACAATTTGCTAACACCGAAACTAATATTATTCTTAGGGAAAGTGTACGAGGCCGGGATGTATATATTATTACTACTGGGTCAGCACCAGTTAATGATAATCTAATGGCACTCCTTCTCATAGTTGATGCGTGTAAAAGGTCTTCAGCTCATAGTGTTAATGTAGTAATGCCAGCATATCCGTATGCTAGGTCAGATAAGCGCGATCATCGCGGGCCTATTGGTTCTGCAATGACTGCAAATCTATTTCAATGTCTAGGGGTTGACCGGCTAATTAGCTGTGATATCCATTCCGGGCAAATTCAAGGGTTCTTCCAGAAAGCATTTGATAATTTGTATTGCAAGAATATTCTTATTGATAAGGTAAGGGAAATAACCGAGGCATTACTTTATAAGGATAGTTCAGATAAAGCCGCACAAATGTCTGATAGAATCTTGCTTTGTTCGCCGGATGCTGGTGGTCTGAAAAGGATTAAAGCATGGGCTGCTAGTCTAGGTATTAACTATTGTTCCATGGATAAACAACGTGATTATACCCAGATGAATATTATTCTCCGTTCGAGATTTATTGGCGACCCTAATGAAGTCAAAGACAAATATATTCTAATCGTAGATGATATTGCTGACACACTTGGAACTATGATGTCTAGTGTCCGCGAACTACAAGAGCTAGGTGCTGCCGGTGTATATATTATTATTACACATGGTTATTTCAGTGGCGAAGCTATCCCTCGTGTGAATAGTAATGATTTTATTAAAGGAGTAGTCTGCACTGATTCACTTCCGCAAACAGAAAATATTAGCAAGTGCCCGAAACTTCATGTTACTAGCCTAGCACCACTACTTAGTGAAGTCATCTGGCGTATTCAATCTGCATATGATATTGGAGCCATAGAAGGTATTACAGAGACATCTACTAGTCTTAGTCAATTGTTTATGTAACCTTACCGTAACGTCTAGTATGGTCTTAAATAACATACTAGGCGGTAATAAATTTAATAACTGGTGGATTCCCAGTGAGTAAATCTAATTCAGCCCATGTAAATAACTTGGAACCTGTTGGAACCCATGCGCCATAACCCATTTCAATATTCCAAAGCCGGATTTCATGTAGAAATTCACGGTCAGGCACTAATTCAATTGTTAGTACTACGTCTTCATATTCTAATCGGGCACCATCTTTTCTAATAAGTTCTTGCCATTTTTTATTTATCCATTGAATTATTTGTGTTGCATGTGAATGAATTAGCCCTGATAACCTTGCTGAGTATCCGCCTGATAAATCTGTTTGCGAAATACCAATCAATTTATTGCCCCTGATAAATGCAGATAAACATAATTCATTGTTGGCGGGTGGTAAACTTAATAACAAGAATCCTATTATACCCTGATATTCTTGTCTGCAAAGTTTTTTGAATCCAGTATGCGTGGTCAGATAATCTAAGACATCATGACCCGATAGTGTAACATCTACAGTGTTTGCAGCTAATTTTGTACCGGGACGAATACTCACATTGGGTTCAAAAAACCTTAGCCATATCCCATCATCTGACGGGTTTAAACCTATTGTAATATGCTGGATAAGCAAATCAATTCGCTGGCATAATTCATCTATTATTTTTGCTAATTGACCGTCTCTATGTTGTCTAGGATACTCCTTAACTGCAAATCTTTCCGCTTCAGTCAAATTAATTATTCCTGCTCTATCCGATGAAAAAACCAACCACCACCAATTTATGGGTGAAAACCAATTTGTTAGAGCTTGGCACACTAATTTATATTTAGAAATTGGGACTTTAGCAGTTAAACTATAATTAAATGAGATATCCAATGAATTGGGTATGATAACAATATTTGTAAAATAACTGGCAATCAAATGGAAGATATCATATGATTTACCGGCACATTTTCTGTAAAAATTCCTTTTTACACACAACCTGTACTTTTGTAGTCCTGGGACCATGACAGATGTTTCTACATCTGGATTATGCATACTAGGCTGGAAATAGAATGGAGTCTTATCAATCAATCCATGTTGATCCAAATTAATTATGTCAAATACTGGAATAAGTATATATTGTTTTGTTATTTCCATTTTTTTAGGTGATTTCAGATGAATTACTTGGATGAGTTTGTTTGATTATACTAATAAAATTTGATTTTGTTTTAAGCTTTGTCTAATATTTTGTCTAATGTTTTGTAAGGATACCATGGGGTTACTATTTATCTTACACCCTAAAGCTACTACCCGTCAAGTATGGTATTTAAGACCATACTAACCTCTACTAGTTAAGTACATTATTTAAGGCCACCCGAATAGGGTGGTCATGGTCGGTGGTTTCACCACCTTGTCTTGGTCGGTGGTTTCACCACCTTGTCTTGGTCGGTGGTTTCACCACCTTGTCTTGGTCGGTGGTTTCACCACCTTGTCTTGGTCGGTGGTTTCACCACCTTGTCTTAAATAATGTACTTAACGGTACACGGTTTATCCTAGCTGATAATTTACTAACTGTAATTAAAACAAATATATACTAACCTAGATATCACACACCTACTTACATAAATACATCATATCAAATAATGACAGATTTTCACGAAAAAAAACGGGTCCTATCTATTTATAACTCTGGGTCCACTGCTAATCCGCCAGTTGCAATTGTAATTCCCTTCAATGGAATTTATGAAGATGTTATAAATTATGAATCAGTTAGTGTTATTGTTAATACTACAACAGCCGGAAATTTGACAGTTAAATTCCTGATTTCTCCATTTGACACAAATCCCCAAGAAGTTCTATTTAACCATGCTGGAGGACAACAATTATATGAAACAACTATGAAAGCCAGGTATATGCAGATAGCATATTCAGGGTACGATGGGGCTACTGGTTCAGGTGTTATATCAACATATTTAAATCCATATACTGTTAAGGAAACAGACCAATCAGCGCAATATAACCTAGCTAATCCGGCTGAAGGACATTTAGACCTATTTGGCCGGTTGCGAGTTAGTAATTTGGAAACCCTGGTAGATATCAAACATATCCGTGGTCTAGGCTTGAATACCCTGAATGTCGCCAGTTTGGTTAGTGGTGGAAGTGGAGCAACCCAAACATTAGATGCAAATGCACCTGTAGTTCATATGTCGGTGACTGATACAGGAGACCGTGTAGTACGTCAATCTAGGGTATATTTACATTATCAACCAGGTAAATCTATGTTAATTTATATGACCGGGCGTATTATCACTGATGCTACTAGCACAGGTGTTATTACTAAAATGGGTTATTATGATGATAATGATGGCGTGTTTTTTTCGTGGAATCAAGGTGTAATGAGTGTAGGTATACGGACATCCACTAGTGGCGTGGTGGTGGATACTTATATCCCTTATACTGCATGGAATAATGACCGGTTAGACGGCTCAGGTGTTAGTGGTGTTTCAGTGGATTGGACGACCACCTTGATTTACACCATTAATCTAGCATGGCTAGGTGTAGGTATTATAAAATTCGGGGTTATTTGGGGTGGTAATTACTATCAGGCACACACCATTTATAATATCGGTGGTACGACGACTTATACTGCAACTAGCAATTTACCAGTGCGATATAGTATTCAGGGACGGGGTGGTAGCGGGCAAATTGACATGATTTGTATGTCGGCAAGTAGTGAAGCAGGATATTCATTGCACGGTTCACCATTTGCAATAAGTACAGCAACCAAAAAAGTTACCACAGCAGAGACATATTTATTGGCACTCAGATTAAAACAAGATTATCGGACAGTGATTACTTTGAATAATGCTAATATATTATGTAATTCGGGTGGTAATCTAGAAATTACTATTTATCGATATATAGAAACTAATCCTATTACTGGTGGAACATGGAATGATGCAGGTAGTCTGACGTCTATGCAATATAATACAACTGGTACATGGGTACTAGGTACACCTATCCAATTATTTAGGACATATATATCTAGTAATGACTTTGTTGCTCGGGTTGACCTATCACAACTCGATAAAATATTCATGGCAGCCGGGGTTGCAAATGGAGCCGGTTTTGCAAGTGATGTATTAGTAATAACCGCCCGTAAAATTACTGCTGCTGGTACTGACAGGGATGTAGAAATGTCACTTGGTTGGACTGAAACTATATAAATCTAGGGGTACCGTTCACATTGAATTATAAGCCCACCCCTGGTGGGTTCGAATTCAAGTGAAACACTAGGTCCTAGGCACTCATAAGCACACACTAAAGAGTGGGCTTATAATAGATTGTATACGGTAATCTTGACTTTTAAGAAAACATGAAAAGCAAAACAAAATAAAAACTGAAAAACGGGGGACAAAAATAAACACAAATAATAATAAATGAATTCTCTTAAAAAATCTGTATCTGTTGTTACAAAAACAACGGGTAATGTTGTAAATGATGTGGTAATTGGTTTGCTTAAAGCAGTTACTACAACTGCGTCAGGTGTGGAAAGTTTTGTGTCAGCCCTTGGTAAAGTTTTATCAGATCTAGGTTCTGATATTAAGGTAGTTACTCATCATACTGCTATAGGTGCTGGTGATTTTACTGAAACAGTAGCAAATGGCCTAGGTGATGTAATACAAAAAATCCCATTGGCTGGTAAGCCAACCGCATTTATAGTTAGCAAAGCAGGTACTGGTATTAAATATTTAGTAGTAAGTGTATCTGATTTAATTGGCGGTGTATCAACTACTGTGGGTAAAGGTATTAAATCAGGGTCTAATGTAATTATTTATACATTAGGACAAGGTGAAACATTAACAAATAAGGCAGTCCAAGAATCAAATAAATTGGTTGGCTCTGTTCTCAGTCGTGTAAATAAATTATCAGGTGTTAAGAATAGTAAAACTCTGAAGAGAACACATAGAAAATAAAACTTATAGTCTCTTTTTGATTTCCAGAGTTACCGTTCACATTGAATTATATTTATGATTTTTTGTTTTTCGGGGTTTCTCTTCTTTTTTAAACAAAAAAAAATTTTTTTTTTTTTTTTTTTTTGAAC
>Ga0214923_10003750_pt1 | contig 18844 bp, 17 predicted proteins | sample LL1510_MetaG_FD_177993 | JGI IMG/M metagenome (GOLD analysis project Ga0214923, IMG submission 177993) | Freshwater microbial communities from Lake Lanier, Atlanta, Georgia, United States - LL-1510 | ecosystem: Environmental > Aquatic > Freshwater > Lake | place: USA: Georgia | collected...
ATTTCACGGATCAACTCGATCGGAGTTCGTTCTTGGATGAAGTTTATGATCCAGTGGGGCGATAAACCATTGGAATACTTGGAGTGTCCAGTGGTAATCTCTGATCAATTGGCGGTGATGCCTGTTATGCGGGGAGTTAAGAAAAGAGTGGCTCAAGTCCAGAGTGCCATTATTTCATACGATTGCCCAAGTTGTAAGCAGCAGCTTGATTGCCGTGTGTCCTATGACCAGGTGGTGCCACAGGTGAAAAACGAAGTAAGAAACCCTGTTTGTAAAAACTGCGGGGCTTTGACTCAACTTATTCATTCGGACCAGCTCTCTATTTTCGAACCCCGAAGCTAAACCCTCTAGAATCTGCGATTTATTGGATTTTAGGGATGAATCCCCTTGATATTCGTTTATTCAGCGTGCTATAAGTCGGCCTCATTTTGGCGGAAATCAGAGGATAGCCAGTCCTTAAAAGTCCCCAAAAATTAACTAGCGGTTGTGACTATCAGTTCAACTCACAGCCACAACATTTTGTTTTTATTGGATTTTGGAGGAAAGATGGCAACCACGCTTCGCATGCAACGTCACGGTAACGCTCACCGTCCTTTCTATCATATTGTCGCTGCAAACAGCCGTGCTTCAGCGACCAAGAAGTTTTTGGAAAAAGTTGGCTACTATGACGCTTCGACCGAGCCCTCTACATTCGTTGTCGATGAAGCTAGAATCCGTTACTGGTACGGAATTGGTGCCACGATGAGCAATACGCTTCGAGTTCTTCTCAACAAAAAGGGTATCAAGCTCGAGCGTGTTAAAACAACTGCATCCTCAGGTGGTTCGCCTAAGAAACCAAAGGCGGCGAAAGCCCCTAAGGCAGCTAAGGCACCTAAAGCTGCGGCGAAGAAGCCAGCTAAGTAATGTTTTTGAAAATTGGAATTGTAGGAAGAGCTTTGGGACTCCAAGGCTCTTTTTACGTTTCTGGGCGCGACGAACCTATACCAACAACCGTTAAACAAATAAAAATAGGCCGTAGCATCGAAACCGCGAGAGATGCAAGGATTCTGAAATCATTGTGGCAAAAAGGGCGAGCAAGTATCGTGTGCGACTTAGCTGGTGATCGCACCTCGGCCGAGTTGTTGACGGGGATGTCTATTTGGGTTGATGCGTCAAATATAGTTGTTGAGGATGATTCCGAGTATTTACTGGTCGATCTAAGAGGGCGAGAGGTAATCGACGTAAACGGTGAGACGATTGGTATTGTTCAGGATGTTGTGAGGATGCCTGCATCTACCAACTTGATAGTTCTGAGTGAGGCCAGGGATGCTGATGTTGAAATCCCAGTTATTGCGGATTACGTGGAGATGGGTTTTAAGCGAGGCGAGAGCCGAATAAAATTGACAGTTGCAGCGGAAACCTTTGATGAAATCTGGAATTCGCGAGGAAAAAAACCAAAATGAATCGGGAGATGTTTTTCATAACGATCCATCCGAAAATTGTCGAGGCTTATCGGCAGTTCGGTGTTTTTAAGTCGGCCGAAGCTCGCGATGTTTGCCAGATTCATGCCGTGGACTTACGAGATTTTGCGGCTGATAAGCATGGGTCCATCGATGATGCGCCGTATGGTGGTGGTGACGGAATGGTGATGCGAGCGGATTGTCTTGGCCAGGCACTCGACTGGGTTAAACAAGAAAAAATACCGGGAAAAAAACCGATGGTCATTTTTACCTCGCCATCAGGAAAGCCTTGGACTCAAGCGCAGGCTAACAAGCTTGCTCAAGGAACGGTGCCCTTGGTTTTTATTTGCGGTAGGTTTGCTGGTGTCGATCAGAGATTTATCGAGCAATGTGTTGACGCGGATTTCTCTGTTGGCGACGTTGTTTTAGCTGGTGGTGAATTACCCGCGCTGATGATTGCTGAGAGCGTTTTAAGGGTTCTTCCTGGAGTCCTAGGCGATGTTCGCAGTGCCATTGAAGATTCATTTGGAGCTGGTATGGACGGACTACTCGAGTATCCCAGCTATACCAGGCCTCAAGAGTGGCGGGGCAATAAAGTTCCGGAAGTGCTGATGTCCGGGAATCACGAGTCCATCTCTTCATGGAGGCGAGATCAGTCGCTAAAAAAAACAGTAAAAATGCGACCTGATTTGCTTAAAACAAAAACCTAAAATTGATTGGTTTGGAGTAGAACCAGAGTGCAGGCCTCAAGCGGTTCAATGGATGATTGTCGCAAGACCCGCGCAAGCCGGGGGTTTTCTGCGCCAGGGTTAAAGATAACGCGCCTTGGGCGCAGTTTTAGGATTTCGGGCTCCATGCCGTCACTCACAGCAGCATTAACATAAACGGTAACTGTGTCTATTGGGGCCGTGACACCTGATATTGTGTTATGAACGTAAATATCCTTGATCGTCTTTAACTTGGGGTTTACGAGGAATACTTGGTGGCCGTGATCTAGCAACATATTCATAGCTTTGTATGAATAGCGATCAGGCTTGTCTGAGGCGCCAATCATCAAGGTGTTCATAAGTCAGTCCTAGGGGCGGTTCTTTGTGTTGACAGTTTTGCTGTTAACTAGGAACCTAGCTCACAAGAGTTTAAAAACTATCCTTACTATCGTAGGAGACGTCAGCGATGGCAACATCAAAATCCACAAAGAAAACTGTTAAAAAAACAGTAAAAAAATCCGTCAAAAAATCTACTTCAAAGCCCAAAAGTAAAACTGCAAAAAAGTCAGCAAAGACAGCCGCGAAGAAATCTACCGTAAAATCGAAAAGTGCCGGGACGTCAAAAAAGAGTGTTAAATCAGATTCTAAATCAAAACGCAGGGCATCAGGCATGCCGGTCGTGGGTCAATTAGCTCCAGATTTTGCCGTGCTGTCCGATACTAATGGAGTTGTCAGTTTATCCCGTTACAAAGGCAAAAATGTTGTGCTTTATTTCTACCCCAAAGACGACACACCCGGGTGTACCCGCGAGGCGTGCTCTTTCCAAGAACATAAGGCTAAATTGATTGGAAGAAACGCAATCGTTATCGGCGTTAGCCCAGATAGTGTTGATAGCCATAAAAAGTTTAGATCTAAATACGGCTTGGACTTCGTGCTTGTAGCTGATCAGGACCGCGATGTTTGTCAATCATACGGCGTTTGGGTGGAGAAAAATAACTACGGTAAGAAATATATGGGTGTTCAGCGCGCAACCTTTTTAATTGATGCAAGCGGCCGGATTGCCTATGTGTGGCCTAAGGTTTCGGTTGATGGTCATACCGAAGAGGTCCTGGCGGAAATTGACCGGCTTGCCTGATCGTTCTCTGAATTGAACTTAGTTATTCTTACAGCCACGGAGGGTGAAATGACTTTTCAATTAAAATCTAGGTTCTTAGCTCCTCTCGTGGCACTTAGCTTTCTGGCCGGCGGCTTTATTCCTCGTATCATGACCCAGCAGGCAATGGCAGCGAACGCAGGCCGACCCTGGCTCGGTGTTTCTATTGAAAAAGGCGAGAGTGGTGTTTTGGTAAAAGGAGTAATGCCAAGCACACCTGCAGAAAATGCCGGCATAAAGCAGGGAGATCAGATTTTAAAAATCGATTCAAAAATCGTGAAGGAACCTCAGGAGCTAATCACAGCCGTACAATCTGCAGGAATTGGTCAGTTGATAGCCGTGGAGATTTTACGAGGTAAGGAAGTTCTTGTTAAAAAACTGAAACTTGTCATGAAACCTGACGAGCTTCAACTTCTTAGAGAGCGACTTGTCGGCAAGTCGGCACCGCCTTTTAATTTGGAGGTTGTTAAAGGTAAAGAACCAGGTGATAGCAAGAAATTATTGGGTAGGGTCACGGTTTTTGAGTTCTGGGCTACCTGGTGCCCAGCATGTCGAGCGACTCATAAACGTCTTTCAGAGTTTGCTACAGCCAACCCCTCAGTCGCCGTTATCGCAATTAGTGATGAAGAGAAATCAGTGATCGATAGTTATGCAAAAAAAATCGATCCCAAGTTCACGATTCTTCGTGACGCTGAGGGAAAAGTTCTCGGAGAATGGATGGTTGGTGCCATCCCGATGCTTGGTGTTATCGATAAAAGTGGTAAAATAGTCTTTGTAACAGTCGGTGCTGGCGAGGCGGCGGAGGAAGTTCTCAGTGCTGCCGCGAAGATTTCAAAGTAGGGCTTTCGCCGTTATCGAAATTTACTTCGAGGTGTATTCATGAGCCACTTGATGGTATTTGTTTTGAGCTGTTTTGTTTTGGTTAGTGAAGCTTTAGCCTCAACTGGTAAGTTTGTCCAAGCAAAAAGTGATCATGGTGTCGTGCTGGTTCATGGATGGGGGCGAAGCCCAAGGCAGCCAAAATCACTGTGGAAATCACAAATTCAGCCATACACGGATCTCAAAACTCTTAAATCCAGATTCGAGGATTTAGGTTTTCAAAATGTCTTTGTTGTTGAGTACGACGATCTGCAGGATCTCGATACTATGGCGACAACGGTAGCTGGCCAAATCCATAAAATCATTGCCTCGTCGCGCAATCCTGCTTTTACGATTGACGTTGTTGGGCACTCTATGGGGCAGTTTGTGGCAGCCAAAGCCATACTTGATAAGAAGTATTCAAGGGCGCAGCCCTACAGTCTTGCAGACCGAGTGCGGATTTTTATCGGGTTAGCTGGCATTATCAGGGGGCAGGATGAGCTCTATCCATGCTCGATTTTTCCTGGTCAATGTGGGGGCGGAGGAGCACTCGAGCCATACTATTCTGATGCCAATAAGGGTTCATTGGAAGTAAAGCGGCTGTTTTCTGAAAATTATCAGGCATTGAATAGATTGAAAAAATGTTCGGTTTACTCTTCTGCCGACGAGATCGTGAAAACCCCATATGATGCGGCGAGCTTCAGGGGCCTTGGTTTAGAACCTAAAAATATGATGGATTTGAAAATTAACTCACGGCGTGAAAAGTTCCACAATGACGTTAAGGAAAGCGAACAGATTTTTTTGAAAATAGTGGCAAATTGCTACAAATTGATTGGTAAAGAATTAATTTAAGCCCTAGAGAGTACGCATAAGCCGATAGACGGCAAGATCAACCTTCTTTGCGTCTGGTTGAAGTTTTGCACAAAGTGCTCGAACTCTAGGGAGGATTAAATCATTGCTGGCTTCGGGCAAAATGGGCGGGTTCATCTTGTCACATAACGGATGAAGTAACTCCTCAAAACGACCGGCATCTTTTGCGGCTTTCGGTAAGATGAGTCCTACTCTTGCCAGCCTTTTCGCTGTTTCCGGTTGCATGCTGCGAACAAGCTCTGTTTGCGACTTGTCTTGAATGTTGTAAAGGCCCCTTAAAAAACCCTGCCAGAGCGTAAGTTTTGCTCCAAAGGTAAGATCACTTGTCTCGGAAAACTTTGAAAAATTTAGCGCTGGCATAGTCAGACGGAGACGAACCGGAATGCGAGAGTTGGTCTGCGTGCTACCGGTCTTTGGCCTTTGATGGGGAGTTAAACGGTTTTTTGCTAGCCATAATTCAAGATTGTTCTCAAATCTTAGGTCTCGAGCCCTTTCATCTAATTCAAACGCTCCTGGGCACTGCCAGAGTGGATTTGGTAAATCGTCAAGCTCCGCATAGCGATCGTACAATGCAACAGGCCTAAGAGCACTCGCCGCAAATAGTTTAAACCATTCGCGAATACTTGCCCGTGATTCCCAGGGGTGCAAAAAAGTATCGGCAAACCTTGTATTGTTGCTCAGAGAGGATTGTCCAATTTGCTTCAATTTCGACTCAAGTCTTGGCGAAAGCTTGGACAGACTCATTAAAAGTTGTCGCGCATTTTCAATGTCTTGGTCTGAGTAAAAATTTAGCCCTAAACTGCGATAAGCTCTATTGATTTGCCAGAGCCAGTCACGGGATTGACTGTTGTAAACCATGATACGAACTATCCCGTCGTCTGCCAAATGATTTTCAATAAGCTGCAATGTTGAAGCGAAATTGGGTATGTGGTGCAGTACACCATAGGCTTCGATGTGGGTGAATTTGCGATTATGAAGTTCGCCGGAGACCAGAATGGAATTTATATCCTCGCAGTGAAATGCGACTCTTCTTCCGAGCAGGGCTGTCCTAAATTGGGCGCGCCGCAGACTTCTCTTGCTCAGGTCGACGCAATCTAAACGCGTAGCCGAGGGCTCCCATTGGCGAATCACGTACGGCAAAATTTCGCCTGAGCCGATACTTAAAAACTGTCTCGGCACAGTTGGGTCAAAAACCTCATGATTGAGTAAACTATGTGCAAAAAGCGAGCTCCCAAGGTATCCATCTTGCCACCGTGGCTTTGCCAAAAGGGGGTAGTGAGGGTAGGGGCGTCTTTCATAAAGTTTTTGAACTTGTAGTGCAGACTCGCTCATCCAAAAATCCTACCCTTGAACGTGCGATTGTGCATTGTAAATTTTTTCCTGGGGCCCTATAACCTGCGAAAATATGTGCAAAAATGCTCTAGAACAATCCAGAGGCCCGTGTCAAAATGCTGCAGGGCATGGGCTCTCGAGCTAGCAGCCCTCATGTAAAGAAAAAAATTAAAAAGGGTTATCAGTTTGTCTTCAAAGCGACTTTCCTCAGTTAAGTATAACTCAGACAGGGTGCACTGGTTGGCTGCAGAGATCATGCGTCATAAGCAGCTCTATTACGCCGGTAAACCAGAAATTTCAGATCTCGATTACGATAAACTTGAAGACGAACTTAAGGGAATGGCTCCAGATCATCCGGTGCTCCGCGTTGTGGGGGCCGTGAATCTTGAATCTGGAAATCCGAAGGTTATTCATGATGTGCCCATGCTATCTCTTGACAAGACTTATGACACTAAGGCCTTGCTGAAATGGGCGGAGGGTCATGACATTGTAGGTACTCTCAAGGTTGACGGAACAAGCATGTCGCTAGTTTACAGGAATGGAAACTTCTCTTTAGCGAAAACTCGTGGCAATGGCCGCGAAGGCGAGGATGTCACGGCTAAGCTTAAGTGGGTGGCGGATGCTATTCCCAGTATTTCTGAGAGCAGGGATTTTGAGGTTCGCGGGGAGCTTTACTGTTCAGAGTCGAATTTCTTGAAGTTGGCAGACGAGATGGTGGCATTGGGGCTCGAAAGACCCACAAGCCCGCGAAACATCGTAGCCGGAATTTTAGGTCGAAAGGTACATGGGGAGCTTGCAAGGTTCTTTAACTTTTTTGCCTTTGACGTGATTGGCCTTGATGGCTTCAAAACCGAAATCCAAAAAATTGAATGGCTGACTCACCGAGGCTACCGCATGCCAGAGCCAAAGCTTCTGAAGTCATCGAGGGATATTGAAAGCTATTTGACGCACGTAAGAGAGTTGATGGAAGAGGATGAGGTGGGGTGTGACGGTGCGGTTTTTAGTTACAATTCCTTAGAACTTCATGAAGAATTGGGTGCTACGTCTCATCATCCGCGCTTTAAGTTAAGCTTTAAGTGGCAAGGTGCTACCGCTAGATCAAAGATCGTTCGCATTGAGTGGGCGACTTCACGCCTTGGAATTGTGACGCCTGTTGCAGTTATTGATCCTGTTGAACTTAGTGGTGCAACGATCACCAATATTACACTTCACAATGCTTCACACGTCCGAGCCTACAACTTAAAACCAGGTGACTTGATCGAACTGGTTAGGTCAGGTGAGGTCATTCCAAAGTTTTTAAGTGTGGTCGCGTCTGCTTCTGGTGCGTCTCAGTTGCCTAAAATATGTCCGAGTTGTCATTCTGCTCTGGTGGCTGATGATGTGAGGGTTAAATGTGTAAATTATGAATCCTGTCCTGCACAGCGCGCTGGTGCGATATTGAATTGGATCAGGGCGGTTGGTATCGATGACTTGAGCGACAAGCGACTTCAGATCATGATTGACACGGGACTGGTCGAGTCAATTCCGGACCTTTATAAACTTTCGGTGGAAAAACTTCTCACGCTGCCTGCGACCAAAGAAAAAATGGCCCAGAAGCTTTTCGATAATATACAGGAAACGAAATCCATGCCGTTGGCCATGTTTTTAAATGGTCTTGGCATAGAAGGGGCCGGGCAGACCACGTGGGAAAAGCTGCTCGAGTTTTTTCCATCTCTTGAAAAGATTCTTGATGCTAAAGTTGAGCAGGTGGTAGCGATAGATGGTTTTGCTGAAAAATCCTCGCAGCAAATTGTTGTAGGGCTTCATCGTTCAAAATCTCTCATAAAAAAACTATTAGCAGTTGGTGTTAGTCCATCCATACCTATGGTTACAACTGATGGGCCACTATCCGGCAGGATCTTGGTGATTACGGGAGCTCTAAGTCGACCGCGCAAGGAAGTAGAAGATCTTATTAAAGAGGCAGGTGGGCGCACCGGCTCTTCTGTGTCCAAAACAACGTCTGTTTTGGTGACCAACGAGACGGACTCTAATTCCAGCAAGATGGTTAAGGCGAAAGCTTTGGGCATTGAAGTTTGGTCTGAGGCGAAACTATACAGTGCGCTGGGAATTAAGTCCTGAGACGAGAGGAAATGTTAAAAAAATTTAGACCGGGATTAAGGATGGAATTCCATACTCCCGGTCAGTAAAAAATTTGAGATTTTAATTCTAATACTCTTGGAAAAACCTTGTTGATTTGCATGTGCTCGCGCCAGTCACGGTGCTCAATGCAATCGCGTTTTTACCTGCCGAACTTTCGTCAATTAAATCCAGCATGATTCCAGAGATTGTATAGGTTACCACGAGGTCAACATCGGCATTTTGAGAATCAGACTTCAGGAGTGAGTAGTTAGGAGTTTTGACAGCTGTGGAGAAGGCTGTACTCTTTAAAGCGAGAGTCAATATTTTTCCATCACTAGATAGAGACACATTCACCCTCTCGGAGGCATTATTCGGAGATGCTGAGTTAGCAACCAGAACAGCCGCTCCGCCGCTAATTGCGGCATCCCAGTGGTCGCGCTGATCATTACCACGAGCAAATGCGACCGGACGGTTGAAGACCATGGAAATTGTTCCAGAATCACTCCAACTCTGCGGTGACGCGGTACAGCCAACGACGGCCAGGGCCTGAGCTGTAGAAGAGACGTCAACATTCAGCTCCCAGTTGTCGGCGTCCCCTGCTCCTCCTCCGTTGAAGCCTAAAGTAAAGTCTTGTGTGAAAGTCCCAGCATTGGAACTCGCCTTTGGTGTTACAGTGAGTCTGTAGCGAGCTCCGTAAGCTAACTCGCTTGTCGCGAACGTTGCTAGGCCTTGAGCGTCGGATGTTTTTCTCGTTGGCGTTAACCGAGATCCGAGGGTATTAGCGAATTCGCCATCAAAAGCGAAATGACCAACCGTGGTGAGTGGTTCTAGATCAACTAGGGCGCCTTCCAGTGGTGCAAGGCTCTTGCGAACGTTTATGTTTAGGTTTCGGTCGCCATTGGCTTTCGGGAAAATGCGAAAGTTGGCAAGTTGCATTGGGTCCGGAATCGGGACTTCTTGAGCAACAGCACCAGGTTGGTCTGGAGTGCGCATAGGGCGAGTAGATGCGATCTTCACGGCGGATTCAAAAGGAAGATAGCCTGTGATGTTTGCAAAGATGGGATAAACTCCCTCTACAGGGATGTCACAGATGTAGTACTCGCCCTTTAGATTGGCATCGTCTTTGTGAAACTGAGCTCTAAGTTTATTACCGCGTATTAAAACGTAAATACCGTCAGGTTCAACCATGGTACTCAGGTCAAATCTTTGTCCGGTAAAACCATCAATAACCACTTCGAGTTTCATAGTTGGGAATTAAAGAACTACCACCACCGCCTCTTGATTTTGCTTTGTCTCCGCATCCTGCGGCAAGGAAAGCTGACGCAGTGCATAGCGCCCAGAAAAAATTATTGATCTTGACCATTTGTCATACCTCCCAAAATAAGCCGCAAGTGGAGCGATGATTTCAGAACATCGCTCGGGACTTGGGCGGGGCATCGGGTTAGCCAGGAAGCAGCTTTAGGATTTTTTTGGCGTAGATTTAAAAATCTATGTGATTTCAGCGTCTTAATGCTCTCAAAAAAAAGATACTTTTCATTGAGTGGGAAGGGTTACTAGTGGTGTAAGAGGAGGGGGGTGGTGCGATCTATTTAATGGGAAAATCAAAGTATGATTCAGAAAATGGTTCATTTTTTAGAGTAAAGTGCCACCATTCTTTGTCGTAGTTTACAAATCCGACCTTTTCCAGGGCTTCGCGCAACAATTGACGATTATTTTGGGCTTGCCTCGAAATATTCGGATTCAGGGTGTTTGCAAGGACGCTGAAACAATCAAAATTAGTACCCATATCTAATTGGCCTGTGGTTGTAATATTTTTTTGACTTCGACAGTCAGTTTTTTCCTCGTAAAAATTAAATTTGAGTTTTGCTTTTTTAAGCTCTTGCACTTTGTTGAGGGAAACAAGAGTAAGGTCAACGGTGCTGCCTCGGCTATGCCCGGATTTGTCGGCTATATAACCGCGAGCAATTAATTCATGTTTGGGCTCATCAGGGTAAAAAATTGATTTCATGGATTGGTCTTTGGGATTCTTAGTCCATGCAACAAACTGAGCTACGGCTCTTGATGGTCTATAACAGTCCAATATCAGGAGGCCCAGGTTTTGCTTCCCTAGCTCTCTTTGGGCTGATGCCAGAGCCATGCCAGCCTCCCGGGTCAAGTAGCACTTATTAGCCAAATAGCCTTTGACGGGTCTCCCGGTAAAGTTCCAGTCTGTAGCGTAACGCATTTCTATTTCAATGCTTGGGTCCAAGGTTTTTAGGTCCACAAATCCGGGAGGATTTGCCGCCATAACTGGGATGGATAGTACGCAAAACATAAATAATTGAAGATTTAAAATCATGGAGCCACGTTTGGGGGCTAGGGGCAATGGCGGGAAAGTGGCGCACCCAGAAGGATTCGAACCTCCGACCACTTGGTTCGAAGCCAAGTACTCTATCCAGCTGAGCTATGGGTGCATAGAAGGCGTTTCCTACAATAGTAATTCTAGGTAGACTTTGCAATCAGGAAACAGCCTATTTAAAGGAGGCCCCTTTTGATCGAAAAATTTAAAAATAACAGGGATTTTAGTTGGTTGCTGATTTTTTTGGGGGTTCTTTTCGCAGCTTCGCAGCCATTGCAACTAAATGCAAATGGTTTTACCGGGGGAGTGGTTCGTTTATCGGGAGTCAATTTTGAGATTTCGATAGAAGGCCCAAGTATCCGCGGCAAGGACGGAGAAGATATTGTGCCAGTGGCTTTTTCTAACGGCGCGATGGGTTGGATGACCTCTTCAGTCGTGGTCGGCGCGCATAGTTCTCATTTTTCACTGATGAACGCCAATATTTTATCTGTGAGGTCGCTACCTTTTTCTGACGCGTATCTAGTTCGCACAAAGTCACCGGAGATGGCACTTCGAATTGCCAGTGAGCTTTTGAAAGAACATACTGTGCGTTACGCGCATCCTGACTTCATCTTTCCAATTGAGGCTCGAAGTATCGAAGTCAGTGATCCATATTTTTCCGCTCAGTGGAATCTAAAAAATACTGGTCAAAATGGCGCAACACCTGGCGTAGATCTTGGCATAGAGTCAGTATGGGAAGTGACTCGAGGAACTCCCGGTACCATCGTGGGTGTTTTAGATTTGGGATTTGAGCAAAATCATAAAGACATGACCGGTGCTTGGTTCACGAATGAGAGAGAAATTCCTGCTAATAAAAAGGATGACGATGGCAATGGTTTGATTGATGATGTGCGCGGATGGAACTTTTCTATCAACGGCAATAATCTGATTTACGGTGCAGCTCCGAATCACGGAACAGCAACGGCAGGCATCATTGGTGCTAGGTCGAATGATTTAGGCATAACGGGTATTTGTCCGGAATGCAAAATTTTGCCCGTGGTAGTTAGTGGGAGGGTGAGTGAAGATGCATCGGCCATCGGTTATGCGATGGCCATGGGTGCTAGCGTTTTGAGCAATAGCTGGGGATATGCTCTTGAGTCCCCGCGAACAGACGTTGTTGTGGAAGCCTTGTCCAAAGCTGCACTGAAAGGCAGAGGGGGAAAAGGCCTGCCAATACTATTTGCCATGCGGAATGCAGCAACAGATGATTGCCGTCAGACTTCCCCGGATATATCGGCACACCCCAATGTTATTGCAGTCAGTTCGATCGACTTTCATGATAAAAAAGTTGTGAACTCAGGATTTGGTAAGTGCCTACAGTTCCTTGGTCCTTCGTCGGGTGCAAACGTTAACGGTGTGCCTTCCACCGACCGGCCCGGTTCTCTTGGCTATAATACCAATGGAGAGGGGAATTTCGAGGATCTCGATTTTCATAGCGCGTTTTGGGGTACATCTGCAGCCACTCCTCAGGTTGCTGGATTATTTGCACTACTCCTTAGTCATGAACCTGATTTATCGCTAGAACAAGCGTTGTCACGGATGCGAGCTTCTGCCATAAAGGCTAACGCTGGGGAGGCATCGTATGATCCTGTTACCGGCCATAGCACGAAGTACGGATACGGTCGTGCAAGCGGATTGAAATTGTTTAAGTGACTGATGGTAGACGACAATTTAGGATCGAGAGCACTATGAAATACATGAAATTTGAGGATGCGATCGCGGAGTTAGAACAGGGGTTGCCTCCTTCAGAGGACGCGGGGTTTCTGGGGGTAAGTATGAACCCGAGTGACTCTAAACTAGTGATTATCCCAGTCCCCTGGGAGGCAACGACTTCCTATGGTGGTGGAACCTCTCGCGGGCCAGAAGCCATAATACCTGCAAGTCACCAATTGGACATGGAGGATGCTGCTTTTGGTAAGGCGTTTCGCGCAGGAATTGCCGTTCTACCAGAGGATTCTCAGATCCGAGCGCTAAACGCTAAAGCCAAGGATGCTGCTCAAGAGGTGATTATTGCCTGTGAGCGCCGTGAGGCGGCTCCCGACGCGTTGCGTTTTGTGAACGAATGCAGTGTCAAAATTAATGACTCAGTTTACTCAGCGGCGAAGTCTTGGATTAGTAAGGGTAAATTTGTAGCTGTACTTGGCGGTGACCATTCATCGCCACAAGGTCTGATCAGGGCCCTCTCAGAGTCAACCCCAGAGGGTTTTGGTGTCCTTCACTTTGACGCTCACCATGATTTGAGAAGAGCTTACGAGGGATTTACCCATAGTCACGCGTCGATTTTCTACAACGTTATGGCGGAGTATTCAAACGTCATCAAACTGACCCAGGTTGGAATTCGTGATTATAGTCGCGACGAGAGGGCCTTTATGGAGGAGCTGGGTCCAAGGGGTAGCTGCTTTTACGGCCGGGATATTTTCCGTATGAAGGCTGAAGGTGAGACTTTTAAGTCCATCGCTACGGAAATTATCTCTAGTCTCCCAGACCGAGTGTACGTCTCATTTGATATCGATGGTCTTGACCCGAGCTATTGCCCCTCCACTGGCACACCGGTGCCTGGGGGGTTGTCATTTGATGAGGCTGCTTACATTCTTGAAGAATTGGTGAAAAGTGGAAGGCGTGTCATCGGCTTTGATCTCACGGAAGTCACCCCCGACCCAGAGGGAGGTGAGTGGGATGCGAACGTGGGAGCTCGCATGCTCTATAAGCTTTGTGGATGTTTATTGCGTTCTCAAAAGCTCTGTTGATAGGTAATCCAGGGGAATTATGTCCACCGGACTAAAATCGAAGCGACGGCGAAAACTTTACTTAGTAATGTTATTCACTGCCGTTCTAGTTGGCTTCCTGCTTTGGGCCTATTATCCGTCTTTTTTGGCGACCGAACCGGGATTAACCTTCAAAATAGAGGGCTTTCTCGACCAGAAGCTGAATTTTCGTGATGCCGGTGCGAGCATCAATCAGTGTGCTGGTCAAAAGATCCTGCCGGAAGATTTGTTGTTACGATCTTCTGGATTTTTTTCCGGTTGGTCCTGTGACCGTGTCGGTAATCCAGATTTCATTTATTCACTAAACTATTCTGCATCCGATAAGAGGCAATATTATTGCCGAGGTGCCGAAGGCCATCCGAACGGTTTAAATATCGGGATACACTTCCAAAGCGAAGAATTAAGTGATCTCGAATTCATCGAGACATGGGAGCAGAAGCCTGATGAAGTTATGTCGGTGTGCAGCTTTATAAGCGAAGGTCTCATAATGCTAAGAAACGGCAAGCGAATATTGCTACACTGCGAAGCTGGTCGAGACCGTACTGGTGCTGTTGTAGCATTATTGGCCGCATACCAGCTCGAGGAGGCTGGAACACTGTCTGACTCCTCTATCGCTGCTATTGAGTGTGACTACCGTAGGTCGAAATCTTTAGATTCCTCAAAACATGGTCGAATTGAAAAGTTCCTACGGGAACTGCGTAAACGAGGTGGTGTAAGAAAATTTCTAAAAGATCATTGTGGGCCGGAATTTATCGGCATTTAAATTTTACTACAACCTGGTAGATCGATCTTTCGGTGTCATGGATGGGCAATTTTTTTGCCGACAAAATCTGAGGCTTTAATTTAAGAACCTCCTCGCAGTAATCAGTCGCTTGGTTGATTGCGTCTCGGGAGAGCTCGTCTTCGTCTGGATCATCATCATCGTCGTCAGGAACTGCGGCTATCTGGTGGATCCCATCTTTTCCAGGTACTACGTCGGCGTAATGAGCGCAACCGTTAGCCAGCACTAAAATTCCTGCGATAATTTTCGTTAAGAGACGCATCCTGTTTTTTTCCTCTTTGTGCTGTCTCAGCTATTCTGCAGGGGGAAAGAACTCTTGTTTCTGGCCGATCTGATGTCCGGCGGAAATTGCAATGCCTAATTCATCAACTTTAAAGACCGTCTCAGGAAGATTGAGCGACATCCGAACTTTATCCATTGTAGCTGGTACAAAAGGATAAAGCATGATCATGATGTTTTTTAGTACGTAGAAACAGCTAAAAAGCGCGTCCCGGCGCTCATTTTCCGGAAAGCGATCATCGTGAGGCTTGAACTGTGTGAACATGCTATTAATTGCGCGCGCATAATTTTCGATCGCATAAAGAAGGGTTGAATACTCGGCCCGCTCCATGGATCTGAGATAACGTTGGATCATCTTAGTGCTTTCATCCAGGATCTTGGGATTAATGACTCCACTCGGAACCTTGCCGTCAAATTTGGAGTGACATGCTGAGATCGGTTTTTCAAAAGCCGCATTTAATGGGCCGGCAAGGAACTTATTCCTCTCGGCAAGCATGCCGAAATCAAAATTCGAAGACTTTTCAGGAAGGCTCAAAAGCGCGACAAAATAGCGAATTTGATCGGCGGTCAATTTCTTTTCGTCTAGCAGCTGGTCGCCGGTATAAAAGTTCCCGCGCGATTTACTCATTTTTTCACCGTCAACCATCAGGTGAAAGACGCTGAAAACATCGGTTAGCTGATAGTCGCCTTTTTGTGGCATTTTCAGGGGATCTTTCTGGGTCCCAAGCCACATTGTACCCTGCATCAGAGTGTAGAAGAAAACATTATCCTGTCCAAGGAATTGAAAAATACGCGCATTCGGGTCCTTCCAAAATTCGTCCGATTCCTCTTGGGGCCGATTTTTTTGTTTCAGGGCAACTTTTGAGAATGAAATAGGAGCAATAAGGGAATCTGGCCAAACATAAAGTGTTTTGCCTTGCATCTCAGGGTCAAGGTCGGCTGGTAAAGGGATTCCCCATGCCACATCCCGGGAGATCGCCCGGTGTGCCCAACCGTCTACGACTTCTGTCGCAAAGCCTTTTTCGTCGAGGGTTTCGCTGGTTTTTAAAAGATCTGCTTTGTTATCAAACTGAAGCATGATTTTTTTACCAGCGGCGTACTTACTTTTGTGTTTTATCAACTGATCCTTGATGGCCTTGTATTCCGCCTCGTGGGTATTATCAAATCGCAAGCAAGGGAGGACCGTGTTGATAACTTCAAGATAAACGGCGCTGCGCCATGTTTTTTCTTTGGATTGCACCCACTCGCGTAAAGTGTCGGAAACTTTCCACATATCTAGCCACCAGTGCACGGTCTCACGCAACTCAGGGGTTGCATCGCTGAGCGCGCTGCGTGGAGACATTAGATCGCCAGGATTATGTTGGGAGCCGCATCGATCGCACTCATCGCTGTAAGCACTATCGTTATCGCACTTTTGATTGGGGCATTTGCCTTTTACGAAGCGATCTTGCAGAAAACGCTTCAATTTTGGGTCATACCATTGTTTTGTCACGCGTTTTTCAAGAAGGCCATTTTGATACATTCGCCGGATGAAATCTTGCGAAATATCCTTGTGGATGGCAAAGCATTCGGGACGCGACGTTCCGGTATATACGTCGAGGCTTACATTATACCGATCCATTGTAGCCTTTTGTCGATCATGAATTCCTTTTATGAATTCCGATATTGGCATGCCAGCCTGAAGTGCGGCGAGCTCACTTGTTGAACCGTGGTCATCAGTCCCACAAACGAACAGGACGTTTTCACCTCCGATCAGCATTCTCAGCCAACGCGCATAAATATCAGCAGGCACGTGAGCGCCAGCTAAATGTCCTAAGTGAACAGGCCCGTTAGCATAGGGCATACCAGCGGTAACAACGGCCCTAGAGGGCCGTTTAATGTTCTTCTTCAGCGTTTCTATATCCGGCGGTGTAAAATTATTTGGCTTCATTTCTTTCGTCAAATCCTTGGTGTGAGTCTTCTGTTAGTTGGTTTTCGTACTCTCACCATTTAACAGCAGATGCTCCCTCGATCACCTCTCGGAAACACTGCGACTTATCTTTGGTGCAAATAAATGCCACCAGCTTGTACTTTACATTGTCAGATTTTTCTTTGGTTGGTTCACTTGTCAAAGAAAAACCTGCAAAGTCCTCTTTCCAGTCGGCGCGCTTGTATTCCTTTTTCTCGAATTTAAGTTTACCTGAAGATTTAAGTTCGAGCTTCCAGGGCCCCTCCTTGTTTATAGCAAGGCCATCTGCCGGAGTGGTTTTAAATGTGAGCTCAACTCGCCCGTCTTGCGTCGTTTTTGCATTGACGGTAACGGTAGCCTTTCCTGCAGCAAATGCTGGGACGGTCGAGAAAAGAGATAGGGTAAAAAATAGTGTGTGGATAATCTTTTGTGTCATGTCCCCGCCTTTTTCTTTTGTTTGCGTTTTTTGACATTATAGCCCGGTATTTTCCGTTCAATCCTCATGACTGAGGGGTTTGATTCTATCTTTTGCATCATCATTTGCAACTGCGCAGAATCTCTAACCATGATTTCAAAATCTAAGTAGCCCAGCGCGTCTTTTCCTACTTGAACCTGCGCTTTGTGGATATTTGCCCCTGTGCTGCTTATTACTGCAGTGATATCAGCCAAAATTCCCGGTTTGTCGACCGTGACAATGCGAAGATGTGTGGCAAAATTCGCATCCTCTGTGGACGTCGCTTGCTGTCCCCAGGATGCCTCGATTCGGCGTGCAGGATCCATATCACGGGCGCGAGGGCAGTCCACCCGGTGAATTGTGACGCCGCGACCTCTCGTTACAAACCCGACAATATCTTCTCCTGGGATTGGATTGCAGCAACGAGCCATAGCTACAAGCAAATTATCCAGGCCAGAGACAAGAATTCCCTTGTTTCGACCGGTTTTCTTACCGGATACTGCTGGTTCGGCTCTTGCGCTTCCGTCTGATGAAGATTCTTCCTCGGCTAATGTTTTGGTTATTTTTTGCGGATATGCGCGCGCCATTAGATCTTCGGGGTTGAGTTTTCCGTAGCCGATTGCAATCAGCATGTCATCTACGGTGTTTTCGCGAGACGCTTTGAGCAGAGAGCCAAGGTCACCGGCTTTTTCCATGCGATCAAAGTCAAGCTGCCGACCCGAAAGTTCTTGCTGTAGAATATCTCTTCCAAGCTGTTTGCTTTTTTCTCGTTGCTCACCGCGGAGGTAAGCTCTGATCCGATTCTTAGCCCGAGATGTGGTCACAAATGACAGCCAGTCTTTGTTCGGACGTTGTTTGGCTGCAGTGATGATTTCTACAATGTCACCGCTTTTTAACTCTTTTTTGATTGGTACCATTCGTCCGTTAACTTTCGCTCCGACGGTGGATTGTCCTACTGCGGAGTGAACGGCAAACGCAAAATCTAATGCTGTGGCCTTCGAGGGTAGCTGAATGACATCTCCCTTAGGGGTGAATACGAAAATTTCTTCTTCAAAGAGGTCAACTTTTACCGCCTCAAGAAATTCATCAGGATCTTTCAGCTCTTTTTGCCATTCCACAATTTGATTGAGCCAGGCCATGCGCTGTGATTGCGGGGTTTGTCGGGCGGTTGTAGACCCGCGTTCCTTATAATTCCAGTGGGCCGCTACCCCGTATTCACAAACTTCATGCATTTCGCGCGTGCGAATTTGAATTTCGCAGGGCTCTCCACTTGGTCTAATGACTGTGGTGTGTAAGGATTGGTACATGTTAGCCTTGGGCATGGCGATGTAGTCTTTAAAGCGTCCAGGCATGGGTTTCCACATGGCATGCACAACGCCTAGTGCTTCGTAACAATCTTTGATGGTGTCGACTACTATGCGGAAAGCAAAGAGATCGTGGACATCCTCGAACTGAAGTCCGCGGTCATGCATTTTTTTATAGATGGAGTAGAAGTGTTTAGGACGTCCTCGGACTTCAACGTTTGTAAATCCATATCGGTGGAGTTCGGCCAGAAGGATTTCCTTGACCTCGTCGATATATTGCAACCTTTCAGTCTTTTTTGATGCGATTTTTGACTTCAATTCTGTGTAAATCTCTGGTTTTAGATGCCTCAAACAAAGGTCTTCAAGTTCGCTTTTTACACCGTACATCCCCAAGCGATTGGCGAGCGGAGCATAGATATCCATCGTTTCTTGGGCAATGCGCTGGCGTTTCGCTTCTGG
>Ga0214923_10003751_pt1 | contig 18841 bp, 21 predicted proteins | sample LL1510_MetaG_FD_177993 | JGI IMG/M metagenome (GOLD analysis project Ga0214923, IMG submission 177993) | Freshwater microbial communities from Lake Lanier, Atlanta, Georgia, United States - LL-1510 | ecosystem: Environmental > Aquatic > Freshwater > Lake | place: USA: Georgia | collected...
AGATTATGAACCAACTGTTATGCAATCATCTAAACAATTAGATAATATATATATGCCTGTATCTAAAAATTCAGACAAATTTTCTAAAAATACAGATAAATTTTCTAAAAATACAGATAAATTTTCCACAGATAAATCATCACTATCATCATTATCATCAGTTTCATATAACACAAATGAATTGGATAAAATAATAAAAACAAAATCAAAATTTAGTGATAAAAAAAGTTCTGATAAATTTAATTATAATAAGAAATGTATTGATTTTGATTTACATAGTGTTGATTCATTAGAAAGTTTAGAAAGTGGTGAAAGTTTATTAGGACATATTAGAAAATGTAAAGATTGTAAACATAAAGTATCAGAACTTGTTAGAACACATAAAAAGAAAGAAAATAAATTTGATATTTATCAGTACAAAGAAATAATGGCAATATGTTTAATAGGATTTTTAATAATACTTATATTAGATTTAATAATGAAAAATTCATAAATAATTATTCTTTTTCTTTATTCTTTTCAATGTTTATCCATGTAATAAATATAGTTGTATTTGATAATATAACTGTATCAAAATTATCATCTCTTAAAATATTTGATATATATTTTATACATTCTTTAGGAATATATTCTTTACATTCAGGAATATCATCAACAACTGTAAAAAATAAATCAGTACATTGGTCTTTATCTGCTTCATTTATTCTATCATAACAATATTTTAACATTTGTTTATAACAATTGTTCTTTTCTTCTCTTCTTTTTTTTATTCTATCAACAAGTATATTTGATGTAAATGTTATTTTTGGTTCTGTTTTATTTAAAACATTTACTGATAAATTTTCTATACATAAACCTTTGGATGAGTTTCCCGAACTATTTCCAGAAACTAATGAATCAATACTTAATTTTTCATATGACATATCTATATATAAACTTTGTTTAAAATTTATGATTTTTTATAATCAATACTATTATATGGATGATATAAATGATATAATTACAGATGAAATAAATATATTATTAAATAAAAAAATAGATAATATTAAAAGTATTCTTGTATTAAGTGGTGGTGCCATAAAAGGTGTTGCACAAATTGGAGCATTACAATATTTAGAAGAAAATAATATGTTAAAAGATATTAAAATAATTTCAGCAACATCTGCAGGTTCAATAATAGGTTTTTTATATATGATTGGTTATTCTTTTTTAGAATTATTTGATTTTATGAAAATAATTGATATGAATAATACTAAAAAAATAAATATTTCAAATATATTTTCAAAATATGGTTTAGATGATGGTAATAGAATAATTATTGTTATTAAAAAATTAATGAATGCTAAACAAATAGATGAAAATATTACTTTCAATGATTTATTTATTTTAACAAATAAATCATTAATAATTACTGGAACATGTATTAATGATAAAAAAGTATATTATTTTAATTATAAAAATTATCCTGAAATGAAAGTATTAGATGCCATAAGAATAAGTATTTCAATACCTATTATTATGACCCCTTGTATGTTTGAAGGTAAAATGTTTGTAGATGGTGCATGTATAGATAATTTTCCAATATCTATATTTGAAAATAAAAATAAAATTATAGGAATCTATGTAACCGAAGAAATTAAATATGTAGATAAAATAAAATCAATAGATGAATATTTAATTAATTTAGTTAAATGTATATTTGAAGGTGTAGTTCAAAAAGAAATTTCAACAGAAAATATAATTGTAATTAGATGTAATAAACACAGTGAATCACAAGAAGATATTATAGAAATGTTTGAACATGGATATAATACTGCTAAAAATTTTATGTGTAATTTTCATTAGATTATAAATTTAAAAATATAATATAAATACGATTAAATGGATGTTAAAGTAGATAATAAAAGGGGTCGTGGACGTCCAAGAAAAGTTAAAACACAAATAATCATAGATAGGCCTTTACCAGATGAAAATTCTATTTACAAAAATGATGTAGAATCTGAAGATATTATTATTATTTGTTTTCCTCTTACAGATAATGAAGAAGAAGAAACTATTAATAATAATGTTTCTAAACCAGTTAAATCATCAAATCAAGATAAAAATATAACAGTTCTGTTAAATGAAATTAAAAAAAAAGATGCTATTATTAAAAATTTAAAATCAGTAAAAAAATCAAATATGTTAGAATACAATTCAGTGCAAGAAAATACTTGTAAAATAATGAATAACATTAAATGTTGGTGGTGTGATGAATTATTTGAAGGAACACCTGCACATATAGTTAATTATTATGTTAATGATGTATATTATGTGATTGGTAATTTTTGTAGTTTTAATTGTGCATTAAAACATAATTTAAAAATGATGAAAGATTATAAATATGGTTCACGAAATGCTTTAACATTAAATTTAAAACATAAACTTACAGGTAATGATAATAATATTGTTTTGGCGAAAGATAGAGAAGTGTTAATATCTAAAGGTGGAGATTTAACAATAGAACAATTTAGAAATGGTTTTACATATGTAGATGAAAAATTATTATCAAATGTTAAAATGATTTTAACATAATAAATTTGCACCTTTAATGATATCTACATAATGTTGTGGTATAACAGATTTAAAAGTCATTATCAATCCCTGTAAAAATGCATCTGCCATATCATCTTGCTTTTTATGTTTATCAAATAATTCAACATAATTAGGTTCATCTTTTATTAGTTCTCTACATATTTTTTTACTGGTTTCTTTTGTTAAAACATATGTTTCTCTATCATCTTTAACTTCTTTAATTTTGTCTACAACATTTTGTCCTCCCATTTTTATTTTATTAGATGGCGAACAATAATTGATTGAAACATTGTTTGTTTTAATCACAAAATATGTATGTATCATAACAGCAATTGATTTCATAACAGGATTTTTAAATGTAGGTTGATTTTCAATATATATTTCATTAACATCTAATAATTCTTTTTTATCATCCATTTTTTTAATAAGATTACTACACATATCTTGTGGTGAAACATAATTTATAACTTTTTTAATTTTACTTTTAATATATTTATCACATTCATTTATATGTTCTTTACACCAACCATTTACAAATACATTATCTTTATATATACCATTAACGCATATTTCATTACATTTTTTATAAGTACATCTATAATTATTTTTAATTATCATTGTTTTACAATGTTTTTGACAAAAATGTCCCTCAATAACATCTGTTCTAAAACATTCTTTGTTTTTACAATTTTCATAGGTACATAACGTTTTATCTGATTTTATCCATTCTATATTAATATTTCTGGTATCAACTTCTATCTTTTTAGAATGTGCAGTACAATAATATTTATCATTAAATGTTTTAGTTGCTACACTATTACATACAGAACCTTTTTTAGAAAAATTACATGTTTCTTTTTTTGATGATATATTTATGATATCCCAATGATTTATTTTAAATTTATCATTATCAATTTCAAGGATACAGTATGCTAGATTTACAATACCGACATCTATAGATAATATTTTACGAACCATATATATTATGTAGTAATAAAAAATTGATTAAATTATATATTCATTATATAGATATATATATTATTAATAAATTTAATTTAGTTGATGGATGGATTTGATATTAATGAATTAAAAAATAAAATATACAAAGAACTAAATTTAACGGATGATGTTTTACCAGATGATATTTCTATTTCAACAATGACATTAGAAGCAAAAGTTAAAACAATATTTTATCCAATAAATATATACAAATATATACCAAGAACAGAAAATGGAATATATTCAGTTAAAGGACATGAAAAGAAAATAAAAACTACTAAAAACACACAATTTTTAAATCAAGTAACCGCTGCAATTAAAGTGAAAGGTAAAGATTTAGATAAACCTGTTTCTGTTAAAATATTTACATGTGGTTCATTACATTTCACAGGATGTTTAACAGTAGGGCATATGATAGAAGCAATATATATATTATGTAATGAATGTAATACAGATAATTATATTTTAACTAAAAATAAGAAAATAAAAAAAATAAAATATAATAAAGATGTTCTAACAATTGATAAAATATATGATTTTCATATTGATATGATTAATTGTAAATTTACTGTTCCATTCAGAATTGATAGATATAAATTACCTATATTAATGAAAAAAGATGGATATGATGCTATATATGATTCAACTAGACATGCTGGTGTAAGTATTAAATTAATTCAAGATGGTAAAAAAATAACTATTTTTGTTTTTGAATCAGGTGTTATAATAATTATATTAGGTAATCAAGGATTTGTAAAAATAAAGGAAACATATATTTTTATTTACAAATATTTACTTAAAAATTATCCTGAAATTGTAAAAAATAATGATATTATTGAATACATTGAAGAAAATTATTAATTTTTTATTTTATGAACTAAATTATTTACATAAGGATTATTTTCTAAATTTTCTTCTGAAAAACTATCAATTCTATCATTATCCCATATAGTAACATTTTTAGGTGCTTTTTGTGAAAAAGGTAATACATCATTCTTTGTTAATACACTTGAAAATACATTTGCTCTCCATGTATTTTCTAAAGGTTCTCTAATAAAAAATGCTGTATGATCAATAGTCCATCCTTTATTCATTCCAATTTTTGTAGGTGCTCTACTCATATTTAATGCTTCTTTTGCGCCATTAACATTCATATTCATATATTGTTGTCTTGACCCTTGTTGTGATACGATTGATTTTGCAGTTCCTTTCTTTTCAATATTATGTATTTCTCGTTTAGTAACATCAGGAATATCATCCCAATTAATAACAATTTGTGATTCTTTATTACCTTTAATTCTACCTTCATTCATTTTAGATGTTATTTCACGTTTAGTAACATCAGGAATATCATTCCAATTAATAACAATTTGTGATTCTTTATTACCTTTAATTCTACCTTCATTCATTTTAGATGTTATTTCTCTTTTCGTAATATCAGGAATATCATTCCAATTAATAACAATACCAGATTCTTTATTTCCAGTAATTCTACCCTCATTCATTTTAGATGTTATTTCTCTTTTCGTAATATCTGGAATGTCATTCCAATTAATAACAATATTAGATTCTTTATTACCTGTAATTCTACCCTCATTCATTTTAGATGTTATTTCTCTTTTAGTAATATCTGGTACATCATTATAATTTAGATTGACTTGTTGTCCTTTATTACCTGTAATTCTACCTTCATTCATTTTAGATGTTATTTCTCTTTTAGTAATATCTGGTACATCATTATAATTTAAATTAACTTGTTGTTCTTTATTACCTGTAATATTACCTGCTCTATCATATGTATCATGAATGTTTCGTTTTAGAACATCGGGTATATCATTGTAATCAACTGCATATGATTTATTATTAGTATTACCATTATGTGCATGTCCTATAATATTTCTATCTCCATATATATCTCTTTGCGTAGCATCCGGAACATATGCTTGATTGTTATGTCCTTGACCTTTAATTGAATTAACACCTATCGCATTTCGTGGTAAATCATTAAGAAGAGTTTGTTTAGTACTTTCTTTATAATTACCTCTGAATTCTTGAGGTGTATTACCATCCGTATAATGTTGTGCTGGACCAACCATTAATGATTCATCAACACCTCTATTCACTGTGGCTATATCTTTAGGATCAATTTCACCATAAATTGCAGGTGCAGTTGTTGTTGCTCTAGAATGTACTAAATCTTTTCTACCTCTTTCTTCAAATGTAGGTGGTTTCTTATGTCGAATAGTACCAATTGTTCCTCCCTTATTTCCTTTCTGTGCAACACCAACATATGAACCATATGATATTTTAGGATTATTTACTGTTCTTAATTGATCCGTATATGCTGCCTTAGGAATAGCTCTATACATTTCATGAAATCCTTGTTTACCAATTGTATTATAACCAATGTTTAATCCAGGTGTTACTTTTGTTTGTTGAAATGGTAGTTCATTTCGTTTTTCTTTTCCTGGAAAAACTCTTGATTCATACTGTTCTGTTCTAACCGGATCACCATAAATATCTTTAGCATTTATTAATGGACTAAACAAAGGTTCTCTTTCTATTTTTGGTTTCCATTTTGGATCTTTATCAGAACCTGTATATGCGTCTAATTTCATTTCATTAACCATATTTCGTTTATTTTCATTAATTGGGTCGGGTCCAGTTCTTATAAATGGTTCCATATTTTGATGGATAAAATCATGTGATGCTGGATTAACAACTCCATATGCTCCGTCATCATTTTTATCATACATTGAATAACCACCATTCATTTCCATTTGTCGTTCAATTTCAACACGATTTACCATATCATTGTTACCATTCATATTATTTTGTGAAACAATGTCCCCATTATTTCCAAATTTCATTGGTTCTAATTGGTTTATCCATGTATTTTTTTCATTATATTTATTTCTTTCATATTTTCTATTATTTGTTATATTTTCCATTTTTTCTATGATTGTTGATTGGTTCATTGTGTTTGTTTGATAAACATTATCATCATATGAATATTCATCATCATCAGAATATTCAGAAATACTTTGTGTATCATATTGTTCTTTATATGTTTTTCTAATAATTTTAGAACCTTTTTTTAAACTATCATCATATCGTGTTTTACCTTTTATAGAAAATACATCATCTGCCATTTTAGCATTATGTGATGTGTAAATATTTGTTCTAGGCATAATATATTATATAATAACATATAAAAAAAAGTATAATTGTTTATATATCTTATCATATGTTATTTTTTATATGGTAAAATAATAATGAAACTATTAATAGTAAAATCTTTATTTATACCAACAACAGATTATTTACAGACTAATATTAACAGTATTAAAACAATTAATTTACATAAATATGATACAACATTAGTTTTATCAGGCTGGATAAAAAATAATGATGATATTATTAAAATAAAAGAATTAGTAGAACATATAAAACAATATATGTCAAATGTAATTTTAGATATTTGGAATGAAAATAAAGGAAAAACATATTTGTTAAATAATATGTATAAATATAATACTTGTCAAAAAAATACTTTGTTATATTTAGATCATGATATATATATTAAAGATGATATATACGATGATATCGAATCATTAAATGATAATAATATGATTAGTTTCACACAATATCCTGATAATAGACATAATGAAATGGTATATATGAATGAAATAACAATAAATAATAAAAAATATAATTATCCTACAGATAATTTACATATGGCATCTGGATGCTTTATTGTTAAAACAAATATTATTAATTTATTTAAAACATTATATTCTAAATATATCTATGGCGAGGAAGATATATTAATTGCTAATTTATTAACAGAACATAAATATATTCATTTATTGTCAAAAAATAGAGTTATTCATCCATATGATAAATTAAAAGAATATGATACATGGAAAAATAATATGATATTTAAAGTAATAGGAAATACTAAAATAGAAATCAAAGATAGTTATTTTTAGAAATATATATGTATTTTATAAATGTATAAATTAAATTTTTAATCAGTTTTTTTAGCTACTCTTTTACCTTTTTTTACAACTTTAATAGGTTCTGAAACTTGTTCTGAACCTTGTTCTGAAACTTGTTTTGATAGATGAACATTTTCATCTTGTTGAATATCATCAGCAACTTCTGTTCCATCTTCATCATCTTCTCCATTATCATCACCATCTTTGTTACTACTTTTGTTTCCTTTAACTTTCTTTAATGGTTTTTCTGGATCAATTTCCATATCTTTTACACGAGTTACAATAGTTGCAGTTCCATCTAAATCTTTTAATATTTTACTAACATTATTAACAGATGCTACTATAATACCACAAACTTCATCAAATTTAAAACCTAATTTTTTAGCAGCAACATAAAAATCTTTTAAAGTTTTTTCAGCATTTTCACATTTAATGAAATTGATTTTTACATATCTACCATAAAACTTTTTATATAAATCTTCATATTCTGATTTTGGTGTTCTGTCTTGTCTAACAGGTCTTAAAATAATACTAGATTTAGTTTGTCCGATACTATGGTAAATAAACATAATACCTTCTTTAAAGTTATTTCTTGGTTTTTTTTCTACTGTTTCATCTTTTGTAGATTTTTTAACAGATTCTTTAGATTTAACAATCTTGGTTTTAACAACTTTTGACATTCTTATTTTGATAATTATTAATGTTTTTTTATCTTTATATTACTTTAATATTCATATACTATATAATTCAATTTTTTACAATAAATAATTATATTTAATATCTTCTATAACAAGATCTCTAGTTAAAGACCTATTATTACCTCCTGATAAAACAGTATTATTATAATTGTATTTTCCAATGTTAAAGCTTTCTGTAAAGCTATCTGTAAAACCTTCTGTAAAGCTTCCTGTAAAGCTTCCTGTAAAGCTTCCTGTAAAGCTTTCTGTAAAGTCTTCTGTAATCAATGATTTTAATTTTTTTATTTTTTTACTTTTTCCTCTTTTTCCTCCAGACATTATTTGTAAAGGTTTATAATCACCATCTTCTTTTTTAACACATTTATCAACTGTTTTTAATATTTCATTAATTATTCTTTCACCAGTATATTTATATTCTGTTTTTCCATCATCAATAACAATAGTTGGATAACTACTTATTAAATCTTTATATTTTTTTTCCATATCTTGTTGTTCAACTTCATTGTATTCCAATGCATGACCGTCAGGTGTTTTTTTATAACTTTTACACATTTTTTTCCATCCTTCTTTTGCGCCTTCTGCTAAATATTCAATACAATAACCGCATTTGTCCCAGTGATATAGTGTAATTTTAATTGTAGAAGGCATTATATATTATTACATATATATATATTTTATAGACATATTAATATAAAATATGATTTGTATTATAATGTTGATAATTATTGTTATTATATTAATATTGTTTAATAGAAGATATACCTATAAATCAAATGTATCATATTTATCACATGATATGTATGTTCCTAATAGTTATAAAGATGGAGACTTATTAGGTAGGCATTTGAAAGAAAATAAATATTATATTGATAAATTACATATTTATGAACCATTATTAAAAGGTACAAAAAGAACAGCACAATCTGATAAATTTGATATTAGAAAATACATCGATAATAGTTATCCAAATAATTATAGATGTATGAAACCAGACCCAAAGAATTATACAGATTTATCAATGATGGCATCAAATGGTCCACCAGAATAATAATTCAAATATTTTTATAAACGATTAAACATTCATCACAATTACTATCAAATAAAGTTTCTGAACTATATGAATATAATATATTAACATTATCTGTATCTAAAATATTATGAAATGCGTTAAGTGAACACTTTAAAATATTATCATTTATATAAAAATTAATAATATTTTTAGTATTATTATCTACTACATGTATATTTTCTGTTAATTTATTAAACGTATGCATTCTATTAATTTTATCATAAATATGTTTATATTGCATGTAATAAGACGATTGACAAGATAATGCAATTGATAACATCAATAGACTAATTTTTTTATCATATTCTAATATTTTATTAAATGAACCCATTATTTTGATAAAAGTTATATAATTATTTATCAAAACATTATTAATATATATAGTTTGTCTATTGAAATCTACAATAAATTGTTTTATTAATGCATCATTGGATTTATATGTATCTAATAAACTTTTTATATATTCATTAATTTTATAACTTGTAATAAAATTTATATTTTTTATATTTAACATATTATAATTGTTCAAAATATCATATAGATTATCATAATACAATAAATTATGTTTTATAAATTTATGTTGTAAAACATTTCCTGTTTTAGATATAGTTAATAGTTTAATATATTTAATACGTGTATCCATTTATATATAATTACTATTATTATTATTTAATAATGATTTTTTTTATCGAATGTTTCTATTATATATCAAAACACCAATAACTAAAAGTGATACAATGAATAAATATTTAAAAACATCATTCGTTTCATTTAATTGTTCAGATGAATGATTAGATAATGTATTAATATTTTTTTTTAATTTTGGTTCTAGAACTACTTCTGGATCTAGAACTTCTAGAACTTCTTCAGAATCTGGTACTTCTTCTATAATATGTGATAAATCTTCTTTCATATTATTTTCATCGGGTTCTTCTATTAAATTATTACCATATATTTCTAAACCTCTATTTAAAGTTATATTTTGTAATTTACCACTAATATACTCACTCATTATAATCTAAATATTTATTATTATTATTATATATTATGCAACAATTAACACATTTTGAACTTGTTGGAGAATTTCATGATGTTTTTGGACATCCACAAAGAAATCAACTTTATTATAATGTATATGAAGAAAATCCTAAATTGGTATCATTTAGATTGGATTTAATAGAAGAAGAATATAAAGAATTATATGAAGCAACAACAAATAAAGATGATATAGAAATTGCTGATGCATTGAATGATATGGCATATGTAATTTATGGTGCGGGACAATGTTTAGGTATAACAATGAAAACACCTGTAGGCAGTATCAAAATCGATAATTATCTTAATATAATGAAATTAATGATTATTGATTTAAGAAATACAACAACAATTTCTACACTGAAAGAATTATTAGATATTTTGTTAAAAATTGTATATAATACAGGTTTTACATTAGGTTTGAATATGGATTTATTATTTAGAGAAGTTCATAGGTCAAATATGACAAAAGTATGTGTTGAACCAGATGATGTTATATTATCTATTGAACATTATAAAAAAGAAGGTAGATATAAAACCCCTTCATTTAAACAAAAAGGAAAATACTATGTTATATATGATAAAGAAACAACAAAAATTTTAAAAAATCATAATTGGAACCCACCTAATTTGAAACAATATATTACAAACAATTAATAAAATGATAACTATCATTAGTTTTAACTAATTTAATGTTAATAATATCATAATTAACTACTAACATTTCACTATAAATATTTTCATAAATATATGTTTTATCAGTAATTTTATTTAATAAAACAATCTTTGCTTTAAAAATATCATTTGTTCCTAGTTCTTTAATCTTATATTGTCCTCCTTGTTCCATATTTATAGTTAATGTTGAATCATTAAAATAAAAAATAGAAAGAATATAAAACTGAGGATCGGTATATTTATCTATAACTAATGTATTAGCATTTTCATATATTTTTTTTTCGTGATACAAGTTCATATTATATATTATATTTTATATTTTTATAATATAATATGAATAAAATACGCCGACGTAATAACAGTTATGAAGTTTTAACAACACCACATCAAAAATATAATGCAGGATTTGAATTTTTATTAGGTTCATGGACGGATGAAGGATTAAAAGGTTTTGAAATAAAACAATATGATACATTAGCAAATGCACAAAATGAAGCATCCGAAAGTCCTGACATTAACTGGGAACAATTACATGAATATCATATTGATATTTATCAATATATAAAAAATTTAGTTATGGATGTTATAAAAAAAACAAATATTACAGTTCAATTAAAACCACAGTTATTAAAACCTGAAGAAATTAAAAATAAAATGTTTGATAGAGTAGCATATAATGTAGCACATAGTTCAGGATATAGTAATGATTTTAGACTAGTATATGATATGAATGATATTGTTAGTTTTTCAATTGTGAATCCATGGACGAAAAATTTAGATGATATTGAAACATATTTAGTTAATAATGAAAGATTAGCTATTTTTAAAATCAATAAGAAAAATAGTATAACTCATTTGATAGGAAAAACAACAATAGGTTCTACATATGAAATATTATTAATTCCTTCTATGATAGCACATTGGATTGAATGGAAAAAACAAAATAGTGATGCATCCAGTAAAAGACAAATTGCTGAATTAAAAAATTGTATTAATATACAAAAACAAATAGATAATACATATGCTTTACGTTAATTTATTTTTTATAAATGTTATTTTTATTATATATAATGATGATATACTTAAATAATAACAGTATTAAATTTTATATTATATTTTTATAATATAAATGAGTTCAAGAAAATCGTGTATAACTAAACCTTCTAAAATAGATATTACTATTATGCCCGATCAATTTGCTGACTTTATAGCAGAAAAGAATAATCGTTTTAGTGAAATATGTAGAATATATTTACAAGGATTAACAATTGATGATTTAAAATATATGGAACCGGAAGATTTAATTAATACTGTTCCACCCGATCATTATAAACAAAGATTATTAATGAGTATTCTAGTTAGAAGATATTTATATAAATGTTTTGGCAAATCATGTGATAAATCATCATGTGATAAATCATCTTGTGATAAATCATCTTGTGATAAATCATCGTCAGATAAATCATCAGATAATTGTTAAATTAAACATAACAATATTTTTCTAAAACCAAATATGTATCCCATATTTTAGGAACATCAAATTGTATCCAATTACCTAAAATATCTATATATAGTCTTTCTTTCATTGGTTCTTTTTTTGATATTTCAATTAATTTTCTATCTCCGTACTTGAAAAATCTCCATCTTCTTTCTGTTAATGTTTTAGATAAATTTATATCTGGTTTATTAACTGTATTTGTAGGCATACTTTTAATAATATCATCATATGAAAAAACTACTCTATTGTTTTCATTGTTATTGTTTTCATCATTTTCATCATTTTTAGCAAATATTGGTTTAGGACTATCGTTCATTTTATATTAGAATATTCCAAATTAATAAATAAATTTTTGATACATTAGAGTTCTGAAAAAGTTTTAAAGATTTCAGAAGCGTCTTTAGAAGACCATATATCATCCTCAGTTGTATATTTAACGAGTTTACTAATAGCATCTGTAACAGTGCTTTTACCAAAATTATCATCTAACAGTTTTTTAAAAAATATCTGTTTTTCCTTGATGAATTCATCACTGCTAACAACAACTTCATCGCAAAAATGAAATACCGATGTATTGATAACATTAATAATATCACCGTTTTGTTTTATTTTTTTTAACCAGATATTAATTAATTGATTTTCTTGAAGATCACTATATTTTAAAACCATGAATTCAGGGACACAGTTCTCAAGAATTTTTAATTCATATGGTTCAACCGTATCTAATGATAAATCATCTGAAACATCTTCAACATCTTCAACATCTTCAACATCTAAACAAGACCATGGATTAGACGCAGAAGCTGAACTATTCACAGATTTTTTTGGTATTTTACTAAGTGTCATTGTCTTGTCATTAAAGACAATTGATACAATTATATTACATAATTCAATGATTTGTTTTGAATTTTCATAGGACAATATTTTATCGATATGTTGTTTAACAGATGTTGTAAAAAATTGTTGTTTATCCTTGATTTGTTTCAAAAACTGTGTGGTAAAATATATTAAACCTTTTTTACACAAATCATTTTTTAAATCCATGTACATTACTTTTACTAAATTATCGTATATAACTATATTGGAACCAATCATAGAACCAATTGCAATGAAAGGTTTAATTGATTTGTCAAATGCATTCTCAATAGATAGGTTAATTGAAGAACAAACATTTTCAATGTACAGTTCAACGAAATTATACCAATTTTCTGCTAATGTACGTTTCCATACATTAATCAATAATTCAAGATTTTTACAATAATTATTTTCTGTTTCATATTTTGTTTCTTGAACCCTTCTTTTAAATTCATTAATAATATAACTTTGTCTGTTTTTCATACATATATCAAACAGTTCCGTGTATTTTTGATGGTTCTGTTCAGTAAGTTGATTTGCTGCATATATCAAATTACTCATAATATTATCTAGACCCGCAAGAATATCGACAATTTCTTGATTTTTAACAATCGGTTCTAAAATATATGATTTTCCTAATGTCCCACTTTTTTTAGCACATATTGCTGCATAATCAGGGGAACACGCAAAATTATATGCTTGTAATAATGTTTCACCTTTACCATTAGGAACTTTGATATCACATTTTGTTAATGTAATCATTTTACGAATTGCTTTTACAAATTCCTGATTGTTAATAGGCTTAACATATAACAATTTATTTACATAGTCAAACTGTTTGTTAGAGATAAGTTGTTTTTTTTCTCCAATTTTTGATACACTATGAAGTGTTTCTACAATAAGAGGTTCAATCTCATCAATAAAAGCACACATATTATGCATTTTAGGTATTTTTTTACATAATTGTAAAATCATATCTGTAAGTACATTTATAAAAACGGTATTCGTGTCTCTACTAATTTGTTGGGTTGCGGAATTAATCATACGCGCATCTACATTTGGCGGGAGATTATCGACAAATTTTTTAATTTTACCCATAGCCGATTCCTGAAATTGTTCTTTAATAGTTTTACCTTGCGTGTCTTTAGCTTTATAAGAACGAGCATTAGAAGAATAAGATTTCATTTTCTTCAATTGTTTTTGTTTTTATAAAGAAAATTAGTATGGTATACATACAATTTATAATTCAATTTTTTGATATTATTGGATTTGTTCCTTTTTTAGATAACTCTATATGAGTAGAATCAAAACTAAAATATTTAGGTACATTCTTAGTTTTTATTTCTTTTTTTGTTTTTTTATTAGGGTCTAGACATTTGTCTATTATCATAGAAATAGTTCGTTTTAACATAATTATATGTATTTTGTATATAATTATTCAATTATTTTACAATAAATATATTTATCAATTTTTTATATAATATATTTGTATTATATAAAATGTCACTTGTTAATAAACCTTCGAAAACAATTAAAAAGAACAAAAAATGTGTTAAGAGACGTAGTTCATCGGATAGTTCATCGGATAGTTCATCATCTGTTGAAAACATACCTTCATCACCATGTGAATTGCCACATTTAAATCATCGACGTTTTACTTTATTACCTGACACCATGTCAAAATTAGATATATTAAATTCTATTCCACATATAAGTACATCAAGTTTAGCATTAAATGTTTCTACCCCATTAAGTGTTACTACACCTGTAACAACTTGCTGGTCATCTATTGTAGCAAGTATATTAAATTTAACAAATACTGTTACACCTATTAATTCATCCAATGTAGCGGGTGTAACCGATATATATGATCAAGGAGCATTAGGTAGTTGTACTGCAAATGCTGGATGTGCATTGTTTCAATATAATGCATACAAACGTAATATAGCTTTAAAAGGAGGACCATCAAGATTATGGTTTTATTATTTGGAAAGAAAATTAATGGGTACAACATATATAAACCAAGATAGCGGTGCATATATGGCGGATGCTATATGTGTATTGATGGGTAAATCCATTTCAAATGTTAGTACAACAACTCATTATGGTATGTTAGATGATTATACATATTGGAATTATATGAATGCAACTGATACACGCACTGTTAAAACTATTTTAACTACACCAAATCCATTATACAATTTAAATGCAACAGGTGCAAATAGTTTATTTACAATTTCTTTAAATAATAACCTAAATGGTAATGCTACTTCATCATCTGTATATGCAATTACAACTGTGAATCCTACAAAGAATTTAAATAGTATTGATACAACATTTACCAATGCAAATCTTCCAGCATTATATACTGCTTTAAATAATGGTCCATGTATTATTGGTTTTAATGTATATTCATCATTTTATAATATTACTCCCATAAATCCTGTATATTCTGGTACAGGTAGTTTATTAGGAGGACATGCCGTTTTAATTGTTGGATACATTTCTACTGGAACATATAGTGGTAATTTTATAGTTCAAAATAGTTGGGGTTCATCATGGGGTTTATATGGTTTCTTTTTAGTACCTACATCAGTTTTAACTAATGGCAACTGGGCTGGTTGTTATACAATTACAAATTAAATTATAAAAAATTTATAATACTATTATATAAAATGTCAGAATATTGTTATGTTTTTGCGGAAGATACCAATAATAATACACTTATACATACTGTTCGAACGAGTGATGGTAGTATAACGGCAACACATGATGTTATTTTTAATTTCCTATTAGGTAATCCATTAAAAAATACTACTGTATATTATTCTAAAATGTTAGGAGCAACTATTTTAAATAATGTGTTATATGCTTCTGTTGATATAACAAATAGTTTGAATTCTGATCATATATATAGTATATTGTGGACGGATAATTTCACATTAGGTAGTGATATCACATTTAGTAATAAAATAGATACTACAACTGACGGAACAAATAATATTGCTATTTATGGTTTAGCAGGTATTTCTGATGGTAATAATTATGTTTTATATGGTATTAATGGTACTAATACAGCAAGTAATCCATTTACCGTATATAGTATTAATGTTTCACCACCTTCTGGTACTTACAACCTATCTTTCGCTAGTAATGTTCTATCGCCACCATTTAGTCCCATAACATTGGTACACGTATCATCATCACCAACACTATATTCTTATTATAATGATGGTTCAAGTGATTATTTTAGAGTAACTGATAAACCAGGAGATATACCTTTAAATAATGGACTTACGGTTCCTATTATATCGGTAGCGATTGATTTATTAAATATATCTGATGTATATTATTATAATGAAAATAGTCGATTGGTGCGTATTAGTCAAAACGTTGATAGAAGTTATTCTACGACTCAATTAAACGTTTTAACATATAATAATGGCGCTAATACTTATACTTATCCAGTGTTATTTTTTGGTCCGACAGCATGTATTCACAATTCATCAAAAATCCTAATGGCAAACGGTTCATACAAATTAGTAACCGATGTAACTTCAGGAGACGAATTGTTTTCACCTGACTGTAAAACAACAACTGTAAAAGAAGTGGTTCCTTGTTGGTTAAATGTTCCAAACAATCCATACCATAAATGTATAGTATTTGAAAAAGACAGTTTAGCACCAAATATGCCTAATGAACGCTTTATAATTGACCCTACGCATCCCATGTCTACATTAAAAGACTATGAAAACAATGGTTTAGTTGTGGCTAAAGATTTTGTAAATGGTAAAACAATTTACAAGACTGATTATAAAGAAGTCCAAGAAATGTTTCCTGAAAATATGAAACATAACAGATATGACATTGTTTTAACTAAAGGTGATACTTATGTTGCCAATAACGTTGTTGTTAAAAGCAGAGTTAGTATTAACAATGCTGGATATGATTTGTCAATTGAATAAATTGAATAAATTGAATAAATTGAATAAATTGAATAAATTACTTAATTTTCTATATTTTTTATACATTCTTCAAACGAACTGATATAATTTTCATATTTTAACATATTATTTACTAAATCATTAACACCATCAATGTTTTCCATATATGATTTACTAAAAATAAAAAAGTCTAACATTTTTTCATTTTTATAATTTTGTGTATTGTTTTTAATTTTATCATTGTAGAACATATTTATATATGCTAAAACATAATATGTTCTAACTTCTTTTGTTAATAATTCTAATGATTTTTTATACATATTATGTGTATATTTATTTGTCATATCTTCATTACAAACTGTAACTGTAAAATTATATAAATTATATTCATCATCATATATATTAAGAATATCAATAGAATCAATCATATTATATGATAAATGAACGAATAATTGTTTAGGTTCTGTTTTTATGTCAACATATAAAATTAAATCATTTATGTATACACAAAAATTATCACCATTAATGTCTATAACAGTAATATCTTCATTATCTATTCTATCATTTTCAACATAAACACATTTTCTTATTGAACCATATTTAATAAAAATATTATGTTTAATTATACGATTAAAATTAATTGTGTTAATATTTAGATATGATAAAGTATTATTTGATATCTTTTTATAATTACATGTTTTTTTTAAAATATTTTTTACATAAGGATATTCAGATAAATTACCTACAACTTCTATATTATCAACATCATCATATGTTATACAATCTATAAAATTTTTATCGTAATTTGATTTTTCTAATATATCATCAAAATATTGTCTTTTATATAAATAGGTTATTTCACTAAAAGGAGTATCAATTACAAGTTCAACTTCTTGATTTGTAGAAAGTGTTTTTTTTAAATCATTCATTGAAATTAATAAATCATCGTCAGTTAAATTATCACATATATTAGGATAAATTTCATTGAATCTTTTAATTACATCATCTTTTAATAAATTATCAAATTCATTTCCACACATATAATAATTATGTTTTGGTTCTATTAATGTTGTACATTTATTATTATTTATTTTAAAAATGGATACTTCTGATTCTATATGTCCTGTATTAATAAACATTATTTTATCACTACTTTTGTTTTTATTTTTATTTAAATAATTTGTTGCTAAAACATAAGACCTTAAAACAGTTTTAATATTTTTAACATTTAATATACTTTTTAGTATACATCTAATTGCTAAAATATGTGTTACACTATAATATGTAGAAGAATAATATGGTATAACAATAATAATGTTATCTATATCATTAAATCGTAATTTTAATGTTTGTGCAACATATAACATATAAATGTTATCATAAATAGGTTCTAAAATATCAGTATTATCATTTAAAATAGGTATTGTTTTTTTATAAATAACATCAAGAGTTTCATTTTTTTCATTGTTAAGAATACTAGTAATTATTTTTGT
>Ga0214923_10003752_pt1 | contig 18833 bp, 19 predicted proteins | sample LL1510_MetaG_FD_177993 | JGI IMG/M metagenome (GOLD analysis project Ga0214923, IMG submission 177993) | Freshwater microbial communities from Lake Lanier, Atlanta, Georgia, United States - LL-1510 | ecosystem: Environmental > Aquatic > Freshwater > Lake | place: USA: Georgia | collected...
TCCGCTAAGAGCGTTAATCTTATTGTCTAACGTACTTCCAGTCGAAGCAAGATTTGTTATGGTTGCGTATGTATTTGAAGCAGAAGTCGTTGTAAGATAATTATTTCCGCTAAGAGCGTTAATCTTATTGTCTAACGTACTTCCAGTCGAAGCAAGATTTGCTATAGTTGCACCTTCTGCAGTCGTTAATACGCGATTGCCACTAAGCTGCAAGGTAGCACCAGTTGTAACATTTAAAACTACTCCTACGCCTGTAAGCGTTTTACTTCCGCTTATAATTTGAAAACCACTCGTATAAAGAAGCGTATTTGGTAAAGTTGTTGATACTGAATCTGCAGTCGTTAATACGCGATTGCCGCTTAATTGTAAAGTCGCGCCATTCGAAACATTTGCGATAGTAGCGCTTCCTGTTACATTAAAATTGCCGGTAAAAGTTTTTTGACCTCCAATAGTTTGATTTCCCGTTTTATATACAAGATTATTAGCAATAACATTTCCATTTACTTCTAATTTTTCAGAAGGAGTAATCGTATTGATACCTACATTACCATCTGAATGAACATAAAAATTACTATTAGTGAAATCATTTGTGGCTGTACTAATTTGACTGCCTATTCCAAATCTACCATCAAGATGAGTTTTTAGCTGAACATATGGAGTATAAGTTGTTCCTCCAGCATCAGTATCTGCAAATCTAAATTGGCCTTCTGGTCCTTGAAAATAAAAAGCGCCAGCATATCCATTTTCTCGTCTATAAAAACCTCCATTATAATATGTATTATCTCCAAACCAAGCATTATTTGTTGAATATGGCTGTATTTCAATTGTTCCTATTTTTACTGTTGAATTAGTTGATGGATCTCCTTCTATATGTAATTTACTAATTGGTGCGGTTGTACCTATCCCAACTTTACGTTCTTCAGTAATTCGCATTGCTTCTGATGGTCCACCAAATCCACCTGCTTCAAATGCTATAAAATTCTGTGCACCAAAAGCAAGATTGCCTCCATCATCACCTTTGACATAAGCTTGATTCGTTCCACCTACTCTAAATGTATAAGGCGCTTGACTTCCATCTGATTCTATAATCGCAATTGGATTATTAACATCATTTGAAGTATCTTTAACATGCAATTTTGCTAAAGGAGAACCTGCATTTATGCTTACCTTATCATAAAAATATACTCCTAAGTCATTATTTATTTGAGTACCATCTTTAAGATCAAACATAGTTCTTCCTAGATAATTATTATACCAACTAAACATTCCAAAAGGAATATAATTACCTACATGCCAATCACCTGCGCCATTTATTCCTGTATTAACAAAATTAAGTTGATAATAATTATCATTTCTTAAATCTACAAAATTGCCCACGCCATCTGTTGATGAAACATAAGCACCATTTTGAAAAGAAAATTGTCCTGTAACACGTATATTTCCATTTACTTCTAATTTTTCAGATGGAGAGAGTATGCCAATACCAACTTTCTCATTATTCTCCGCAAATACAATATTATTGTTTCCAAACCTCGCATAATAAACACCATTTGGATCATTAGATACATCTATGATTTGGAATTCTTGATCATTATTATTAGCGTATTCTTCTCTTCCTTCCATTCTAAAGTTTATTTTTTTATTATTGACTGATTTCAATCCAAAATCTGCTAAATCTAAACTTTCATTAATTACTGTAAAACCATTTGCTCCTGCTTCATTTAATATTTCAACTCTTGCTGCTCCATAAGTTCCATTAGCAGAACGTAAAATTAATGGTCCATTATCTATTTCTATCCCAGAATTTTGTGGCTTGATTGATATATTTAAACTTCCATCTGTAAATGTTTTTGTACCACTTATAACTTGATCACCCGTAGTAAATACTATATTACTATTTGAAGAATTTATATAGCCGCTAAGATTATCTATTTTACCATCTAACGTAGATCCAGTCGAGGCAAGATTTGCTGCAGATGCAGACCAGCCACTAAGTGAATTTATTTTATTGTCAAGAGTACTTCCAGTTAATGCAAGATTAATTGAAGATGCACTCCAACCGCTTAGTGAGTTTATTTTGCTATCTAGTGTGCTTCCAGTCAAACCGAGATTAACTGCTGAAGCTGACCATCCACTCAAACTATTAATTTTATTATCCAAATTAGAACCTGTAGATGCAAGATTTGTTATTGTACTAAATGTATTATTTGCAACTCCACTATAAGCTTCGATTTGTTGAACAGAAGCAATATCTGGTAAAGTTGAAAGATCACTATTTCTTGTGCTAATTCCAAATTTAAAATTCTTACTATGATCGAAACCAATAATTGGACCAGTATCATTTAATCCAGTTAATCCTGCTCCAGTAACAAAGAAAATTCCACCATCAACTGCGCCACCAGTAAGATTTAAAAGAATATAAGGACTTTGAACACTAAAATTATTTGTACTTACAATTGTTTGTGCCCCAGTAACAAAAAGATTATTAATATAAGTATTATCATTAAAAGTTTTATTGCCTAGTATTGTTTGATCACCATAAGTTAATACTGCTACACCGCTAAGTGAATTGATTTTATTATCTAGAGTACTTCCAGTAGTTATTAAATTATTTGATATATTACTATCTTGAGTATTAACATAACCACTTAATGAATTTATTCTATTATTTAATATATTTCCTGTATTGTATAAATTTGTAGAAATTGCACTATCTTGAGAATCAGTATAACCACTTAAACTATTGATTTTTGAATTAAGAGTTGAACCAGTACTGCTAAGATTGGCTGCAGATGCGCTCCATCCGCTTAATGAATTTATTTTATTATCTAAAGTACTTCCAGTTAAAGCTAAATTTGCGGTTGTAGCATAAGCGCTTAAATCTACTCCTGTTAAAACAGAATTACCACTTAATAAAATATTTCCTGTGACATTTAAATTACCAATTAAAAGAGTATTTCCACTAACATATAACTTGGTGGTGCCTGTGTTTGGAATTCCACCTAATCCTAATGAATTTCCAGTTAATACAAAATCATTTCTATTATAAGCTCCCATGATTACTGTATTATCATCAAAAGCTTCTATAATTGGAAGGCCAGCTATATCGTTAACGCTAAAAAGAGAACCAGAAAGGTTATCTGTTACTGAAAATAATCTACCATTTGCGCCATCTACAGAAAATCTATCTAATCCAGTAATATTACTAACATAACTAGTTAAATTTAATGAACCAAAATTATCATAACTTAATCTAGCGGCACGATTTCCACCAGTTATGCCAGCATCAAAAGTTGATCCACCAGCAATTCCTGTGGCAAATTCAATTATCCCCGAGTTTGGATTGATTAAAATATTTGGCATATATTATATATAAATTACACTATGTTAATTTAAACCTTCCTTTTAATGCATTGTAATTTTGCAGAATTTCTGTGGGGCTTAAAACTCGATTATATACTTTTGCGCAATATATTGTTCCATTGAATGTTCTAGCACCATCTCTACGATTTCCTATATATAAATCTAATGTAGAATTATCTGGTACTGTAAAAGTTGATGCAGAAGTCGAAACAAAAGATCCATTTTTATAAAAAGAAGATCTATTTGTAATTGTTAATGTAAAATTTGTGTTTGCTCCAAAAGTAACGCAATTTGCTACGTTATGTTGATTTGAATTATTTATACTTACTTGTATACCATTAGTAACATTACTATTATCAATTAAAAATGATAAAGTATTTAATGATACTGTTCCTGATTTGTCAAAAAATCTTCCAAACGACCCTCCACCAACCCCTAGAGCATTAAACCATATATCTAAAGTAAAGTTACTTACAAGATTTAAAGTTGATTTTTGACCACAATTAACCATATCATCTATACCATCAAATCTTATACCTCCTTTATTGTTAGAATTAAATGTAGGTCCATTTGTTAATGTTCCATTATTATCATTTCCACTAAGATCTGTCCAAATAGATCCACTTCCAGAATAACTCTTAGAATTTCCAGCATCTAGACATAAAACTAATCCATCTTGAACTATATCTGGTCCACCTGCGCAACTCATAAACCAAACCTACCTTTAAGGGCATTATAATTTTGAAGTATTTCTGCATCTGACAAAGCGCGGTTATATATTGAAGCAAAAGCTATATTTCCGAAAAATGGGTTATTTACCATTAAACCATCTCCTGCCCCAACTGTAAGGTATTGATTTCCTCCGGTAGGCGGGTTTTGAATTAATGCAGAAGAAGAATTTTCAAATAATCCGTTTATGTATATAGATAGTATTTTTGAAGTTGAATTATAAGTTCCTGTGACAAAATACCATGTGTTTATTACAATAGATGTTGTACTTGTAGCCCGTTTATACGAATCTGCGCTTGTTTGGCACACGAATCTATTAGTTGATATTTGAAAAATACCATAGTTTTGAATATAACTTGTATCTGATCCGCCTGTTCTTCCTAGTATTTGAGAATTTTTTGAAGAACTTTTGGGGTTTAAGAAGCTGTTCAATGTCCAGCTTGATGCAGCATTTCCTTGACGGCAATTTACATAATTTCTATACCCATCAAAACCTATACTTCCTCTGTTAGCTGGATTAAAAGTAAAATTATTAGGCCCATCATTTACCAGAGTTCCATTGTTTCCAGAATTGGAAAGATCTGTCCAAACCGTACCGCTACCGGGATAACTCTTTCTGTTACCAGCATCCAAACAAAGCACCAAACCATTGGTGACAATTTTCGGTGAATGATGAAAACTCATTTTATATTTTCCATTTTCTATAAAGGTAATTTTCTATTTTTTGTCTATCTAAAGATGACAATACTCTATTATAAATAATTATTTCAGCAAGATCACACGCAAAAAAAGCTGATGAAGTTGCTGCCCTTGATCCACCAACCGCAAACCTGTCAAGAGTAGTTGCACTTCTTGTATAGTTTGAATTTGTATTGGTTGTTTTATTAATATAAAGTGCAATATTTGATCCTGTGTCTACTTTTCCAATCAATTGAAAAGTACCATCAAAAGCTGATAATGTTGGAGTTTGAATATCTAATACATTTGTATTTGCATCGTTTCTTATATATGACCTAAGTTTTGTTGAATCAGAAAATCCACAAGCAAGAACTATATAGTTAGGATTTGAAGTAATTGAACTTCTTTCGGTCATTAATGTAGTATTTGCAGTTGGTGTTGCTTTAATGACACAAAATATGGTTGATGCACCCGCCGAATAAACAAAAGCATCTAATCTAAATAATATATCATCTACTCCATCAAATCTAATAATATCATTTCTATTTTGAATTGATTTTTTTAAAATTGGTCTACTTCCAGCTGTAGATTGTGTTATATGTCTTTGATTATCACTTTTATCTTCCCATCTTGCTATTGCTGCTCCATCTGAAGTTACTATGCTGCCGCCAGTAGTATTATCAAATAAAGTAGTATTATCACTTGCATCTAACCATATTTGTAAGCCAGAGATACTTCTTGGTAAATTACGTGGAGGACCATAGACGACAGCCATATTAAAACTCCACAATTAATTTTGGGATATCTTTTCGCTCTGCTGTAAATGTCCAATAAAATTCATATTGACGTTTATCAAACCAGCCGCGATTCATTCCTACAATAAAATTGTTTTTATTTATACTGACTTCTTTTACAAAAAGAACTTCGCTATGATTTATATTAGTTAATTGAATATTTATATGATCTTCATTTATAAGTGTAGAAATATATTCTGGTAAATAAATCATAACAGAATCCGCACTAATTTTACTTTTGTCTGTTAATCTAATTCCATGATAAGGAGATTCAAGACTACCATACTGTAATTTTTTGCCAATTTGAGTTGGATGATTGATTAAAAATGATTTAGAAGCTGCAGAAAGATGACCCCCTATTATTGAATTTCCGCTAACACCAAGATTACCGCTAATATTTGTATTGTCAAAAACATTGAAAACACCAGAAGCATTTATGTTAATATTATTTCCTGTTAATGTTAGATCGCGAAGAATACCAGAATTCGTTTGTTGCGGACCAATAATTAATTGATTATTCTGCCAACCAAATAATCCAAATTCACCAGTATTTGTTCCAGTAAGATTAAAAATTCTTAATTGCTGTGGATTTACTCCATCTCTTTGAGAAAGCAATCCCGTTCCTTCTGAATAAAGATATGTTCTAGGATTCCATAATACAGAATTATTTGTTGTAATGATAACTCCTCCAGCCTGCACGGTACTTGTAACCCCCATATTATTAGTAACATTAAGAACACCTGTGACTGTTACGTTTCCAACTACATTAAATGGAGCATTCATAACGCTAGTACCACTAACCGGAACAAAAAATCTATCAGTCAATCCAGAAACGCCCGCTCTTAAGTTTAATAATCTACTATTAGTATTACGTGAATCATCTGCAATACTTATATTAATTCCAGTAAATAAATTTCCACTAGCTAAAGATCCAGTAATATTTATATAAGGACCTATTCCAAAAACTCCTGTGCCACTTGGTGGTAAAATAAATAAAATACCTGTATTAAATGTTTTGAAACCACTTATAGTCTGATCGCCAGTTGTATAAACGATTGTTGTTGGTAAAGTTACGCTAACTCCAGTAACATAACCGCTTAAAGAGTTAATTTTATTGTCAAGAATTGAACCTGTACTTGCTAAATTTATTGTTGTTGCATAAAGAGATAAATTGCCAGTAATTAATATATTTCCACTAACAACTGGTGCTACGTTAAAAATTTTAATTCCACTTATAGTCTGATCACCAGTAGTATAAACTATTGTTGTAGGAAGAGTTATCGCTGAAGCTTCCCCACTTAACAAAACTCCTGTGCCATTTACATTTGGTCTAGATGCAAATGTTTTTATGCCACTAATAGTTTGGTCGCCAGTAGTATAAACAATTGTAGTTGGTAAAATTATACTAATTCCAGTTACATATCCACTTAATGAATTAATTTTATTGTCTAATGTTGAACCAGTCGTAGCTAGATTAATAGATGATGCCGACCAGCCACTTAATGAGTTTATTTTATTATCTAAAGTAGATCCTGTATTAAATAAATTAGTAATTAATGTGGCGCCAGTAGATGTTAAATTAATCGCTGACGCGCTCCATCCACTAAGAGAATTAATTTTATTATCAAGAGCAGAACCAGTGGTATATAATTGAGAATCTGTAGCATATGTTGCATCAAGATTTCCGCTAAATCCTGTTAGCATTGAGTATAAATTAGATCCAGTAGATTGTAAATTAATTATTGACGCAGAGTAACCACTTAATGAATTAATTTTAGAATCTAATGTACTACCAGTAATTGCTAAATTTGATATTGTTGAATAAGTTGAAGTTAAATTTCCACTGAGACTGTTTATTTTAGAATCTAAAGTACTTCCTGTGCTTACAAGATTTACAGATGAGGCACTCCAACCACTTAGTGAGTTAATTTTATTATTTAATGTTGAACCTGTTAAAGTAAGATTTGAATCTGAGGCTGACCAACCGCTAAGTGAATTTATTTTGTTGTTTAATATTGATCCTGTTAAATTTAAATTTAAAACTGTTGCATAAAGAGTTAAATCTCCAGAAATAAATCCACTTGGATTATTAATAGAATAATATCTAAGATCTAATTGTCCTGTATTTACTACTCCGCTTGGTCCTTGAGGACCTGCTGCTCCACTTGGTCCAGTCGCTCCACTTGGTCCAATTGCACCACTTGGTCCCATTTCCCCACTTGGTCCTTGAGGTCCTACTGGGCCTTGTGGACCGGGAATATAAACATTCGCAGCTAAATCATAAGTTGGCGAAACTGTATCTGTGATTAAAACAGAAGCTAAATTAACATTTGATGATACTTGTTGAGTTGGCGAACTGGTATCTACATTAATTGCATTTGGCAAATTTACATCAACAGTAATATCTGCCATAAAATTATCTCGTTACTTCTGGTAGAATTGAAAATTTTCCCATTAATAGTTTAATGCTGTTTCCTGATATATTCCCAGAAGGATATCTTTCAATATCATAAACATATTCATTAACTGGTGTCGCAGCGCTTCCTGTTGAAGGAATATTAATATTTATTATTCCAGAGATATTACTTGTTATAGTTGGTTGTAAATCTAAAATAGTTATATCAGAACCATAACTTGCTCTTACTTGACCTCTAACTTCATAACCACTTAAATTAATTGCTGCTCCAGTAGCATCTTTAATATTAAGAGTTAATTGTATGTAGTCGCCTTGAATTCCACTAATATTATAACGTGTAGCCATATAAAATATTACACAGCTACACTTTTATAGCGAATTAATTTTTAAATTTTATCGTCCTTCTGAAAGAATATCTTTAGCAGTTTTTGATATTGGTTTACCATTATTAACTTGTGGTCTTACTTGATATTGAGCGGCATACTTAAGAAATTCTTGCTTTAATCTTTTTACAAGAGTTTGACGATCATCAACTGGAATTAATCCAATTTTAATTGCATGAGCTTGAAGATCACTTTTAACTAATCCTTTTAGATAAGAATCATATTCAACTGGATCAAGAGTTCCATACTTTCTTTTGCCATCATCTCCCCAAATTTGGTCCAATGTGACTTTACGATTTTCTACTTTGCCATGAGTTTGGCTAAGATTATCTAATGCTGATTTTTTACGTGGCATAATATATTATTCTCCTATTTAATACATTATATAAAAAAACTATAAAGATGTCTAAAAAAAAGAAAACCCACGGACTATTAATCCGTGGGTTTTCAAATTAAGTAGTATTATCGTCTATTAGCGAATTACTACGCCATGAACTGCACGAGCATCAACGCAAACGCGTCCTTCTTCTAAGAATCCATAGAAGCCGATTTTCTCGGAACGAGCTGCGAATTGATCATCTGGAAGAGCAGTGAATGTACCACCAGATTCTGCTTGACGTGCTACTGGGCGAACAAATGCGTCCTTGGTTAGATCCAAGCCAACGATTACTTCGTCAGTTACAGGTTCGAATGTACCAGAGTAGAATTCCTTGAATAGGAAGTTATACTTTTGGTTTCCACCTAGTTCGATTAGATCATGGATAGCAACTCCATAAATCTCTTGTGTTCCAGCATTGCGATAGATATCTTCGCGTACTGCATCTGGTAGATTTGTTAGTACGTTTTTAGCAGGAAGAGTATCTGCAGTGGTTGTGATGCTAACTGGTTGATAAGCAAAAGAACGGATATCTTCTTTAACTTCAGGGCTAACGAAGAGATCTGTTAGACCATATGCATCAGTAGTTGTGCCACCTGCAAATGATCTATTAATTCTTTTAACTTGAGTCATTAGACGATTTAAAATGTCTAGTGTGAATACGACAGTTGTTTCGTCAGTATTTAGTACGTTGCCACTTTCAGCAAGTGTTTTTAGAGCTACTGCCCAAGCATTACGTTCTTGTTTAATAAGAAGTTCGTTAGCCATACGCTCTACAGCTTTACTAACTACATCTAGACGACCACGACGAGCATAACGTTTTAAAAAGCTGACAGCGCTATCTAAACGATAGGTTGCAACTTTCATCTCTGAGAATCCTTCAACTGTTGAAGTTGGAAGACCACCAGCTACGCTTTGACTCCATGTGGTTGTATAACCTTCGCCACCATCAAACCATAAGTCGAGTGGGATAGAAGGACGATCATCTTCGTCGTAAGGAAGATCAGTATAGATTGCAGAGGCTGTTGCGGCTTGCATTAGAACCTTGGCTACGACTGGTCCTAGGAAAGCAGCGAAAGCTTGATTAGCTTCTGCGGCAACAAGATTATCTCTGCTGCCCATAGCTTTTACAAGTTCGATTTGCTCTGCTGTATTTTTAAGTTTTAATTTCATGTTAAGTTTTCTCCTTTACGAAATTAGAGCATGATCTTTAGCAAAGCAGTATTGTTTACTGCGTTACCAAGGAATTTGCCAACTACAACTTCAGGGTTGGTTGCTGTACTTCTAGCTAAATTAGCTGAAGCAGAAATGTTGGCGAGTTCGCCAGCAGTTCCACTTACTACTGCAACTTGTCCTGCTGTTGCATTAGTAATAGCAGTACCACTATAAAGTACTACGCCACGAGTTAGAACTGGAACGGCTTGTCCAGAAATAACTACGTTCATTTCAGCAGCTTTACGTGGGTTGAAAATTAGTTTCTCACCATTTTCATCAAGTTCGCGAACATCTAGGAGGGTTAGTCCAAGAACGTCACCAGAAGTAGCAAGAGTTACTTTTGGTCTTACGCCGAATCTTTGTGAATTTGAGAATGGGAATGCGGTTCCACCAACGTCACCTAGGAACTCAGTTACTTTATAAGATCCGGTGTTTGATGGTCCAGTTGTGAATCCTTCAGCAGATAGTTTAACAGCTGCACCTCTTGTCAAAATAACAGAGCTACTTTCAGCAGCTCCACTATATGTAAAAAGGTTGAGCACTTCGTGCTCACTGTAATCTCTGAATGGTCTTAGTGTATGTGCCATATGATTATCTCCTTATTTATTTAATCAATTCAAATCCATCCAAGCCGAAAGCTGCTGCGTACTTTTCTTTTACGCTTGGCTGACTAACAGGGGCGGAATTTGGAATTTCAATTGAAGCTTTTGATCCGTTATCAACAGCTTGTTCGACAACCTCTTGGGTTGTAGAAATTTCTTGTGCGACTTCTTCTGAAGCTTTTACTTCTTGTGCTTCTGCATGCTTTTTCGTCTCTTGTTCTTTAGCCATTTTTGCTTTTTTTATGGCTTTATTTTTTTCTTTCATAAGAACAGACATTTTGCTCTTATAAGCAGAGAAGGCTTCTTCATTTAAATCTTTGAGGTCAGAAGCAAGAACTTTGCGATCTTCATCGCTAAGATCAAATTCTTCATCAAAAGCTGCCATTCTTAAATTAAATGCTTCTTCTTTTGCTTTTGCTTCTTTTTCGGCTTCGATAGTTGCTAGTTTTTGACCAAGTTCTTCAACTTGTTTCTTAACTGCATCATGTTCAGCAGTCACTGTGGCAATTTTTTCGTTAGCAGCTTTGAGTTCATTTTCTTGAGCAGATTTTTCTGCTAAGAAAGTTTCATTAGCTTTTTTGAGCTCCTCTGCAACAAAGTCAACAATAGAGCTGGCTGTTACTTCTTTAAGGAGACTATCTGTAATATCTTCGATTTTGGTTATTTTCATATATATCCTCTCTTTTTTTACATCTAAACTTTCCTCTTGGGAAATATTATTTTCTGATGCTAAAACTGGTTCTTCAACAATTTCAGCTTTTTCTTCCTCTTTTAATTCAATTTCTTCAGAGCTTTTATTGGTTTTTAATTCAATTTTAATTGGCTCTTCTGGAGGTGTTGCGACACCTTGAACATCGGCAGCTGGATTTAATGTAAATCCAATGCCTAGAGGAACAACTTTACCTAAAACTTGTCTATATACTGATTTATCATCACCTAATTTACCATTTCCACCAAATCCTCTTAGGTAATCTTTAATCTTTTCTACTTCGGTAGCGTCAGATACAATAGTAGCATTTTCAATATTTTTTTCGCCATTATCTAATACTACAATATTATAATCATTAAATCCAAGCTCCCAACTAGCGCTTATACTCATATAATTATCACTTGTTGGATCATTAGATTCTTCAATTTGATCTGCTAAATCTTTATCAACTACTTTCCAAATAACTCCGCCAAGAGTAATATTAAATGGAGTTTTCATGGATTTAATGTCTGCTTCTGCTAAACTTTCATTAGAACCAAATTTACTAAAATTAGCAGATAATATACAACCAATAACTTGTTTACGGTTATGTTCAATATTAATTGGTTTATTAATGAAATTTTTAGCAATTTTAGCGGCAGTTTCGCCGTCAATAACATCGCCATTTTTATTTACTCTATTAACAACGCAAGCATCAAAAGCTACAGGAAGAAGATCAACATTATCTTCTGTGTTAATTTCTGGTAAAAATTTTCTTAATTTATCTAATGATGCAACTGACAAATATTTATCTTTATCTTCACTAACTACTGGACGAATTTTAATATTTGCGAAAATTGATTCAAATTTATATTTTTGTTTTTTCATATTTCAAATTTTCCGTTCCCAAATATTACACCATCTTCTTCATCATCGAGATATAATTCGTCTGCGGAGCTAAAATCAAAATCATTTAAATCATATTCTTTAATATCAGAATCTGCTAATTCAAAATCTTCATCAGAAGGTTCTAGCATAGCTTCGACTACAATTTCTGTTTTGGCTCTAGCAATATCACTATCAGCTTTACGATAAGCATCTTTAACTGGCTTGCCGCTTACCATCCTAAGAAACATATTTACTCTAGCCATAGCCCATTGACCGCGAGTTTTTCCGGGACGATGTGAAGATGAAAATGCGCCGGCTCCACGGCGATAAACTTTTTTAAGTTGTCCAAGTGTGACTTTTTTGCTATATTTTGAATTGTGTTCTTTTACTTTGTTTTTAAGAGCTTCAATTACTTTTTTGGAAAAATCAATAGCTTTATCACTTTTTGTTCCTGCGCTTCCGGGTTTATTGCGAGATGATCCTTTGCGTCTTTCGGATGGTTTTGCTGGAGTTTGAGCAGCTGATTTAGGACCTTTTCTTGCGGCATTTAATTCAAAGCCATATTGTTCAGAATTATAATTCATTCTATATATATTATACACTTATAGAAGTAATATTTTAATTAATTTTAATTATTTTTTATACAATTCTTTAGTAACGTCATCCGCAGAACCCATAGTTGGAGTTTCTGAATATTTTGTAGGTAATTCTCTACTATCTAAATTTGGTTCTGAACAACTAATTAATAATAACAAAGGTAATATTAATATTAATTTTTTCATAATAACTATTACACTTTTAATGATTCTTCTATTAATTTAGCTTCGGCATCACGCCTACGGCTCATACCCTTTTCTATACTACCACCAATCCATATTCTTTTCATATTTCTTATTTGATTAGCTATAAAAGTTAATGCTTTTTGATCAAAAGTAGTTGTTATTGCCATGCCATCTCTAATTAATTTCATTTCGCGGCGGCGATCACCTTCTAATCCATTTCCTCTATTAAATACAAGACTAACTAATCCACCTTTTGCATCTTCTGGAAGATTATCAAAATTAGGAAAAGTTTCTTTTGTTAAATTCCAGAATTTGCTTACTGTTTTATTGTTAAATACTTTAAGTGCAAGATCCCAAGGTATAGATATATCTTTCAATCCTCTTATAAGATTTTTTGCGTTATATCCTTTTATGCCAACAACTTTATATAATCTATCAAAAATTTCTTTAGGAAGATCTTTCCAATCTTCGCTAAATTCGCTTTTATTTACATAACCCAAATCATAACCAACGCCAATTGTTACGCCACTTTGACCTTCGGGCCAAGTTGGATTTTTTAAAAATTTATTATAATAGTTTTCGCCTCCGCCAACTTCAAATTCTAATATAAGATCAAGAGATTTTTTATTTAACATTTTTTATTTAATTATTTATTTTATCTATTGTTTTATCTATAATATTATCTGCTTGAACTTTTTCTTTTAGCCAAGAGTTTAAAACTCCAAAATAAACAAGATGTTCACTATCAATAATATATAATTCATTACCAAAACTATCCTTATAAGGTTTAATTCCAGAATCAACTTTTAACTCTATTGCTTTTTCTTTTTTAAATTTGACTCTATACATTGATATTAAATTATTATATCTTTCGCGAGCTTGAGAAGTAATTAATGCATCGTCTCCAATAAAAGAAATTAATCCGCCATTATCTTTATCGTATTGTTTTGGAGTAGTTGCGTCATATGAAGATTTATCATCTTCTATTTTATTTGGAGTTATGGTAGCACAACTAACTAAAAGGCAATTAAGAACTAATACGCTTGCGAATTTCTTCAAGATTTTTCTCCTGTACTTCTTTTTCTATTTGACTTTGGTAGTTTACTTCTTTTTGAGCTTCTTGGCGCTCTTTCATTTCTTTTGTATTTTTGGCGCCGAATATATTATTAATTGCTGAAAATATTCCAGATACTGCTGAGAGTAATGCTTGGACTATTCCAGTCGGCATAATTACTCTACGTAACTTGCTGTAGCATCTTTACATCCAGATGCAATAGCGTTAAGTACTTTGATAGCCAATGCAGTATTACCGTCTAATGTTGCAAATTGTTGAGCGTAAATATCTTTAATTACAGAAATATAATTTACCCAATGCGTTTTTTCTTCTGGAAGATAATCGCTTAAAGCTTTTTGTAATTGTGCTGGGGTTGGTGCAGTTCCAACTGTTAATCCTTCTACGATTGTTGCGACATGATTAATCATCTTGGCTTTTTCTACGCGATCTGCTGGAGAAAGAGCTTGATCAAGAACAACAGTACAAGCTAATACAACTGCTGGTTTAACATATGGAAGAGCATTTGAAACACTTGTCGCTGGATCAACTTGACCAGTTGGAGTTGTAGCACAAGCGCCAAGAAATACGCTCAAAAGAGCAACTGCGGTTAATTGTAATTTATTCATATGTTTTCTCCATTTGTTCTATTTTTTGCTTCGGATGTTTGAGCTACTGTTCCACCAGTAACTGATGCGTCTTTTACTGTTAATGCAAAAATAATTCCAGATACAACTGCAACTAATTTTGAAATTCCTAATACATAAACCTCTAAACTATCTGGAAGAAATGCTACTAATGAGGGATCAGAATGAATTGCTATTGCTGTACAAACTGCTACAACTGTGACTATTCCAGATGAGCTAGATCTCCAATTTGGCCCAAATATTTTAGATAACATATATTTCATACTATATTACACATATTATGTTGGTATAGCTAATATATCTAAATTTCCTACTTGTATAAAATTATATCCAATAGATGAAAGTATCTTAAATATACCATTTCCATCGTCTTTAAGTATTCCTGAAATTTCTGACATATCATCTGTCATGCTTTTAATATTATTTTCATAAAAAATTATTGGTTTATATTTTATGATTGTATTTATTCCCCCAAGTATAACGGGTAATTCAAATCCTTCTACATCAATTTTAATAAAATCACATTTATTTAAATTTAAATAATCTATAGGAATTATTATTTTATCTTCTATTCCATTTTTAGCTATCTGAACTCCTCCAAAATTATGAATATTATTGTAATTTATAATTTCATTGGCATTTGGACCATCTGATATTCTATCGCATATACTAATATTTCCAAATTTATTTCCTACTGCGCAATTATATAAATTAATTAATTTTAAATTAAGAGAAGATATATTAATTTTAAATATTTCATACATAATAGATTGAGGCTCAAATGCATATATTTCTAAATTTGGATTTATATATTTATATATTATACTATGATTACCTATATGAGCGCCACAATCAATTATTACTTTTGAATTTAATATATATTTTGCTAAAACATTTTCTATAATATCTTGAAATGGTATCATTCCATTTTGGTAAAAACTAGCTATATAAAAATCATTTTTTAAATATGTAATATTTCCATATTTTGTTTGAGCAGATGTTAAAAGATTTTTATCTAAAAACATCTTAAAATTTCGTTTATATCAAAAGCTTTCATGAGATCAATATTGCACTGATGAGATAAACCTATAAATTCCTGTTCTGAAACAATTCCATCTATAGGATGATAAAATGCTTTTGCACTATTTTTGGCTAAAATATTTTTATGTAAATTATATCCTAATTTTTCTGGTTTAGTTCCTATCCAACAAACTACAGAGGGTAAATTTAAAGCTGCAGCAGCATGTTGAGCATAAGAATCTATTAATAATCTTTCTTTAGCCAAAATTAACAAAGCAAAACTTTCTCTCCAAGGTAAAGATAATTGTTCTGCGCCCTCAAATTTTAATTGATTTGGACGACAAAGATGATATATATGATATTTTTTATTTAATTCTTTTATTATTTTTTCTGTAAAAAATGGTGGAAGATCTCGCGACCAACTGTAGTTATTATTTGGTTGTCCTTCTGCTCCTCCATTTGGTTGAATAACTAATATAGGTTTATCTTTTTTAATTTTACTTTGAACATCATAAATTTCTACTTGATTAATAAATAATTTTGGTTGCTCATTATTATATTTTAAATTAAACATCTCGCACCAAGATCTAATTAAATGTTTATTTTGAACAATATATTCATTACTTTGATAAACTTCATTCCCAAAGTAAATAACATCTTTATCTTTAATAAAATCATTATAAAAATATTGAACTGTATTAGAGCGATAAACTCTATATACAAAAGGATTATTAAGAAAAACTTCTGGATATGGACAAACAACAATTAAATTCCTTTCTGAATAATTATTTTTAATACATTCTGCTACCGCTGTTGCCGCGATATGTTTACCAATACCACCTTGAATAAAAAAAACTACTTCTTTCATTTTAAATTGCGCCAAAATTCTAAATTATTATATTGATTTGCAACTTCTGAACCAAGTATTTGATGAGCTTTTAATGGAACAGGTTTTACTACTGATCTTATAGTATGAAGATCTTTTATTCTATGTACATTATCGTCATCTTCTTTTGTATACTGTTGAATATTATTAAAATCATGTTCATAATATTTTAAATTAAGAAAATCATAAATATCTTGCATAGTTTGTTTTGGATGATGAGTAAGATTATCGAATTCCATAAAATATATTCTATCTTTTAGCCCTCGATTTACTGCATCCTTTAATCTGTTAAAAGAATCTCCAAGAGGTTGTCCTGCTTCTGACCAAAGTTCAGCCCGACCTTTTATTGTAAGAGATTTATTATAATTATTTTGTTCTATATTCCATTGACTTTGGCCGGTGGTATTTCGCCATAAACCTTCAAAAGAAGCAAGAATTTCATTGATATTTCTTACTGTGCAAATTAATTTTGCTTTTTTATTTAATATAAATTCAAGAGTTTCTATCATAGATAACCAACCACGACCTTTATCAAATACTATATTTTTATCTGTGAGATAATAAGAATTCAATGCGCCTTTAAGAACATTTTTTAATTGTTCTCGATTTACTCCTTCTGCTTGGTGTTCTGTAATACGATCCCATTGATTTCTTATTGAAAATAATATTTCAATACAACCACTTGTAGCTTTGGTAACAAAAAACTCTGGATTTTGAGCTAATATATTACAAAGAAGAGTTGATCCTGATCTTGGAAGACCAGAAATAAAAAATATTTCTTTATCTTGCATTTCTTTTTATATTATAAAAGATTTTTAAATAAATATCAAGAAAGAATTAAGCTATTGTATTTCCATACATTATATATCTATTATTTCCTGTATGAATAACTGAAATTTGAGCAAACTGACCTGCGGTTCTAAATTGATTATTAAAACTACTAACCATTACATTTGAACCACTTCCTGTAATTTGTATTTGTCCTGCGCCACCTTGTATAATTGATAAATTAAATCCTGTTGGATTGCCGCTAATTAATGTTCCTGTTATTTGATTTGAATTAGTAGCGAGAATAACATCACTATTAAAATTTCCTGAAATTAAAAAATTATCACTAATATTTACTATTTCTGGTACAAATCCAAATATTTTTTGATTATTAAAATAAACTCCACTTGCAAAATCTAAACTTAAAGAATGTTCACTGAAAGAATTATGTGCACGATTTTGACCATCGCCAAGTACTGCTGCGCCAGAGTGAGTTGTTTGTATAACTGCGCAGCGACCGCCAATAATATAACTATAATTTCCAAGCGCACAGTTTCTTTCTCCTCCACCAACTATAGAATAACGTCCTGCCGCGCAATTATAATTTCCTCCACCAACAGTTGAATAAATTGCTGTTGCGCAATTTTGTAATCCTCCACCAACATTTGAATAACCTGCTGTTGCGCAATTAGTTCTTCCTCCGCCAACAGTTGAGAAACATCCTAATGCGCGATTACTGTATCCTCCACCAACAGTTGAAAAATATCCTGTTGCGCAATTTTGTAATCCTCCACCAACATTTGAATAACCTGCTGCTGCGCAATTACATCTTCCTCCGCCAACAGTTGACCAACATGCTGTTGTGCGATTACTGTATCCTCCACCGATAGTTGAATAACATGCTGTTGCGCAATTTAGGAATCCTCCACCAACAGTTGAATAAATTACTGTTGCGCAATTACATCTTCCTCCACCAACATTTGAATAACCTGCTGTTGCGCAATTTAGGAATCCTCCACCAATAAAAGAATAATCTCCAGATGCAAAATTACCACTTCCCGCTCCTATTCCTGCCCATAATCCAGAGATACGATTATTAAGTCCAAAAAATCCTGTGCCTGCGATTAAACGACCAACAAAAGTCTTTGCTCCAGAGATTGTTTGATCTCCACTTTGATATACAATAGTATCTGGTAATCCTGTGGCTGTTGCGGTAATTGTATCTGCAGTCGTTAATACGCGATTGCCACTAAGTTGCAAGGTAGCACCGGTTGTAACATTTAAAACTACTCCTACGCCTGTAAGCGTTTTACTTCCGCTTATAATTTGAAAACCACTCGTATAAAGAAGCGTATCTGGTAAAGTTGTTGATACTGAATCTGCAGTCGTTAATACGCGATTGCCACTAAGTTGCAAGGTAGCACCGGTTGTAACATTTAAAACTACTCCTACGCCTGTAAGCGTTTTACTTCCGCTTATAATTTGAAAACCACTCGTATAAAGAAGCGTATCTGGTAAAGTTGTTGATACTGAATCTGCAGTCGTTA
>Ga0214923_10003754_pt1 | contig 18831 bp, 16 predicted proteins | sample LL1510_MetaG_FD_177993 | JGI IMG/M metagenome (GOLD analysis project Ga0214923, IMG submission 177993) | Freshwater microbial communities from Lake Lanier, Atlanta, Georgia, United States - LL-1510 | ecosystem: Environmental > Aquatic > Freshwater > Lake | place: USA: Georgia | collected...
CTTCCCCTAGCAGAAAAGAAAATCTCTGAAGTTAGAAACAAAATTGGCATCACTTTAAATTTTTAATTTTTTCGAGCGATTATAAAAGCCGAACTTCCAATTGGAAAATTTAAAAATCTTAAAAGAAAATTTTCAATTCTCATTATCCAAATTAAAGAATAATTGATAAAAAAAGGTAGTTGAAAAAAATCACCTGAATTTAATTCCTTTTTGTTTTTATTTAAAATTTTAATTAAAGCAATCATTGGAAATAATAAAAAGTGTCTATAGGATTTCTTAATAATTACATATTTATTTTTCGAAATTTTATCACCTAATTCTTCTAGTTGATATCTTTTTTGAATATCCCAATACTCATCGTGAGAAGAGGTAAGTCCTCCTATAGCGGCTGTTTGGATGATAAGATAACCACTATTATTTAAACATCTATAAAATTCTCTAAGAACTGTATCTGATTCAATATCGTTTAAATTACCAAAAACATCCATGCAATAAATTAAATCGAACATATTATCTTCAAAAGGTAAATTAACTAAATTTCCTAAAAATAAATTATTTAATTTATTTTCGTTGCATATTTCAATTGCTTCCTTTGAAATATCTATTCCATAAATTTTATCAACATAGTTTTTAATCTCTATCATATTTGCTCCGGTTCCACATCCAGCATCTAAAACTGTTTTAGGTTTAAATTTTTTTATAAAAAAGTTTAGATTTTCTCTTAAAGCTACATACCACCAATAGTTTTTTTCAAAATTGAACATATCTTTATATACGTTTTTGTTTGGTATGAATTTACTCATATAGATTTTTTCTAAATTTAATAAGAATAGACACCGGAATTAGTATAAATAATGAAATGTAAATTCCTAAATAAAAATCATTTGGAATATATTCAATACTTATCTTATTAATCCCTTGTGGTATTTTAACACCTATAAAAATACCTTCTTTTTCGTATTCTACATTTTCATTATTTATTTTTATAGTCCAGTTTTTATTATATTTTAGTAATAGAATTATTTTTTGTGCTTTTTCTGAATTTAATTTTAATTCAATTTTGCCTTCTTCTTTTTTTAAATACTCACCTTCAATATTTTCTTTAATTAATTCAACCTCTTTTTTCGAAACTGAAATATCTAGTTCTTTTTCTAATATGTGTTTAATTCCAAAATTTTCAAGCGAATCAACATTGTTTCTTGGGTATTCCGCCTTGCTTCTTTTAAGGTTACCAATTCCTAGATTATTAAATTCTTTGATATATTCATCTTCTCTAAATTGACTATATCCAAAAGGAGACCAGGATTTAACATATAGATTTTCCATACCTTCAAGATTTTGTTTTCTTGCTAAAATTCTTAAATTGTTATATTTTTCTTCTATTTTTGGTACTTCATAATTTGAAATGTTATCTATTCTATAATTTAAAATATCCTGATTAAAAAAATATAAATCAAAAAGGACTGTAAAAATTAATATAATTGGGGCAAAATTTTTAAAAATTTTATTTTTAATTTTGTCTTTAAAAATATAGTTCAAGAGGATTAAAAGTAATAAAAATAATACTATAAATATAATAATTTCTATATTTTTAATTTTATCCATATTATTTAATGATGTAATAACTTTTATTCTATTAAATCCTTCATATTTAAATTCTTCCAAAAAATTTGTTGGTATGAATGAGATTGTGTAAAGATATATTATTGGAATTAAAACTAAAATGGTCGATAACAATAAATTCTTTTTTTCTAAAATAAATTCTTTAAAATTTTCTAGAAAAATTGCAACTAGAATTGCAAATGAGAAAGAGAAAAGAACCATTGATCTTTGCCAATACCTAAAAATACTAATTATAGGAGTATTTTCTGTTAGCAATGGATTATTCGCATTGAAACTGACTACAATAAAAAAAATAATATAGGAATATAAGACTAAAAATAATCTATTTTTCTTTGAGAAGTACACTCCAAGAACTCCTAAAATTAATGTAGAAATACCAATGTAAATATATGTTTCAGTGTAAGTATACTCACTGTAGATTAATTGAGGTGCAATATAATTATTAATTTCACCGAAAATGTATGGGATAAAAACAACTGAGGAAATTCTTGGAATTAAAGATCCTTGTCTGAAATCTATATTTGATTCTCTTAAACTTGTTTGATAAAGATTAAAACTGGGAATATATTGTGGAAGTATTTGAACTAAGGTGAGTAATAACAATAATGTCCCAAAAAATACCAATTTTTTAATCGAAATTTTTTTATACGCAAATATTAAAAAATAAATTAATCCTCCAAAACAAACTAAAAATGTAGTTTGTGCATGCCCCCATAATGCTATATAAGAAATTACTAACGAAGCTAAGATTATTTTTTTTATTTCAAATTTCTCTATAATTTCATCAAATAAATATATTATTGTAGGAAAAAGGTATAGTCCTGCAATTATATTAAAATGAATTTGGTGATTTATTGCAAAAGAATTAAAAAAGTAAATTAAATTTGCTGCAAAATATCCAATATATCCAAACCCTTTTTTTCTCATCCATAAATACAAACAAATTGATCCTAGAAGGTAAGAAATCAAATGTAGAATTTTATATGAAAGTATTGGACCAAATAACAATATAGATAGAACATTTATTGGATTAAGATAGGCATTTTCGAAATCTGCATATATTGGAAAACCTAAAAACATCCTTTCAGTCCAAAAAGGAAATGTATTTTCGTAAAAAATTTTTTCATACAAATAAAATCTAGCCGGTATATAAGTATATTGAACATCCGACTTCCAAAAATTATAGTTAGGTAAAAATAATTGCCAAAAAAATATCAAATAGGTTATTATGGAAGCAAAAAAAGCTTTTTTCATTAGTTAAATTATACATTATTTGTTAAAATTGGATTTATGCACAAGCTAAATTCTCTAACTATTTTTTTCCCTTTTTATAATGATGAAGGTACTGTTTTAAAAATGATCGAAGGTGCATTCAAAATTGGAAACCAGGTAACAGATGATCTTGAGGTTATTGCAATTCATGGTGGAAACTCAAAAGATAAAACATGGGAGAAGATTTTAGAGGCCAAAAAAAAGTTCCCAGAAATTAAAATAGTAGACAAAACAGATAATCATGAAGGATATGCGGTAATTAAACATGGTTTTTACAATTCAACAAAAGAATGGGTTTTTTACACAGATGGTGATGGACAATATGATTTAGAAGATTTAAAAATGTTAGTTTCCTTACAAGAAAAAAATAAGACCGATGTAGTTAATGGTTACAAACTAAACAGAGGAGATGGATACATAAGATTGATTTTAGGCTATGTTTATGCAAAATTTTCTAGTTTTATTTTTGAACTTCCTATAATAGATACAGACTGTGATTTTAGGTTAATAAGAAATTCAATTTTAAAAGAAATTGACTTTAAATCTAAAGATTCATCAATTTTAGTTGAATTGATTAAAAAACTTGAAATTTTAGGTGCTACTTTTTCAGAAGTTGGGGTTTCGCATTACCCAAGAGAGTATGGGTCCTCAAATTACAGTCCATTGCAATTATTAAAAGAAAAATTAGTTGGTGACTTTAAACTATATCTAATTTTCAAAAATAAAGAACATTTAATTTCCAAATTAAGAATTATTAAATTTAGTTTGGTTGGCTTTTCTAGTGTTACACTTCAAATTTTAATTTTCAATTTTTTAATTTTAATATTTAATATAAGTTCGCCTATAGCTGTAATTTTGGCGGATCAATTTGCTATTTTAAATTCATTTATTTTAAATAATAGATTTACTTTTAAAGATAAGAAAATTAATTTAGATAGAAAAGTTTTAAAACCCTTTTTTAAATTTTATTTAATTGTAAGTGTTACAACCTTATTACAAGCTGGTATTGTTTTTCTTGGAAATTATTTTTTTGGAAAATCTTTAATGATTTCGAATTTATTTTTCTTTATAGGATTAGTTATAGCCTTTTTTATAAATTATAAATTTCAAAAAAAACTTGTTTGGAATAGTTAGAAATTATAATTCTAGATTTTTATTTTCAATTTTATCTATTACTAGATTTATAAAATTTTCTAGGGACATTTCTGATAAATCTTTAGAATTTCTTTTTCTTAATGTAATAGAGTTTGAATCAACTTCTTTTTGACCAATTATTATCATATATGGAGTCTTTTCATTTTGAGCATCTCTGACTCTGGCACCTAAAGTTTCGTTTCTTAAATCTATTTCTGTTCTTACTTTAAGATCTTTTAGATTTTTAAGAACTTGTTGCGAATATTCTTCAAATTTTTCAGATACAGGAATTATTTTGACTTGAGTTGGTGAAAGCCATAGCGGGAAACTTCCCCCAAAATGTTCTGTAATAATACCTATGAATCTTTCAAATGATCCATAAATAACTCTATGTATTACAACTGGTGTTTTTTCTAGACCATCTTTATCTGTGTATTTAAGATTAAATCTCCTTGGTAATTGAAAATCTAATTGTATAGTTCCCATTTGCCAATCTCTTCCTAAACTATCTTTCATTAAGATATCAATTTTTGGTCCATAGAATGCCCCATCGCCTTCAAGGATGAAAAATTCTTTACCTGATTCTTCAAGAATGTTTTTTAATTCTTCTTCGGCCTGATCCCAAAGTTTTGGATCCCCCATAAAACTCTCAGGTCTAGTTCCCAATCTAAATGAATAGTTTAAGCCAAAGACTGAATAAAATTTTTCAGTTATTTCAAATAATTCTTTAAAAGATTCTTTAATCTGACTTTCTGTAATGAATATATGTGCATCATCTTGTCTAAATTCTCTTATTCTAAGTAAACCATTTAAAGTTCCTGAAAGTTCGAATCTATGTAATGCATCTGTATCTCCAAGTTTTAATGGTAATTCTTTATATGATCTTATTTTAGACCCAAACACCACCATAGCGTTTGGGCAATTCATTGGTTTTAATGCATATGTTTCGTCTTCTTTTGTTTGAGAGAGAAACATGTTCTCTTGATAATGTTCCCAATGACCTGATGTTTCATATAGTTCTTTTTTATTTAATAGAGGTGAAAAGATTTCTTGGTAGTTATATTTCTCGTGTTCGTTTCTCCAATAATTTACAAGTTCATTATAGACTTTAACTCCTTTTGGTAAGAAGTATGCAAGACCAGGAGCTGTTTCATGAAACATGAATAAATCTAATTCTTTACCTAATTTTTTATGATTTCTTTTTTCGGCTTCTAAAAGCATATTTAAGTAATTCTCTAAATCTTGGGCTGTTTCAAAAGCTGTTCCGTAAATTCTTGTTAGCATTTTGTTTTTTTCGCTTCCTCTCCAGTATGCGCCTGCCACAGAAAGTAGTTTGAAATATTTGATTTCTTTTGCAGGGTTCTGAACGTGACCTCCTCTACAAAGATCTCTAAAATTACCTGATTGGTAAATTGTTATATTTGAGTCTTGGCTTACAAATTCATTAATCAATTCTTTTTTATAAGGATTATCTTTGAATTCTTCTAAAGCTTCGTTTGAGGAGACTTCGTGTCTATCAAAAGATTCCCATGTCTCTACTATTTCATGCATTTTTTCTTCTATTTTATTTAAATCGTCTGCGGAAACCTTAATCTCTCCAAAATCAAAATCATAATAAAACCCGTTTTCAATAGCTGGGCCGATAGTATTTTTGGCATTAGGAAATATTTCATTAACTGCTGCAGCTAGCAAGTGAGCTGTAGAATGCCTTAAAATATCTAGATTTGATAACTTTTCTTTCATAATTTATGCAATTATACTCCAATTCTATTATAATATTCACGATGGATTTAAAAAGTTTAATTAATAAATATTACAAGATTATTCTGATATCTACATTTCTAATTTCATCGGCGGTTCTTAGGTGTTGGGACTTGGGATACTCAGATTATATTCCAGACGAATTTAAGTCTTTTATGATTCTGAAAGAAGGGGAGAGTATTTCCGATTTTCTTTTAAAGCAAAGAAAAGGCCCTATGCAATTTCTAGTAGGATCACTAGCCTATTATTTTTCTAATGATTATAAAAATGAATTGATTCACCGAATTCCCTATACATTAATATCTATTTTTAATGTTTATCTTTTCTATTTAATTGTTTTAAAGATTACTAAAAATTATTCTAGGAACTTTGAAATAAGTATTATTTCTTCTTTTATTTTTTCCTTTAATGGGTTTATTTTTGGTTTTTCTAGAATTGCTCAGTATCAAAATCTTAATATGTTATTTTCATTTATTTCAATTTTAATATTCTTTAAAATACTAGAAGTTAAAAAGAATTCTCATATTATTTTTTTAACTCTTTTGTCGACAATTTTTTTCATTTTTTCATTTTTATCTCACTGGGATGCGGTATTTTATCTTCCTCTTTTAGTATCTTTAATTTTTTATAAATCTATTCAGGAAAAAAACTGGAAAAGACTGTCCTTAGTAATTGGAACTTTCTTTTTTTCATGCTTGTTGATTTTAGGCTCAATGATGTTTTTATATTTAAATAATTTATCAAATAACTCATCAAATCAAGAATATTTAGAGAGAAGAATAGAGTTCTTAAGTAGTAGTTTTGAAATTTACTATAATTATATAGTTCTTTATAATCCATTTTTATTTTTATGGATTTTAATTCCTGCAATAATATACTCGCTATATAATTTTAAGAAAAATATTGAAATTAATATATGGTTTTTGGTTACAATATCTTTATTTTATTTGTTTTTTAAAAAGCCCGGTACTCATATTTATAATTTTTTAATTCCAGCAATTATTATGATGGGGATTTTTTTGACAGAATTTTGGTATGAAATATTCAAAAAAATCCCATCTAAAATAAGAAACTTATTATTAGATAAAAAAATTTATTTTAATATTTTGATAATTTTATTTTTAGCTTTTCAAACTTATATACTTTTTGTAGATTCTATAAAAGAATATCCTTATGAACAAGAAAGGGTTTTATTTCTTAAAACAAAAGAATATCTTTATTCAGAAGAAGAAAAACTTCCTCTTTTTGGATTTCCTCACAGTAGAAAATGGAATGAAATTAACAAATTTTTGTTAAGTGAAAATTTGAAAAGAGGCAAAAATATTAAATTTATGACAAATGAAAATGAGGGTATTGCCAAGTTTTATTTAGATTTAGAACATGGTAAAGACACAGAATTTTATTTTATTGGAATTAAAAACCCTCAAAATTTTATTAAAGATATGAGGCCAAGACAGTATAAAATTAAAGAAAAGATTATGGATGAAGCTTCTCCAAAAACAAAAATTTGGCTAGTATCTGAGAAAGATAAAAAATGAAGAAATTATTAGAAAAAATTTATCAAAATAAGTATGAATTTATTGCACTTTTGGCTATTGGAATCGTGTCACTCTGCCTTAGATTTGTGGATCTTGGTTACCATCATTATTATGGGGATGAAGTAAAAACTTTATTTTTGAGGAAAGATCAATCTGCTTTTGATTTTTTGATGGAGCAGAGAAAGGGACCAATTCAATTTTTAATTGTATGGTTTACTGAAAAAATTTCAGGTGGTTTTGATGAGTCAGTAATAAGATTACCTTTCGCTATTTTTGGTTTTATATTAATTTACATTTTTTATTACTTTGTAAGATTTACATTAAAATATAATTCAACTGTTTCCTTATTTTCCACTGCTTTGATCTCACTTAATGGTATTTACATTGCATTTAGTAGAACCGCCCAATATCAAATGGTTTTTATGGTGTTTGGCTTTTTGACTTTAATATTTTTTAAGAGATTTATAGACGAAAAAGAAAAATTTAAAAGAATAATATTTTTTTCTCTTTCAACCTTATTTTTTACTCTAGGATTACTTACTCACTATGACATTTTATTTTTTCTATTTCCTTTAGTTCTATTTTTTAAGGAATATAAAAAAACTTTACTATTATTATTTTTATCTTTTTCAATCTCTTTTATTTTCTACGGTCCGCAGATTTATTTAGGTTTTTTTAGCGAAAATACTGCCGGGTATCTTTCAAAGAGGATTGTAGGTAAAGAGTATTTGCCAAGTTACACCCCATATACTTTTTTACTATACAACCCTTTATATTTATATTTAATTTTATTATTTGTTTTATCAAGTTATGGATTTTGGATTATAGATTCAAAGCAAAGATTTATTTATGGAATTTGGTTTTTTGTTCCATTCTTATTGCTGGATTTTTTTGTTCTAGTTCCCGGAACTCATGTACATAATTATTTAATACCATTAATAATTTTATCTGGAATTGGATTAAGTAATTTAAGGAAAAATTGGCAAGTTACTTTGGGAGTTTTAACCTTTATTATTGTTTCAATTACTCAACTTTATGTATTTGTACCAAGTTTAAATTCTGGCTACCCATTTTTAGATTCTTCATTACTTGGAATTTCTCAATTAAAAATAAATAAAGGATACTCTACACCTATCTATGGTTTTGTATATAACCGTTCCTGGAAAGAAATAGCTGAATTTATGCGAAATCAAAAAAGAGTACCTTCTTTTATGACAAATGAGAATAAAGTAGTAGCTGAGTATTATTTGTTTGGGTATTCTTATACAGATTGGGATCCTGAAAAGCCGGGGGAATACTATATACAGGTAAATAATTCTCAAGAAATTGATAAAATTATTCCTGTAGATATTTTAAAATACGAGTTAATTAAGCAGAGTCAGGATTATCAAATTTATAAGTTAAAAAGATAAAGAATTACTTATGTTTGAATAAAAATGGAGGGGCTTAAAAAGCCCCTCCATTTTTTCTTAATTAATTTATTTTGTTTTAATTAAGCTTTTACATGCATTCACTGTGCTATTAATATCGTTTGATTTCATATACTCTTTAGCACTGCATTCACAGTAATCTTTAAGATCTAATTTTGGGTTTGCTTTCGCAGCTTCCATACAAGATTTAACAAATACTTCTTCAGAATCTGTTGTATTTGAAACAGGCTCCATCCTTTCTTCTTCATCTGAAACTTCATCGATAGTTTGATCATCTTGTGAATCATTATTCATTAAGGAAGGTCTTTTGTTTTCCATCTCATTTCGATAGTTTTTCTTTATTTCATTTTTAGAGTTAGAAGGGGTCACTCCTTTGGAAGAATTTAACCCACCTAGATTCATGTATGCACCAATTCCTGCAGCAAATACTGTAAGTAATAGGATTATTAAGATTGTAAAACATCCACATGATAGTCCCAAGATCCATTTTGATCTGCTAGTATTTTCTGAAACTTTTGAATATATTGCATTTACTGATTTATCGTGAAATCCCTGATTATTTTTATCTAACAAAATTGATGCAGCTACAACTACAAAGTAAATAATTGATAAACCAGGTATTCCTAAAATTCTTTCAATTGCATTAAGTAACCCTAAAGGAAGAAAGATAATTATGTTTCTAATAAATGCATCTTTGAAAGATAATAATTCTCCAGAAGTTGCTGCTAATTTAATTCCAATAAATTTCATAATCCATGTTTGTCCTGTTTTATGTTGAAAATATGAAAAAGCTGCAGCAAATAAAACAGAAATAATAAGACTTAAGATAATTTGAAAGAAATTCATCAAACTTGGAGAAAGTAGAGCAATTGAACCGAAGACTACTGATAAAATTGAAATTGGTATTAATACAATTAATGCAAAAATAATACTATCAAGAAAGTATGCAGCAAATCTGCTATACCATTTTGGCAAGTTGGACTCTTGAGAAATAGGTACTTGAGTATTTTGTGAAGTATCTAATGATACGCCATTGTTTTCATTCATAGGTAAGTTCCTAAATTTTTTACTAATTGAATTATATTACTAATTTATGTGAAATACAGGTTTTATTAAGTTTAGATTATCTTTTTCTTTCTCTGGACCTTTGTTGAGAATTTAAAGTTTTCTTTCTTAATCTTAATTTTGTTGGAGTAATTTCTAAACACTCGTCGTCTTCAAGAAAATCTAGTGATTGTTCTAAAGAGAATATAGTTGGAGGGGTAAGTAATAATCCTTCCTCACCAGCCGATCTAACATTTGATAATGCTTTTTCTTTACACACATTTACTTCTAAATCTTCTTCTCTTCCATTTATTCCAATTAACATTCCTTCATAAACTTCCTCAGCTGGAGATACAAAGATAGGTCCTTTGTCTTGAATTAAATGTATTCCATAAGTCGAAGCTTTTCCTTGTGCAGTTGCAATTAAAGCACCTTTTCTTGTTTTTGCTAAAGGTCCTCCTGATGGATCGTATCTTAAGAAAATTGAAGATACAATTGCAGTACCTTTTGTAAGAGTCATTAATGATCCTCTAAGACCTAAAATTCCTCTTGTAGTAATTTCAAATATTAATCTAGTTGTTGTTGCAGAAACTTCATCTTGGAAAGTTAACATTCCTTTCCTTCTTCCCACTTCTGATTTAACTGATCCGACATATTCAGTTGGAACATCGATAGTTAGTTCCTCAACAGGTTCCATTTCTTTTCCATCTATTTTTTTAGTAATAACACTTGGTTTACCAACTGTAAGTTCGTAACCTTCTCTCCTTAAAGTTTCAAGAAATACTGATAAATGTAATTCTCCTCTTCCTGAAATAATATATTGACCATCATCAAGGATTTGAAATTTCATTGCAACGTTTGTTTGAAGTTCTTTTTCTATTCTTTCTAGAATTTGTCTTGATGTTAAGAATTTACCTTCCTTACCCATGTAAGGTGAAGTGTTTGGTCCAATTGAGATGCTTAAAGTTGGTTCTTCTATTTCCATTGAAGGAAGTCCCTCGGTAACTGAGATGTCTGCTAAAGTATCCCCAATTCCAGCATTTTTAATTCCTGTAATTGCAATAATATCTCCAGCTTCTATTTCGGCTGCTTCCACTCTTTTTAATCCTTGAGAAACATAGACTTTATCTGTAATAGCTTTCTCTACTTTACCGTTAATGATTAAGTTTACATTCATTCCTGGTTTTACTGTTCCTGAAAGAACTCTCCCAATGCAGTATTTTCCTTTAAATGAATCCCAGTCAAGAGTGGTGACTTGCATTTTAAATGGTCCATCTTGTGTTTTAGGGGATGGAATATATTTTATAATAGCTTCAAAAACAGGGGCTAGGTTAGCTTCAGAAGAAGAATCTGTTGGAAGTTCGTTCCATGATTTCATATCTCTTCCAATTGCATAAATAATTGGAAAATCTAATTGATCATCTGATACAGCTAATTCTAAGAATAAATCAGATAATTTATTAATTGTTTGGTCAATTCTGGCATCTTTTTTGTCGATTTTATTGATTACTACAATGATTTTGATACCTAATTCTAAAGCTTTTTTAAGCACAAATTTGGTCTGAGGCATTGGTCCTTCTTGAGCATCTACTAAGAGTAATGCTCCATCGGCCATGTTTAATGTTCTTTCTACCTCACCTCCAAAGTCAGCGTGACCTGGGGTATCGATAATGTTTATTTTCGTTTCTCCATAGTTTACTGCAATATTTTTAGCAAAAATAGTAATTCCTCTTTCTCTTTCTTGATCATTAGAGTCCAAAATTAGGGAAGAAGTCATCAGTGCTTCGTTTTCTCTAAAAGTCTTTGATTGCTTTAAAAGACCGTCAACAAGGGTAGTTTTACCGTGGTCAACGTGAGCTATGATGGCAATATTTCTGATATTTTTATTAGTAGACATGACATTTCATTATACCTCAAAATTTGAAAAAGAATACATATCCTATAGTTTTTTTGAAAATTTGTGTTATTATTAACTTTCAATTCAAAATATAATAAATTGACTTTAAATATCTATTTTCAATCATCACTTCAATTTCTTATATTAAAGCCATATTTAAGGCTAAGTTAAAGTTGATGCGAAGAAAGAAAATATGAAAGATTTTAGAAAAAATAATAATAGTTCAAATAGTAGAAATAACTTTAGGAGACCAAACTCTGGTTCTTATAATAGTAATAGAGGTTTTAGCAAAGCATATTCTTATAGTGGAGAATTTGATCCTACAAAATCATCCAATCCTACAAATACTTACTCATCTAACAATAGAATGAGGGAAGATTTTAGAGGTGAAAGAAGAGAGTTTAGTGGAGAAAGAAGAGAATTCAAACCAAGAAGAAATTTTGGTGGTGGAAACTTTAATAACGAAAGAAGAGAGTTTAGTGGAGAAAGAAGAGAATTCAAACCTAGAAGAGATTTTGCAAGAGCAAATTTTGAAAATAAGTTTGAAAATAAAAACGAAAGCTTTGGTGAAGATAGAAGAGAGTTTGGCGGTGGGTTTAGAAACAGAAACGGGGGAAGAAGATTCGGTGGTCAAGGAAGAAGATTTGGAAATGGTGGGGGTTTGAAAAGAAGAATAGTATGGTCTCCTTCTGAACTTGTTAGATTAGTTGAGGACTCTAAAGTTAAAATTAAAAATGCTGAAGTTAAAGAAGAGAAAGTAGAAATAAAAAATCAATTTACAGATTTTGGTTTAGACCAAAATTTATTAAATAATATTTTATCTTTAGGTTACATTAATCCAACTCCAATTCAAGATAGAAGTATTCCTCTTATAATAGAGGGAAAAGATATTGTTGGACTTGCAAATACAGGTACAGGTAAAACTGCTGCATTTTTAATCCCATTAATAAATAAACACTTAAAAGATAAATCTCAGAAAGTTTTAATTGTTACTCCTACAAGAGAGCTTGCGGAGCAAATTAACAAAGAGTTTTTGAAATTTACTAAAGGAATGAGAATTGGAACCTCATTATGTATTGGAGGAACAAGCATTTTTAGACAAGTTAAAGAGTTGAAATTTAAACCTAACTTTATTATTGGTACTCCAGGAAGATTAAAAGATCTTATTAATAGAGAAATCTTAGACTTAAAAGATTTTAAAAATGTTGTTTTGGACGAAGCAGATCAAATGTTAGAAATTGGATTTGTTGAAGAAGTAAAATTTTTAGTATCAAAACTTGCTAAAGATAGACAATCACTATTCTTTTCAGCAACAACAAATAAAAAAGTAAACGAAATCTTAACTTCTTTTGTTAACGACCCTATAACTATTTCTGTTTTAAAAGAAAATGTAAACTTAAATGTTTCTCAGGATTATTTAAGAGTTCCTCAAGGAAAGAGAAAATCTGAAGTTTTATTTGATTTTTTATCTGGAAATGAATATCACAAGGTAATTGTTTTTGGTCAAACAAAACACGGAGTAGAAGAACTAACCGGTCATCTACAAAGGAAAGGATTACTTGTTGAAAGTATTCACGGAGATAAAAGACAAAATCAAAGAAAAGCATCCTTAATGAGATTTAAAGGAAGTGAAATTAAAATTTTAATTGCTACAGATGTTGTTTCTAGAGGGATTGATATCTCTGATGTTTCACATGTTATAAACTACGATTTACCAAGAAGTATGGATGAATATATTCATAGAATTGGAAGAACTGGAAGAGCTGGTAAAAAAGGTCTTGCGATTACTTTAATAGATTAATAAATGTTATTATTGGTTTATGAAAAAGTACCTGCTTATTTCTGCAATTTTTGCAGTAATTATTTCAATAACTATATACAGTATTGTTTATATACCTGAGGTTTCAACTTATTTTACTAAATTGACTGAAACAAAGACTGATGAGCAGTTTGAAACTTCCCCAGAACCTATTGTTAATCTTATAGATACCTTACCAAACCTCTCTATAACATCGGGAGATAATTTTAAATCAATTCAATTTGGTGATTTGAAATTAAAAATTAATTCTGAATATAGATTAAGTGAATCTGCTGAAAAAATTAATTTGAAAATTGATGAAAATAATTATATAGATGGCTTCTTCTATCCTCTAGTATCTACACCTAGAAAAGATATACAAGTCGAGGAATTCGAGTCTTCCTTACTTAAAAACACTTATTCATTAGCTAAAAAATCAAATATTCCCGATTCATTTCTTAGTGAAGTTTTTAATTTAGGAAACGGAAGCGAAGTTAAAGATTCTATTGGAGGTAAAGAAATTGTTTATCAAGTTGCAGATGTATTAAGTTTTAGAAATTATAATTCTGGAGGGTATTTTTTTACATCTACAGAAGAAAATAGGTATAAATTTATAGTTATTACTACTAAAAAATTGTATATATTTAATATAAAAGTTGAACAGATTAATTATTTAAAAATGTTAAAAACCTTTTATAACTTGGAGTACTTAGAATAATATGATAAATGTAAATCATCCAGATCAAAGAGTTGCGGTTTTTGTAGATGTACAAAATTTGTATTACTCTGCTAAAAATTTATATAATTCTTTTGTTGATTTTGGGGCAATTTTAAAAACAACTCTTGGTAAAAGAAAACTTGTGCGGGCTTTTGCTTATGTTATTAAAGCAGAAACCGGCGCTGAAAATCAATTTTTTAATTCTTTAGGTGTTAAGGGTTTTGAAGTTAAATCAAAAGATTTGCAAATTTTTTATGGCGGTAATAAAAAAGGGGATTGGGATGTTGGTTTATGTATGGATGTTGTAAGAATGATGCCAAGGGTTGATACAGTAGTTTTAGTCTCTGGTGATGGTGATTATTCTGAGTTAGTTGAGTACGCTAAAAGTAACGGCGTTAGAGTTGAGGTATGCGCCTTTTCTAAAACGGCTTCATCAAGATTAGTTGAAATAGCTGACTACTTTTATGATCTTTCTCTTGAAAGTAAAAAATATCTAATCAAAAAATGATAAATAAATTTTTTTTAACTCTTTCATTATTTACAATTTTATGTTGTTTATTTTTAATATCATTTAATATCCTTTATAAAGATAGGTTACTACCTAATACTTTTATTTCTGGTTTGAATGTGAGTGGACTAACTAAAAAAGAAGCAAAAGAGAGGATTAAAATTTTAGTTCCAACTAATAAGAATATTATTTTAAGCTCAAATCAAAGAGAATATATTTACAATTCAAATTATTTTAAATTTGATTTTGATTTAGAGGATACGGTAAATAAAGCCTATGACATTGGCAGAAATGGTTCGTTTATATCGAATCAGAAAAGAAAATTTCAAAGTTTATTTTTTCCTATAGAGGTTATTTTTACCTACAGATTTGATAAATCTTTAATTGATTTAGAGATTTCAAGAATAGTAGGTGAAGAGAGAATTTCTGGAAAGGACGCAAAATTTATTATTCAGAATGGGAATATTTTAGTTGAGGAGGATAAAGAGGGGTTATCTGTTGATTATGATAGATTAAAATTGGTACTTGAAAGAGAATTACCAAAAACTAAAGATTCACTAATTGAAATACCTTATTATAATAGAATACCTGAAATTACTAAGGAGGATTTATCTTTAATACAATCAGATATAGCAAATAAATTTTATAGAGATGTTAAATTAGTTTTTTTTGAAAAAGAAAAAATTATTCCAAGAACTCAAATATTTAGCCTTTTAAAAATTCGAAAGAATAAAGATGGTATCTATTACGATTTAAACGAAGACTTAACAAAAAAATTAACTGATAATGTAAAAGGTTTTGTGGATAGAAAACCAAGAGCATTAGTTACTAAATTTGATCAGGATAACGTTTATGAATTTGAAATTAATAAAGAAGGTAGTGTCTTAGATGAAATGAAATTTAGAAAAGATTTAAGAGATGCACTTTTTAATAAAAAGACAGAGTTAAAAGTTGCAACTTTTTCTATTGGTGAGAATCTTCCAAAAGATGGTTATGGAATCAATCATTTACTGTCTGTAGGGAAATCTAAATTTGCCGGATCGATAAATTCAAGAGTATTTAATTTAGATTTGGCAGCACAGAAAATATCTGGAACTTTGGTTGCCCCTGGTGAGGAGTTTTCATTTTTAAAAACAGTAGGTCCAATCTCACAATCTGAAGGGTTCCAAACAGCATATATTATTTCTGAAGGAAAGACAGTTTTGGGTGAAGGAGGCGGGGTGTGTCAAACTTCCACCACTCTTTTTAGGGCAGTATTGAATTCCGGGTTGCCTATTATTTCAAGATATCCTCACGCTTATAGGGTAGGTTACTATGAGCAGGATGTAAAAGTTGGTTTTGATGCTTCTGTTTTTTATCCTAGTTTAGATTTTAAATTTAAAAACGATACTGGAAAACATTTACTAATTCAAGCATCTGTAGACAAGAAAAATTATGAAATGACTTTCTATATTTTTGGAACAAAGGATGGTAGAAAAGTAGAAATTTCAGAACCTGTTTTAACCGGATTTATACCAGCTCCCGCTCCAGTATATGTTGAGGATCCTACTTTGAAATTAGGGGTTATTAAGCAAGTTGATTTTTCTGCCAGTGGTATTACTTCCACATTTAATAGAAAAGTCACTAAAGGGGAACTAACATTAATAGATGAGAAATATACTTCATCTTATTCTCCTTGGAAGGCTATTTATCTAAAAGGGACAAAAAGAGATTAACTAGTCTAGATTTCTAAATATAATAGAAGTTCCTTTTTCTTGTTTATTTAAAATAATATTTATTTCATAGTTTTCTTTAGAGTATTTAAATTCTTGAGTATTATCACTTTCATACTCATAATCTTTTAGAAAATTTTTTGATCTTAAAATTTCCTGATAAAATCCGTTTAAAGTTGATATGTCATCGCTTGTATTAATAATTTTTACTTCATAGCCATTTTCTTCATATTCTGAAATTAGTTCATAATTTTTTGGAAAAGGAAGGAAGAATCTTTTTTCAGAATAACTAGATTTAACTTCTGGGTTATTGTAAATCTTACCTTCAAAATATTGATTTGATCTGTAAAAAATCCAAACTGTAGTAATAATAATTGGAATAATGAATTTTTTCATTCTTGTTTAATTATACTTGACTGCGGATTTTAATTAAGATTAAATTAAAGTAATGCCTAATTATTTTCAAAAACAATTCATAAAAAACATATCAAATTTTAAGAAAGGAATTATATGCTGAGAAATAACAAAGGAAGTTTTCTAGTTGTTTCACTAATTGCTACAGCTGTTGTTTTAGGAATTGCAACATATCTGTATACAAGTAACTATTTAAATTCAAGTAATGAAGAAAGTAAAAAAGGGGAGGAATTATCCTTAAATGAGGATTCAGTTTTGGCTGTAACTTACACCAGCAACTAGACCTGCTACTCTTCCTGCCACACTTCCTAGACCTATAATAACTGAAGTACCTGTACAGCATTGGGTTTATAGCGAAAAAAAGAGATCTGGAAAAGACTCTGACTTCTTTGATGTATATTATTTCTTCTCTGCTTCAACACCTGCTTCTAAAGTTGAGTTGAACAAGATTTTAGCTAAAATTAGAACAGATAGGTATGTTGTTACTGCCATTTGTCCTGCTGAAGGTGGTTGTAACTCCTTAAATAACATTAATGCTTCAGTTTCAAATCCTTATAAGATTGAAAGTAAGATAAATTGTGCGGCTAATCAACCTATTTTTTCTTCTTGGGTTATTGTAAGAGATGTTGAATGGAAAAAGAATTTACCTTCCTCTTCTAGGCAAGCTGCTACATTCGGTAGTCAAAGTTCCTGGAATTTACAACTTGCTCCTGAAAATTCTAGGGTTGTAGACTGCGTTTTAAGACCTGCTGCTGGAACTGCTAGGCTTAGTTAAACTAATTCTACTACAACTGTAAGTGGTGTAGATATATCTAAACTAACCCCTGGTTTTTTAAAATAGCTTAATTTATTCAAAAAAGTGAAGCTCTGGTATAATCAAATACCAGAGCTTCTCTCTTTTGGCCCTATCGTCTAGCGGTTAGGACGTCAGATTCTCAATCTGAAAACCGGAGTTCGATTCTCCGTAGGGTCACCATATTTATTATTCAATTGTTGTTTGAGAACCTGGAATATTGTAAGAAGAGAATTCTTTTTTAGATAGCGTACTTTTAAATAATTTTGCTATATGCATAAATTGATGAAAATCTATATCTTCTTGAATTAGAAAATGATGTGTTAAATGTTGATTGATATTTTCATACTTTATTCCATAAGGTTGTCCTGGGTAATTTATATCTAGGATAATTCTTCTTTCGTATGGTTCAGTTTTATCTCTAGAGGATGAATCTAGATCAAATCTAAAATTTGATCTTTCGCTTAGTGTGGATATTTTATCTTGATCCATGATAGTCATTTTAATTCTAGGTATATGGAATGTTTCAGTATCGCCAGTTGTAGTGTAGATTGGGTCTTTAACTACATTTAATAGAATTCCGTAATAATTTCCATTTACTCTTATACCGCTAATTAGTGTATCTTCTTTTTTTTCACCATTTTTTTCATAAAAATTTCTAAATTTTAATCTTCCGTTTTTATGAATTAGTGAAGAGAGAATTTCCATCATAATTCTTAGTTCAAGTATACTTTTCTCAAGATCTTCTTTTTTACTGGGGTCAGGTTCATTTAAAGAGAGTTGGTAATTTGTGTTAGCTATTACATATAAAGTTTCTACTGCATCATTAAAGCATTTGTTTAATATTTCATGTGTTTCAATTATGTAAGCATTTAATCTTTTTCTTTTCTCTTTTTTGACAGGATCGCTTCCATCTATTTCTTCAAATTCCGGTAAATCCACAATATAAATCTTATTGTGGATTTGGGTGTGAATTGCATTTATTATTTTTAAGTCATGAGGAAGAGGATCTCTACTTTGATAGGGAACTTCATTTTGGTTTCTGTTATTTAAATTTTCTGCCATATATCTATCTTATATTATTTTTAATTTAAAATACAAATCAAAATTACTTATTGTAGATATCTTCAATTATTTCTTCTAGTGGAACTGAAATTATATCTAAATCTGAAATCTCATATTTTGAGAC
>Ga0214923_10003755_pt1 | contig 18828 bp, 17 predicted proteins | sample LL1510_MetaG_FD_177993 | JGI IMG/M metagenome (GOLD analysis project Ga0214923, IMG submission 177993) | Freshwater microbial communities from Lake Lanier, Atlanta, Georgia, United States - LL-1510 | ecosystem: Environmental > Aquatic > Freshwater > Lake | place: USA: Georgia | collected...
AAACAAACCCGATGCTTACCCGTATTTATGGACTTGCATTTGAATCAAAAGAAAAACTTGATGAATATCTTCATATGCGTGAAGAAGCAGAAAAACGAGACCACAGAAAACTTGGCAAAGAACTTGGCCTTTTTACTTTCTCACAAACTGTCGGACAAGGACTTCCTATTTGGCTTCCAAAAGGCGCAACGATTCGTCGTGAACTAGAGCGCTTTATCGTTGATACAGAGCTCGACTGGGGCTACCTCCATGTGAACACTCCTGACATTGCAAAGCTCGATCTGTATCGAAAAAGCGGCCACTACCCCTACTACAAAGAAAGCATGTACGCGCCTATCGTCATCGATGACGAAGAGTTTATGCTCCGCCCAATGACCTGCCCGCACCACTTTGAACTCTTCTCTGCTACTCCAAAGAGTTATCGCGATCTTCCGATGCGTATTGCTGAACTTGCAAAACTTTACCGCTACGAAGCATCTGGTGAACTTTCTGGGCTCGTTCGCGTGCGAGGTTTTTGTCTTGCAGACGCACACATTATCTGCGCAGATCCGATGCAAGCAAAAGATGAAGTTGCACGAGCGCTCGACCTTATTGAATATGTTGCGGGAGTCTTCGGACTCACTCGTGATACAGATTACTGGTATCGCCTCTCTCTCGGTGATCGCACTGATGATAAAAAATACTATAAAAATGACAACGCGTGGGACGAAGGTGAATCACTACTTCGCGAAACACTTGTTTCTCGTGGGTGTAAATTTTATGAAGCACCAAACGAAGCTGCATTCTATGGACCAAAGATTGATATTCAAATGAAAAATGTGCGTGGAAAAGAAGATACTGCATTCACTGTTCAGTACGACTTCTGCATGCCAGAGCGATTTGAACTTGAATACACCGCACAAGATGGTACAAAAAAGCGCCCGCTCGTTGTACACCGTTCTTCTATCGGAGCTATCGAGCGTGTCATGGCATTTCTCATTGAGCACTACGCTGGAGCGTTTCCTGTGTGGCTCTCACCGCTTCAAGTCGCAGTACTTCCTGTTGGAGAAATACACGAAGAGTATGCAAAAAATATAAATGATGAGCTAAAAAAAGTGGGCGTAAGATCAGAGTTATGGACTGCAGACGGTCTTGGAAAACGTATTCGAAAAGCAAAAGTAGAAAAAGTACCGTATCAAATCGTGATTGGAGATAAAGAAAAAGAATCTAATACTATAACCGTCGAAGGACGAAATGATTTAAAACTTGAGCAAACTTCTCTTTCCGAATTTATCTCAAGAATGACTAAAGAAATTAGAAATAAAAAAGATGAGTAATCCTGTGATATACTAAAACTATGGAACACAATAATACATACAACCTTATGAACCAGATTACTCAGGAATCAAAAAGCCTTTGGAGAATCAAGAAAAATTATATAAAAGAAGCAAAATCAAAGGATCTCAAATCTTTTTGGACCAAACTTGCAAAAGAAAAAGAAACCCACCTCAAAGAAATGAAAGCATTTCTAAAATCAGAATTGAAATAAATATATAAAAACCCTTTCGTACGAAAGGGTTTTTATATATCCAGTTTTGCCATCTTCGCATTTGATTGGATGAATGATTTTCGCGGGCCAACCTCTGAACCCATCAAAATATCAAACACCTGACTTGCCTCTTCAGCATCATCGATCATTACCTGTTTCAACACACGTCGTTTTGGATCCATGGTCGTTTCCCACAATTCTTCCGCATTCATTTCTCCAAGACCTTTGTAGCGTTGAATCGAAATCTTTGATGCTTTCTTCACTTCTTTACCCGCCAAAACTTCCTCAGAAGTTTCGGAGAGTTCTTCCGGCTCTGTTTCTTCCCCTTCTGAAACTGCATTTACTTCAACATCCCCGATAATTTTCGCTTTATCTTCATCGGTGTACGCATAAAATAATTCCTTTCCTTTTTTAATTTTGTAGAGCGGTGGAAGCGCAATGTAGACAAATCCCGCATCAATCACTGGACGGAAATAGCGATACATCAACGTCAAAATAAGTGTCGTGATGTGTGAACCGTCGACGTCCGCATCAGTTGCAATGATGATTTTATGGTACCGAATCTTTTCAATATCAAACGTGTCCCCAATCGAAGTCCCCATGGCGATCACGAGATTTTTGATCTGCTCTGATGCAAGCATTTTGTCGAGTCGCGCACGCTCCACATTCAAAATTTTTCCACGAAGTGGTAATATCGCCTGTGTCGTACGATCGCGTCCCATTTTGGCAGTCCCCCCCGCAGAGTCTCCCTCTACAATAAATATCTCAGCATCCTCTGCATTTTTTGTTTGACAATCTGCAAGTTTCCCTGGAAGTGTCATTCCTTCGAGCGCACCTTTTCGTAAAATAGAGTCTTTTGCAGCTTTTGCTGCCTTACGAGCACGAAGTGCGAGCATTACTTTCATCACAATTGCTTTTGCTTCATCAGGATGCTCCTCAAGAAATGTTCCGAACGCATCCCCAAACGCAGTCGTTACAGCTCCTTGTGCTTCTGTTGACCCAAGTTTTGCCTTTGTCTGTCCTTCAAATTGAATCTCGGCAAGTTTTACAGAGATCACCACAGTAAGTCCTTCAAGCACATCGTCCCCGGTAAATGCACCATCGGCTTCTTTGATAAGATTATTTTTCTTCGCGTAGGTATTGATGAGACGAGTGAGTGCCGTTTTAAATCCTGTCACATGGGTCCCATGCTCTGGGTTGTAGATGTTGTTTGCAAACGGTACGATGCGCGCAGAAATATCATCAACATACTGCAACGCAACTTCTACCCCTACAGTGTCCTGCTCTTTTTCACAATAAAAAATAGTGTCATGAATTGCTTTTTGGTGAAGGTTGTAGTGGCGCACCATTGATTGGATTCCTCCTTCGAAATAGTACGTAATCGACGGCGCTTCAACAGCAAGTTCTTTAAACCAAAACACACTTGTCAGATCTTTTTTCGGATCCGTTTCTCTTGCATCAATCATCGTCACACGGAGTCCTTTCACTAAGTACGCTTGCTGGCGCATACGATCTACAATTGTTTTCCAATCAAAAATCACCGTGTCTTTAAAAATACTCGCATCGGGTTCAAACGTAATAATCGTTCCCGTATTTTTTGTTGTGCCAACTTTCTTTACGTTCGCTTTTTTATTTCCTTGTGAATATTCCTGCATCCAAACTGCTCCCTCTTTGTGTACCTCTGCACGAGTATATGTCGAGAGCGCATTGACCACTGATGCTCCCACGCCGTGAAGCCCTCCGGACACTTTATATCCCGATCCGTCTCCTCCAAATTTTCCTCCGGCATGAAGGGTCGTCATGACTGTTTCAAGTGCAGACACTTTTGTTTTTGAATGAATGTCCACTGGAATACCGCGACCATTGTCCACTACTCGCACGCGATTTCCCGGAAGCAAGACGACCTCAATCGTACTTGCGTGCCCTGCCATCGCTTCATCACGCGAGTTATCAAAAATCTCCCACACGAGGTGGTGAAGCCCATCAATGCCAGTTGACCCAATGTACATACCCGGACGACGACGTACCGGCTCGAGCCCCTCGAGGACCGAAATTTGATCTGCACCATAATCTCCTTTCTTTGCTTTTGATTCGTCGACTTTTGGCATTTAATATAGTGAAAATAAGGATTTTGTAACGATTCATTATACCAAAAATAGACAGTGAATACTATTTGACTTTATATAGTAGGTATGACATAATACTAGAGATAACAATAGTTTTTAACCAAAACAATAAATTATATGCCTAGTCATGAATTAGAATTAAAGGTAGTAAAGGGAAAAAATAAACCAACAGTTGGTCAAATATTTTACTCTTTCGAACACAACAGATCTATCAAAATCAAGGCAAAAGTTTCAGATGATGCAAACTGGAGGCCACATGGAGAAAACATTTATGAAATAAAAATTTTCTCCATAAAAAGACACATAGAACACTCGAGGTTTATTAGCTACGAAGCGCATGCTCAATTGTTAGGAATGAACAGTTTGGGCAACTTCCCAGAATGCTTTTCTTGGCCATCCGCGGGATGGAAACACCAAGTTAAGTTGTGCTTTGATACAAAGGGTAAGGTGTCTTTTTACTACAATGAGTACCTAACTCTTTGAGTAAATACGTAAGAATTAATTACAGAAGCTCTGCTTCTGTTTTTTTATTCCAAAATTATTTGTGCTAATAATTTTTCTTGTTCTTTTCTTTTTAGCATTTGAGGTAAGACTTTTTCTGTATATTTTATATATTCTTTTCTTGACCTGAATTGCTCCAAGATTATCTTGGTATTACATTTGACTCCAGCACTTCCCTCTTTTTCATATTGTGCAAAGCTAGAGTATGGGAATTTCTTCATCCACACTCTATTCAAACCCTTATGTACCCTATCATTTAAGTTCACATACGCACTTAAATGTAACAGATATTCATTTGTCTCTACATGCACCGCCTTGTACCTACCCTGAAACAAACTCCCAGTCCTTTTATGTTTTTCATTGAAATACATAGTATAACCAGTAGAAACCCTATGCATAAACTTCTGAACTCCGCCATCAACCAATGGTCTCAAAATAAAATGATAATGGTTCTGATTCAAACAATACGCCACAAACTCCACTAATTTCTTATTTGTAGAGGCTGAACCTCTAATTAAGTCTTTTTTTAGTGATGAAATAACATGAATACCACCTAATGGCTCAAAAGTATTTAACTCTTCTATAATTTTAAGGAAACGGGCTATATCTTCTGTTCTCTCAAAAATGCTTCTCTTGTCTACCCCTCTATTATAAATATGGTAAAAGTCTCCTTCAATAAATTTAATTTTACGCATATAAAAAGTATATCACAAAGCTGTAGAGGTTGAGCCTCTAAAAGTTTTAGCTAGAGCACAGTATTCACATTCGATATTGTCTCCATAGCCTTTATGATGACATTCACGATTGATCCACCGCCCGCTTTTTAGTTGTTCATCATACTCTTTGATATCTCGAACAAGAAGATCAATTTGTTCCTCTGAAATGCGCGTCTCATAGAGCGCATTTTTTTCTTTTTTATCGGCTTCTATAAAGAGAAGTCGTGAACTTGTGACGACATTCCCCTTCTCTGCTCCTCGTATCAAATACGAATACATAGCGAGCTGGCGCATATAATCAGAAAGTCTGTTTTCTTCTGTTAATTTTTCAATCATTCCAGAAGTCTTCACTCCACCAGTTTTGAAATCGGTCACTGAGATTGTTCCATCTGGAAATCGTTCAGTCAGATCAATCTTGCCGTACATTGAAAGCATTGGGAACATAGGATCTTTAAATGAAACGGAACGCTCACTCACTCGGTCTTTGGCCAAATGCGGATAATACATTTCCATCCAATTCATAATTGCACTCATAGCATCTTTAGAAAGTCGTTTTAATTCTTTCTGATCTACTACCCCCTCTTTTGTAAGTTCATGACGCACCTTTTCTTCCAACACTTTTTCTGTTGGTTTTTTATCTGCTTTTAAAATATATTCAAGCGTACTATGGACTGCACTTCCGAGCGCAAGAGATACCGACTTCACTTCCGGCAATTTCAAAAAGTTTCTAAAATACCATTTCCATGGGCAATCAAAAAAATTATTCAACAATGTGACCGAGACTTTAATTGATTCATAGTTGTCTCTGACGTATGCCTTCAATACTTCTACCGTATCTTCATCTTCTTTTGTGACAACTGAGATATATGTTTGCGGACCGTTTGCAAGAAGTGCTTTTTCTGTTTCTTCCCTACTACTCATTACAAAATATGTTTCTGGTAAATCCACCACCATAGTCGCGAGCGAAAGCGGTGTACCATCGTACGACTGCTGTGCATATGAAATAGCACATAGTTCTTTTGCACGAGTAATAGCAACGTAGAGTTCTCGACGAGCAGCAGCACTATCGCGTTCATTGATATGCGCTTTTACACTTTCGGGAAGCGTAAACGCTTGACGCTTTTGACTCATAAGGGTTTCTTCATTCATATGTGCCACCCAAACAACGTTGTATTCCAACCCTTTTGAGCGGTGCAGCGTCATTACTTGGATGCCAGAAGTTGCACCAAATGAAGCAAGCTCTACAGACTGTCCATATTCTTCGAGGCGTTTTAAATACTCTACGAACTCAGAAAGTGTTCCCGCAGGATGTTTTTCTTCCCAGGCGATTGCGGCATGTAAAAATGACCTGACAATTTCGGTACTAGAAAGGAGCGCTTCGTGTGTTTGTGCATGAGCAATCAGCAGTTCATTTCCGATAGTACTTATCAACTCTGAAATACGAGAGTGTGTGAGGTTTTGTATCCAAGAAGAAAGTTTAGTCCCCCATTTTGCTATTGTGTGTTCCCCAGCAAACAACCCATTATCTGATCCGTATGCAACCAGCTCATCAATGGTAGTATTTTTATATTTATACTCATGGAGAAATTTGTGAGCATCAAGAGGTGTAATACCGCTCGTTTCATCAAGCAAGCTTTCAGCCAATAGAACACTATTAAAAGGCTCAGCAACAATATTTAATACACGAAACAGACTCTGCGCTTCGTCCAAAGAAAAAAGCGATGCTCCTAATGCTGAAGAAACGGGCAGTCCCATGTCGCGCAGAATAGTAATAGCGCTTCGAACATGGCGATTCTTTGGAACAAGGAGAGCACATTGCTCTGGTCTGCATCCGCCAGCTGACGGACCTTTAGTGATTTGTTCTTTAAACAACATTCCTGCACCAAGAATTTCATCTCGTTCATATGAGTACTCCGAAAGGAGGATTTTTTCAGCCCCTTCGGTATTACTCTTTAGTTTCTCTTTTGTTACAGAACTTTGCAGAAGCTCATCAGCTAAGGCAAGAATTGGTTCAGTTGAACGGTAATTTTCTGATAGTGTTACAAGCTCTGCTTTTCCAAACAAAGTTCCAAATTCTTCAAAGTACGAAAGCGACGCACCAGAGAATCCATAAATAAGTTGTCGGTCATCCCCCACTACGAAAATGTTTGGCTGCTCCACCCCCTGCCATACCGCTTTCAAAAATGAATTCTGGACTCCACTTGAATCTTGGTGTTCATCGATAAGTACATATTGATATGTTTCTCGGATATCATCTCGAGCATCATCAGAGCGCTCAACAATTTTTACTGCATACTCAAGCACATCATCATAATCCATTAACCCTTCCTCCTGTTTTACTTTTTCATACAAACGATAAAACTCAACCACTTCTTTTGTTCGCTCGAGTGACTCAATTTTTTTCTCTATTTCCTTTTTCAATTGCCCTTTACTCTCTCCTCTACTTGAAATACTTTCTGGATCTTCTCTAAGTGTGATAATTTCTCTATCAACTTCTTCCAAAAAATTCGCAGGATTTATTCGCTCTCTTTTTAAAATAGAAATGAGTCCTTTCAAGTCACTGAAGTATTGAGATGGATTAGTACGAGGACGAATATACTCCCATTCATATTCATTGAGCAATCGATCAACAAGAAGTATTGCCTCTGTATCATCAAGTGGTACCGGCGCTCGATCAAAATCAAGCACGCCATAATACTTATCGACAATAGTCCCAGCAAAACTATGGAAAGTGCTAATCTGCACATTTCGAGCAGTGCTCCCAATGTAGGACTCAAGACGAGCACGCATCGCGGCAACCCCACTTCGAGTAAACGTCAGACAAAGCACCGCATCAGCACCAACATCGGTCTTCTGCAAAATGTACGCAATCCGTAATGCCAATACCTGTGTCTTGCCTGTTCCGGGCCCTGCAACAACCATTACAGGACCTTCAATCGTCTCAACCGCTCTGCGCTGTTCATTATTTAAGCCCTCATAGGCACTTTTGTATGCATCCATATAAAAAGTGTACCATGCCTGCTATACTGCACCGATGACACGACAACGATGGATTTTCGGCACCGTGATGGCAGTTACTACAATATGTCTTTCTTTTTTTACTGTGTTTATTTTTACGACAGCACTGGAGACTTCTATTGAAATAACGCGCATCTTTTATATTATTGCACTACTACTAAGCGGACTCTTTGTTAGCGCAATGATTGGGAGTACTGGTACATTACACTCACTTGAACGAAGCGCTTACCTTTGTATTATGAGTGTCGTTAGCTACAGCGTATATCTTTTTCTGATAAGTATCCCAGTGACGATTCTCCTCATCACATCTTTGTTGTTTTCATTTTCTATTCCTCAAGCATTTATATTTGGATGCATTGCAATTGGTCTTGCAGCAGGAATCATTGGACACATGCAATCATGGCACATCACCACAACAAACTATGAAGTCGTTATTGAGAATCTTCCTGCATGGTGGCATGGAAAGCGTGCTGTTATCCTCAGCGATACACATTTTGGACTCGTACGTCACGAACGATTTGCAAAACACATCATTAAGAACATTTTTGATATAAAACCTGATGTTGTTTTTCATGCAGGAGATTTTTACGATGGACCAAATATTACAACAAAAGAACTGACCAAAATCTGGAGTACCCTTACAGAAAAAATACCGACATTTTACACTTCGGGCAATCATGAACATTATGGCAACTACCCATTGTTTATCGCTTCAATAAAAGATGCAGGAGTTGTCGTCCTTGAAGACGAAAAAGTAATACATGAAGGGATGCAAATTGCAGGTATTGTGTACCGAGGAAAGCACGAAGAATCCGAAGTGCGTGATGTACTAAAAGAACTCAACCTCGACCCTTCTCTTCCAACAATCCTTATCAACCACCCGCCAACATTCCACGAAGTAGCACACAAAGCAGGTGTCTCACTGATGCTTTCAGGACATACTCACAATGGACAGTTTTGGCCGGGCACTTATCTTACCCGGGCAGTATATGGTATTTTTTACTACGGAAAACAATACTTTAAGGGAATGCATACAATCACATCACGCGGAGTTGGTACCGCAGGACCACCGCTTCGATTTTTGAATCCAGCAGAACTTGTTGTTATTACGTTCAAATAAAAAAGCAGCCTTTTGCACGGCGGCTTTTTAATTTTTACTGTTTTTCATTACTACTATCTGTTGCCCCACGAATCGCATATGTCACAACTCGGGGGTTAGTTGCACCACGAACACGAACTGGAATTAAGTTTTTTTGCGCACTTTTCACAGGAGGAACTGATATCGCTGTACTATCCTTTTCTTTTACTACCTTTTGATTTTTTATCAAAAACATCAATGAATCCATTTTGTTTTTTAATTCATTTATTTGTTTTTTTGATATCGAATCCGTGGGTTGTACCAATCCTGGCGCCTGCCATATAGAATCGGTCAACACTTGTACCCTTTTCTTTAAAAAAGTATTCTCCTGTTGTAATCTTTCATTCAATATTTCATTTTTTACAAATGAGATATTGTTTAAATTAAAAAATAAAAGAAAAAGCGTAGTTATGACAAATAAAACAAGTGAGGCATAAATATACCTATTACTTGATTTAAATATTCCAAACATTACAAGGATAATTGCAATAACGACAAGTGCTACTATCCCCCATAGCATACGATAATCGATAGTTGTACCTTTTTGAACAACAGGGGCTTTTTTTTCTTGCGATTTTGTAATCGCAAAAAGTTTTTCATCAATTTGCTTTTGCGTTTCTATTGTTTTTTTAATTTCTTCACGCAAATTAGTAATACTCTTCTCTTGCTTTTTTACCAATCCTTGTGTTGTTGTATCTGCAACAGATACAACCTTAGTCTCAATCATTTTTCCAAGAAAAAATGAGCAGGCTACAACACAAAGCAAAAAGAAAATAATGGCGTTGGCTGATTTTTTGATTTTCCCTCCAGTTGAAATTTTCTTTATTTCTTTAATTTTGAGAAATATTACTACCAGTAATACAATAACAATAGCAAGAATAAGGTAGGGACTATTCGCTACAAAGAACAATTTTATTTCCTCCCAATATTTTTTTAGTAAAACGAAACAAAAATAAGATATTATGAAGAAAGCAACAACTCCTCCTACTATCAATACCGTTTTTTTGTTTTTGGTACACCATTTGGAAAATCTTTCCCTAATGGTTGGAGTTACTAGTATTGCATCTTCAATACTGTCCTGAGGTATTTTTGTTTTTTTCATATCTTTTTTATTTAATTGTTTTTAATTTTGTTTCTTTGTAAAATAACGCAAAAAAGCTTATTTGTCAATGTTTTGCAGAGGGTACGAGATTCGAACTCGTGAGGGGATTACTCCCCTACCATCTTTCCAAGATGGCGCACTCAACCACTATGCGAACCCTCTATCGCTTTTCCTCATCCATACGGTCCCATACATACAGCGCAAGTGTAGTACGGTTGCCATTGTATGGCGTTGCAAGCTCTACCATCTTTTCATGGGTTGGAGTTTTTCGCAAACGAAACACTTTTACAAATCCTTTTTTGATTGCGAGATCCCCTGTCGGAAGTACATCGGGACGTCCAAGTGCAAAGATAAGGAACATATGCGCGGTCCATTCGCCAATACCTTTGACTTGCACTAAGTGTGCAATTATTTCCTCGTCGGTCATTGATGGAATTTTTGATGAAGAAATAGTTTTATCCAAAAACTTTTTTGAAAGATCCCGTAAGTATTGCGCTTTCTGAAATGATATCCCAACGCTTCGAAACTGCGCATCAGTAAGGGAAACAACATCGTGTGGTGTCGGGAATCGTTTCCGCGGCCAGAGTGCAACAAATTTTTTCATGATTGCAGAAGCTGCAGTACCTGAGAGTTGTTGAAAAATAATTGAACGACACAGCGATTGAAAATAATTGTTGCTTGGCTCCAGTGGTCGAAGCTTCATCGTATGAAGCGGTATCAGTCCTTTCTTCTTCATGCTACACACTCATATCACGAAGCAGTTTGATACGTTCTTCTGCCGGCGGGTGCGTCATAAAGAGTTTTGAAACTCCACGCAGTGCACGTCCCCCAAATGGATTCGCAATATACATATGTGCTGTTGCATTATTTGCAGTTTTCATCGGGCGCCCGTAGGCAGATATCTTCTCGAGAGCCGAAGCAAGTCCTTCAGGATAGCGCGTCAGCAGTGCACCAGAGGCATCAGCAAGAAATTCTCGTTTTCGAGAAATCGCAAGCTGAATAAGGGTCGCAATAATCGGTGAAAGAACAATAAAGACGACGCCAATGATTGCCAAAATACTCCCACTATTCCCTTCTTCTCGATCGTTTCTTCCACCTCCCAACATAAGTCCATGTGTAAACATATTTGCAACAATTGAAATAAAACCAACAAGAACTGCAACCATACTCTGGAGCAATATGTCTCGGTTGCCAATGTGGCTGAGTTCGTGTGCAAGCACTCCTTCAAGTTCTGTTCGATTGAGGATTTGCAATACGCCCTGCGTGACCGCAACAGAGGCATGTTTTGCGTCTCGCCCTGTTGCAAACGCATTCGGTGCGGTATCGGGAATGATGTAGACTTTTGGTTTTGGAAGTCCTGCAGTGATCGCAAGATTTTCAACAATATTATGAAGTTCTTTGTATTCTATAGGATCTGCTGGTATTGCGCGCGCAAGCGAGAGTGCGATTGTATCAGAATTCCAATAACTCAACACGTTCATGAAAATTGCAAACAAAATTGCAAATGTGAGAATACTTGGATTTTGGTAATAGTATGCAAGGAAATACCCTATCCCAACTACCACCGTCAAAAAAATACCAACAAGGATCCATGTTTTAATAATATTTTCAGATTTGTGTGTATAGAGCGTTGCCATAGTGGCATTATAGCAAATTTGAATCCTCTTACTTATTCTTCAAAAGATTGTCCACCATTTCAATTTCTTCGGCAATGCCTTCAATCAAGTCATATGACTTTGCTTCTTCGGCGGTCACCCATGCATGGTCGATCGTATCTTCATCATATTTCACCTCTCCAGAAATGTATTTTGCATAAAAACTCAATACGAGGACAGGTGTTCCGTTTGGCATAATAAATGTCAGGTCAAGTAGGTACGTGGGTTTCGTTATTTCAAGATTTGTTTCTTCTCGAATTTCGCGTCGAGTAGATGTTTCAAGTGAGTTGTACCATTGCCCCGCAGCAGTTGTTGGGGGAAGCGAGGTATAGTCATCAGTGTTAAGTCCGCCACCTGGAACGGTCCATTTCCCAGGAAATGCTTTTTTGGTAAGTGCGCGTTTGGTAATCAAATATTTCCCTTCGTCATTGTAAATAATGACAGTCGTTGCAATTCTATGTAATTCTTTTTTGAGTTGATCGTCCATGTTAATTTATTAAAACAAATACTCCGTTCTCAAATTTATACGTTTCAATATTAGAATATCCAAGAATTTTGAATAAGTTACTATCCAAGGAGTAACGATTTGCATCAAAATTAGCTGGTGTTTGGTAATTTCCCCCATAATCATCAGTTGGCCCCTTATATGCTCTCCCAGTAGTTTTATCAAGTACACTATAGGCTATACATCCAGACCCACAACCATTTTTTACAACAACGTAATGTTCATTAAAATCGGCTGGCTTTTGGAGTGCTGCGGTAAAAGTAGTTTTATAAGAAGTAGTATATGGATCAGAAAGATCAAGTGTTGCTACGGTATTTGATTGTTTTGACTGTTGATTTTCGTATACTGATGTATTTTTAGTTGGTATATATGATTCCTTTTGAATATTTTCCGGAAATGCATTTTGTACCACAGAACGATTAGTGAGAAATACAATTAAAATCGCCGCAAGGAGCACGACAATAACGATAAGAAGAATTGTGTTTAATTTTGATGGTGTTTGATTCATAACTATAATTTATTTAATGATAATGGGAATATACAAGATTTTGTCGTTCTCTGGAAGACCAGATGCGTTGTCGTTTTGGATAGCGATGAATACATCTCCTTGTGGAAGATCAGTGAAGTCGAGTGCTGCGGTAAACGATACTGGGTCGCCCATCCAATCAGTTGTTGCAGTGCCATAACCTTGTCGAAGAAGTTTCTTGTTTTGATCCACGATATTTGTCACGATGTTTCCTTCAAAAAAATATCCTCCGTATATACGCCCTGTCGCAGTTATTTTTCCAGAAACTTCTTGTCAAGGATAGATTGAAAATGTAAGGAGGTCGGAAATTTGCGCTTTCCCAGCAACAGTAATTTGCGGGTGTGCATCATTTGTAGTCGTAGTAGTCGTTTGAGGAGGTAGTACCACCTTATCTTCCGCTTCTTTCTTTACAAGGAAGAGCAACAGTACAATTACCACGAGTACCACTATAACAACCGTTGCACTTCCCTTTTGCAAATCTTTTGTATTCATATGTATTTAGATATTTAAAACTTCACTTCTACTGGTTTGCTTTCAGCGCCATCATCAGGAATATCGAAGTACTCTTTCTTTTGGAAGTGGAACATATTGCCGATAATGTTCGATGGGAATGTTTGCAGTTTTGTCACATAGTCGCGCACAAGCCCATTATAGAAACGACGCGCTGCTTGAATTTTGTTTTCGGTATCAGAGAGTTCGCGTTGGAGTTCAAGGAAGTTCGTATTTGCTTTTAATTCCGGATACGCTTCCGCGATACCAAAAAGTCCTGTTACTGCTTGCCCAAGCATTGCTTCATTTTTTGCCTGATCAACAATGGTGCGCGATTGCATCGCAGCAGTCCGCGCAGCAGTTACCTTTTCAAAGGCGGTTGATTCATGGGTTGCATAGCCCTTCACTGTATTCACAAGGTTTGGGATGAGATCGTACCGACGTTTAAGCTGTACTTCGATATCCGCCCATGCTTCTTCGACACGGTTTCGCCCACGAACAAACCCGTTATAACCTGCAACAAACCACACCACCAAAATACCAAGGACAATCAATACTATAGTCATATACGTGATTCTACCACACTCTATGTTTTTGAACACTCCCCATAAAACCGTTATTTCTTTTTCTGCAATTGTTCAACAATTACCAAAAGCGGAGATGCAAGAAAAATAGAAGAGTACGTTCCGAAGAACATCCCCACCGCAAGGGTGATTGCAAAGAGGTATGTGCTTGCTGGTCCAAATACCGCAAGAGAGACCACCATTACCAACACGACAAATGATGTATTGATTGAACGACCAAATGTTTCTGAGAGACTCTCTCCCACGATTTCAGAAAATGGTTTCTTGTTCGCAGCTGTTTTCAAATGTTCTCGAATACGATCGAACACAACGATTGTATCTGCAATAGAGAGACCGAGCGTTGTAAGGAGTGCAACGATGAAGAGCGTATCTACTTCAGCACCAAGAAAATGCCCAAGAAGTGCAAACACTCCTGTTGGAATAATAATGTCGTGAATGAGTGCGATAATCACCACAAACCCATACTTCCATGAAGAAACCGGTTCGGATACTTTTCGAAACGCGTACGCAACGAAACAAATAATTATAATCAAAACCAATATAATCGCAGTGATTGCCTTATGTTTGAGCTCTGCCCCCACGGAAGGACCAATTGAGGTAAATCCTATCTGTTGTACCGACGCATCAGTTGTCCTTGTGAAATCTACAAGTCGCGCACGTTCAACATCGGTCAGTGCGCGTGTTTTTATGACAACATCTGTTGTTCCTTCGGGCTGGACACGAATGTCTCCAAACTCAGCAATAGGAATTATTTTTTGCAATACAGCAGTATCAGGACGATCAGTAAATCGTATTGTTGTTGCAGACCCTCCAGTAAAATCAATACCAAAACGAAGCTTAAACGTTGCCACGCATATCAACGCAACCACGACAAAGAGCACCGAAAGCCCAACAAATATTTTTTTGTTTCGAATAATAAACATACTATTTTTTCTTAGTAAAACCACTCGTAAAAAGAAACCGACCAAAACGAGATTGCGTCTCGAGTGGAAGTGCAGTAAGGAAAAGTTTGGTAATTGAAATCGCAGTCAATAGACTCACTAATACTCCTAACCCAAACGTAAGCGCAAATCCTTTTATTAATGAAGATCCGAACCAAAACAAAATGATGGCAATAAGTACACTTGAAGTATTTGCATCTCGAATCGATGTCCACGCACGCGCAAATCCAACAAGAAGCGCATCGCGAAGCACTCTTCCGTGATTGCGTTCTTCACGAAACCGCTCAAAAATCAAAATATTTGCATCAACCGCCATTCCAATCGAAATGATAAACCCTGCAATCCCCGCAGCAGAAAGCGTCACTGGAATAAGTTTGTAGAGCGCAAGCGTGATTGCTACGTAGAGCATAAGACCAATTACTGCAATCAACCCTGGTAATCGGTACCATACGAGTAAGAAGAGTGCGACAATGATAAATCCAATGAGCGCTGCCTGTACCCCATCTTTGACCGCTTGTGCCCCCAATGTTGCACCAATAGTCTCCGTTGAAACAAGCTTAATCGGGATAGGCAGCGCTCCAGAATTGAGTCTTCCCACAAGCTCTTTTGCTTGCTGTACAGTAAACTGTCCAGAAATTTGTGCCTGCCCTCCAGTAATTTCTTGTTGCACTGTTGGAGAAGAAATAAGTGTGCCATCAAGATAAATTGCGAGTGGTTTGCCAACGTTTTCTTTAGTAATTTTTGCGAACATAGCTGCACCCGCGTCGTTAAATTGCAAAGAAACGAGAGGTTGCCCAGTGGTTTGATTAAACTCAAGCCGTGCACCTTTGATATATTTTCCCGTAAGTTCTGTCGGCGTAAATTGATTATTGATATCTACATTTGCTTTCACTACTCCGTCCTTTCCAACAGCAACTTGTTGTGGGGTAGTTGACTGCGTTCGAAAATCAATAAATGGTGTCTGCCCAATAGTCGCAATCGCTTTTGTTACATCAGTCACGCCAGGAAGGTCAATTGAAAGTCGCTCGCTATCAGGACCTGTCCCCGATCGAACAATAGTGACAACTGGTTCCCCTACTCCAAAGAGGTTCACGCGTCGCTCAATTACATCACGAAGTGCACTCATTGCATCAGCAACGTCTCCTGATGGAACCGTGCTCATATCAGCAACATAGAGAAGATGTGTCCCGCCTGAGAGGTCAAGCCCGAGTCGAAACGGATGGCGTTTCAACCACGAAGGAGCGCTTGCTCTTTGTGAGTACACAACACCAAGGGTAAGGAGTACACCAAGGAGAAGCACGATAACAGCAGTAATTCTTTTCTTGATCATAGAAGCGAGCGTATTCTAGCCCGATTTCAACTATCTCGCAATTATTGACAAAATTACATACTATCGCGTCGAAAAGTACGGATAAGCACCAGCGGAACGATCGCCCCAACAACTGCACCCACTAGCACATCAAGTGGAAAATGTACTCCCACCAATATACGTCCCATACCAACAAACACCGCAAGTATGTACAGCAGAGCTCCTATCCGTTTTGAATACTGGTAGCTGAAAGTTGCAACCATAAACGCAAATGCCGTATGTGCTGACGGAAACGAATCGTAATTTCCAAAAACGATGAGTGAGTGTACTGTACCCAGCACTTGCACTGGTCGTGGAAATGCAACAACCATTTTAAGTATTTCAATAACCGTTTGTGTACAAAGAAAACACGTAGCGAGAAGCAGTGCTCGTTTGATAGCCAAAAGACGATCTTTTGGTGTGGGCGCAATGAATGGGAGAATTACTCCGTAAAACACAATCGAAAAAATAAGTATTGCAATCAAAAGTGGATTTGCAATAAAACGAAACATACCATCAAGTACAACAGAATTCCCTGCGAAATGATTGATCATTAAAAACAATTGTTCATTCCAATTAGGCATAACTGTAAAATTCTCGACCAAAATCTTCTGCGTGACTTGCTCGCTCGTATCGCGCCATTGCAAGCACGATCCCAACACCAATGGATTCTGCGAGTATGTGTGATCCTCCATAACTCATAAATGGAAGCGGGATGCCCGTTACCGGTAAAAGACCAATATTCATCCCGATGTTGACGATTGAGTGTACCGAGAGCATGATGACGAACCCAACGCAAAACAGTGTTTCAAAGTTGGTCGCGCCTCGCATTGCATGGAGCATAATGCGCCAAAATACAACACAAAAACAAACAAACAATATCAGCGCGCCAAGAAATCCCCATTCTTCAGAGAATGCAGCAAATACAAAATCGGTCTCATATTCAGGCAAGAAATTCAATCTCGACTGTGTCCCATACCCCACCCCACGACCAATAACCCCTCCACTTCCAACTGCAATCACGGACTGGTACGCGTTGTACCCCGTTCCACGAATATCGCTTGTCGGGTGAATAAACGTCATAATACGAGCCTTTTGATATGGTTTAAACAAGAAAAACCATGCGACTAAAAAAGTGCACAGCCCAATACCTCCCAATACGAGAAGGTGTCGTTTTTTAATTCCTGCAACAATCGCGACCCCAAACCATATCGACACCACCACCATCGCAGAACCGAAATCAGGCTGAAGCATAATAAGCCCAATTGGCACTACTGCATAAAGCGCCGATATTGCCACATGTTTGATACGAGCAATTTCTATATGCCGACGAGAAAAATATTTCGCGCACATCAAGATCACAAACAACTTCATAATATCGGTCGGCTGAAACGAAAAGCTCCCAAAAGTAAACCAACTTTGTGATCCCTTAATAGTGCTCCCTGCAACAAGCACCAACACTAATAACACAAGCGACCCAACGTATCCAAGAACAACATACCGAGAATCACGCAAAAATCGAACATCGAGCGATGCAATAGTAAACATAATCACGATACTCACCACAATCCATAGAAGCTGTCGAGAGAAAAAATTTTGTGAGCCTCCAAATCCTGTCATTGTGACAAGTCCTGCCAAAAAAATAGGCATCAACGCTCCAAAGAGTATCCAATCAATTGATCTAAAAAATCCAAATTTCTTCATTGTAGTGTTGTAGTGTACGGATTGATACGAGGAATAATTTCAACACGTGATGGTTTTTCTTTGAGCGCAAACGGCCACGTGAAATATACTACTTTTGATGATAACGAAGGAAGAGAAGGTACGACGATTTTCAGCGCAGTGATTGCGTTGTCGTTTTTATCATACAAAATCGCAACCGTATCGAGATCAATATATCCTGTACGTCCTTCATTTTGTAGCGTTGTAACGAGGCGTGTTGTTGTTGGTGTGTTATCAAACATGTACCGATCGGTGTTGATTACGAGTTGCGCAAATTGAGGACCTACTTTTTGCCATTGCAATGGAGCTGTGAAGGCAAATCGTGTAATCGCAGGTGTTGCATTGCCTGTTTGAATTAAACTCTCAACAATTGCAGTTCGCCCCGCAACACCGATATACGTACTTCCACTTTGCTCGGCGATAAGTGTATTGTTTGCATCATAGAGTTTAAATGTGTACGGCGCAGAAACAACGGCAGCATTTGCATTGTTGTGTTCAATGTACGCAACAGCATGATACACCCCAGAGGCAACTTCAAAACTCCGCACCCATCGCACCTTTGGTTGCGCAAGCTCATTCGAACAGTAGGAAAAGCATCCACCACCGCAATCAACTCCTTTTTCATCACCATTTTTTCGATTATCAAAACAGGTTGCTGGCTTAATAGTATAGTGACGTACTACAAGCGCACCAACAATGAGAACGATCCCGATCATCGAACTTGCATATATCAATTTTCGCCGAGAGGACCAAGTCATGTGTTAGTAAGTAGTAATGAGTAAATAGTAAGTAGACACTGAGACAGTATAGCAAAAAACCACTCAATGAGTGGTTTTTTGCTCCTAACGAACTGAGTTTCCTTTAGCAAGGACGGTCCTTGCTAAAAAGTGGATTTCTTCTTCTCACTCTCAAGAACGTAAACCCTTGTG
>Ga0214923_10003757_pt1 | contig 18824 bp, 13 predicted proteins | sample LL1510_MetaG_FD_177993 | JGI IMG/M metagenome (GOLD analysis project Ga0214923, IMG submission 177993) | Freshwater microbial communities from Lake Lanier, Atlanta, Georgia, United States - LL-1510 | ecosystem: Environmental > Aquatic > Freshwater > Lake | place: USA: Georgia | collected...
CGGTTACCAACCTATATTTTTGAATTTGCGTTTCGGTGGTTAGGGTATCATATCCTGAAAAAATATTTTCTTGTTGGTTGCCTAATTCTACCCAATCCCCTTTTTTAACTTCTGCAGCCTTGCGACTTCGCATTTTTTGTTCCGCCATGGCCTGGGTAAAACCCTCCATATCTAATGAAAAGCCTAACTCCTTTGCCATGAGCTCGGTTAGATCCACCGGAAATCCAAACGTATCATAAAGTTCAAAGGCAAAAGTCCCGTCTATGATTTTAGTGTTTGCATTCTTATCAATGTATTGTTGAAATAACCCAGTACCTTTATCAAGTTTGGATAAAAAGCCTTTTTCTTCTTCTTCAATAATTCTTTGAATAAATCCTTGTTGTTGATTTAACTCTGGAAAAGCATCTCCCATTTGTTGAGCGAGAATGCCAACCATTTTATATAAGAAGGGTTGCTGTTGATTCAAGTATCTGAAGCCATATCTGGAAGCACGTCGTAGTATTCTCCGAATTACATAACCTGCTCCTGAGTTGCCAGGTAACTGACCATCGGCAATGGTAAAACAGATTGCCCGAATATGATCCATCACTACTCGCATTGCAATGGATACCTCTTCTGAGGTAGTATAGGTTAGATTGCATTGCTTTTCAAGCCAATGTTTCAGAGGCGTAAATACATCTGTGTCATAGGTAGATTCTGTTCCTTGTAAAGCCATACAAAGTCGTTCGAATCCCATCCCAGTATCTACGTGTTGATTCGGCAAAGGAACCAAAGACCCATCGGCTTTACGGTTAAATTGCATGAAAACCAAGTTCCAGATTTCGATCACTTTTGGATGACCAGTATTCACCAATTGCTTTCCATCTGTTTGTTTTCGTTCCTCCTCACTTCGTATATCTACATGGATTTCTGAACAAGGACCACACGGACCGGTATCGCCCATCTCCCAGAAATTATCTTTTTTATTTCCCAGGAGGATCCGATCCTCTGCAATCCATTGCTTCCAATAGTCTGCTGCCTCGGTATCTTCCGCTAAGCCTTCTCCTACATCTCCTCCAAAAACGGTTACATATAAACGATCAGGATTGATTTGATAAACGGAGGTTAATAATTCCCAAGCCCAGGCAATGGCTTCTGCTTTAAAATAATCACCGAAGGACCAGTTCCCCAGCATTTCAAAAAGGGTATGGTGATAGGTATCATGTCCTACCTCTTCTAAGTCGTTATGTTTTCCGGAAACCCTTAAGCATTTTTGCGTGTCTGCTATTCGGGGAAATTGAACCACCTTTTCCCCCAAAAAATATTCTTTGAATTGGTTCATCCCTGAATTGGTGAACAACAAAGTTGGGTCATTATGAACAATTACTGGGGCAGAAGGAACAATCTGATGTTGTTTATTCCGGAAAAAATCCAAGAATTGTTTTCTTACCTGATTACTGTGAGTCATTTTGATAAATTGAATATTCCGAAAGAATGAAATATATGGATGATTAAATTCGTTGTTACAAAATAAAAATAGGAATCCAAATTATTACAACCCTCTCGTTTTCAAACATTTAAAAAGTTGAAATATTGTTGAGAAACGAGTTGGGAGATACCAATGAAATTTCCTATTTTTGATGTATTGATTTTTCCACAGGGTTCAGCCTAAATCAATGTTGAACGTTGTGGATATTACCTCAAAATTAATAATTATCCCGAATGGCGAAGGTCAGATACTATTACGATACTGAAACCTGCACTTATGAAAAGGAGCCGTTAACGGTAACCAGTTTCATACGTGAGGCAATAAAATATACAACCGGTTCTCTTGTTTTAGGAGGTCTTTTGTTTTGGGGAGCTAGCACCTTTTTAGATAGCCCCAAAGAAAGTTTATTAAGACAACAAAATGATGAACTTCATACCCAGCTTCAAGTATTTACTGAAAAGTTGGAAAAAGTAGAAGCTCGGTTGGAGGAAATTCACCAAAAAGATAACCAATTGTATAGAAGCATTCTGAATGAAAAAGAAATCGCTTCATCTTTATGGGACGCTGGAACTGGGGGAGCTGAAAAATATACCGAGCTGAGCACTGAGGCTTTAAATCAAACGGCACATAAGGTAGATCAACTTACTTATAAGCTGGAATTACAAAGCAAAAGCTTAAATAAATTGATGGCTACTTCAGCCAAAATGAAAGAAAAATTAGAAAGAATCCCTTCTATTCGTCCAGTGGCGGGTGGAGTATTAAGTGGATTTGGACATAGATTTCATCCGATCAATAAAGTGCGTCATTTACATACCGGTATTGACTTTGTGGCTAAAACAGGAACACCAGTATTAGCTACTGCAGATGGTACCGTAGTATTGGCTGGCATCAAAGGAAATGGATATGGAATCCACGTGGATATTAATCATGGTTATGGATATCTAACCAAATACGCACACCTTTCAAAAGTTACCGTTAAAGAAGGACAAAAAATTAAAAGAGGTCAAATCATCGGATATACTGGAAATACTGGTCTTTCAAAAGGACCGCATTTACATTATGAAATCGAAAAAAATGGGGCTAAAATTAATCCCATTGATTATTTCAATGCAGATTTAAGTCCTGAACAATATGTTCATTTAAGAAAAGAAGCAGATTCTGAAAATGAATCTATGGACTAACCCTCTCTTGCCATAATTACCTATGGAAGGCTTGCAAGAGAAAATAGAAAAAACTTATTATACTATTTCTGAAGTATCTGATCATTTAGGTTTAGCGCCTTCTGTAATTCGATTTTGGGAAACTGAATTTGAAATGTTACAGCCCCGAAAGAATAAAAAGGGAAATCGAATTTATACGCAAGAGGATTTACAATTATTAAAAGAAATTCAATATCTCGTAAAAGAAAGAAGATATACGTTAGAAGGTGCCCGTGAGAAGCTGAGAGGAGGCAGGCAAAAAGTAGGGGGAAACTTGCAGACGAGGGAAACATTGTTGAAATTGCGTGACTTTTTAGAGCGGATTAAAGATTCGTTATAAAATTAATTCGGGATGTGGCTCAGTCTGGTAGAGTACTCGTCTGGGGGGCGAGGGGTCGTGGGTTCAAATCCCGCCATCCCGACTGAAATAAAAAGACCGTAGATCGGTCTTTTTTGTTTTATCCCTTTTCAAATTCTTTTCTCATGTTTTTAATTAATATTTTTATTTATCCTTAAGGTATAACAACTCTTATTTAAAATTCACCTTTCTCTTAATTCAGAATTCTTTTGTGCAGGTAAATAATATTCCTTCTTATTTATTGAAAATATTTTTTTGGGAAACAGGAAAATATTATCTGCTATTCTTGATTTGTCTTTTACCCATAGCTATTTCAGCGCAAGCGAATTTGCCAAACGGAAAAATGTTAGTTGAGTTAGGCACTTACCGTGGCGGGGAAAAAGCAGGAAACTATGCTTTAAGCGTAGGAACCCATTGGAAGGTTTGGAAATTTTTACGGTTAGGCGGAGGCATCCGATTTGGGTATGGAGAAATATATGATCCAAAACTAATACCCGCTAAACCATCGTTACGAAAATCAAGTCGTACAGACACCTTAACCTCAACTCAGATCAATTCCTTTTATAGTCAATTGTATGGAGAAGTTAGGCTACAGTTAAGGGCTCGGTGGAGAGTAAGATACTTTGCAGATTTAGCCGGAATTGCTGCCAGCAATTCAGTAGGTTTTAATTATTCCCAGATGTGGTTAGGAAGTTCGTTTTTACCAGATCAATCTGGGAGGGTGACACTTTCTTCTTTTCGCAAAATGTTTGGAGGAAACGTAGGCACTTTAACCCAGGGCATAGACCTTCAATATGCGATCAATCCTCATATTTGGGTTCATGCAGGCTGGACCCTCCTAAGAATTGAATACACTACATACCGTTTATTAAACGATCGAAATGACCGGTTTTATGATAATTTATCTTTGTGGGGGGTGGGTATTGCGTGGGAGTGGTGAATGCATCAAACAATTATAATAACATATTATTTATTATATGTTTATTTACAATAATCTTAATATGGTAATTCACAAAAAAAACGGAACCCATTATAGGCTCCGTTTAATTTTTACAATAGGAATTAAGTTTACTTTCTAAGTTTTTCTAATAAACTTTCTCTTCCCGTTTTTTCTGTAGAAGAACTTCCTTCTTTAAGAGAACGAAACTCTTCCGCATTCGCAACGATTAAGTCTTGGTATTGTCTAAGACCTGTTCCTGCAGGGATTAAATGCCCTACAATTACATTCTCTTTCAATCCTAGTAAATCATCTGCTTTTCCAGAGATCGCAGCTTCGTTCAGCACCTTGGTGGTTTCCTGGAATGAAGCAGCGGACATAAAGCTCTTCGTACCTAACGAAGCGCGGGTAATTCCTTGCAGCGTAGGATAAGCAATAGCCGGACTAGCATCTCTTACTTGCACCAATTTTTTATCCTTCCGTTTTAACATAGAGTTTTCATCTCTAAGCTTACGAGAACTGATTAACTGGCCAGCTTTACAATACTCAGAATCTCCAGGTTCGATGACATATTTTTTATCAAAAATTTCATCATTTTCTTCTTGGAATTCAATTCTATCTACGATTTCTTTTTCAAGGAAAGTGGTATCTCCTGGATCTTCAATTAAGACTTTCTGCATCATCTGCCGAACCACCACCTCAATATGCTTGTCATTAATTTTCACCCCTTGCAAACGATATACCTCTTGGATTTCATTTACAATATATTCCTGAACCGCACTAGCACCTTTAATTCTAAGAATATCTGCTGGTGTAATTGCTCCATCAGACAAAGGTGAACCTGCATACACAAGATCATTATCCTGAACTAAGATATGTTTGGAAAGCGGTACAAGATATTTCCTTGTATCAGAACCATCCCGACTTACTACAATTACTTCTCGGTTTCCTCTTTTGATCGTTCCTAAGTTTACGATACCATCAATTTCAGAAACAACCGCGGGGTTAGAAGGATTACGTGCTTCAAACAACTCTGTAACCCGTGGAAGCCCCCCAGTAATATCTGAGGTTTTACCAGTTTGACGAGGAATCTTAACCAGAATTTGTCCAGAAGTAACCTTATCATTATGGTCCACCATGATATGTGAGCCCACTGGAATGTTGTAGGTTTTTATGATTTCACCGGTTTTGTCAGTTACCTTGATAGAAGGATTTAACGTTTTATCCCTGCTTTCAATAATAACTTTTTCCTTGTGTCCAGTTTGATCATCTGACTCCTCGCGATACGTAACTCCTTCAACAATAGATTCGAAGGATACTTTTCCAGGGAATTCAGAAAGGATAACTGCGTTATAAGGATCCCAACGACAAAGGTCTTGTCCTTTGGTTACTTTTGATAAATCAGAGATCAACAATTCAGCACCATACGGAATATTGTAGGTGATGTAAAGTTTATCTTTTCCATCGGTAAGTTTAATTTCACCTGAACGACCAATTACCACATATCTTTTGTTGTTGGTTCCATCATCTTTCAATTCAACCGTCTTGATGTTTTCAAAGATCACTTCTCCATCAAATTTAGATTTGATTTGAGATTCAGAAGTAAGACGCTGAGCAGTACCCCCAACGTGGAAAGTACGCAAGGTAAGCTGAGTACCCGGTTCCCCGATGGATTGTGCAGCGATAACTCCTACAGCTTCCCCAACTTGAACCATATCAGAAGAGGCAAGATTACGTCCATAACATTTGGCGCATACCCCACGCTTAGATTCACAGGTTAACACGGAGCGAATTTCAACGGCTTCAATACCCGTTTCATCCATTCTACGCGCAACTCTTTCAGTGATTAAGTTTCCTGACTGAATGATTAATTCATCCGTAATAGGATCACGTAAATCTTCAAGAGAAACGCGGCCCAAAATACGTTCAGAAAGTGGTTCAACGATATCCTCGTTATCTTTCAAAGCGGTGGTAGTAATACCCCGTAACGTACCACAATCTTGTTCAGTGATAATTACATCTTGAGAAACGTCCACCAAACGACGAGTAAGATAACCCGCATCGGCAGTTTTCAAGGCAGTATCCGCTAGACCTTTCCGCGCACCGTGGGTTGAGATGAAGTATTCTAATACAGATAAACCTTCCCGGAAATTAGATAAGATTGGGTTTTCAATGATTTCACCCACAGATCCTTTCAAGGATTTTTGTGGTTTTGCCATCAGACCCCGCATTCCTCCTAATTGACGAATTTGTTCTTTGGATCCCCGTGCACCGGAGTCCAACATCATAAATACAGAGTTAAATCCATCATTATCCTCTGTAAGTTGTTTGATCAGAACATCTGTTAATCGAGAATTGGTACGTGTCCAAATATCAATTACCTGATTATACCTTTCATTCTCAGTAATAAAACCCATGTTGTAGTTTTCGGTTACTTCGGCGATTTTTTCATTTGCTTCAGTAATCAAACGGGCTTTATCAGCTGGAATCAATACATCCGATAAACTAAATGACAATCCACCTTTAAAGGCATGACGGAAACCAAGTTCTTTAAGATCATCTAGGAATTTTACCGTTCTGGTCATGCTGGTTTTACGGAAGATTTCCATAATAATTTCCCGCATAGACTTTTTGGTCAATAGGCGATTAATATAACCTGCTTGTTGAGGAACGATTTGATTAAAGATTACTCTTCCGGTGGTGGTTTCAATGATTTCCGTTGCTGGAAGTCCTGTTCTTTCTACGATAGGAATAGTTCCGGTTTCAGGATCCACTTTTGGAATTCTGATTTTTATCTTGGCATGAAGTCCTAGTTTTCCTTCGTTATAAGCGATTACTACTTCTTCATTACTATAGAACGTATTGCCTTCGCCCTTTTGGTTTGGACGCGCTTTAGTCATATAATAGTTCCCTAATACCATGTCCTGAGAAGGAAGGGTAATAGGTGCGCCATTCATGGGGTGGAGAATATTATGACTGGCCAACATCAATACCATAGCTTCCAAACAAGCATTGTGTGAAAGCGGTACGTGCACTGCCATTTGATCCCCGTCAAAGTCAGCGTTAAATCCGGTACAAACCAATGGGTGCAATTGGATTGCTTTACCTTCCACCAGTTTAGGTTGGAAAGCTTGAATTCCTAATCTATGCAAGGTTGGCGCACGATTCAATAATACAGGATGACCTTTTAAAACATTCTCCAGGATATCCCATACCACTGCATCTTTGCGATCTACTATTTTTTTAGCGGATTTAACAGTTTTAACAATTCCTCTTTCGATAAGTTTTCGAATGATAAACGGCTTAAACAATTCTGCAGCCATATCTTTTGGAAGGCCACATTCATTCAGTTTCAGGGTAGGACCTACCACAATTACTGAACGACCAGAATAGTCAACCCGTTTCCCTAAAAGGTTTTGACGGAAACGACCCTGTTTACCTTTAAGCATGTCACTTAATGACTTAAGCGCACGATTGGATTCTGTTCTTACTGCATTTACCTTACGGGTATTATCAAATAAGGAATCCACGGCTTCTTGAAGCATCCTTTTTTCATTCCTAAGAATAACATCAGGAGCTTTGATTTCAATTAATCTTTTTAGTCGGTTATTTCTGATAATAACCCGACGATACAGATCATTTAAATCTGAGGTAGCGAAACGTCCCCCTTCGAGCGGAACAAGTGGGCGCAATTCTGGAGGAATAACCGGAACCATGCGGATGATCATCCACTCTGGGCGGTTTTCAATTCTGCGATTGGCAGAACGGAAAGATTCAACAATTTTAAGACGTTTTAATGCGTCATTTTTTCTTTGTTGAGAGGTCTCACGAGCTGCCCGATCTCTTAAATCATAAGAAAGGTGATCTAGATTTAAGCGTTTAAGTAACATCTCGAGTGCATCGGCACCCATTTTAGCGATGAACTTATTAGGATCTTCATCATCGAGTAAATGATTATCTTTTGGAAGGGTTTCCAGAATCTCCAGATATTCTTCTTCAGTTAAGAAGTCCATGTTGGTGATTCCTTCTTCTGCTTTTATCCCAGCATTTATTACAACATATCTTTCGTAATAAACGATTTGATCCAGCTTTTTAGAAGGTAGCCCTAAAAGATAACCGATTTTATTCGGTAAGGATCTAAAATACCAGATATGCGCAACTGGAACTACCAAGGAGATATGTCCCATTCTTTCCCGACGCACTTTTTTCTCTGTTACTTCAACTCCGCAGCGATCGCAGATGATTCCTTTATACCGGATTCTCTTATACTTTCCGCAATGGCATTCATAGTCCTTCACTGGACCGAAAATCCGTTCGCAGAACAAGCCATCTTTTTCCGGCTTATAAGTCCGGTAATTGATAGTTTCAGGTTTCAACACCTCTCCATGAGAGCGATCCAGGATTGATTCAGGAGACGCAAGACTTATGGTGATGCGATTAAAATTACTTTTTATTTTGAAATCCTTTTTGATGGACATAGTGGTTTTCTTAAAAGCTTAGTCTAAGGTTATTTCAAGTGCGAGTCCTCTTAGTTCATGTAAAAGAACATTAAAGGATTCAGGGATATTAGGGGTTGGAATATTGTCCCCTTTAACGATTGCCTCATAGGTTTTGGCACGACCGATAACATCATCCGATTTAACGGTAAGCAATTCTTGAAGGATATGAGAAGCACCGAAGGCCTCAAGTGCCCAAACCTCCATCTCACCAAATCTTTGTCCCCCAAATTGTGCTTTCCCTCCCAAGGGCTGTTGCGTAATAAGAGAGTATGGACCGATGGAACGAGCATGCATCTTATCATCCACCAAGTGACCCAATTTCAGCATGTAAATAATTCCAACTGTGGTAGGCTGATCAAAACGATCTCCGGTTTGTCCGTCGTATAAATAGGTTCTTCCGTAAGCCGGTAATCCTGCTTTAACGAGTTCTTCATTCACTTCTTCTGCAGTTGCTCCGTCAAAAATTGGGGTTGCGAATTTAACGCCAAGTTTACGACCCGCCCATCCTAAAATGGTTTCATAAATCTGACCCAAGTTCATACGAGAAGGTACCCCTAATGGATTCAGAACTATATCAACTGGTGTTCCATCTTCTAGGAAAGGCATATCTTCTTGACGAACAATTTTTGCCACTACCCCTTTATTACCATGGCGACCCGCCATTTTATCTCCAACTTTCAGTTTACGTTTGTTAGCCACATAAACTTTAGCAAGTTTGATAATTCCAGGAGGTAGTTCATCTCCTACAGATATTTGATATTTATCTCGTTTGTAGCGTCCGTCAATTTCGTTAAACCGACGTTTGTAATTATGAAATAAATCTTTAATCAACCGGTTGATTCCTTCATCTGAAGTCCAGTCATTAGGATTTAGATCATTGAAGTTAAGTCCGGATAAACTCTTTTCAGAGAATTTACGCCCAGAAGGAATAACTTCCTCATTATATTTATTTTTTACGCTACTAGATTTATTCTCCCCTAATACCCTCATTAATTTCTCTAACATGAGTTTATTAAGGTCGGAGATATTCTCGTTGTATTTGGTTTCTAAATCCCCAAGAAGTTTCTTCTCATTGGTTTTACCTTTTCCGGTTTCTTTACGGTCTTTGGAGAATAATTTATTATCAATTACTACTCCTCTTACGGATGGAGGTGCTTTTAAGGATGCATCTTTCACATCTCCTGCTTTATCTCCGAAGATTGCTCTTAACAATTTTTCTTCAGGGGTAGGATCTGTTTCTCCTTTTGGAGTGATTTTACCAATCAGGATATCTCCTTCTCTAACCTCGGAACCTACTCGAATTAAACCAGAGATATCTAGGTTACGGGTTGCTTCTTCAGATACATTTGGAATTTCAGAGGTTAATTCTTCTTGTCCTCGTTTGGTATCTCTCACTTGAAGTTCGTATTCGTCAATATGTATGGAAGTAAATACATCTTCCATTACAATTTTTTCAGAGATTACGATAGCATCCTCAAAGTTATATCCCTGCCAAGGCATGAAGGCAACCAATAGGTTTTTACCTAAGGCTAGTTCTCCTCTTTCGGTGGAATACCCTTCAACTAATATAGTCCCTTCTTCTACTTTGTCTCCTGTTTTAACGATTGGTTTTAGGTTAACGCAAGTAGATTGATTGGTACGATTAAATTTAGGAATACGATAGGTGACTACGTTACTATCAAAGCTAACAAGTTCCTGATCGGAGTTTCTTTCGTAGCGGATGGTAATAGAGTTTCCATCTACATAATCAACGATTCCATTTCCTTTGGCAACCATTAAAGCACGACTATCAACAGCTGCTCTTTGTTCAATACCTGTACCCACAATTGGAGCTTCAGATTTAAGCAAAGGAACTGCCTGACGTTGCATGTTTGAACCCATCAAGGCACGGTTCGCATCATCATGTTCAAGGAATGGGATTAAAGAAGCTGCTAGAGAAACGATTTGATTAGGAGCAACATCCATGAAATTTATCTCATTTTTTGCCACTCTAGGGAAATCGCCTTGTGCTCTTGCCTTTACTAGGTCCTCAGTAATATTTCCTTTTTCATCCATCTCAATCTGAGATTGAGCGATGATGATATTATCTTCCTCCTCGGCGCTCATATATCGGATATCATCTGAAACCTTGCTGTCTTTTACAAGACGGTATGGGGTTTCGATAAATCCCATATGGTTTACTTTGGCATAAACACAAAGGGAAGAAATCAAACCGATATTGGGACCTTCCGGAGTTTCAATAGGGCATAGACGACCATAATGGGTGTAGTGAACGTCACGAACTTCAAAGCCCGCTCTTTCTCTGGATAACCCACCTGGACCTAAGGCAGACATCCGTCGCTTATGGGTAATCTCAGCCAAAGGATTGGTCTGGTCCATAAACTGACTTAACTGATTCGTTCCAAAGAAGGAGTTAATTACACTTGATAAAGTACGCGCATTAATTAAATCAGCAGGAGTAAACACTTCATTATCCCGAATATTCATTCTTTCCCGAATGGTTCTTGCCATTCTAGAAAGACCAACTCCGAATTGAGCATACAATTGCTCTCCTACAGTTCTAACTCTTCTATTACTTAAGTGGTCAATATCATCCACGTTTGCTTTACTATTCAGCAACTCGATAATGTATTGAACGATGCGAATAATATCGGATTTGGTAAGAACTTGAGAAGTTTCATCTGATTGAACGTGCAAGCGCTTGTTTAATCGATATCTTCCTACTTCTCCCAAATCATATCGTTTATCTGAAAAGAATAATTTATCAATAATACCACGTGCGGTTTCCTCATCCGGAGCTTCAGCATTACGAAGCTGACGGTAGATTAATTCGATGGCTTCTTTTTCAGAATTTGAATTGTCTTTTTGAAGTGTGTTGTAGATGATGGAATACTCACTTGCGTTTGCATTTTCAGTAATAAGGATAACAGATTTTTGACCTGATTCACCTATTAAATCTACATCTTCTTCCCGAAGAATATGATCTCTTTCGAGTAACACTTCATTACGGGTGATACTAACTACTTCACCAGTATCTTCATCCACGAAATCCTCATTCCAGGTTTTAAGCACCCTAGCAGCAAGTTTTCTACCTACTGCTTTTTTAAGATTTACTTTAGTGGCCTTTACCTCTTCGGATAAACCAAAGATTTCAAGAATATCTTTATCCGTAGAATACCCAATTGCACGAAGCAGGGTGGTTACTGGGAATTTCTTTTTACGGTCGATGTAAGCATACATGACGTTATTTACGTCGGTAGCAAATTCAACCCAAGAGCCCTTAAATGGGATAATTCTAGCTGAATACAAACGAGTTCCGTTTGCATGTACACTTTGTCCAAAGAACACCCCAGGAGAGCGGTGAAGTTGGCTCACAATTACCCTTTCAGCGCCATTAATAATGAATGTACCGCTAGGGGTCATGTAAGGGATATTACCCAAATACACTTCCTGAACTACCGGTTCGAAGTCATCATTTTCAGGGTCAGTGCAATAGAGGTAAAGTTTAGCCTTGAGGGGTACGGCATACGTTAAACCTCTTTCTTTACATTCTTCTATATCGTATTTAGGTGGATCGATATAATAATCCAGAAATTCCAGAACGAAATTTTCCCTAGCGTCGGAGATGGGGAAATTCTCCTGAAATACTTTGTGCAGTCCTTCTATTTCCCGTTTATCAGGAGGAGTTTCTAGCTGCATAAACTCCTTGAAAGATTTGATTTGAATTTCCAGAAGATCTGGATAATCCACCGGTTTCTTCAGTTTGGAGAAGGAATGCCGGTTATTGGTATGAATGTTTGCTAACATGCGAAGCGTAGTGGAATAAGAATAAGAACCAGAAGCGGCTGGGAGGTGGTTTCGGTTATAATCTATTGATTATCAATCCGAATTACAGGAACCAGACAAAGCAAAGCATAAAACGCCAAAAGACCTGTAATTATTATAACAGGTCTAAAGGTTGGTAAATGCCCCTGTTGTTTGCAAAACAGGGGCATTACCGGATTACTTAAGCTCGATTTCAGCACCAGCTTCAACAAGCTGCGCTTTAATGTTTTCAGCTTCCTCTTTGGATACGTTTTCCTTAATATTACCAGGAGCGTTATCCACCAAGTCTTTAGCTTCTTTAAGCCCAAGACCTGTAATATTTTTTACGACTTTAACTACTTCCAATTTTTTCTGACCGACTGCTTTAAGCACAACGGTGAATTCAGTTTGGACAGCAGCTGCGGTTTCTGCACCAGCGGCACCGCCGGCAACCATTACTGGAGCAGCAGCAGCGGGCTCAATGCCGTAATCATTTTTAAGAATGTCAGCTAATTCATTAACCTCTTTTACTGTAAGGTTAACTAACTGCTCTGCAAAGGCTTTCAAATCTGCCATAGGGTAAAGGATAAATGGTTCTTAGTTATTCTTTTCGGAAAGTGTTTTCAATATTCCAGCAAGTTTATTACCTCCCCCTTGAAGGGCAGAAATAACATTCTTAGCAGGAGATTGCAATAGCCCGATAATCTCGCCAATCAATTCTTCTCTGGATTTTAATGCGACCAAAACATCGAGGGAAGCGTCACCTAAATAAATAGAGGACTCGACATAGGCGCCTTTTAATACCGGTCTGTCTTTGGTTTTTTTCCGGTAATCCTTAATAAGTTTGGCGGTCTTATTCGGGGTTTCTTTAATAAAAAACACAGCAGAAGTTTGTTTTAATGCAGGGTAAATCCCCTCATAACTTGCTCCTACTTGTTCTAATGCTTTTTTTATTAGGGTGTTTTTAATCACCCGCATTTCTATATCTGCTTGAAAACAAAGAGATCTCAGTTGATTAACTTCGGCAACAGTTAATCCCCCAGTATCAGCTATATAAAATGATGGATAGTCGCGGAACTTTTCAGTAAGTTCTTTAACGTATACTAGTTTTTCGTCTTTTGTCATGTCAATTTCTTACCTAAAGGGTTAAACACCAACAGAGTTATTTTCAATTTTAATCCCCGGCCCCATGGTGCTGGTAAGATAAATAGAACGGAAGTAGGTACCTTTTGCAGCAGTTGGCTTTAATTTGTTAAGTACCTGAATCAATTCCTTGGCATTTTCAGCCAATTGATCAACACTAAAGTTTAATTTTCCAATGGTTGTATGAATGATTCCAGTTTTATCCACTTTAAAATCAATCTTACCTGCCTTTACTTCCAGAACGGCTTTAGCAACATCTGTTGTAACGGTACCACTTTTAGGATTTGGCATTAAACCTCTCGGACCTAAAACTCTTCCCAAGCGACCTACCTTTGCCATTACATCGGGTGTACAAATGATTACATCAATATCAGTCCAACCTTTTTCAATTTTTTGGATGAAGTCGTCAAGTCCTACAAAGTCTGCACCTGCGGAACGAGCTTCGGCCTCTTTATCAGGATTTACTAATGCAAGTACCCGAACTTCTTTTCCAATTCCGTGAGGTAAAGAAGCCACGCCTCTTACCATTTGATTAGCTTGTTTAGGGTCAACCCCTAATCTTACATCAATATCAACAGAAGCATTAAATTTTACATAGCTGGTTTTTTTAACCAGTTCAATTGCTTCGTTCAGGCCATAGGATTTCCCAGGATCTACAAGAGAAACAGCCTTTTTGTGATTTTTGGTCAATTTTGCCATGATGTCTGATTAATTAATTCTCCCAAGGAGCTTTACCTTCCACAGTGATACCCATACTTCTTGCGGTACCTGCAACCATTTTCATTGCAGATTCGAGCGTAAATGCATTTAAATCAGGCATTTTTGTTTCTGCAATTTGTTTTATTTGATCCCAGGTAACTTTACCGACTTTTAAGCGATTAGGTTCCTTGGAACCGCTATTAACTGAGGCAGCACCCATTAACAAAACTGGGGCTGGAGGAGTTTTGATGATAAATTCAAAACTTTTATCGGAGAAAACAGAGATTAACACCGGTAAAATTTGCCCGGGCTTATCTTGCGTTCTTGCATTAAATTGCTTGCAAAACTCCATGATGTTCACCCCTTTAGATCCTAAAGCGGGACCAATTGGGGGGGCAGGATTTGCTGCGCCTCCTTTTACTTGGAGTTTTATATAGGTTTCAACTTCTTTTGCCATAGTTATTCTTTCTCAACTTGGAGATAATTAAGTTCGACCGGTGTGTTACGCCCGAAGATTTTGACGATCACTTTTAATTTTTTCTTGTCGGGCATAACTTCATCAATTATTCCACTAAAGCCATTAAAAGGACCGTCCATTACTTTAACGGGTTCACCTAAATAGAACGGGGTTTCCGGCATTTCCCCGAGCTCGTTCATCTCATCTACCTTTCCTAAAATCTTATTTATTTCAGATTTACGGATAGGGGCAGGTTGCTGCCCTTTTTCTCCCAGGAAGCCAATCACTCCCGGAACATCTTTAATGGCTTGTATGACTTCGGGTTGCAAAGCGGCTTCAATCAGGATATAACCAGGAAGGAAACTGCGTTCACGGGTTTTCTTCTTCCCATTACGCATTTCAAATACCTTCTCAGTAGGGATCAATACCTGATGAATGGCGTCTTCCATATGAAGTCGCTGGATTTCTGAATCCAGGTATTGCTTTACCTTTTTTTCCTGACCGCTTATCGCCCGGATAACATACCAGTTCATTGCTAACACTTTCCGGTGGTGAAGATTAGGAGAATATCAAAGAATAAACAAAATCAAGACCCTTACTGAACACAAAGTCCATCAGGGCAACTATTAGAGCAATCAATAAAGAGGCAACAAATACTGTAACAGTACTAGATTGTAACTCTTCAACTGTAGGCCATTGCACTTTATATAGCAATTCCTCGGAATACTCCTTAATGAATGCTTTAAGTTTTTCCATTATGGTGTCTTAGCACGGGCAGGAGGATTTGAACCCCCAACCTACGGTTTTGGAGACCGCCACTCTACCAATTGAGCTATGCCCGTTTATGCTGTTAATTTATAAATTGAATTAGTCTAAGATTTCAGTAACCTGACCTGCCCCAATGGTACGACCACCTTCACGCATAGCGAAACGAAGTCCTTTTTCCATTGCGATAGGATAGATTAGATCCACTTCGACAGTTACGTTATCGCCTGGCATAACCATTTCTACACCAGAAGTAAGTTTAACAATTCCAGTTACGTCGGTTGTTCTGAAATAAAACTGAGGACGATAATTAGTAAAGAATGGGGTATGACGACCACCTTCTTCTTTGCTCAATACGTAAACTTCAGCCTTAAACTTCATGTGTGGAGTTACAGATCCTGGTGCACAAATTACCATGCCTCGTGAAATCTGAGTTTTTTCAATACCGCGTAATAATAAACCTACGTTATCTCCTGCTTCTCCTCTATCTAAGATTTTACGGAACATTTCAACTCCGGTAACCGTAGATTTTAAGTTTTCAGCATTTAATCCGATAAGATCTACACCATCTCCAGAATTGATGATACCTCTTTCGATACGACCAGTGGCAACAGTACCACGGCCTGTAATTGAGAACACGTCCTCAACTGGCATCAAGAAAGGTTTTTCAGTTGCACGTGCAGGAATTGGCACGTAGTTATCAACTGCTTCCATCAATTCAATTACTTTGGCTTCCCATTTTGGATCTCCATTTAATCCTCCTAAGGCAGATCCTTGGATTACTGGGATATCATCGCCAGGGAAACCATAATAGGTTAATAGTTCACGAATATCCATTTCAACGATCTCTAATAATTCCGGATCGTCTACCATGTCTACTTTGTTCATGAAAACAACAAGACTAGGAACACCTACTTGACGAGCAAGAAGGATATGCTCACGTGTTTGTGGCATTGCTCCGTCAGTTGCGGCAACCACAAGGATAGCGCCGTCCATTTGTGCAGCACCTGTAACCATGTTTTTCACATAATCGGCGTGACCTGGACAGTCTACGTGTGCATAGTGGCGGTTTGCCGTAGAGTATTCTACGTGCGAAGTGTTGATTGTGATACCACGTTCTTTTTCTTCTGGAGCGTTGTCGATAGAAGAGAAGTCCCTGATTTCAGAAAGACCCTGTTTAGCCAGTACAGCAGTAATGGCGGCGGTGAGGGTGGTCTTTCCGTGGTCTACGTGACCAATGGTGCCAATGTTCACGTGGGGTTTGGAACGGTCAAATGTTTCTTTTGCCATGGTGACTAAACAGAGTTGTTAAAGGGTTAACTATTGGTGAATAAATGATAACAGAGCCAATGACCAGAATCGAACTGGTGACCTCATCCCTACCAAGGATGTGCTCTACCAACTGAGCTACATTGGCTTTTTTTAAATAAGAGCGAGAGACGAGGCTCGAACCCGCGACCCTCAGCTTGGAAGGCTGATGCTCTACCAACTGAGCTACTCTCGCTTATTTCAAGGTTGATTTCCAGATTCTGTTGGTGGGGAGAGGAGGATTCGAACCTCCGAAGTCGAAAGACAACAGATTTACAGTCTGCCCCATTTGGCCGCTCTGGAATCTCCCCTATTGGATATTCTCATGCGAAAGAACTATTCCTTTCACAGGTGAAGAGCCTCCTGACGGATTCGAACCGCCGACCTACTGATTACAAATCAGTAGCTCTACCAGCTGAGCTAAGGAGGCTTTACCTATTTTCTAAGGAACTGCAAATTTAGGACTCGTTCCCGAATCTTGCAAAATTATTTTTCACATTTTTTTTATCCCCTCTAAAACCACTTTAAACAAGGTTTTAATACCAATCAACAAAAAATATCAACAACCTAGCCTTATAATCTTCACATTTGTTTGCTTGGTTTAACATTTTTTATACTTTTGAACAACGTTTAAGTCAACTCTACTCTTTCTATAAACCTCTACAAATTTTCCACTATGAAAAAATCCCTTTTGTTCCTTGCTTTTGCCCTTTTTTTGGGTTTTTCTGTTCAAGCTCAAAGCCAACGCCTTTCTGCATCTGCTGATGTTCAAGGTAGTCAAGACCATGCTATTTTTACAGGTCGCCCTGCCAACTTCTTTATCTACAATCAAGTAGTAAACAACAACGCACAAATCGAATACAATTTAAATCAATTGCATGACCTTACGGGTACCCGCAAAATTTATAACTATGCCCTTGCACCTAACCTTTCTCCAGTAAACGAAGGCCAACTAGTAGCTCAATATGCTAGTATGATCTCCGCTCAAGGAGGAACTATTTATGAAAATTCTGCTAGTGGTGGCAAAATGGAATTGATTCGTAATGGTGTTAACTATTTTGTAATGGTTACTCCTTCAGGTGGCGGAACTCAATATTCTGTTACTGTATTCGAATATAATCCTGCTTTACAGCATTGATTAATTACTGATCTTTATTTTAAAAGGCTTTCATCTGAAAGCCTTTTTTTATGTCTATTTTTAAATTGTAATGAATATTCTAAAATTTAGAATTACAACAATATTATTACCCCTAACCCTAATTTATCTAAATTATTTATCTGCATTATTCATTTGATATTCTTTATTATTAACTGGTTCATAATTTAATCTTTTGAGTATCTTGTTAATCCCTCTACCATATTTAAATGTATTATTCATTACCTGTTTTTTTACTATTAACTGTCCATAATTTAATCTTTTAATTATCCCTTTAACCCTTCTACCATGGATGTTTTCCCTATTTATCCTATCCATTATTTTTCCTAATAATGTAATTAATCGTTAATCACATCCTCAATTTTTATAAATCAAATCGCAAAAAAAACTCCATCCTTAAAAAAGAATGGAGTTCATTAAAATAATTAGTTATGAATTATTGAACACTAAATTCAGAGGTCATGGAATCCGTGTTATTATAATAATCCACTGCACGAGTTCTCAATAAATAAGTTCCTACTGGCATTCCAGCAGGTACTATCCAGAAGGTATCAATTGGATGATTAGTAGTCAATATACTATCCCTTTTTATTATATTATTAATTACTTGTAAGGAAGTTTTCCGCATGATACGGGTATCTACATACCTTAATAATTTACTGTCCGAAGCAAACCCCCTTACATACAAAGTATCTCCAATATCATACTTATTCAACCCATAATTATTGGTATCTAAACTTGTATTTAAATACCGAACAACAGGCAAGGTATCATCATAAACACTTTTCATATAAAATTTAGTTTTTACGATTGGAGCTTTATTGCCAGCGGAATCTTCACAGGTTATAGTAAATAGATAATATCCTGCATCAATACCAATCGGGATATAAAACTTATTGGTATAGCCTTGTATTCTTTTCGACAATACTCTAGAATCATCCACTTCCCAACCATTTTTAATTTTACTTAATTGCAATAATGGTCTGATGGTAAAATCAAATTTTCCAAGTTTTCTTTCATCCACAAAAGAC
>Ga0214923_10003758_pt1 | contig 18824 bp, 13 predicted proteins | sample LL1510_MetaG_FD_177993 | JGI IMG/M metagenome (GOLD analysis project Ga0214923, IMG submission 177993) | Freshwater microbial communities from Lake Lanier, Atlanta, Georgia, United States - LL-1510 | ecosystem: Environmental > Aquatic > Freshwater > Lake | place: USA: Georgia | collected...
TTGTTGTTGTTGTTGTAATTGCTGTTGTTGTTGTTGTTGTTGTTGTTGTTGTTGTTGCATTTCTGGATTTTGTTCTCTCATACTGTGTTTAAGAATATCAACAAAGAAAGGATTTATTAAAATTGGGTTTCCATTAGGGTCTATTAAATAATATTCATTAATAGGATTTATAATATTCTTTGGTAGTTCTTTTTCTTTAGTTTTAGATTTTACTTCTTCTTTATCTTCTTTATCTTCTTTATCTTCTTCTTTATTTATTTCTTTAACACTATATTTTTTATATAAAAACCAACCAATTACTGCTAATACAATAACAATTAGAACAACATATAAATAATTTACATTTCCTAAGATTAAATCAAAGTAAGAAAAGACTTTGTCCGTCTGTAAAACAGTAATTTCTGGTTTAGCACCTGAAGATGTGTCTTTTACAGTTTCCATATATTAATATAATATAAAATATCATAAATTAAACTCACTTAAATTCTTATTTTTAAGACATTTAAGAATTTTACAAATAAGCCAAAAAGTACAATGACTTTTGTCAACTAAATTTTTTAATTTTTCGTTTACATCTTTTTCGATTGCCATTGTAAAATATTTAATCATATTTTTATAATCTCTAGCATCCTCAAAGTATCTACCAAAATTAAAGATAGCCAATAAATCATTATTTTCAATTCCAATATTATAATATTTCATCATCTCCGGAAAATCACCCATTTTCTTGTAATAAATCCCTAAAATGTTAATAGCAACTGAATTTGTTGGCTCCATTTGTAAAATGAGTTTTGCATATTTAAACATATTTTCATTATCATCATTTTTGAAATAGTAATTTGCTAGATTTACCATCGCAGTAATATTACCTCTCTCAATAGCAAGAATAAAGTATTCTATCATATTATCAAAATCTTTTTTGTTCTTATAATACACACCCATGTTATTATAAGCTCCATAATCTCCATTTTCAAAAGCCATATCATAATATTTTTTCATATTTTCAAAATCTTCTTCTTGTTGATAATATACTCCTAAGTTTTTCATTGAATAAATATTTCCTTTGTCAACAGCCATTAAATAGTATTTTTTCATTAGATCATAATTTTTCATTTCATGATACATAAAACCCAAATTATTCAGTGCTACATTATTTCCTTTTTTAATTGCCATTTTAAAATATATTTCAGCATTTTTATATTCCTTAATATCTTTAAAAAATGTACCAATTACACATAATTCATCAGAATTATAATTATCTGAAAATTTATTAATGTTCTCTTTATTTTTTTCTAGTATTTTCATTAAATTTTCACTTGAAATTACTTCCATAAATTATAACTATATCCTAATAACATAAATATATTCAATTTTTTTAATAAATCATTTATAAAGAGATATTAACTAAAACAATTAAATGGAAATAGCTAATATTATTAAAAATTGGAATAGCGCCTCAATTCCAACAACACGACCTTATTTAATAATAGATGAATTAATTAAATATTATAATAAAATGCCATATAACAATCTGGTTAATTTATATAATATTGATGAAGCTTACAAAAGTTTTTCATGGTTTATTGACAAAGATAAAGGTATAATTTACAATGTTAATTTGATTATTGACGGTCAAAATTACGAATCTTCGGAAATTAATAATAACATTCTAGATGAATTAAAGTGTAAAAGTTATATGAGATTAAATTTTTATATAAATACTTTAAAAAGATATCAGCTTTTCGACAAAAATAAATTGTCTATAGTTATTCATATTTATAACAATGGCAATATTCCAGAATATTTTAAATTAGAAGATGTAAAACTGGAGGAAATGAGAAAACCTGATATTAAATTAATTAATATTCCAGAAAGTAATAAAAAAAGAAAAGTAGATGAAATTGAACAAGTTAAAAAGAAGAGACGAGTAAGTTTTGATTTAAATAAAATAAATTGGAGTGAATGGATATCTGCTTCTTCTTTTCGTAATTTCTTTTTAAATGATACAATTATAGATTGGTTGAAAGAGTATAATATTACATCTATTCACGATATTCCAAAAAGTAAGGAAGGTAATTCCAGTGGTTCTGTAAAATATGAGATAGAAGATCCATTTACTAAATTTATTATGGAACAAGGTTTATTTTTTGAAGAAAAAATTATGGAAGTAATAAATAATAAGTATAAAACTATCAAAATTGCTGAATCTTATCAAGCTAGAGATGAAGGATTATTTATTAAAACGATTGATTATATGAAAAAAGGGATACCAATAATTTATCAAGGAATATTGCACAATCACAATAACAAAACTTTTGGAGCTCCTGATTTGATGATTAGAAATGATTTTATAAATAAATTTATTGGGTATGAAGTCTACAATGATAAATCGGAATCAACTAAATTAAATGTTCCTTGGCATTATGTAATAGTTGATATCAAACATTCAACCATAACATTAAATAGCGATGGAATAAATATCAGAAATCAAGATAGTATACCAGCCTATAAAGGTCAATTACTTGTTTATACGGAAGCATTAAATGAAATCCAAGGAACCAATATTACCAAAGCATTTATTATGGGAAAGAAATACATCTATGAAAACAAGGGTAAGAAATTTGAAATTAATGATGTAATGAAAAAATTAGGTGTGATTGATTACGCTGGTTTTGATGCAGTATATGTCCCAAAGTTAAAAGAAGGAATTGAATGGATTAGAAATGTAAGAAAGGAAGGTCATACTTGGAAATTATTACCACTACCATCTAAAGAAGAACTATATCCAAATATGAAAAATGATAGAGATGGTGCTTTTGGAAGAATTAAGAAAATTTTAGCAGATGAAATTAGTGAAATTACTTCCGTGACATATTGTGGAATTGATAAAAGAAAAAATGCTTTTTTACAGGGAATATATGGATGGAATGACCCAAAATGTACATCAAAAATACTAGGGTTTAAGGAGGGTAATTTATCAAAAAGAATTGATGATATTTTGGATATTAATAGACAAAGCGAAATTAAGGTTAAACCGGAAAAAATTAAATACGATGAAATTAATTGGAGAAATTCAAAAGAGGAAGAAATGGAGTTCTTTTTAGATTACGAAACTTTAAATTCTAATTTTGGTAGTCTAAGTGTTAATAATACTTATGAAGGAATTAATTATATTTTTATGATTGGTGTTGGTTTTAAAAATTCAGAAAATAATTGGGAATTTAAGAGCTTTATATTAGAAAAGAAATCTAACGAATCAGAAAAGAAAATGTTAGATGACTTTTGGGTTTATGTTAATGATAAATTAAAAGAATACAAGAAAGAGAAATCTGTTTTCTTTCATTGGTCGCAAGCTGAGAAGATTGTTTATGAAAAAACCCAATTGAGACATTTAAAACTGGAAGACAAAAAATTAATTGATTTATACAAAGTATTTTTAAATGAACCAATCGTTGTGAAAGGCGCATTGAACTATTCTTTAAAAACAATAGTAAAGGCCCTGTATAAAAATGACCTGGTTAAAATATCGTGGGATTCGTCTAATCCTTGTTCTAATGGATTAAATGCAATGCTTTTAGCTTACAAGTGCTATGAAAAATCAGATAGGGTAACTATCAACATTCCTATAATGAAAAGCATTGAGCAATATAATGAGATTGATTGCAAGTCAATTTATGAGGTGCTGGAGTATTTGAGAAAAAACCATTAAATTTCTGTTATTATATAAATATTATTTTTTAATTATATATATAATGAAAAAATATACCTTATCTATCGGAGCACTTTTCAAAAACGAAGCCCATTCCATTCAAGAATGGCTTGAACACTATCTATCTCGTGGCGTAGAGCATTTTTATTTAATAAACGATAAAAGTACGGATAATTTTATGGAAAAAATAGAAAAATATATAGATAAAATTTCTCTATTTAATGCTGATTTTACAAATTATGTAGGAAGACAAAAAGATATGTATAATACGTACATTCTACCCAAGTTAAAAGAAACTAAATGGTTATTGATGGTAGATTTGGATGAATATATGTGGTCACCTATTTGCAAGAGTTTACCAGATGTTTTGATTACTTGTAATCATTTATCTCAAATACAGGTGTGTCATACTTTATTTGGTTCCAATGGACATATTAAACAGCCAGACAATATTGTTAAAAGCTTTACCAAGAGGGCGATTGACATTGAAGGTGGTTATAAATATTTTGTAAATTCTGACTATGATTTTATTTCATTAAACGTCCATCACGCAACTTATGTAAATGAAAATGATGGCTTAAATAAATTTATCATATTAGGTCCAGAATATTTTAGGTTAAATCATTATTCCTGTCAATCTTTGGAATTCTGGGAAAATGTAAAATGTAAAAGAGGCGATTCGGATAATTATCGTAACAGAACATTAGATGATTTTTATAAGTTAGATTTTAATGAAATTGAAGATATGATTTTGGCAAACAGTATTTAGAGCCTTAATACATTTAATAATAATATGGGATTTGACAGATTATCTAATTTTATTTTAAAAAATCTAAATTACAATCACGGTTTTGTAATAGATGAATTAAAAAGAAAATTATTAGGAAATCATATACTTTTTGATTTAAATTTTATTGTTTATAATCAAATGTTTAGTTTAGAGGAAGAGATTAATTCTATTATCAAGATAGTTTTAAACCTACCATTTAGTTATTCTAAAAATAATAAGACTGAAGAGAAACTACAAGATATATTTGAATTACCTTGGTGGAAAAGAAATTGTGAAAATATAGAATTTATTTTTGATGGTAATAATGAAGATGAAATTATTTCAAAGTTAATTAATTTTATTAATACGAAACAGGATAATAATTTAAGTAAAATAGATTTGATGGTTATTGATAAAATATTGATTACTACCGATAATATTGTAGAACAATATTGTATTATGAAAAGTATTAAAACAATTGGGTTTTTTATAGATGGTATTCCATCTTTCTCTAAAATATTAGAACAACGTAGAAGAAGAACGAAAAATTATTTTGAGTCTATAAGTAGGAAAACCAAATTCAAAGAATATTTTGGTGAAACAAAAAACTTTTATATGGAAGAAGAGGGAATAAAATTTAATTATTTTAAATGGATTGATAAAAGGTTTAATGTAGAAAAATCTTTTAGTCCGGTTTCCCCTGTAATAAAAAAACTAGAAATAGAACTATCTAGATTTTACAAGTTTAAATATCCTAGTATAGATATATTTATTAATCCTGGTTCAATAAATGGTGAATCAGATATTAAAATTTTTCAGTTTATTCACACAAATAAATTATCTGGTGATGTTTTAATTCATACTACTGATTCTGATTTGATACATTTAATGTTAGCACAACAAACATATTTTAATTTAAAACGTATAGATTTAAATATCTCCATACTAAAACATAATTCAAAAGATGAAGACTTCATTCAATACTTTGATGGACCTGCTATGATTTCTTGTATAATTAAATATTATAATGAAATAACTAATAATAGTAAAGCTGATTGTTGTATTGTATATGATTTATGTATGTTGTTATTATTTTTTGGAAATGACCATTTACCAGTTTCTTTTGAAATAGGACCTGAAATTGGAATAGAAACTATTTTCAAATTATATCATAGATTGTCAGCACCAGTTATTAATTTAGTAAATGAAAAAATAGAATTGAATTTAGATAATTTTAAAAATTTATTAGTTGAATTTGAAAAAAATAGTAAAAATTATTTTACTAAAATATTAATGACAAGACATTTACGATTACCGCCACATTGTACTGCGTTTTTAACAGATGTAGAAAAAATGAATTTAGATTATTATCAAATATTAGATTTGGTTAAACATATTTTAATAAATGATGGTAATAAAATAAAAGATAAATTAGATAAATCTGATATAAGAAATATATTAATAGAACAAACTAGTCCTGTTAATTTTGATGAATATATAAATAATTTAGTTAATAATCGTGAGCATATAAAACAACAATTATATAACTATTTTGATTCAATATTAGATTCACTTGATTTTTCTTCAATTGAAAATTTTGGATTAATTTCTTATTCTAAACCTTATATGAAAACAAATGATAATTATCAAGATTTATATAATATCTTAACTGAAAATACTATTTCTGAGTTAACTTCAAAAAATAAGGTTTTATATGAACCATCTAAGGAGGATTATCTAGATTTTTTAAAAAATGAATATAATAAAAATGTTTGTTATTCGTATATTAAAAAATTTTATCATATATGTACTTCATTTTTTGGAAACTTATCAGAATATCACACAAATAATATAACGGCATATTCTTATGATTGTGTACCTAAATTAGAGTATTTGATAAAATATTTAAATGAAAATAATGAATTGGAAAAAATAAAGAAAGAAATTAATAATGAAAATCTAAATGAAAGAGAATATTTCAATTCTGTTAACCATCATATTTTTATAACGGCTTATTTGTCAGTAGAAGATATAAAAGATAATAATATTAAAAATACAACCAAATTATTAAAGTTGGATGATTTATGGATTGGTGATAAAAATGTCGAAACTTTTCAACATAATAAAGTCCCCGCTCTTAATTTCTTAACAAATTGGGATTCAGCATTTAATAATATTAACAACTAATAATAATAACAATTAATAATAATAACAACTAATAATAATAACTAATAATTAAGATAATAATATAATTATTATCTCAATTAGATTAATGATTTTACCAAAAAACGAAAAAAGAATATTTGAAAGTATAATTTTAGAAAATGGTATTAAAATTATAAATATAGAAGATAAAACATCAGACAAAACAATTGTTAGTGTAGCAGTTAATGTTGGTTCATTAGCTAATCCTAAAGAATATCAAGGGTTAGCTCATTTTTTAGAACATATGTTATTTTTAGGTTCAAAAAAATATCCTGACGAAGACCATTATGAAAAAGTAGTTAAACAATTTGGTGGTAGTTCAAATGCATATACTGATTTGTATGAAACCGTTTATTATTTTTCAGCATTTAACAATGGAATTAAATTAATTATGGATGTTTTTTCTAGATTTTTCATAGATCCTATCTTCAATGAAGATTCAGTAAAAAGAGAAATTAATGCTATAAATAATGAACATTTAAAAAATATTAATGATGATCATTGGAGACAATATCAACTAAATAAGAATATAGCTAAATCAGACAATAGTTATCATACTTTCCCAACAGGTTCAATTCAATCATTAAGCAAAGAAGGTTTAAGAAATAAGATGATAGAATTTTGGAATGATTATTATGTTAGTGATAATATAAATATATGTGTAATATCAAATTTAGAAATAAAAGAACAACAAACATTATTAAAAAATACATTTGGTTACATTCCTAAAAAAACCGGATTACGTTTCAAATTAAATAAACCAATTTATGATAAATTTAATATTACTTATCAAATGATACCATTATCGGATACTCAACATTTAAATTATTATTGGGAAATTCCTGCTACACTTGGAGGAGAAACTGATTACATTAAAAATAAATTATTTGTAATTTTAGGAGATGTTTTAGTAAAACAGGAAAAAAATAGTTTTATAAATCATTTAAAAATTATGGGATTTATTGAAGGAGCATATGTTAATTATCATCATCAAGAAGGTTTATATTCAATAAATTTCCATTTAACCAAATTAGGATGTGATAATTTAAATTATATAGATGGTACTCTAAAATATGCATTAGACAAAATTTTTAATCACGATTGGAATAAGATAGTAAGTTATTATAAAAAAATCTATGAAATAAACTTTTACAATATGAAAAAATTAGATAATCTTCATTTAGCTAATTCCCTATGTGTAAATATGGCGTATTATCCAATAACTGATATTTTAGCAAGTGAATTTTTAGTAAAAAAAATAGAAAGCAATCCTGTAGAATTATTAAAACCTTTTTTTAAAGATAATTTTAAAATACTAGTTTTAAATTCTAAATTAGAAAAACCAATAATAGATAAAAACTACAAAACAAAATATGGTATCATTAAAAATATTGACTCAGGAATGATTGAATTTCCTTTTTCAATAAATTTATTCAATCCATTTTTAAATATGAAACCTAAATTTATTAAAAAATTAGATTGTGAACCTATTCTAATTAAAGATAGAGTTTGGTATGGTGGGTGTAGTAAATTTAATGAATCCTTAATTGAAGGAGTTTTTATTTTAAATAATTTAAAATTTTTTGAAAATGAGAAAAACTATTTATTAACAAATCTTTTAGATATGAGTTTAACATTTTATATAAATCAAGAAATATTTAATATTCAAACATTACAATATCATTTTAGTATAAATGCAAAACCAAAATATAATAGTTTATTAATTGAATATTCTTGTCCTAATGATCCTATTAAATTTAATAATTTTATTGATTTAACTTTAAAATTAATTAAGAACCCTAAAATTCCAGAAATAATTATTAAAAATAAAATACAAACATTAAAGGAAGCAATTATTAACAAAAAGAAACTAAATCCTTGGGAATATTCCAGTTATTATTTTTATAAAATTAATCAAAATAATGAATATGATGATGAAAAATTATTAATTGCTCTATCTGAAATTAAACCTAATGAAGTAAATAATTTTACAAGTAATTTATTTGAAGGATGTAGTCTTACTTCATTTTTTTATGGAAATTTAAATAAAGACCAAGTTCCAAATGTAGATTTTTTAAATAAATTATGTTTTAATAATTTATCACCTTTACCAATAGTTTATATTTCTAAAGAAATAAAAATGAAACATCCTAATAAAAACGAAAAAAATAATTGTGTTTCGTTATATTTTTATACAGGATCTTTCGTACCTTTAACTTGGTTAAACTTATTCATACTTTATTTAATTTTAGAACGTAAATTTTATACTGAATTAAGAACTAAAAAACAATTAGGTTATTTAGTTCATATGAGTTATACTAATCACGGGGATAATCATTATATATTACAAAAAATACAATCTGATAAATCTTGTAATATAATTTTAAAGGAAATAGAAGAATTTAATAAGCACATTATAAATATTATTAATAAAGAAAATTTAGATGAATGGTTAATTTCTGCTGGAAATCATTTAAATGAGAAAGATACTTCACTAAATCAAATGTATCATAAATATTTAACAGAAATATTAAACAGAAAGTATTTATTTAATAGAAAAAAATTAGTATTACAACAAATTAAAAATATTAATAAGGAATCTATAATAAATCACGCCAAAAAATATATTTTAAATAATATCAACAAAAGTGTGTTTTTCCTAGAGGGTAACTAATTTTTACATTTTAATTTATAGTCATCTGTAGGATATACATTTCTATGATAAAATAATTCACAATCAACTGCACCTTCTTTCATCGCATTTTCAAAAGATTCTATTAATTTATTTTTTTGTTTAGCCAATGACCAAATGTATTGGTCAATTGTTTTCTTACCCGATTTAGTAGCTAAATATAAAAAGACTTCAACTACTCTATCTTTTTTTGGTAAATCTTTATGAGAACAAAATCTAATTGCTCTACCGATAATTTGTAAAATTCTTGACATGTTCCAATATGGTTCTAATATATGAACTTGTCTAACTCTTTTAAATGAAACACCTTCTTTTACCGATGGCGAACCTAACATCATACTAATTAATTCACCATTTGTATTTTCTTTTCTATTAAATATACTTTTAATTTCTTCTTTCATAATATGACTTTCATTTCCAGTCCAAACAGCATATCTTAGGGGCCCTTCTCCATAGACTTTATAATTCTTATATCCGTGATATTCAATAAATTTTATGAAAGATTTAATTCCACCTAAATTACAAAAGTTTGAATAAACAAATACAGGTCCTTCAGATTTCTTTATTTTTTGAATTATTTTTAAAAATTTAACCGAAAAATTACCAATATTTTGTAATTGTAAATTATCATTTTTTAAAGAAGAATAGCCCATTTCTCCAATGCATTTATTAGGAAAGGCAATATTTGATACCATTCTTGTTCCTAAAAAAAAGTTTTGTGGTAAGTTTAAAATATCAACATTTCTAAAAGAGCCTTTAACATAATCTTCTTCTGTACTTAATGCCGTTAAATAGGATTTATATTGAAAATCTGACATTTGACATTTCACTACTTTAAAAATTTGTTCTGGGTAGGTGAAAGGTGGTGCCCCGCGATAATAAGAAATTAAATTATGACTTAATTCATTAAATTTATTTAAATTTTTAATTGAATAGGTTGTTCCCTTTTTCTGTAAAAAGGCTTGATTAAAATCTATTCCTATAGGGAATTCTTCCTTAGGTTTTAATAAATTTAAAGTCAAGCCAATTTCACCCGGTTTATCAAACATTGGAGTTGCACTTAAAATTAAAATTTTTAAAGTATCATCTGATTTATCTATTTGGTCTTTCAAAGTTTTATAAAATGTTCCAGTTAATGATACCATATTTTGAACTTCATCTATAATTAATAAAGTGTTTTTTAATTTTATTTTATTATTTTGTGCTAATGCTACAAATTTATGATAAGAATAAATCGTATAATATTTATTAATTCTATCTTCTGTTTTTTTAATAATGTTTTTATATTCGGTGTCTTCTGGTTTTAAATTTAATAATTTCTTTTTTTCCATTTTAGTTATATATAAATCTTCTCCTGGACAAGAAGACCTTAATTCATCCATAAAATTACCTATTAATGATGCAGGTAATACAACTAATATGTTATATTTATTTTTCATTTTTTCAGCAACCGATATAGCAGCACAAGTTTTACCAGCTCCAATTTGATGGAATAATAACATGCCAGGCGGGGAATGATTTGAAGAAAAATAATCTGCTATAAATTTTTGTTGTGGTTGCAATTTAAATTTTGTAGGATTACAAAAATCTTGCATATTTTGTTTATCTGGTTTAATTTTATATTCTTTAAATTTTTTTGTTATTTCTGACATATTAATTTAACTGATATAAAAAAATTGATTTATTTATATTATATTTATTTATATATTTGTATGTCAAACCCTTTAAATAATGAGTTAATTGGTTCAATTTGTACAAGTTTTGATAACAAGACGTTAAAAACTTTCAACACGAAAGTTTTTTTTGAAAATGATAAAATAAATGTTGCATTAATCATTAAAACTATTTTTAATAGCAAAATAGTAATAGGAAAAATTAATGACCATTCAAATTATAAATTTTCTTATTTTCAACCTCTTGTTGAATTTCTAGTAAATATTATTGTTAAACATAAACTAAATTTACATATTTTTACACATTTGATTTCTTCAACATTTCTATATAAAATTAATATCTTGTCTAAAGGTCAAATATATTTACAACAATTGAAGCCATTAATTGAACTAAACTTAAAGAATATTGAAGCTACTTTTACCTTAAATAATTGTGCTCGTAAAGGTACCATGGGTTCATTCATGTTTTGGAAAAATATGTTTAATGCGAATGTATATGATAATGAAAAATTTGGAATATTGTCAAATGCTATTTGTAATTCAGATGATAGAATATATCTTTGGTTTTTAGAGGGAATCAAAAAAAATAATAATGATACATATTTTAAAAATGAAATATATATATCTAAAGTATTAGAGGCCTTATTTCGATCTTCAATTCCTACAAAATTTATTCTGAAGAGAATAAGGATACTTTCTGATTATTGTAATTTATCGTCTTATTTTGATGTGATGGTTTCAGTAATTAAAGAAACTCCAATTCTACCTGTTCTATTTAAATATTATTATAAAAATCCCTTAACTAATATTTCTGTAATGAATTTGGTTGAAAATATGGAAAATGTTAATTCTCTTTTACCAATTTGTAATCTTTTAAAAACAGAAGATGAGAAACGGATATATTTAATTTTTACAGTATTAAAATTTGATTGTTCTATTTTTATAAAATCATTTTATGAAGTTGATTTTGTTTTTAAAAATATAGAATTTGATGTTGCAAAAGAAATTTTAATTTCAGTTATAAATAAAGTTAAAAATAAAGATACTAAATCAATTTTAGGATTATTAGTAAATGTCGATTGTAAATGTAAAACTAATTGTTGGCAAAGTCTACTTTATAAATTATGTAAATTTAAGTTTTTCCACAAGTTTATAATTCATGAAAAGTTACCAATAAATTTACAATTGTTTACTAAATTTTTATTACCATTTGATGTAGAAGCACTCAAAGTTAATCGAATTTTGAGCTTTCTCCGTATTTGTGCTAAAAGAAAAATTAAATCACGTTTGATTAATTTCCAAATGAACTTTTACCCAGTAATGCAACAAATTTTAAACTTTACCCCATCAAATAAACCAGTATTAAAGTTTGGTTCAATGAATTGGCAAAATAGAAAATTAAAATTTACTCTTCAACCACCAAGACATTTACTACCTTTCGAATTTAAAAATTACAATAACTTTTTATTGAGTGATAAAGCAGATGGTATTTTAACAAATAATTTACCGATTAATATTATACCAAAGTGTGATGATATTGTTTCTAAAATGGTTAAGGCGGAATATATTGAAGAATTAGAATTATATTTAGTTTTTGATATTGATATAAAAGATATGAATCCATTAGAAAGATATGAATTTTTAAGAAATAGTCATCCGTTTACAAAATATGGTAAAATAAATACTATTCATAATATGGATACTCTTATACAAGAAATATATATTGAAAGAGTTATATTTAATAAATTTCTTTCTGAAACGAAAGATGATAAAATTAGATGGTATCCTAAAGCTTCTTATTTAGTTAATAATGCAACTAGCTTATTCAAAAAGGAAATAATCTATCATATAATAGAAAATCAGGCGGATATTAATCAAATTATTAATAATTATGGACCATACAAGTGTGATGGTTTAATATTATCTCCAATAGAAAAAAATAATAATTTATTCCGTGATATTAAAATTAAACCAAAAGATTTAATGACGATTGATTTGTTTTTTGATAATAATAATTGGTTAGATAGAGAAAAGAATAATTACAATCAACAAATGATAAAAACTGGTAGTTATCAACAAAATAAAGTTTATAGATGTTATCCAATTTGTAAAGAAGATAATAAAATTATGTATGAACCCAGAGAAATTAGATTTGACAAGAAACATCCTAATTCAAAAGATATTATTAATGTCATTCAAAATATTTATAATTTTAATTGGAATGAAGATTATAAAGAATGTCAAAACTATTATCAATTATCAAATGTTAAATTAAATAAAAAAATTATTAATCTTTTGGAACAACAAACAATAGTTTTAGAAAGAGAAGTTAATAAACTTAATCCAGAAAATGGTAAAAACTGGTTAGATTTAGGTTGTGGTAAGGGTAAGTTAATTCATTATATTAAAAAATATAATCCTAAGAAATACTTGGGTTTAGATATAGATACTAATTTACTTTTAAATAATCTTTATCTTACGGATGAGAATGATTGGATATCATTTAATCCTTGTGATATTAGTAAACCTTGGACTGAACAATCAGTATGGTTTAACTTGACTAATTATAAATTTGATTATATTGTTATGAATTTTACCATAATGCATTTTTTCTTTTCCGATGAATTTTGGAAAGATTTAGTATCAGTATGTAAACCGAACACAAAAATTTTATTAAATATTGTTTCAGAAAATATTAAAGAAAATGAATTAAAGTTTAGGGAAATCTTTATGATTTTTGAAAAGAATAAAATTAAATATTTTTTCCCTTGGTCGCATAAAACAGAAGTAGAAGAAGATTTTATTTCAAATTTCCAATTGAAATACAAGCTTGAAGAAAATAATTTTAAGATAGTTGATATTACAAATTATGATAACAATGCATTAACTAAAATGTATGACTGGTATCAGATAATTAAATTATAGATAACTATAACCTTCATTATCAGATGCTGCCATTGGTTCATTACTATTAAAATTTTCTACATCGTGATTTGAAGCTTTAATATGTGACGTTTTGGCTAGATCTTGCTCGTAATCGTTATCATCGGTTTGATTTGGTTGGAAACTTGCGGTTTTTCCTTTCAATGCATCAATAAGTTGTTCCCTTAATTTATTTCTTACTAATTCAAATTGTTGAGCTTTCATTACTGAAATTTGTATTAGATTTTTTTCTAAAATATCATCTATTTTTAATGAACCATTAAATGTTGATATCATTAAGTTAGCTAATGCTAATGCGCTTGCTTCATTTTTAGATGGAATAATTAATTCCCCACTTCTTGATTCAAAATCAATATTAGGAATTAATTGTTTCCAAGTTTGATAATCATTTAAAGACGGTATCTTTACTTTAATAAAAAATTTAAAAGGGAAATCTTGTCCATAAGTATAAATTATTTGAGACCAAGGTACTGGTTCATTAAAAGTCCATAAAATATATTCATTTGGTTTTACATCGTGTGGTTGTCCAAATAAATCTAACGGAATTGCCTCCTCTAATGGTTTACTATCTTTATTGTTTTTTTTTACAGATTTTACTGAGTTTTCAGAATTAATCGATTTTACTGATTTTACCGAGTTTACTGATTTTATTGATTTTATTGATTTTACTGAAGAAACCTTTTCAGAATCAGAATCAATTGTAGATTTTGTTTCAGTATCTACATCCGAAACATTATCTTTAATTATTACTTCTTCACTATCTGAATTCACGTTAAAATATAAAATTAATTGATTTAGTAATAAATATATAATTAATATTATCAAAAGTTGACGTATCATATTAAATAAAGATAGAAAATATTTAAACTTTTTTCTAGGATAATAATTATTGTAAATGGAAAATAATTTTATAATTAATTTACAAAAAAGTCCAAAATTTATTTTTAAGTTAATGAATTTAATTTCATTACCATTTAGTATAAATTTTTATCCATTAATAATTGCAATTTTATATTATGAAAATATAATAGATACTAATCAATTATATTTAATATTAATAGGAAATGTTATTTGTGGCTTGGTAAAAAATATTATTAAACGAAATAGACCATATGTCCAATCAAATGAAATTTTAAATTATGAAAAACGTTATTTAGATTCGTATTCTTTTCCTTCAATGCATACTTTCAATGCATTTTTACTTTTTTATATACTAAGATCTAATGGTGTTATTAATAATTACTATAAAATAATTCCTTATTCGATAGCAATAAGTAGAATTTTTTTAGGTGTCCATTATCCAACAGATGTAATTATTGGTGCAATTTTAGCTAAAGTTGTTTTTTCTATTTTTGTAAATAATAATATAAATATTGCTGTATAAAATTATCTACGAAGTGGTTGTCTATATAATAATTTAAATTCGTCATCATCCTCTTCATTCTCTGTATACTCTAACTTTAACATTGTGTCAACTTTACCCATTGAAATTAATTTTTCATTTATATTTAATTCACCATTATTATACTCTTCTAATTGAAAATGAGATATAACTTGTGAATATTGATAAAAATTATTTTCAATAGTTTCTATTAATAATTCTTTTAAAGTATTACCATTACAATTAAATCTTTCTTTATCTTCATCTGATAATTTTTTATTTAGTATTAATTCTAATTTTTTAAATTTATTAACATAAAATATTTCAAAACTAAATGGTTTCTTATTGTTTTTTAAATATTGGTAAAGAGTATTATTAAATAAATTCAAATATAAAAATACTTCTTGATTAGTATAATAGTTTGATTTAAATTGACTGTAATTTGTAAAATCATTATAAATTATTGCTGTTTTGTATTTTAAATGATAGCCTAATTCCATGATTAAATCTATTAAAAATTTTTCATCAATAATTTCCTTCTCATTATAAAAATAAAATTGGTTAATATAATTTACTATTAATTCTTTTCCTAATTCAATAAAGATAGATGGGTTGCCAAATTTATCAAAATAAATTAATGACAAACCTTTCTCTACCTTATTTAAATAAAATTTACGATAGGAATCACTAGAATCAAAAAAGAAAGCTTTAAAAACTTTACCCATAATTTCTATTTCATTGAATTTATTAGATGAATTTTTTATTTTATTTAACAGTTCCATTTTTGTGGATACACTGTCAGAATCCAAATAAGATAAATCTAATACTGGAATTTCTTCATTAATCTTCTTTACTTTTTTAATCCAACTATAGTCAACTGAGACAAAATCAAATTCATATTTTTTATAAATTGATTTTTCAAAAGTTTCATTAACGTGGTAATATTTAAAATTATTATCTTTTGAAACTAATTTTAGTTTACTTAAAGGTGGAATTAAAAATTCTTCTTCTTTTGGAAATAAAGAAAAATGTTCTATAAATAAACCTCCTCTCATACCCTTTTTAAAATTTATTTTAATCAAAATCAACCCAAAATTACCTTTCATACCCGGGCTATAAAAAGGATCTCTTGTAGATGATAAAAACCCCTTGTCAATAAATGTGTCGCCTATGTCAAGTTCTTTTAAAAAGCTATCATCGGAAATAAATCGATAAGTTTGATAATCATTTTCTAATTCAGGGGCCTTTTTTATGGAATCAACAATGTTAATTAATTTATCATAGAAAAATTTATTTAATTCATATTCATCGTTCATTCTTAAAAATCTATTTAATAAAGTTGAACCAATAAATGAATAGAAAACAATATCTGATATAGTTTTATCATTAAGAATGCTTATCGTATGGTTTTTAATTTCTTCAAAAGATACATCACTATTAGATATTTTTTTACAAATATCATAATGAGTTGCTACATCTAATAGCTCTTCTGTTTTAATATGTTTCTTTATTATTCCCATATTTTGACCTAATTTAATTAGTTCAATTTTGGTGTAATATGGTTTTAAGTAAAAAATAAAGGGATTAAAACTATTTCTTTTGCATATACTTACTGATAAACCAAGTGCAGTGGAATGATGATATAAAACTTTATATGAGATATCAATAAGAGTATCTATATCATAATTATCAATAATATCTATCATTGATTTTAATCTTTTTAATAATATTTCTATTTGAATTTTTTCTTCCCCTTTAGCTAATTTTAATTTATCTTTATTTTTATCATATAATTGGTTAATCCATTTATAAACTTCGTGATTTATAAAACGATAGTTTGATTCAGTTAATCTATAGAATAAGTTTTCTTTATTTATTGGATAAATCCTTTGAGTGTAAATGTCATACATTGGGATTAAATCTTGATATTTCGCAAGTTTTATTTTATCCGCTTTGTTTTTTATTTTAATTTTATTTTTAAAAATATCATCAATAAACTTTTCATTTATTTTCATTTAATAATATATTAAATGAGAATAAATTTTTAATCATGAATATTATCAAATCTAAAAACTTCTACATTTTTAAAATTTTCTTGATTATCAGGAAGTTCTATATATTTTTGTTTAGTGGTAAAATATAAATAACATAATATTACTATCAATATAGCTAAGATATTTGTTAACATATATATGGAGTTAGAAATTATTTAATATTAAATAATTTATGAAACTTGTGTTTCACTATAGTAAATACTTCTGGTATTAATTTTTTTCCTTAAAATTTTCTTACCATTAACATCTGTTTTTTGTGCATAAACAAAAAATATCCTATCAGTAATTAAATCAAAATTAATCTTATTAGTAATAATTTTTATTTTTTTCCCTTCTTTTACATTGTAATGAAACCAAGCTAATTGTCTTAGATTATCAAATAAATCTTTCAACTGTTCATCTGTTAAATCTTTTTGGGTTAAAAATGGATTAATTTTAGATAAAAATAATGAATCGGCTCTTAAATAATTACCGCTACCAGAAACTATTTTTTGATTTAATAAAATCTCACAAATTGGTTTCCTTGATTTTCTAACTAATTTAATAAATTCTTCGGTATTATCTTTTTTATCTAAAATATCTAGTCCTAAAGATTTTATTTTTTTCTCTAAATTATCTTTTGTATCAACCATAAAAGTTCCAAAATTTCTATAGTCGTTAAAATAAATTACTCTATCTTTATCATAAAATAAGCCAACATTATTGTGTTTATCTGGTTCTTCTTGATACCATCCTGACATTCCCAATGTATTCCACAAAGTTAAATCACTGTTTTTAAATTCATACCAAATAAATTTACCATATGCTTGAACTTTATCAATTGTTAAAGGTAGCTGTTCTAATAATTTATGAAGATTTTTTGGAGGTCCGTGATTTTTATATCTTCCTTTATAAATTTCAATGTTGATTAATTTTTTTCCTGATAGTTTTTTATTTAGTAAATTAGCTAAAATTTTACATTCTGGTCCTTCTGGCATTATAGAGTTTTATATTTTTTATTTTTATATAGAAAAATAATGGTATCTTCCGATTCTTTCCTTTTCTTTAACATTTTTGGTGAAGAATTTAGTTTGGGTGTCTGATTAGGTGTCTGGTTTATTGTTAAAGTCTGGTTTATTGTTAAAGTCTGATTAGATGTTTGGTTAGGTTTATCCAAAATAAAAAAGTCATCTTTAGAAAGACAAATCCTTTGGATATTACCACATAGGTTATCTTCTGTATCATTTATATCATTTATATCATTTATATCATTTATATCATCTATATTAATTATTGGTTTCTTAATTATTAATTGCATTACTTGATTGTAAATATTATTAAAATTAATAAATGCAATTTTTATAATTATATTTAAGAACTAAATTTTAATTTAATAATATATGAATAATGAGCCTTTAC
>Ga0214923_10003760_pt1 | contig 18815 bp, 17 predicted proteins | sample LL1510_MetaG_FD_177993 | JGI IMG/M metagenome (GOLD analysis project Ga0214923, IMG submission 177993) | Freshwater microbial communities from Lake Lanier, Atlanta, Georgia, United States - LL-1510 | ecosystem: Environmental > Aquatic > Freshwater > Lake | place: USA: Georgia | collected...
TATTAAATTATTAAATTATTAAATTATTAAATTATTAAATTATTAAATTATTAAATTATTAAATTATTAAATTATTAAATTATTAAATTATTAAATTATTAAATTATTAAATTATTAAATTATTAAAATAACTATATTTTATAAATTTTTTTATAAAATATATAGTAATATATTACTTTATAATGACTAGTAATAATTATTTTACTTTTGATAAATGTTATTCAAAACCAACAGCAGTTAGTGAAGCATCTTTTAATCGTATTTTAGCAAATGACTTTTATCATTCAACTGTATCAAGTGTTAGGGATTGTGAAATCCAATCTATAAGAACTAATAGTGAGTTTTTTTTAATTAATGATATAAGTAGCACATTAAATAATAATATTTATACAAATTGCTATATTCCAAAAGTGGATAATAATACTAATAATACATCTATATTTGGTAATGACACAACAATTCAGCGCGCACTACAATTATTTGATAGCTTGTTTAATAATGGTTCTACCACGAATCCTCCTTATAGTACTCAACCTATGCCCATTGCTGATAGTTGTAATAATTTATTGTTTAATCTAAATAAACCATTTAATCAGCAAGTCTGTTTTAAATATGTAATAGACGAACAAATATATACACCAAAATCTAAGTATGCGTACTATAGAAGACCACTACTTACTAGTGATAATATTAATATTATGAGAAATATGACAGATCCAAGTACTTATACAGATTCGACTACTTTAGCACAATTAACACAGTTTGAAGAGTTGCTTAAATTTGACACAACTGACCCCACTTATACGAGCACTAATAGTGGTCACGGTGCTTTAACTCGTAGCTTTAAAAATTATATATGTACTCCAACTCCAGAAAATTTGAGATTATTAAATGTGGAAATTACAGCATTGAATACAAACTATAACAACTTATTTACTAAGTTAGATGATATAAAAACTGATTTGTCAAGTATTAATTATCTAAATAGTTTTGACAATAACACATTAAGGGCAATAAATTTAAACATTATTACTAAATCAAAAGAGTTAAATAATTTATTAACTTCTGGTGGAGCAAATAATGGAAGATTAGACGATTCAACTTTATTAACTCAATTTAAAATTATAGAAAATATTATATTAGTATTACTTATTATTTATTTTATTTTTTATTTTACAAAAAAAAAAGCAACTTAACGCAACCATTAAGTTTAATATATTTTATTATTCAAATAAAATATATTATAATATTAAGAATATTTAATATTATGGCAAATGAAAACAAAGTTATATTTTATTCTGAAGAACTAAATGAAGATATTTATCAAAATAACAAATTATTAACTTCTAAAAAAATTATTTTAGAAAATAATGAAAAAGAACAAATAAATCAAAACTTATACAATACAATAGTTGACTCTAAAGATTATTTAGGATGTATCAATAATAATTGCAGCGCTATCAAAATGGATTGCTCTAAAACAGAAAATAATTCCAACAATATTATTGATACTATAAATAATAGTAATACTAAATCAAATAAGCAAGGTGCTATTAGTAATTATATTACAAAAGTTATAGATTTTGTATTTATATTAATATTAGTAGGATTACTGATTTTTATAATATATAAAAAAGAATCGTTATATTTATTATATGTTTTAGGGATAACTTTAGTATATATATTTATCAAATTTTTAATGTTATCAAATATTTAATGTTATCAAATATTTAATTCTTGAATATATTTAAATTAAAATATTTTAAAATATATTAAAATATTAAGTATATTATGAAAAGTAAAAATAAATTTACTGCTGATTTAAAAAGCAATAAATACACTAATGTTATTATTATATCATTAATAGTAGTATTTAGTATTTATTTATTATACTTTAATGATAAAATACATCTTCAAGATACTATTGTTAATAGTTTAAATGAAAAAGAGGATCGCACAGTTGAAAATTTTGATGTTGGAACATATGTAGATGTATGTAAAAATAGAAACACTCATTTTTATAATTTAAATCCTTCACCACCAATAGTAACAAATTTAGGCGAATGTGAGAGAATATGTACCGACGCTAGTTGTCATGTTTTTACATTTAAAGATAGATCATGTTATACTTATAAAGGAATATTAGATGATTCGGGTATTGATACAAGTAGAAGAGCAGATCCTATTAAAATAAGTTGTAATTCAACAAAATTTCCCGGTATCGCATATGACAGCTGTTATAATGGTGTTGGTTATATAAATAAATCATACTTTAATAATAATAAAACTATATTAGATTATATAGACCCATACTTAGAAGAAAGCACACAAGTTTTAGGTGCTTTATATAGTATAGATAATAGTAGAAATTTGTTAAAGACTGCTACTTCTTCCAATGCTGAACGTTTAAGAGGACAAATAAAAACTGGATACGAGCAATTATTTACTAAATTTACTAACTTAAATAGCACTATATTTAATAATACTAAAAATGTTTTATATACAGATATGTTTCGGGATACTCCTGCAATTAATAATAGTATTTTAGCACCTGCTCAAAGAAATACGTCTTATCTAGTGGATTTAGACAAAAAATCAAATACGTCTAACAAGTCTAATAATTTAGACGGATTAATAGATGGCAATGCTCCCAAATCTATATCAAGTAATCTTCGTTATTTGATTTTGGCACTTATAATGATTATAACTGTTATAGTATTAATTTTATATAAGTCATCTAAATTAATAAACGAAAAAGTACTAATTATATATATAATAATTATTACAGTTATGGTATTATTTATAACACATTATTTAAAATTATAATTTAGTTGAAAATATATAAAGTTAATATTTTATATGTAAATTTTTATATATATATATATATAAATTTATATATAATGTTATATGTTAATCCTTTAGGAGAAGTAACCAATTTAAATACGTCATTAAATGCTAATATAAGAACAATTCCAGGAACACCATTTGAATATAATTATACAAATAAAATAAATAATTTAAGAAAAAATAATGTTTTAAATGATGCTAGATTAGAAGATATAGAAATAAAATCGGCTTCAAATAAACTATATCTTATAATTTACTCTATATTTGCTTGTATTTTTATAATAATGTTTTTGGTTTTATTTAAAAAATTAAGTAGATAATATTTATATTTATATTTATATATATTTATATATATATAAATTAATACTATAATGACAAATATTGAAGGTTATGATAATGCTGTTATATTAACACAATTAGTTAATGGGATTAATTCAACCGACTTATACGGTTTAAAAGATGAAATCAAAAACAACCAAGAATTAATAGAAAAAAGTACAACAGCGCTAAATAATATTGGAACAGATCCCGAAAGCATGGCAAAATTAAATATAGAACTACATCAATTAGAAGAATCACATTCTAGTATGTTGGCTAGTAAAAATAAACTTATTGCTAAAAAAACAGAAATAATGCAACAAGAAGTATCTATAAATGAAAAAAATACAAATTTGGAAACATGGACACAAAATCATCGTTTTGATATGTGGAATTATACTAATAAAATTAGCAAACTAGATGTCCACTATACAAGTTTTGGAATTATGGGCATACAAATTTCATATCGTGACCTCAATAAAACAGGAGAACTTATAGGAACTATTTCTGATAAAACTAGTTCAATTGAAACAGTTAATTTTTCAGATGACGAATGGTTAGTACAAATTCAAATTACAAATTCAAGTGCTAATACGCTTACTAGTGTTTTATGTAATAGTATTAGTTTTTATACAAGTAAAAATCCATCTGGAACCCCGCCTAAAATAACTATTCCAGCATCTTCTGATAGTAATGTTGTAAATAACAAAAAGTATTATATTAATCCAAAAGCACAACCTTGGTTAAATCATAAAAAAGATGCCGAAGCACAAGGAGCAACATTAGCTTGTTTTGAAACTAGTTTAGAAATAAATAAAATGTTAACAGAATTGGGACAAGATAGGTATAAATATGGTTCTTTTTATATTGGTTTGTATCATCCAAATGCACTAATAGAAAATAACCTCGCAGGAGGTGGAAAACGAAACCATGTGCCATCTAATATAAATAGCGCATGGCAATGGGTCGATGGAACACCATATAATCCAAATAGTACTAATTGGAATGGAGGAGAACCAAATAATAGGGGTCCCGGTGAAAATGTTGGACAAATGTACTCAAATGGAAAAATAAACGATTTAACAAAAACTAATAGTTTAGCAGCTATTTATCAAAAAAAAATAACAAATACAAATGAACAAACACCTACTATGAATGGAAAACATATTTCAAATTTTACTATAAAACCTTCTTTAACAGCAACATATGACTCTATTACAAGTCCTGATATGCTTCAAAAAACTAATGCTGAGTCTGCCGTTAAAAGTAGTAAAGAAGTTGGGTCTCATATAGATGATACACTTGATATATTAGATTCAAGCATAAAAGATATAACGGAAGCTATGGCAAAAATTAATATTAATATTAACCATGTTAAAAATAAATTACAAACACTTAATGAGTTAAATAATATTGGAAAAGAAACTTTAGAAACTACAAAAACTATAGAACCAAAGGCAAGCGAAGGATTTGCTAATATTGGTCAAAATTTATTTTCTTCATATATATCAAATATTAAAGAAGGGATGGTGACCCAGGAGCAGCATCGAGGATACTTTTTAGATGCTATTAATCGAACCAATAATAATATAACAGGACAAACAGACGCTACACTATCTCAAGTAGATGCTTTACAACAGAAAGAAACTGCGAATGCTATAAGCGAATATATTATAAAAAAAGACAATATTTTTACTAACGTTTTAACAGATTATATGTTAAATGATGGAAAGAAAAATGATTTTGAAGAGGTTTATAGTAAAATTGCTCAACAAAATACAGAAAAAGAACGTAAAATAGAAATAAATACATATTATGATAAAGCATATAAGGAATACACCAATATATTGATAGTTATTATATTTGCTTGTATAATTCTTGTGCCTATTGTTATTGCTAATAAAAATTCTTTGCTGCCTAGCAATATTACAAATATAATGGTTGTTGTTGTTATATTTATAACAATTTGTTATATTATCTATAAATTAATCGATATATATATGAGAGACAGCAAAGATTTTGATAAAATACTAATTCCTTACGATAGAGAAGCTGCTGTATTAGAGAAAAGCGGAGAAATTACTAGAAAAAAGAATTTATTATCTACATTTGCTCGAACATGTATTGGACAAGACTGCTGTCCTGGCACTACATCTGGACTTGTTTTTGATCCGGCTTTAAATAAATGTGTAGTAAAAGACACGTTTATGAATTATATGGAGGGAGGACCAGTTGGTGGTTATTTAGACGAAACATTAAATGGATATTTAGACGGACTTTTTGGTAAATCTAATCAACCTGGTTCTTATTCGCTAGTTCAACCATTTGTGACAACATCACAATTGGTATCGGCTTCATTAAATAATAGCGACCCAGATTCCTTTAATAAAACACAAAATAATATACAAGTAACATAAATATAAAAAATTATAAAAATAATTATAAAAATAACTATAAAAAATTATAAAAAATTATAAAAAATTATAAAAATAATTATAAAAATAACTATAAAAAATTATAATATATAATATTAATTAATTAATATAATATATTAAATTATATTAATTAACATTTTATTATGGGAAAGGCAGCTTCTAAACCATCTAACACATGTCCCGATTGTAATTGTGACGCCGAGGTTCCAAGAGTAATTGCTGCTTGTAATAAAGCAGGCAGTTCAGGAGTATCAAATACTTTAGAACAAACTATGACTAGTTTAATGGGTAAAGAAAATGCCGATGCTATTATGAAAGACTATGCTGATGCTCTAGCACCTAATAGCAAATGGGTTGCTGATTATAAGAAAATAGCAGAAAGTTTTAATAATCACGAAGGATTTATTGAGGGTATGGACACATGCGTTCCTTGTAATTGTAAGGCAGCTGCCGACGATATAATTAACGAGTGTCAAAAATCAACGCAGTACATACAAGGAGCAATTGATAGTACAATTAAAGATGGTAATATAGATACAGGAACTAGAGACTTATTAATGCCTATAACAGACGAGACCAATCAAACTAAGCAAACTAATAATGATTGGAAAACTATATTCTATCCATCTATAAAAATAAAACAATCAAATAAGGAAGGATTTATTGAAGGTAATGAAGGAATAACTAGTACAGACTTAGCCCAATTTACTAGAGACGCTGTTGAATCTCGACATGCTACATTTAGGGATAGAGCAAGATTTGAAGAGGAATGTAGAATTAATGCTTATACAACAATGAATGGCTTCATAATAACTGAAAGACGTATTATACAATCTTTATATGATTATTACATAGCATTTACTAAAGATTACGCGTCATTATATCTACATAGAGAATCATTCACAAAAGCCATAAATAATAAATTGGATGAATTACAAAGAATACAAGCAAAAATAGATAGTTATAAAACAAATTTACATGTAGATAATAGGAAAAATCTATATCAAACTAGTAGTTATGATTTTTATACTAATATTCGATTATATATATTACTTGTGTATTATAGTGCTGTTATTATATACTTAATATTTTCTAAATTTGTAAGTGAAAAACAATATACAAATAAATTTTTAGTTTTATTATTATTTATATATTTAATTATGCCTATAATATTAGCCCACTTAATAAATTTTGCATATGAAGGATATATATACTTTTTAGAAGCAAATAATTTGAAAGAAGATGCGAAAAGTTATGAAGATATTATAAAGTAAAAATTAATATTTTTTCTATGTAAAAAAAAATATTATAATATACATTTATACATTTATACATTTATACATTTATACATTTATACATTTATACATTTATACATTTATACATTAATATATTTATATATTTATACAATTTCATTTTCATTATCGCTAGTGTCGTCATAATTAAACTCAACATTATACCACTTACCACGATTACATTTTCCATATTGTTTATTCATATAGTCGGTTATTTCTTTACCATTTGGTATATTGTTTCTACCATATTGATTAATATACCATTTTTTGAATTCTTCCATAATCTCGGTCTTTTTGATTGATTTATCGCGCTTACGAGATATTTTCTCTTTAGCAAATTCAGTTAAATAATCTTGGCCTTCACGATATTTATCACTCACCGATGTTACAATTTTAACATCCTTAACTATGCCCTGTGTTTCATATACTATATTTACCAACATAGATGCTAAAATGGGTGCCCATAATGTAAATTTTTCATCTATTTTTTTATCAATTAAATATTGATATGGAAAATTAGATTTAGGAAATTTATCTTCGTCGCCATATGGAGATTCGTTAAATTTAGACATAAAATCACAAATACGAATTCGTCTCCATGTGCCATCATCGTTTGTATTAATGTCAAATAAAACATTTGTACATACAACTAATTTAAATTGTGGAATAAAAGTAACGCTATCTTTAAATAATGCACGACCCTGAATTGGATCGCCTCCTGTAATTTCTTTCATAATACCTTCATTAATAGTATCTCCTTTGCTTGGTTCTTGCATAACAGCATAACGAACACCCATCAAAGCAACAATTTCTGGAGATGTTGAACCAATACAATTGCGCGATTGTGTAATCAAAGTAATTGGAACCGTTGCTTTATAATCCCCTAAACATCTACTCATTAATTCAACTAATTTGGATTTACCATTACAACCACTGCCGGTATATATGTTAAATGTATGATTGTCGTTTGTTCCAATAAGTGTGGATGCCAAGTGTTCCCACATATAGCGTCGTAATTCTGGATCTGGAAATAGTTCATCCATAAATTTATTTATTTCTTTAATAATAGAGTCATAATTATTATTAATACTCGATTTACAAGAACTGGTTAAAACTTTATAAGGAATATAATCAATATTTGTTGATTTAGAAATATAATCGTCTGGCTTACCTTTTCTATGTATTTTGTTTTTAAAATCAACTACATAATTATTGAAACATAGTAAATAAACATTGGAATCCAGTTTATTCATAAATTCTTTGTCATAAAATAACTCTTTGGCCTCTCTCATAATATTATTTTTCCAACTAGTAGTTTTTAACAATATACATATATCGCCTAATTTAAGAGAACGCGTTTTCAAATTTTCGGTATTTTCATCATTATTCTCTTTTTTTGTAATAACTTCAATTAGTTCATGTGATTTAGCACAATAAATATCATGCATCTTTTTGGATATTAATAACCGAAGAGTGCTTCCTGAATCTATTTCATTCCATTTATGATTTTTATATTCATACCATAGATTATTTTTAATGCTAACACATACAAATTGGTCTTTAAATAATTGATACAATACTACTGCTAAGTCAAACTCGGCAACTTTATCTTTTAAAATCATTGTTTGTAATGTTTGTTCAATATAATATGAGATTGTTTCATTTCTAATTTTCTTATATTCCACTAAATTATCTGTTTTTGCCCAAAACATAATTGAACGATTTGTTAGACCGTCGCTATTTTTAACATCAAAATTTTTCCACATAGCATACATATTTTGAACTTCTGAAAATCTAAATGAAGAGTCTTGAGAACTGAATTTTACCCACGTTAAAAAGTGTTTTTCGTGAGTATTTTTAAGTGCCCATCCTACACGAATCCATTTATTGTATGAACCAGTTGCATAATAATTTTCCGGTAAAATCATAGTAAATTGGTGCGTTTCTTTAATTTCATATTCTGTACAAGAAATTTCATCAATAAAGCATTCAATCAAATTATCTAGTGTTGCCATATTATCTATTTTTGAAAAATCATACATATCAAGGTCAATCTTATTGCTAATGATGTTTACTTTTGGTTTATGTTCGCGATTATTTAATTCTTTTTTTTCAAATTCTATTTTTTCAAGAATAGATGGATTAGTTACTAGTTCAAATGATTGATGGTTTTTATAACGCGCACTCATTAATGGTAAATGTTCTTGAATATTAATTTTTGAAATATTACATTCTTTAAAATTCCATAGCTCTTCTTCACTATCATAAGTAACTTCAAATAAATTAGTTAAACTATATGCTTTATGTTGTGGTTTCCGCGAACCATATATTTGCCAATTTACAAATCCTTTTGTTATTCCTTCATCAAATACGTCTTCATAAGTGTTTGTAATTGGAATATTATCCCATATTCCTTTTATTTCACTGATTACCATTTTACGCAAGACACACTGATGTGATTTATGCATCTTAATACAAAATACAATATGAATACCATCCTTTGTTTTATCTTCCATGCTATTTACATCTGGTTTTTCGCATACATATACGTTTATTTTAGAACCATTTGGAATTTCATATAATAAATTTAACTTATTAACATATAAGGCAATTAAATCAATTATATGATCTTTATTATGTTGTCTTGAATTAACTGAACTTTCATAGCGCAAATCAATATCAACCAATAAAGGACCGTCATCTATTAATTGTTTTTCAGTCAAATATTCTTTATTTTTTTCCACAAATACATACTGATAATATTTATCCCAAAACTCGCCCAAATTTGGGATGTTATAACTGCCGCCAAATATATTTAATTCTTTATTACCAATTTTTGTATGTGTAATAATTGAACCTTTTTCTGCTCTTAAGGATTTTAAATAGTCATCCCATTTGGATGAAGTATGTGTATTGGTATTTATATTTGCCATTGTTATAATATAATATATATAATATATTTTTATTTCAATTTTATAATATTTTAATTTATAATATTTTTTGAAATCTAATTAAAAATATAATATTATTATTAATATGAATTATGAGTATAAATAATAGTACTATTAAAAGAATAGCAAGTGATGTTAAATGTATTTTAAATGACGAGCGTTCTTTAAGTTTAGAAAATATATATTATAAACATGATGAAGAAAATATATTGAAGGGTTATGCTTTAATAATTGGACAAAAAAATACCCCTTATGGTTATGGTTATTATTTTTTTGAATTTAATTTTCCAGACAATTATCCGTTTTCTCCACCAGTTGTGCGTTATTTAACAAATGATGGAACTATGCGTTTTAATCCAAATTTGTACACAAATGGAAAAGTATGTTTATCACTATTAAATACTTGGTCCGGTGAAGGTTGGACGTCGTGTCAAACTATTACTTCTATATTGATAACATTATCTAGTGTATTATGTGAAAATCCACTATTAAATGAACCAGGAGTTCAAGAAAATAACAACGCTATTGAAAAATATAATTATTTAGTGACATATAAAAATGTAGAGTTTTCAATATGTAAAATTATAAATTATATACAAAATTACAATGTTGGTGCTAATGTTAGTACTAGAACTAAAGATGATATAGCAATTATGTATAAATTCAAAACTATAATATATGAAACATTTAAAGCTAATAAAAATAATATTGTTGAATATCTTAATAGTAATAAAATAAAATATGGCAAATTTATTGACAAAAGTTATGAAAATGTAGAAAATGTAGAAAATGTAGAAATTATTCAAAAAAAGAAGAAATTTTTTATTTCAATGTATAATTTAACTTTTAATCTAGAATATGAAAAACTTTATAATTTAGTATTGGAAATTAACATAGTTTAAAATATTAATATGTAAAATTGATTATATAAAAATAATTTAACAATTATTATATATATATATTTGCTATGGATTTTTGTTCTATTTGTGATAATATGTATTATATTAAGTTAGAAAATGAAGATTGTGATACTATTGTTTATTATTGTAGAAATTGTGGTAATGTCGATGATAAACTTATAAATGTAAATGAATGTATTTTGAGAGAAAATATTAATAAATCAGAAGATAAATTTGGTGTTCATATTAATAAATATACAAAGTTAGATATTACTTTACCACGGGTCAAGTATATTAAATGTCCAAATGAAACTTGTGAAACAAATAAGACTGAGTTCGATTCAACTAAAAAAGAAATTATATTTATTCGTTATGATGACACATCTATGAAATATTTATATTTATGTAGTCATTGTGATTTTGTTTGGAAAACAAATTAATATTTCAATAGTTCAATATTATTAAAAAATATAATTGATATAAATAATTTTTTTTATAGTACTATAATTTAATTTATAATATGGATGATTTAGAAGAAGAAGTGTTAAGTGAAAACGAAGATAACCAGAGCAACCAAAGTAGCAATTCTGATACAAATGATGAAATTATAAGCGATGATGAAGAATTAGATGAGGAAATTAAACTAGACGAATCCGAAGCAGATGAGAAATTAAATGTATTTGATAACCCAAAAAGTAGTTATACAAAATATGATTATGAAGTAGAAGATTTAGGAGAAAACGATTTCCATAAATTTAATAACGAGTTAAAAAAAAATCATACATTAAATTATCACAATGAATGTTTATATAAAAATTTTAACGAAATAAAAGAACTAAGCAAGATTACACGCAATAAGGATGGAATTATTGTAGATGAATTACATAAAACTATGCCATTATTGACAAAGTATGAAAAAACCAAAATATTAGGAATGCGTGTAAAACAATTGAACAGTGGTTCTAATCCATATGTAACTTACAGTGAAAAAATAATTGATAATTATTTAATTGCGCAAATGGAACTGGAACAAAAGAAACTACCTTTTATAATTCAAAGACCATTACCAAATAATAATTTTGAGTATTGGAAATTACAAGATTTAGATTTATTATAAAGCTAACGCTTAAATCTATTTCCACAATCTAAACATGTTACAAATGTAGTCATTGGTTCATCAGCACTTCGTGTTTGTAATTGATAATAAGTACATTTTTTAGACTTACATTTGCCACAAACAAAATTATCTGTTGAGGCTTCTATTTTTGGTGTATATTTATTTTCATCTTTAATTTTTTTTTCTTCAAGTAATACATTCCACAAATCTGGTCGTAATTCTTGATGACTCATATAAACAAATTCATGTGCTTTTAATGATTTAGATAACAATTTTTCTAATAAGTCTTTATTTTTTAGATTAAATAATAACGTGCGCAATTTTTGTATATATATAACAACAAACGATTCATTAGACCACTTTTTTATAATTTTTTTTTCTTCGCTTATGTCCAAAGAATAATTATATATGCCTTTTTCTAAATTTTCACTAATTTTTTGATTTTGTATTATATTATATAAATTTTTTACAACATTTGCTCTAAAATTTTCAGGATCATTGATTTTTCTATTAAATTTACTCATAATATTAATATAATGTATTAAATATTAATATTATCAATTTTATTTTTATATTTTATTTTTAGTTTATTTAGTTTAGTTAGTATCATCCTCTTCGTCTGAATAACTATATAATTCGTAACTTAACTCTGAATTAAATTCATAATTGTCCTCATTTTCTGAACTATTATTATGTAATAATTTATTTAATAAGTCATTTGTTTTTTCAATACATGATGTAGAATTGGCGTTAATATTATCACTATTATCATTTATGTCATTGTTATTATGTTCATTGTTACTATCATCTTTGCTAATTTCTATAGTTTCTTTTAAATTAAAAAATTTATTAAAAACATTAGTGTCTAAATTAATAAATTGTTCTTTATTTCTTAAAAAAAATATACATTTATTATTTACATTTACTTTTATAGCATAACTAGTTAAAATACTATGCTCATTGTAATTTTTAATATTAGTATCTTCTTTCGACCATAATTCAATAGTTTTTTCATTTAAATTCCACGTATAAATCTTTTTAAAATTTATCGGAGTCTTATATCCACATTTTTTATAAATGGTTTCTTCAGTAACATTTTTTACTTTTAAAAGTTTAAGACTTGTATTTTTTAACGTAATACAAGACAACATTTATTATTTATTAGTTAATAGTTATATTAACTAGTGTTTAAGTTTTTATAAAATATATAATAAGTTGTAATTAAATATTATTTTTTTTTATAATATACAAATCAAATGATTCTATATATTATACAATGGACGTTAATATATGTTATATTAATTTTTTTATTACATAATTTATATTTATTTTTTCAAAACAATCTCACTTCAACACTAATTAAAGATTATTATAATACCTATAATAATGATTCGAATAATAATATACAAGAAAATACAATTAAAGCAAAAAAAACAGTCTTAGTTTCAAATAAATTACAAATTAATAGCACAGGTTTAGAAGAACTAAACAAATATAATGGATTAACAAATTACAATAATGGATTAACAAATTACAATAATGAATTAACAAATAATGAATTAACAAATAATGAATTAACTAATGATATGAAATCAGAATTAAATGATTTTTTTAATAAATTAAAATTATAAGCTATAAATAACTTTCTAAGCTATAAATAAATTTATAGTTAAAATTGATAAATTTATTTAAATAGTTATTGTCTAATAAATATATTATGTTAGAACAAAATAAATATTGCAAACTAAAAAATACAGAAAGTTCTTATTTAGTTAAATTTAACGATTTTAAATTTATAGCAAACAAATTTCCTAACACTAATTATATAAATAGTGCTACTAAAAATAAACAATTTACTGTTTCTAACTTAGTAATCACTGCTAATTATTATATTCTAAAACCCAAGGGAAGAATATCATATTTATGGTTTACATATTATAAAAAAGAGTTGTTATGTTTGCTAATATTTATAAATAATAGAAATATTGCCGATGAGTCAAATGAATTTTATAAGTTTGACATGAATTATGATAATACATTATGTTATAATAATGTATTATTAGTTGGAACATATTTTTACAAAAAAGATAAAAATAATTCTACATATCATTATTTCATATTAGATAACATTATAAATTATAATTTCTTTAATAATGTATTAAATACATATTTAAGCAATAATTTTACATTTAAATTAAATATGTGTAAAAATGTGCTACACTACATAGTAAATAATTCTTTAAATGTATATTTGAAGAATAATTATTTTGGCGTTTATTTAGGAATAATTTTAGATAGTTACGATGATATATTCAAAATAGTATATAAATTAGACTATGAAATATATTGTATTTCATGTTATAATAGTAATAAATATTTAGGAAATTTTATTATAACTAATAAATTATTAAACAATAATGAAAAAAATTATGGTTATAATTTTAAAGTAACCGCGTGTATAACTCAAGATATATACAATTTATATATTTTAGAAAATAATAAAGAAACTTTCTATGATTATGCGTTAATCGATAGTTATAAAACAAGTGTTTTTATGAATAGTTTATTTAGAAAAATAAAAGAAAATAAAAATCTTGATTTATTGGAAGAAAGTGATAATGAAGAAGAATTTGAAAATATTAATTTAGAAAAATATGTTGATTTAAATAAAACATATATTATTGAATGTATTTATAATAAAAAATTTAAGAAATGGATTCCTAAAAATTTAGCAAAAACAAATATTATTTGTGATAAAAATAAAATTAATTCACTATTTTATAAAAATAAAATATATTTGTAATATAAAAACAATGATATCACCATTTGAAGGTATGTTTATTCAAGAAGGCGGTCAGCAGCATCAGCAGCATCAGCAGCATCAGCAGCACCAGCAGCACCAGCAAGGTGGTAGACGTCGTAGAAGTAGAAGTAGAAGTAGAAGTAGCACAAGAAGAAGACGAGGAAGAGGAAAAAGAACTCGCAGATATTAAATTATAATCAGAAATTTCATCGTATCAATTGAATAATTTTTTATAAAAAACTTTTTTATAATAAAAAATTATTTTTATATATTTTTTATATATAAATGCGTGGAGGTTATAGATATAGAGGTTCATATACAAGAAAAAGACAACGAAGATATGCGGGGAAAAAATATAAAAAATCACAACGAGTTAAATATAACTAATATTAATAAATTTTTATAGCAAAATTAAACATTTAGAATCGCCTTGTATGGGCAATTGTTTTGTATTATTTAATAAATTAGTTTTGCGTGATTTATATAATAAATAACTCCAATAATTAAGACTACAAGCATGGGGAAAATCTTGTAAGCGTTCTTGGTTTATAATATTATGTACTATTTCTTTTTCAATAATAGAAATAGTACAGTTTTCATCAGTTTTTATAGTTGTACTGAGAGATTTTAAATATTTAATATATTCATTATATTTTTCTTGATTAGTGCGGATTATTTTATAATTTTTTTCATTATAAAATGCTCGTCGTTTAGCAAATTGATTTAAAAACACATCGTGATTATCTATTAAATCTATTATTAATGGATTGCTATGTTTTTCTCTCAAAATTCTACCTACTGCCTGAATAATATCAGATTTTGGACTTGCTAAAAATAAACTTGTTAATGATTTAATATCCAATGCTTCGGCTGCCATACTAAATGTTGCCAATATAATTTTTTTTGATTCACTTTTTTTTAAATCGTCTTCTTTCATGCCACCAATATAATATCCAACAGAAGCAAAATTTTTATAGCACAATGCTTTATATAAATAATTTAACAGATTTTTTGTTTGAGCCAATACAATGAATTGTTGTTTTGGATTTATGAACATTTCACTTTCTAAAATATGTACAATAAAATCACTGCGCAAATTAAAATTAGAAATTTTGCTAACCATAGTGCTATATTTTATTTGTCCTCTAAAATCGTGCTCGACTTCATTATATTCGTTATCTTGTACAATAAAATCTATTGCTTTTACTAAAACATTGTCTTGGGAACTATTTTTAGAATGTTTATAGCATATGTCTCCTAAATACATTTTGAAGACATTTGTTAATCCGTCTTTTCTTTCCATTGTAGCGCTTAATCCAAGTCCGTATAATGTATTACATTTTTTCAGACAATTACTAAATACTTCACTTGACATGTGATGACATTCATCATACAAACTCAGACCGAAACTATCAAATAATGATTCGTGGTAATCTTTCATACTAACACTTTGTATCATTGCTAACACAATATCTTTATTTTCTATATCAACTATTTGACCTTGTATTGTTCCAATGCGAGCACCAGGTAAATATTCTTCGATTCTCTCTACCCATTGGTTTTTTAGGAACGTTTTATGAACAAAAATAATTGTTTTTTTTTTTAAAACTTCTATAATTTTAAGACCCAATACTGTTTTACCGGCCCCAGTCCATAATTCAATTAATGCTGTCCCGTTGCCTTTATTAATATTATCAGGAGTTCCAAACTCAATTGCTTTTAAATATTCATTTAACACTTTTGTCTGATAATCTCTCAATTGTCCCTTAAAATTTAGATTTATAGATTCTCCAAATGATATTTTTAATAATTTAGGATAACCAAACATTTTAATACCCCAGCATCTTGGAACATATATTTTCTTTTCTGATTCTTGATAAATTGGAAATGACTTGGTTTCAGCATAAGAATTTTGAGTAAAAGGTTTAACAGTTAGTTCGTTTTTAATAAATTCTATTATTTTAGGAGTTAAACAAATTTTATACATACTATATCCTTTGTTTCCTAAATAACTGTTAAGTCCGTTTTTTTTTAAAGTTTCTATAATTTGTTGTAACTCTACGTAACTATCTCTATTTTTAGGACTTATTTTTTTCAGCATCATTTTTTTTAGTTAATATTATTTAAATAATAAACACTATTTTTATCAATTTATTTTTTTATTATTTTTATAATTTTTATAATTTTATAATTTTTATAATTTTATAATTTTATAATTTTATAATTTTATAATTTATTATTTTATTATTAATAAAATATTATAATAATAAAATATTTTAGTATATTATAATGAATTCTATTAATATATCGAACAATTTTAAAAAATTGAAAAATATGACTGCTTATGAAATAATTTTGGTTGCTTTTATATTATTATATTTAATAAGTAATGTTTCAACACCATATTACATGGCACCACATATAAATAATACGTACGCGTATTTCTCTCTTATTGCCATAGTAATTTTATTATTTTTAAATACTAATCCTTTAATTGCTTTATTTTTTGGAATAGCAGCAATAGTATTTGTAATGCGTTCTCGTAATGTAGATCATAAAGTAATGGCACCTAGTACTTATAATAAATCACAAAATATGAAAAATTTAAATAATGCTAATGCTATGAAACAAACTTCATTAGAAGAAGAATTGGTAGGTACAATTCAAAAACAACCTGATAATATTATAAATACAAATAGTTATCATCCTGTATCTTGCGAAACACACAATGCTACATTTATTTAAAACTATATACCGGTACCGGCACCACTAGGACGAGCAGCACCACTAGGACGAGCAGCAGCAGCAGCAGCACCACTAGGACGAGCAACAGCAGCAGCACTACTGGGAGGAGCAGCAGAAGCGCGCTCTTTGGATTTTATCATATACGAAGGAAACATTTTAAATATTGCATATCCTATACCATAAATAATACCTATAAATATTAAACAAAGAAAAATTTGTAATCCTACATTACTATATAATTGGCTAGGTGAAAAAGATTGAACACCTTCTGTTAATACGGAATCTATACTATTTAAATTTTGTGTATACATATTATTGGAACCTTCTACAGAAACACCATTATCATCTACAGGATTACATTTTATATATATATTGTCTTGTCTAGTATTCAATGATTTCATTAAATAATCAGTATCATTGTAAATTTCTGTGAATTTTGATACTTCTTCAGGATTATTTAAACCAAGTAGTGCAATAAAATTAGCATCTTTTAATAAATAATCTAATTTTGCTGTACTACTTATATTTGAGTCGTAATATAATTTATAATGTTCTGCTACACTTCTAGATTCATTTCTAGCATATTCATTAATTCTAATAAGTTCAGAACTATAATTTCCATATTTACGTTTTACAAATTCAATAAACTGTAGCCATTCATTATTTTTTTCGTCACTAGTCATGGTCATTTTATATATATGTATTATTTTTATTTTAATATTAATATAATATTAATATAATATTAATATTATATTAATATTGTATAACTATGGATCCACAAGTATCTGGACCTGAAGATATTAAACTAAAAGAAAGTCTAAAATTAGCAGTGGGAGTATTGTTTTTTTCACAATGTAATGTAGAAAAAAAAAAAAATATTGAAACTTATTTAAATTATTTAAAGGACATGGTTGATAAAAATAAACAACGAAATGAGGAATTAACAGATGGAGTAAAAGCATTAGACGACATGTATCTAGATGTTATTACAAGGAATCATATATCATCTGTTGGTTCGCAATTTCAAAAAGATATAACAATAGATGAAGAACCGTTTTATATTGAAACTGAAGCACCTTGTAATAAACAAGAAGAACAAGCAGATAGCGTAATTCAATCACCAGAATTCCTGACGCCGCCTCCCTCGCCGCTCCCCTCGCCGCTCCCCTCGCCGCGCACGCCGCGCACGCCGGGATCCTCGCGGCCGTCCACGCCGGGATCCTCGCCGCTCCCCTCGCCGCGCCCGCCGCGCCCGCCGGGATCCTCGCTGCCATCCTCGCCGGGATCCTCGCTGCCATCCTCGCCGGGATCCTCGCCGCCGCCCTCGCCGCGCCCGCCGCGCCCGCCGCCCTCACCGCCGCCGCCCTCGCCGGGATCCTCGCTGCCATCCTCGCCCGGCTCCTCGCTA
>Ga0214923_10003762_pt1 | contig 18802 bp, 9 predicted proteins | sample LL1510_MetaG_FD_177993 | JGI IMG/M metagenome (GOLD analysis project Ga0214923, IMG submission 177993) | Freshwater microbial communities from Lake Lanier, Atlanta, Georgia, United States - LL-1510 | ecosystem: Environmental > Aquatic > Freshwater > Lake | place: USA: Georgia | collected 2015-10-15
GCACATTAGGGCAACTAATAGGCTTTTTATGTTGATACCGCTTCAAGCTTTTTTAAATTTATCGGGGGAATCATCTGGCCCCAATCTATATAAAAATTTTATTAATGGTATTTTTGAAGATAATAACTTGTGGAAATATTTTTTTAAAATTTATATTTTTTATTATATTATTTATAAGATTGTTTTTTATAAATTTTTTAAATTTTATTCTTAATTTAATCAAAAAAATAAAATTTTAATAAATTAAAAATTAAATGAAAATTTAAATTAAATTCTTAAAAAATAAAATTTATTATTATTAAAAATTATAATCTTTTGATGAACTTAAATTTTTATTAAATTTTTATCTTTATTTTAAATCTTTTTAATTTAATATTTTTAAATTAAAAATTTTATTCTTATTTTTAATCTAATTTATAAAATTATTATATTTTATTATTTTCAATCTTAATTAATAAATTAATAATATTTTAGATGATTAATTATTATATTTTATTATTTAAGATTATTATATGATAATAAATTTTTATAATAATTATTTTTATTATTTATCATCTAAAATATTTAAATATGATGATAATAATTATATATTTTTTAATAATGATTATTTAAAGTTTAAAATGATAATTTGTTTTAAAAAAATAATTTTATCATCTATTATTAATATCTATGATGATAAAATTTAATTAAATGTTTAATGATGAAAAAAGATTATAATTTTTAAAAATACAATAAATTTAATTTATAATCATAATAATTATTAGATGATTAAATTATTTTATAAAACAAATTTTTTTTCAAACTATTTATAATCATTAAAATAAAAATTAAAATAATTAAATTAAAATAGTTAATAAAAAAATAAAATTTTGAATATAGAATTATTGAAAAGATGTTAAAAAGATAAATTTAAAAAAGCTTGAAGCGGTATCAACATAAAAAGCCTATTAGTTGCCCTAATGTGCGCTGTTGTCTATCTAACATTTATAAAAATATGTTTTTATTAATGATTTTTCCATAATTTATCCTATTTTTAAATGTTATTTAAATTTAATTAAAATTGAAAAAGTTGAAGCTTCCAAAAATCGCTATTTTATATTATTATTTATTCTTGCGTTTTTTGGAACCTAAATTAAAAGAGAAAATACAATAATTACTATTTTGATTTTTATTATAATTTTAACAAAATAACAAATCTGAGAATTCTCAGATGTATATTATAATAATCAATATAATATTAATTTTATAAAAAAATTAGTTTATACTTCCTGAAATCGCTATTTTATATTTGATTTATTCTGGCGTTTTTAGGAACCAAAAATAAAACAGATAAATATAATAATAACTAATTATAAAAAATATTATATTTTATTATTTATTATTTAATTAATTCCTTAAAGAAACTTAAAGATATATTAATATAAATAAGTATATACTAAATATATAAAATCAAATAATAAAAATGGTTAAAATTAATTTAACTAAATAAAATAATAAAATAATTTATTGTATTATCTAAGAATATTTAGAATCAATTATAGATTTATAAGAATATTTAAAATAATATTATGATAGTGATGATGATTTATTATTTTTATAAGGTAAATTTATGAGATATTATTTAAGATTAAATAATAATATTAAAAATGATTTTGATTTAAATATTAAAAAATGTGATTTTAATAATGATGATAAATGTATTTATAATAATAATATAGTGATGACATTATTTGAAGATATAGATTTTTATTATAATCCTCATTATGATATTATTGATATTTATGATATAATTGAATAAAGACATATAAATAATAAATATTAAAAAGGTGATTATATAAAATATGATGAAAAATTAATAGTTATAAAATAGAGATTAATAAATATAATGAAATTATTATATTAATAAAATTAAAAAATATATCAATCAGTTTCAATATGTAATAATCTTTTAAAATCTTAATTTAGAAGGCCATTTAATATAACTGAAGATATATTTAGTGAATTTTGAAAATGAATTTTATTATTTACAATTTAAATTATAATAGATTATATTTTATTATAATTAAAATTATCAATATTATAAAACAAAAAATATTAAAAAAACTAAATTTATAAATTAATCTAATAATATAATTTTAAGAATCATTATTCTCAGATTTGTTAGGTGTGGGTGGCTTCCTAAAATTGCTATATTATATTTAATTTATTCTAGCGTTTTTAGGAACCAAAATAAAAAAAAATTACTTATTTTAAAAATTAAAAAAATTACAAAGAGAATAATATAAGATTTATTCCAACAATAATCGTCTCTAATTTATTATTTTATTTGATAATTTTAATAATAATTCTCAAAATAATTTATTAAAAATAATTCTCATTTAAAAATTCTTTTTAATGATTCTTAAAAATATTCTCACATAATTATTCTTTTTAATAAATCTTAACAATATTATCATATATTTTTTTTTAAATTTACTCTCAATTTATTATTAATTTGATATAATAATCAAATTTTAGAAAATTCATAAGTTTATGAAAATAAGATTTTTAATTTGTAATTCAAAGAATTTTAAAATCAAATAAATAAAAAACTAATTTAATTATAAAAAAACAATGATATTTTTAAGAATTTTCTAAATTATTATAGTTTCAATGAGATTTTTTAGAATTTTCTTAATTATTAAAGTTTCAATGAGATTTTTAAGAATTTTCTTAATTATTATAGTATCAATGAGATTTTTAAGAATTTTCTAAATTATTATAACATCAATGAGATTTTAAAGAATATATTATTTTTTTCTATTATTAATGATATTTTTAAGAATTTTCTTAATTATAATAGTTTCAATGAGATTTTTGAGATTTAAAATAATTTTCTAAATTTATCAATGAGATTTTAAAGAATATTTTATTTTTTTCTATTATTAATGATATTTTTAAGAATTTTCTTAATTATAATAGTTTCAAATAATTAAAAAAATTTAATTATTTGAGAAAGAAACAAAAGAAAGAAAAATAAGATATTAATTTTAGTATCGTTATAAGTTATTTTTGTTTTATTTTGTATCACTGAAATAAAAATTAGAAACCATCAAATATATTTTCAGTATCAGTATCAATATCATTCTTTTAAATTTGATTTTAATTTTTCAAATGTTTAATTGATTATTAATGATTTTAATAATGAGTTTTTATATATGTTTTAAAATTACAAGATAAACATTTATATTTATCTTTATTATTTTCTCTATATTCTTTCTAAAATTCTTTAATTTTATCTTTATTATTTTATTTATATTCTTTCTAAAATTCTTTGATTTTTTCTTTATTATTCTATTTATATTCTTTAATTTTATCTTTATTATTATCTCTATATTCTTTGATTTTATCTTTATTATTTACTCTATAATCTTTCTAAAATTCTTAGATTTTCTCTTTATTATCATAATAATATTCTCTCATACTTCGTTTCTCAATTTTTTTATTTAAAACTTTTAAATGTTTCTATTAAATATATTCTCTTATTATCTCTCCTTCTCTTTTTGTCAATTCTTAATGATTTTAACATTATAATTTTTCTATCTCAATTATCTCAATATTATCTATTCCATATAATTCAAATAATTTAAATGATGAAACAAAATTAGATTTTTTATTCAAATATTATTTATATTAATATTTATGTTTCTATAATCTCTCATTTATTGATTTTATTGTGCTACCAATATAACATATATATTATCCATCTAATTCTTAATTATAATCTTTCTTCTAAATTTTATAAATGATTCCATTAATTAATTAGTTTTATTATATTTGTTCCATTAATATATATTATTATATTGATATCTATTTAAATTATAAAAAAATAATAAAATATTAAAATTATATATATAAAAGCTTCCTTAAATCGCTATTTTATATTTAATTTATTCTAGCGTTTTTTGGAATCAAATTAGATATAAAAAAAAATCATAAAATAAAAATAATATATTAGTTTAAGTATCATATAAATAATTTATAAACTAATTAAAAAAATCATTAATCAACCATAATCAATTGTATGTTTAAATATATATCCAACTTCATATTTTTCTTTAATATTAAATTTGATTTATTTTAATTTTCTTTTTATAATTTTTTCATTTTTAAATAAATAATCTAATTGATAATGTATATATTAAAAATTACAAAAGAATTCATCATTTAATTTAATTAAATCTAATTCTTTAAAATAAATAGTATCTTAAACAATATCAACAACTTTATAAAATCTTTTTTGTGAAGTAATATTCATCTTTTTAATAAAAAGATATGATATCATTTATTTAAATTCCTATATCTTATTTTTATTGAATTTTAAAATTTAAATCTTCTTGATATTAAATTTATTCTAAATATTTTATCAATCTTATTAATACAACTTATAATTTATTTATTAATTAAGTTTTTTCTTTAGATGTTTAACAAATAATATTTTAAAATAATTAATGTCCGTAATATATATTTGAATGTTAATCAAAAAATAAAATTTTAATATTATCATAAAATGAATATGGTGTTTTATTATTAATTAAGATATATTCATCATAATCATCAATATTATTTTATAAATATTTATTAAAATCAAGTTATATAAATTAAAATATATCCTATAATAATAAACAAATATCATTTTTATTATTTTTAATACTTTTTGATTTTGATTATAAATTAAAATCATTAACTTAATTCATTGAATGATATTTTTATTAATTTTCCATTTTATTACTTAATATAACTTTATATAACATATCTTTATATTAAATTTAAATTATAATAAATCGGCTTAAAATAAAAAATCTTTAAATTTTATATATATGAAAATTTATTATAAATTAAATGAATTTGAATATAATGATTATTATTTAATTGATGATTGTAATAATATAAATTTATCAAATAATAAGATTAATGAGATATTAAATAACATTAATATTATAATGAAAAATAAAAAACTTAAAAATTATTCAAATCATAGTTTTATTTAAACAATTATTATTTTAAATATAGAAATCTAATCTTTATTAAACTTCATTAAGTGATTTACATGGGTAATGTTCAATCAATAATATTTTAATATCATTTGTTCCATATTTATCAAAAAGATAAATAATAGGTTTAAATTTTGATGAAACTTCTTAATTATTTTTTTTAATTGTTTTATAGTATTTTCTTAAACCTCCTATTCTATTACATAAATTATTTTCATGAGTATAAGAATAAAAAACATCATTTTAATTATCATCATTTTAAATATTAGGTATTAATTTAAATATTTTGATGCAACTATAATTTTATTCTTATTTTTATTTTTTTAATAATTTTTTTTATTATTATTAATCTATTTATTATTATTTTTATTCCATTTATTTATTAATTTAAGTAATTATAAGTTATAATAAGTAATATATCTTTATATCAGTTAATCAAAATTTAATTTTAATTCTTTATGTTCAAAAATAATTGATTGATTAGATGATATTTTATAATGATTATTTAATTTAGGTGATTTAGGTGATTTTTTTTTTCTTCCTCTTTTTTTTAATAACTTCTTATTTTTAGAATTATCATTATCATTATCATTATTAATATCATTATCATTATTAACATTATTCATATATAATTATTAATATATTATTATGTAAAAATATACTAAATATAATTTAATTAAGTTAATTTAAGTTATTTAAAGATATATTAATTATATTATATTAAAAGATAAATAAAAATGTATTAATAATTAGTTGAAGATATAAAAAAATAATTTGATAAAAATTTAGTTATTGATTTATCTAAAATTTAAATATTGTAATAAATTGATTTATTAGAAAAATATGAAAATAATGAAAAAGTAATATTATTAACTAATAATAAACATTTATTTAAATAAAATATCAAATAACATAATTTAGAAAAAAAATAATTAACTTTATTAATGTTAGTATTTAAAAAAGGTGTTGGGTTTTCAATTATAAAGGAATTTGATGTTAAACTATAAATAAACTAAATTAAATTAATGATAAATAAAGATATAGAATGTTCTATTTGTTTAGAGATAACAGATACCATAAGATGTTGTTAAAATTGTAAAACTTTAGTTTGTAATTAATGTCGTTTTAACTGTATTATGTGTCCTGTTTGTGAAAGAAGTATGAAATTAAGTGTAAATGATATAAAAGAAGTAATGAAATAAGGAATATTAAATGAAAATGAATAATAATACTTTGAATAATTAATAAAATATCTTTAAAAATGATATTAATAAAAATTGATTTATTAATTATAATATTAAATAATAAATTAATTCATAAGTAAAATATATAAAAAAAATATTGTTTTATTATATTAATATGGCTATCAATACAAAAATTATAAATTTATATAATGAAATATTAAATGAATATCCAATTGAATTATTAGATAAAATAAAGTTTCAAGAAATTAAAACATGTTTATATTTATTAGATGAATTGAGCCAGATTAAAAATTATGATATAAATAATAATTATGATTATTTAAAGAATGAAATATATATTTAATTAAAGAAACATAAAGAAATATTATTTATTAGATATTAGTAATATTAGATAATAATAAAAATAAATTATTAATGAATAATAAATAAAAAAAATTGATATAAAAAAAAATTGATGATTATTTTAATATTAATTCTTAAAAATAAGATAAAATAATAAAAATTTTTGAATTAATAATAAATAATATTGAAAAATAATATGATATTGAATATGATAAAAAATTTTATAATAAACTTAGTAATATATAAAAATTAAATGAATTAATATATAGATTAATTGAAATAGATACATAAATTTATGAAGGTTATAAATATAATCCATTTGATTATTATTTTAATTCATATTTAGATATTAAAGATAAGAAATAAAAGATATTTATAATAAATGAAAGATTAAAATATTATTAAAAAAATACAAATTTATGGTGCGGTTTTTCAATTTTTTTAAAAAATTGAAACCTGCCCCAGATTGACAAATTTAAAACTATTAATATAAATAATTTTAAATTTTAATTATAAAGTATTTGATATCAACATCTATAACTTTAAAATAATAGTTCATTAGAATCATAAAAATAATCACTAACTTTTAATCCATCTATAGAATATTAATCTTTATGTCTTTTCCAATAAACTCTTTTATTCATTCTAATATATTTATTTACTTTTTCTATAATGTCATACATATCATTTTCATTACAATATATAATTATAACACCTTCATTTAAATTATTAGTATTAGGGTTAGGCCTTCTAGTTGAAACTTTGAAAGAATATTATGTTGATATATTTTAATAATTTTCTTTTAATATTTAATAGTTTCTATCTAATTGAGTAAAACCATTTTAATCTTCAACCCTTCTATCATAAAATAAACACCATTTACCTGTTCCTTAATTAAATTAATTTTGATAAAATACCCAATAATTATATATAATCTTACTTGGTATATCTTTATTCAATTCATCATTTTGAATATTTTATATAAATTTTTATCTTAAATTCATTGATGATTATAAAATCTCTTTTTTAAAAAAACCATCACATTTAATAACATTATATTATTAAAGATAATATAATAAATCTTCTTAATTAATATCATCAATTTATTCAATATTTTTAAATCTAAGAAATTTAATTAATAATTCTTTTCCATAATATTCAATAATTTATTTGAAATTAATTGAATCAAATTTTATAAAAATATCATTAACATATATACTACAATAACTATTTAATTTAGGGTTTAAATCATATTTTAATAATAATTCAGCATCTTTATCTAAATACCAAGCATCTTTTAATAATTAATCTTATTCATTCATATTTTTATTTTATTCTTATTATTTTTAAATAAATTTAATAAATTATTATGTATTCTTATTATTAGATTTTTACAAATTTTATTAAACCCATTTAGTATAATTATAATCATTTTCATAAACATGTTAAAATGATTATTTTTTATATTTACCAAAATTGATTATATTATTTTAACTTTTCATTAATTAATATTAAATAATAATTACTATAACTTTAAATAATTTTATCTTAATATTAATAAACGTTATTTAAAGTTTAATTAATAAATATAATTATAAATAAAATGAAATAACAATAGTAATAGTAATTTAATATCATTCATTAAGATTTGAGATAATAATTATAATAGTTTCAAAATTATATAAATAATTTGAATAAATGTAAAATTGAGATACTATATTATAATTTAACATCAACTTTGATTAATATAAAGATTTATGTATATATAAAAATATAAATGAGTTTTTCTAAAATAATACATATTAAATAACATAATTAAAGATTATTAAAATAAAATTAATAATAACGTTATTAAGATTTAAACTAAAGATTTAAAATAATTGAATAAAGATATAATATAAATTATAACAAACATAATTTATCATTAATAAAAAAATAAATTTATTACATGATAGAATATAGTTTATATAATAAATAATATAATTTGAATCTTTATATAATCAACAATTTATCAATAATAATTAAAAAGATAAAAAATTAATAATTCTCAATTTATTATTAAAAGATATTGAAAATTATATCAATTGATTTTTTATAAAAAATACAAATTTTTAATTAATTTTATATTTAATTTTACTTTTATTAATATTATATTTATATTAGTTAAATCATTTAATTAATCAGTTTTAATAATATCAAAAATTTATAATAATTCATCAAAATATAATTAAATAAAATTATTACATTTAATTATATTATCTTTTTTTATCATAGAATCATTTTTTAATTCAATTATTAATAAAAACTTTTTAATAATTTATATTATATAATTTTATAACTTTATTTATTTTTAACTTTCATTTAAACTTTCATGAATAAATATTTGTTTGTAAAATCTATTATTTTATAAATCATTTTTTTAAATATCTTTATTATTAATATTATTAACTTTCTAAACTTTAACTGAATTATTAATATTATTTGATAAATTATTAATATTATTTGATAAATCATTTATAATATCATTATTTGAAATATCATTTTTTTTAACATTTTTTTTAATATCTTTATTATTATTATCATTATCTTTCTAAACTATAACTGAATCATTAATATTATTTGATAAATTATTAATATTATTTGATAAATCATTTATAATATCATTATTTGAAATATCATTTTTTTCAACATTTTTTTTAACATTTTTTTTTATAAATTAATGTTATTTTTCAAAATTAATTGAACTTTATAATTATGATTAATCAATATAATTATTATTATTTATTTACTTATTAGTTTTTAAATTATTATTTAATTAATCAATTTTTGTTTTTTAATTTTTTATATTTATAATCCTATATTATGATAATTATTTATTAAAATTTATTTATTTAGTTATACCTATTATATTAACACAAATATTTTAATATTATTATATATAATCCATCTCAATTCTTTCTAATTCCTATTTATTATTAACATTAACATTAATTAATAATTTAATAAAGACATTATTTAAACCATATAAATCAAATAATTTAAAACTAGAAATATATTTTTATTTATCTTAAATATATTATAAATAACTCTTTTTATGTTCTTAAAATCTTATATTTATGTTTCTTATTGTGCTTCCTATATATATTAAATTTGATTTATATGTAAATAAAATATAAATTGAGCTATTTTGGTATTTATTTTATTATTGAATATTCATAATTATTTAATTATTGTTTTTATCTCTTTATATTAATTAAAGTTATTTAAGTTTAATAGATTCATTATTTATAATATTAATATCAAATATATAACCTGTTGAATTACTAACATTATCACCAGATTTTCTAATAAATTTATATTTTTTATCTTTAATTAATTGTTTTAATTTTTTAGTTTCTATCATATAATAATTATTAGAATTAGTTAAAATATAATAATCACTTATTGAAACTGATATCCCTGATAATTTATAAAAACTTTCATATTCAATAAAATAATTATTTGTTTTATTACTCATATCATCATATTTAACTTCAAATTTTAATTGTTTATTATTTAATACAAAATCATATTTATTATCAAAATTAAAAGATATATCATAATCATTAAAATATTCACTTGTAATTATAGCCGCTTGTTTTTCATAAATGTGAGCTTCTTTAAACTTTTTTTTAAATATATTATTAAAATAATCCATTATATTAAATATCAATTAAATTATATAACATCATTAAACTAATATTTTTATAAAAGTATAATTTTGAATAAGTTAAAGGTTCCAAAAATTGCTATTTTATATATTATATTTAGATAGCGTTTTTTGGAATCAAAATAAAATGGGAAAATACAACAATTACTATTTTAATCAATATAATAAAAATAATTTATTAAATTTATTTTAATTTTATTATTATTAATATTATTCATATTATTCATATTATCAATTAAATATTCATATATATCTATTAAATCATATCTAATTAAATTATCATTAAATATTTTATCATAAAAATAAGATGGGATTAGAATATCATTATAATAAGATATATTTAATATCAAATTTTTTAATTTTTCTAATGATATTTTATTTACATCTAATTTATTTGATTTTAATATATAATTGATAGTTTCTTTATTTTTATTATAATTATTCATTAATAATAATTTTTATATTTTAAATTATTAAAAGAAACATAAAATCCAATTTATTATAATTTTATCAAAATAACAAATCTGAGAATTCTCTGATGTATATTATAATAATCAATAATATTAAAAATAATAATAATTAAGAAACTTAAAGATGTAATATATAATGATAAATATAAAAATGGAATAAAATTATATTAATCATTCAAAAGAATTTATAAAAGAAAAATAAAAATAAATAATAAAATTAATAAAATTTAAAAAAGAATTAGAATATGGTTATAATTTAACAAAAAATAGAGATTATTAAACCTCAAAGAATTAATTTTAAAATTATGAATAGTTTTAATTAATATAATAAAAAAATATTGAAAAATTTTAAAATAAATTAAATGAAATAAATTTATAAATTAGTTAAATAGAAGATTTAATAATAATTAATCAAATATGTTAAAAATGTAATTATTAAACAAACTCAATAAACAAATTTAAAAATCATATGAATTCATAAAAACATAAAAAATAATTAGATTTACTAAATTGAAAAAATCAATAAATTATTATAGTTTGAGTATTATTATTATTTAATTCTATTATATTTTCATTCATATTATTATTATTATATTTTTTATTATTTTTTATATGTTGTTTAGTTCTTTCATGAATACATTTAGAATAATAATTTAATTCTTTATTACAACATTCACAAATATATTTTTTATCTTTATTTTTTTGATAATAATATTTATTTTTATTATTATCATAATCTTCTATTTTATTAATACTTTTTAAATGAATCATACTATTTAAATGATTATATTTATTACTAAAATGATATTCAATTCCACAATCTTTACATATTATTTTTTTATTATTAGTTTTTAACCAGTTTTTAAAATAATTCTTTTTTTCTTCATTTTTAATATTAATAATATTTATCAAATCATCTTTATTTAATTCTTGAATATTTATTTTTTTTAATGACACCATTATTATATATATTATATTTTAATTTTTATATATTTTATTATAAATTTAAAAATATAATATTTAATAAAATATATAAAAATTAAAATATAATATTTATATATATATGAAAAATGTAATATTAAAAGATAAATTAAGGAATTTAATGATTGAGAATATAAATAAGATTAATAAATCATCTATAAAAAAATTAAATATAATGATAAATAAAGGTAATAAAAATACATTATCAAGAATTAATTTATTATTAGATAGTATTAATAATAATAACAAAAAAATCAGTTTGAAAGATTTAAAAAAATTAAATTATAAAAATTTTGATATAAATGATGTAATTGAAAATAATGATAATATAAATGTAATTGAGAAAGAAATAACTAATATTGATAAAAAAATAAAAGCTTCAAATAAAATAAAAAGTTTTTTTAAAAAAAAATTAATAGAATTAAAAAATAAAAGAAAAAGAAAATATTTAACAACAACATCAACAATTTTATTATATAGAATTAAAGATGATAATGATAATATAAAAAATAAAAAAATATTAAAATTAAAAGACAAAAATATTATATTATCACAAATGAGAATAATGAAAGTATTAACAACAGATAAAATAATAAAATTTGAAAATACTAGAAATTATAATAATGATAATGATTTTAATGAATTAATTAATATTTTAAAAGATGACGAGACTTTTAAAAGTTATTATGATTTAGTAAGTTCATATATTTATCTTATAATTGTTAAAGATTGTATAAATAATTTAAATAATGATGAAATTGAATTTGATGATAATTTTATTTTAAATGATAAAAACTATGGAATAAAAAAAGATGAAATAAAAGGAATAGATAATAAATTTGTAAAATATAAAGTAAATAAAAACGCAATATCATTCAATGAGATATTTAAAGTTTCATATATAAAAGAGATTCATGAAAATTATAAAGAAAATTCTTGTTTTTTTAATGAATTATTAAATTACTGGCAAAAACCTATTAAGGAGGCTTTAGATTCAAAAGGAAAACATAAATATAAACCTTTAACATATGATTTATTATATGATATTTTAGAAATAGATAAAAATATAAATAAAGATATTGGAATATCAATAGTTGAGAGTTTAAAATTTTTTAAAAAATATAATTTAGGTTTAAGAGTTTATAATCAATTTAATCAAAAAATTTTTAAATATCCTGATACTAAAAAATCATTAAATACAAATATATCCCCACAAGTTATGAGAATTATAAAACATGATAATCATGTTTATATAATAAATCATGAGATAAAAAAATTAGATTATAAAAAAAATGATAATGAATTTAAATTAAATGATAAATTCTATATTAATCCTTTTAAAGAAAATGATAAAGAAAAGAAAAAAACAATTTATTTAAAAAATTTGTTTCATTTAATGGAATTGATAAAAGAATATAATTATGATAATAAAAAAAATGATATTAATTTATTAGAATGTATTTATGATAATTTAGATGATTTATATTATGAAATTTTTGAAAATAATTATATAGCCTCATTAAGTTTTAAAAGCGGGCAAATAAAAAAAATAAAAATTAATAATATAGGAAAAGTTAAAATTTGTATTATAAAAAGTGATTTTATTAATGATGATGATACTTCAATAAATATTGATAATGAAGAAACTTTAAAAAATTATAATAATGAATTTAAAAATCTGTATAAGAAAATAATTAATAATGATTATATGAGTGATTTAAATAATGATGTATTAAATATATTTGAATATTATAAATTATCTTCAATAAATGGTTATTTTGGTAATAAATATCCTGAAGGTAATTTTGTTAATTTAGATATTAGGAAACATTATACAGATTTATTAATGAAAATTAAAAAAATACCTAAATTTTTTTATCTTGATAATTTTGTTAAATATGATGGCCATAATATTGAAGATAATAATATTTATATTATTAAAATAATTAGTAATGATAATTTAAGTATAATGTTATTTGATAATATATTTAATAGATGTTATGGAATGTTATTAAATTTTTTAGGAAATAGAATTAAATATAAAATTATTACATTTATTAAACCCTCATATATTATTGAAACTAATTTTAAAAAATATATTGATGAATTATATAATAATAAAATAAGTTTAAATGAAAATGAAGATAAATCATTAAAAAAAATGATTTGTAATGTTATTACTGGTTTATTTGAGAAAAAATTTAATGAGAAAAATAAAACTTTAATATTTAAAAATCTTGAAGAGGCTAAATATTATAAAAATAAATATGATGGAATAATATACCCTTTAAATCATACAAAATATAAAAAGAATTATGGGAAAATATTAGATTATGATTTATTTGATGATACTGAAAAATTTTATATATTAAATGATTATAAAAAAAGTAATGATAAAATTATTTATATTGTTAATATTAATGAAAAAATTAAATTAAAAGAAAATTTGAATGTTATTAAAGAAATTATTTATTCTATGTCTAAGATTGAAATAAGTAAGATATATATAAAAATGATTGAAAATAATATAATTCCTATATCTATTAAAGTAGATTCAATAACATTTGAAAATAAATATATTGATAATATTAAAAAATTATTTGATGTTGATACTGATATTATTGGAGGTTATAGAATTGAATATAATAAAAATATCATTAATAAACAAATTATAAGAAAAGATAATTTATTAATAAATACTATTGTTAATAAACCTAATTTAATTAAAATTAATAATGAATATGATGAACATGAATATGAAAATGTATTTGATAATAATAATTATTTATCATTAATGGCAAAATACCCAGGAAGCGGAAAATCATATTGCTTACAAAATTATAAAGGTTGTTTAAATAAATTAAGTATTACACCTTATAATCGTTTATGTCAAGAGATTAAAAAAAATCAAACTAATCAAGATATAAAAATAAAATCTATTACTATTAATAATTTATTAGGAAGTTATATAGGCGGAGAAAAACATTATATTAATTTTAAACCTTTTGATGTTAGTTTATATGATATGATTATTTTTGATGAAATCTTCCTTTATTCACCATTACAACTTAAACAAATTCATCAATTTATGATTAAAAATAAACATTTAAAATATAGTTGTACAGGAGATGGATTCCAATTAGAAAGTTTTAATTATGATTTTAATAATGATGTTGATATTAAAAAATATATTGATGACGCTGTTAATTATATTTTTAAAAATAAAATTTATTTAATGATAAATAAAAGATTAACAAAAGAAGAAGATAGAAAAAAATTAGAAAATTTATTTGATGATATTTTTAATAATAATCTTAATATTATTGAATTATGTAATAAATATAATTTTAATAAAATTTATAGATTAAAAGATGTTAAAACTTTATTTAATATTACTAATTTTAATTTTAGAGCTAAACAAGTAAATAAACATATTCATAATAATATTATTAAAAAACCTGATAATTATATAATTTATAATAATGTAGAATATTGGATTGGTTTAAATCTTATATGTAGAAAATATAATGATATTAATAAAAATATTAAAATCTTTGTTAATTATATTTATCAAATTATTGATATAAATGATAAAGAATTTATAATTTTAGAGCCTGTTGATGATATTAGAATTAAATTAGATATAGATTTTATTGATAAATTCTTTTCTCTTCCATTCTCATCAACTATATTTTCTATTCAAGGATTAACAATAAATGAACCAATAACTATTTTTGATTATGGTAATGTTTATACAAATAAAAATTATTTATGGACATGTATAACAAGAGTTAAAAAGTTTGAAGATATAAATATATTTATACATCATGAGACACAAAACAATTTTTTATTAAAAAGTAGAATTAATTTATTTTGGAAAAATAAGATTTATGGTTATAAAATTCAAGATAAAAAAAATAATTTTGATATTAATACTGATGATTATATAAATCTTGAATGGATTAATAATACATTTAATAATATTAATAAAAATTGTATTTATTGTAAAGAATTCTTATATATTACATTTGATAATAATAATAAAATAGTTTCTAATATTGTTTTAGATAGAAAAAATAATAACCTTTATCATTCTATTAATAATATTAATTTTATTTGTATTAATTGCAATAGAATTAAAAAATGATTAACCTTTTAAATAATTTATAATATATATATAATTCATTATACCACCCATACCTAACAAATCTGAGAATTCTCTGATGTATATTATAATAATCAATATGATATTAATTTTAAAAAATTCTATAAGTTAAAAGCTTCCCAAAATCGCTATTTTATATTTGAATTTTATTTAATTTTTATTGTTGCGTTTTTAGGAATCAAAATTAAATGAGAAAATACAACAATTACTATTTTTGATTTTTATTATATATATATAAATACTAATAATAAAAATTAATAAAATCAATCTTAGAATAAATCTATATCTAAATCTAAATTATTAGATATATTTTTAATATCTTTATCTTTAATAACAATTTTTTAAAATACATCATTTTTTAGATTACTATTATTTTTGATAATATATTTAAAATTTTCTTTTTTTGTTTTTCCACCAACAGAGCTTTCAAGTTTTATTGATGAAGATGTCCAACAATATAAAATATTTTTTAAATAACTTAATTCATCATTATCTTTTTTACTTCTAATATTTAAATTAGATTTACCAAAACTTAATATAATCTTTTATTTATTTTCTTTAATATATTTTAAACATGATTAAAGATTATTATAAGTTATTATAGTTGATTAATCAACTGATGATTTAATTTATAACAATTAACAAATATTTTATATTATATCTAATTTACAACCTATTGCAGATATATTAAACATATCAATTATTTATTTATTATATTTTTCTTGAATTTAATTAGGTTTGTAATTCTCTTCTATTATTAAATTATTTATTATATGTTTTTTGTATTTATCATCATATATATCAAACAAATTTATTAATATTTTTGTTTATTCGTCATCTAAATTTAATTATTGTGATAAATCAATATTATTAATTAATTTATTATTAATCTTAATTAGATTTTTTAATTTATTATCTAATACACTAGATTCATCTTAAAATTATTTTTTATCTATTTATTAAATAATATCATAATCTTCTAAATCGTTATAATTTAATTATCTATATTATTAAATTGTTCCTATAGTTATTAATTATTCATCAAATTCAAATTTTTAACCATATTTTAAAGGTTAATATTAACAATCTTCATAACCACAAATTTATAAATATTATTTAAATAATGATGTAAAACATTACTCATTTATTTATTTTTCATATTAACAATTAATTAATAAATTTTATAACCATTAAGGAGTTTATATAATATTCATATCATTAGAAAATTATTAAACAAGTTAATTTTTTTATTAATATAAATCTAATATTTATTATTTATTTTAAATTATTGGGACTTCAATATCTTTTGTATCTAAATAATAATATAATTTATTTTATGTTAAATCTCTAATTCTAAACATACTTTAAAAAACATCTCTAATAAGATTTATTTTATTACAATTAACAAAAAATACATCAAAATGATTTTTTATATCATAATTTATTCCAACTGTTATCCTTGAAGTATATAATAAAACATCGCATTTAGTCCATTCTTATTTTACATTTTAAATTATATATTTATCATCATTTTTAGAATCAGCAGTATGAATAATTATTTTTTTATCTGGTAATTGATTTTTTATTATTTATTAGTAATCATTAACCATTTTTTTATGAGAGCAAAAAACACCAACTTTATAACCCATTGATAAATAAGCTAATAATTTTTTTAAAAATTCATCTTATTTTTCAATTTAATAGGATTATCTTTTATAAGGTAATACTTAATTTATTAATTATTAATAATTTTATCTAATATCTTTAATAAATTATAATGTTATATTAGATATAAAAGCGTCCGCACAAATTAACTTTTTTGAATTTAATATAATTTAATGAAAGTTGTTATAATTTTCAAAATAATTTTTATTATGACAAACATTATTATTAAACCTTTCCAAGATGGATTCACTCTCGTCAAGAATTACTAAATCAAAAACATCATTAATAATTCTATTAATAGATTCAACTTAAATTATTACTTTATCATTTAAAATATATTTTTATTTACAATCTTTATAAATCTCAAATTATACACCAGTTTCATCAAATAAAGATTTTTATATATTCCTAGCGTAAGTGATTCGGGGAGTTAATATAGCTATTTTTTTATCTTTATTATCTCTTATTATATTTTCAAATTATTAACTTTTACCAGTTCCCAAATGGCTTTTAATAATAGTTGTATTATTATCATATTTATAAAGTAAATTTTTAGGAAGATACTTATTTAAATCTAATTCATCTAATTATAAAATTTTTGTATTATTATCAACTATATCACCTATTAAAGTTTAAACATAATTATTATTATTAGTTTTGATATTATATTATTATTTTAATTAATCATAATATTCTTTATTATCTTACTTCAATAATTTTAATAAATAACATAAATCAAAACTATATTAACATTAATAATAATTGAATAAACATTCAACACCTTAATAATCATAATATTAACTTCTTTAACTAAATAAATGAGCTAATTAAATACATGTTGAATCAATTTTTTTAATAGCGTATATTACTTTATACCATTCTTATTATTCATCACATCTTTTTTAATCTAAATTCATTAATATATCTTTTAATAATTCTTAATTTTATGATAATTATTATAATTAATTGACATCATATTAATTTAATTATTAATTTAAATAATTTTATCCTTTTTTATCTTTAATTTATAATGATATTGTTTATAAATCATTATGATATTTTCCTTTTTAAGTTGTAATAATATACCCATCAAGATAATTAAAATTTTAACATATTAATTATCTTCCTTTTCCTTTTTTTGATTAATTAGGAAGCCTGATTAACCCGTTATATCTATAAACATTTTTATCAGGTATATTAATTCCTTTATTATCAACTTTAAATTTATTAAA
>Ga0214923_10003763_pt1 | contig 18792 bp, 12 predicted proteins | sample LL1510_MetaG_FD_177993 | JGI IMG/M metagenome (GOLD analysis project Ga0214923, IMG submission 177993) | Freshwater microbial communities from Lake Lanier, Atlanta, Georgia, United States - LL-1510 | ecosystem: Environmental > Aquatic > Freshwater > Lake | place: USA: Georgia | collected...
ATGGTTCCATAAATATTGGTCACCTCGCAGGTGTAATTTCCCGCGTCGGCGAGACCGGCAGCCGAAATCACCAGATCGGGTCCGGTCGCCCCAACCAACGCCACGCCGTCCTTCTTCCACTGGTAAGTCACTGCGGTGGAGCCATCGGTCGTGACCGAAAGGTTCAGGGCGGCGCCAAGATTGAGGGACTGAGCCTGCGGTTGGGCAAAAATCACCGGGGCCGCTGTGGCCGAACCGGTCTGGATGGCCAGCAATCTTGGACCCGCACCGGTGACCTCCTTAGAGAGAATCGACAATCCGGAACTTTGGATGTCACCGGTGGTGCGGACGTTGGTCAGATCAGCCGAGTAGTTCCAGCGGTGCTCCTGGACAATGAGGAAGGATGCCACCCCGTTTGTTTTTGATTTCACAAAATCGGTCACGTCCAGCAATCGTCGGCTGTTCGTAGCGGTGTTGACCACGACTTGTCCGAGCATTTTGGCCGCCGGGTTGGTCCCGGTATTCAGAGCCACGTTCTGGGCGATCTGGCTGCCGGCCACGGTCCCCTGCTTGAGATAAGCCCCCAAGGATGACCAACTGGAGTTGGTTTCGCTCCAAGTGTCGCTGGTCAAGCCGTAGACGTGAGCTTGAATCACACTGTTTGAACCCGCCGATGCGGCGGCCCCCAAATCAAGGAGGATCGATTTGAGGCTCGAGGAAGAGCCGGCAGGAACGGGAATTTTGACAAGGGTCGCACAACGACCGTTGGTGGTGCCATCGGCCCGCACTTGGAGAACAGTGTTAGTCCCCCCGGCGGAGGAGCCAACATTGATTCCATCGGCCACCTGAGTGTCCTCGGATGCGGTTGTGGCGGCCAGGGCGGCCGCCTGGCTTGGCACGGTGACCAGCCAAACCGACTGCGCCGGAATGGTGCCGAGGTACGCTTGACCGTTCTTCACGTTGACAACTTGGGAGACCCCTCCGCTGCAGGTGGAACTTACCTCCTCCACCACCACGGGAGTTCCGTCGGGGATCGACCAGGCGGCAAGGTTGAGTGAGAAGCTGAGCGCGCTGGATTTCTTGTTGGCGAGATAGATGTAGTAGTTGCCGGAAGCGGGATCCCGGGTGAGCAGACGCCACAACCCAGAGCCTCCAGTGCTGGAGGACATGGCCACGCCGCTGGAGGCGGTCGCCGTGTAATAAGAACGCCCACCAATGGCAGCCTTGTTGAAAAGGCGATAGACCTCCGCAGCCTTGGTGGCTCCGCCGTAGTTGCAGGAGCTGTTGAGGTTGTCGACATAGTGCGTGCCGTTCTTGGCCACCCCGTAGGGCGAGGTGGTGTCCTCCGTCTGTCCGAATTTAAAGAGGAACAACTGGTCGGCATTGTGCCGGGTCAGCGCAATGCAGTTGGCACCCAGGGCCACGTAATCCTCAGGCGAATCCTGCGTGTTGGAGGTGTTGTCATAACTCGATCCGGTCCGGGCATTGAACTCGGTCAGGACAAGAGGAAAGGGAGTCTCGCCTGACCCGGCAAAATCCGCGGCGATATAGCCCGCCAGCTTATCGATATCCTGAATGTAACCCGTAAGACTTCCCGTATCGTCCGTGTACATCGAGTATTTCTGGTAATTGTAGAAGTTCATCAGGAGAAAATTGGCATCGGTGGTTCCATCCAGCTTGAGGTGTCGGTTGGTGACCACGTCTTTTCCCCAGGTGTCCGTGCCGGTGTTGTACTTCCCCTCCCCGTTGGCGGTATTGGGCGCATAGATCACTGGGACGACGCTGCGACCGTGTTTGGCATTCATGTCGGCCACCCCGGCTTGAATCGCATCGGAGCAGATGCGGAGGCGGAGCAACCAATCCTGCTCCGTCATGCCGGTCCAGTTGTTTGGCTCGTTGAACATGGAGAAGCGGCGGATCCCGTAGTCCCGCGAAAGCAGGTAGGCCTGCGCATAATAGTGCTGCCAGATTTCCCACCACCCCTGGTAATCCGTCGAACTCGCCAAAACAAATGTTGTGGGACTGCACGTGATATTGACCAAAATATCAACCCCCAAACCAGTCAAAGCAGAAAAGGCGTTGGCGTAATTGATATCATTGTTCCCGGCCGTCGAATTGTAGTTGTAGTTGTAGTCCGACCACTTGATGTAAGTGGTGCTATTGGTACCTCCCGAGCGGGCAGAGGCCACGGCGCTATTGAAGCTGGTGAGGGAGTTGGAGCTGACCAACTTGCGCCCCGGGGAGGTGGATCCTTGCAAATCGGAGGCACTGATGAAAACCCGCGCCGCCTTGACCCCGGCATAGCGGAACCAGTCTGCCGCATCACCTGTCGTCATGAAGTGTCCCAAGTTGTAGCCTAGGAGATTCGGGGTGGTTCCCTCAACAGTGCTGCTTACGGTGATCGCATCGGAGGAGATCAAACTCAGGGTCCGGGTAGCCGTTCCATTGGGTCCCGTGGCGGTGATGGTGATGGTGGTGGAGCCGATTCCCGTGGGAAGCGTTCCGCTCAGGATGCCGGTGGCCGGATCCAGCGAAACGCCAGAAGGGAGTCCCGTGGCGGTAAAGAGCGTCGGCGAATTGTTGGCCTGAATCTGATAAGTGAAACTGGTGCCGGCCGCCCCGGCGACCGTCGAGGGGCTGGTGATGGCCGGGGTGTAAGGCATGAGGTACTGATCGAAAAAACCCAGAGTGGAGGCGCGAACATCGGTGATTTGGTTGGTGTTCGTGTTGTGGGAGCCGGTGTCGTAAAGGTAATAGGAGTGAAGCCCCCCGGGCACCATCTGCACCCCCTGCACCTTGGCTCCGGCGTTGAGTAGGGCTGCTTTGAGAGCAAAATTCTGGGACGGCATGACCTCCAGATCGGCATCCCCGTGGCTCAGAAGCATCGGGGCGGCCGAACTGCTGGCACGGGATGCGGGCGAGGCCGAAAGATAGTTGTTGGTGGGATTGTCCATCGTGCCTGTGCTACCCGGGACCCCGTTGCCGGAAAATTGGTTCATATTGTGGTAATCGGGAATCTGGACGGCACCGTAAAAGTTGGCGGCGCAGGCCACCTTGGTGGAATAGGTGCCCAGTCCGTCCTCAGAGGCCGGGTCGAGAGTCGCATCGCCATCGGTCAACGCCAACATCGCCGCCTCGTTGCCACCCCAGGAAAAGCCAATGGCGCCGATCCGGTTGGTGTCGATGCCGTAGGCGGCGGCGTTTTTGCGGAGCCAGCGGACGGCCGTCTTGGCATCCTTGATGTTCTGCGGCCAAGCCGTCGACCAGTTTCCCGAGGACGTGGTTTTATACGATTTCTTGTAGTTGAGGCTGAGTGCGACATAGCCGTGGCTGGCGAACTCGATGCAGGCCTGCACCTCCCGCGTGTCCTGCTTGTCCCCGTCGTTCCCCCCTCCCCCGTGGATGACCACGATGGCCGGACGGGAGTTGGCTTTCACCGCGGTATCCGGCAGGTAGAGGTCGAATTTGTTGGTGTAATTGGAAGTGTTGACCACGGTGATATCCCCCAGGGTCGCCTCCTGGCTGTAGGAGGCGGCAGGGGCGGTGACCGCGCTGGCATTGGCGACCGGACCCTTGACGGGCATCCGGGTGTAAACCTGCAGGGGCACCGCCGTGCTGGTGACGGAATTCCCGCCGGCCGAAACAACCACATCATAGGAGCCCACATCGGAGGGCTGAGCCGAGACGATGGTGTAGGAGGCGCCGGTGGCACCGGTGATGGCGGAACCATTCTTCCGCCATTGGTAGGAAATGCCCTGAGCGCTGGAGGCGGTCACGTTGAAGGTCACGCTGTTGCTGAGGATGGTGGACTGGGGACAAGGCTGGGTGAGAATGGCCGGATCATTTCTGGCAAAGTCGTAGATCCGGACATTGTCGAGCGCGGCCATCGAGGCGCTGGTGCTTCCCTCTCTTTTGAACTGCCAATCGAGCCAAATCTCCTGCCCCGGGGCAACGCTTAGGTTGGTGAAGGTCTGCGTTACATAGTTCCAGTCATCCGGCACGGCGCTGCTGGTGGTGTTTTTGTTGGTGATGGAGGAAATCGTGGTCCATCCCCCCGTGCCCACGTTGGTCAGCGTTCCCGATCCGCCCGCAAAGGTTTTGACGTTCAACGTGACAGAGTTGGAACTGGTAACAAGCTTCATGATCGCGCGAGCCAGGGCGTTGCTGCCCCCCCCGCCGGAGAATGTGACCGAGGGAATGCTGACATATCCTCCACCGCCATTTGTTTTGGTGATGTCGGTGATGTTGCCGTTGGTGTTGGTCACTGCGGTTCCGCCCGCATTGTTCGTACCACCGAGGGGACTTGCGGTGACGGTGACCGTTGGAGCCGCGGTGTAACCATTTCCCCCCGCGATCATGTCAAAGTAGTCGACACCGTCATCCTGCGAGTAGCCCCAACGGATCTCATAGGTGAGCGTGAAACCCGTGAGGGTGGTGCCCGTGTTATTGACCAGACGGAGGCCGGCGTGTCCGTTGGTTCCCCCGCTGGGATTGAATCCGAGAGCGCGGTAGGTGGAGTTGGTGGTATTGTTATCGAAGTGCTGGGGAACACTGTAGAGGATCGTGTTGGTAAAGTTGGTCCGGTACATGGGCGCCACCGCGAGAAGGTTGGCGTAACTGTTGGTTGGATCCGTGACTCCATAAGCAGCATACCATCCCGGCAATGTGCTGTTGTCCGTCCAGGTGTTGGTGCCGGCGTTGGTCAGACTGTTGAAGTTTTGCACATAGGCACCGGCCACGTTCACTGCATTGGATCCTGCCCCCGAATTGACGATCGAAATCTGGGCCTCACCCACCGAACAAAAGAGCAAAGGAAAGCCTAGCTGAACCAGATAAGCTGACCGCAAAGCGAACCACCCAAGTTGTCTTGGAAAGGTCATAAGTTACTTATAGCAAAATAATAGCATATATCTTTGACTATTTCAGGGGGAAATAATTCAAATTCTTTTAGGTTTTATATGCATGATGGACATGTATTTACAAATGGGAATTCGTTACAGGAGTATACCCAGCCCGATTGAATGGCAGAACGCTTTTCAGCGTTGTCGTCGACTACCCTTTCAGCAACCCTAACTTCTGATCATGCGCTACTTGAGCCTACTCAATTTGTTTTTATGGATGCCAATTGCAGGGTGGGGCGTTCCTCAAGAAAGTCCCATAGAATTGGGTACCAACCCAAAGGTTGAGGTCAGGGGCGACATCTCCTTTCTCAACCCTAGCCGATTGGAAAAGCTCGATCTCTACCTTCCCAAGAACCGTAAACCGGGGGAAAAGAGTCCCGCCGTTTTATTGATCCACGGCGGTGGATGGAAGGAGGGGGACAAACGGCAGGCCCGGGAGATCGAATTCGGAACCACCTTGGCCGAAAACGGTTATGTGGCCGCCAGTGTGAACTACGCCCTTCGCTCGGCAGGAAAATTTCCCATCAACCTGCAGGACTGCAAAAACGGCATCCGCTACCTTCGGTCCCAGGCGGAGGAACTGGGGATTGATCCAAACCGCATCGCCGTGATGGGGGGCTCCGCCGGAGGCCATCTTTCGCTCATGGTCGCCTACACCGGAGACGACCCAACCCTCGCTCCCTCCCAACCCTATCCGGGAATCTCCGACAAGGTCTCCTGCGTCATCGACCTCTACGGAATCACCGACATCGAATCCCGCAAAAAGACCGATTCCGAGGGCAAACCCACCGAGCCCCGAGGCGTCGAATCCGAGGTGCAGTCGATCTTCGGCTCCATCCCGGCAGAATGGAAAAAGGCCTCCCCCATCAGCCACCTTCGAAAAGATTTGCCCCCCACCCTCATTCTTCATGGAAAAAAAGACACCACGGTCGATCGGGACCAATCCAAACTTTTGGCCGAGGAGCTGAAAAAAGTCGGTGCGCAATACGAACTCGTCTGGCTCAATCAGGCGGGACACTCTTTCTCCCTCCGCTATGGCAATCCCAAAGAAAAAAAGGATCCGTTGGAAAAAGACCTCACCCCCATTGTCCTCCGTTTTTTCAAAAAACATCTCTAAGTTCATGTTTTTCCGTTTCCTGGGTTTTCTCCTGCTGACCGCTCCCCTTCTTACCGCGGCGGAGGAATTCTCCCGGGTGACAGTGGAGGACAAGGTGATCGGCAAAACCCCTTGCATCATCGGCATCAACACGGGCGAGATGCCCGCCCAATCCGCTTTTCCGGAATGGGTTCGCGCCTTGGGGGTCAACGGCGCCCGACTCCGTCTCAACGTGGATCCCCAGGAAGGGGATCCGAAAAAGGTTTCCTCTCTCACCCAGTTCGAATCCAACACCCGGAGGTTGCGAGGCTCGGCCAAGCAGGAGACCCCAAAACTCTGGCAGCATCCAACGAAGCTCGGAGCCCCCCCTCTGGATGATTTGCGCAAGGAGGGCATCGAACTCCTCGCCACCATCACTTGCCCCTTTGCCTTCAAACTCCTGCAGACCGATGGAAAAACCAACTGGGCCAATGCTTGGAAATACTGGGAAGCATACTATGCCGAGTCCTACCAACTGGCCGTCCGGCATCAGATCCGTCGGTATCAGCTCTTCAACGAGCCCAATCACAAGGAAAGCGCCAAGCTGACCCAAGAGGAATACTCGGCCCGGATGGCCATGGGTTGCGATGCGATTCAGGCCGCCTTGGCCGATGCCGGGAAGGATTCCGGCACCAAACTGGAGCCCCTGATCTCCGCCCCCTGCACCGCCGGAATCAGCGTTTTTCAAAAAACCGGCAAACCGGATGCCCGTGACGACAAGATCGGCTGGGGCGAACTCTCCATGCGGGATCGCCACCAGCGAGTCGGCGGAAAAAACGACCCCGCCTACGCCCAGTTTCAGCAGTACGCCGTGCAACACTACAGCGCCAATCCGGTCACCTGGCTGGAGCAGTTGGAGAAACTGTTTGGCCTGCTTCGGCAAGCCAACGGAGGTAAAAGTTTTCCCGTGGTCATGAGCGAATTCAACATTCATACCGCACGCGATTTCGCCCAACGCGCCACCACCATGGATTCCCCCGAGGAATTCCCCGACGTGGGCTCGATGGCCGTGGCCATGGCTTCATCGGGACTCGAGGAGCTCTATTTTTTCCGCCTGACCCTGAGCAGGAATCTCGACGGGGATGGAGTGAAGAAAAATGGCGTTCACCACGTCAACGAGGAAGGCACGATTCCCGAGATCACCGGAACCACCCGGGCCGCGGAGGTCATTCGGCTTGCCGCCACAACCCTCCGGGAATCCCGCGAGGTTCTCGAGGTCAGGGCTCCCAACGGCCTTCGTGCCACGGCCACTCGTCAAAACCGGGATTGGCGGATTTTGATGGCCAGAACCAACACCACCGCCAAGCCCGAAGTGGAAATTGCCCTCCCAAACCGCTCCTCCGGATCTCTCCTCACCTGGGAAACCGTCACTGCTGAAAGCTTTGGGACCACCCAAATTCTTTCCGACTCCGGACCTGCCCATGTAATTCTTCCCTCCACCTCTGTCGGACTTCTGAGCGTTCGCCCGTTCGGGGCGGTCAAACCAACCACCCTCCCCTCCTCCGCTTCTTTTTCCACCGAACCCGCCCGCCTCCTCACCGGCGGCCCCAAGCTGGAGCAAACGTTCTTTCAGTTTCCCTCCCCTCCCACCTCCTCCCCCTGCACCGCCTTTCTCCATCTCCAGGGAAAAGCTTCATCCGCCCAACCCGTGCCCCTTCACCTTTACTCGATGAAGGGGAAACTTCCCTCGGAATCGGAACTAAAGTCCGGCTCTTTTCCCTTTCGCAAAAAAGAGATGCCCCAGACAGGTTCCCCAGGTCTGACCATCGAGGGTCTGGGGGAAGACCTCGAGTGGGTCGGAGGCTTCACGTTGAATCCATCCCAAACCGAGATATGGGTGGAAATCACCTCGGCCTATGCCCGAGAACCCAAGAACGAAAAGGCCTTCCTCCTCACCCGGGATCTACGGCACAAGGACGATGTCCCTGAGGCGGATCCGGTGGAATGGCAATCCGCCGAGCTCGTTCTCTATCCGCGCTGATTCAGGGTGATCGGTTCCAGTCTTGGATTGCCCCATTGGAGCAGCCCCAGCGAGACCAGGTAGGCCGCGGCACAAAAACTGAAGAGAACCCCGTATCCTGCCGCCACGTTTCCCGCCGCCTTAAAATGATCCAATAAAATACCCGTGACCAGGGGGAACATCATGCCCCCGATGGCTCCTGCCATCCCACCGATACCAATGACCGAAGCCACCGCCTGTTTCGGAAAACTGTCGGAGACCGTCGTAAAAAGATTCGCCGAAAAGGCCTGATGGGCCGCCCCGGCCAGCCCGATCAGTAAAACTGCCCCCCAATCCGAAGCCCCTTTCACCGCCAGAATCGGCACCACGCAAAGAGCAAAAAAGAGCATGCCCGTCTTTCTCGCCCGGTTGACCGACCAGCCAATCTTGGCCAGATGACCCGTCAACCAACCCCCGGCAATGCTCAGAACGGTGACGATTGCGTAGATGGTTACCAGCAAAACCCAGCTCTTTTTAATGTCCAAGCCGCGGGTCTGCTTGAAGAAATCCGGCAACCAGATCAGAAAGAACCACCAGACGGGATCGGTGATCAGCTTGGGAAGAATAAAGGCCCACGTCTGGCGGAATCCCAACAAGCGAGCCCAAGGAATTTTTTCCGATTTTGCTTCCGGTCCGTCGGAATGGATCCACGCCAGTTCCTTTTGGGTAACGGACGGTTTTTTGTCCGGGGTCTCAAACCACGGCATCCACAAAAAGAGCCACAGGAAGCCGACCGCCCCCGCCGCCAAAAATGCCGAGTGCCAGCCGAAATTGAGTGCCAACCATGGAACAATGGCGGGAGCTATAATGGCACCCACATTGGCCCCCGAGTTGAAGAGACTCGTGGCCAATGCCCGCTCCTTCTTCGGAAACCATATCGCCGTGGCTTTGATGGCCGCAGGAAAGTTGCCCCCTTCCCCCAAGCCCAGGGCGATCCGCGCCCATAGAAATCCGAAGACCGAGCCGACCAAGGCATGCCCCATGGCCGCCAAGCTCCAAGCACCGATCGAAATGGCGTACCCGATCTTGGTTCCATACTTGTCGATCAACCATCCGAAGATCAGCAAACTAACCCCGTAGGCTCCCTGAAAAGCGGAGTTGACCAGACCGAACTCGGCATTGGTCCAATGGAGTTGATCATCCAGGATCGGCTTCAGGAGCGAAAGTATCTGCCGATCGATATAATTGATCGTGGTGGCAAAAAACAGCAGGGCACAGACGGCCCAGCGGTGACCGATGAGTTTGGCGATCAGATTCATGAATTCGGCTCCTTCTTGTTCCAGTGTTTCTCGATGGCGGGTCTTAGGAGGGTAATCATTTGATGATACCCCTCAACGTTGAAATGAAGCCCATCCTCGAGATAGAGGTCCGTTTTCGACTGTCCATCCTCGGTCTGGAGAGCCGGATTCACATCCACATAAAAAATACCCGGCTTTTTTCGGCTCAACTCCTCATATCCCCGGTTGACCTCATCCACCGCCTCCATCTGCCCGTCCCGTCGCTTCTGGGGTGAACGTATCACGGAAACCAACAACACGCGGATCGAAGGATCCGTTTGAGCTACTTTGCCTAGCCAGTCGTCCACTCTTTGCAGGACGGAGCGGGGATCTTTTCCCCCTTTGATGTCATTGCTACCGCAATACCACACGATCAATCCCGGTCGGCAGGGAGGGACGACCTGGTCAAAAAAAATCAACTGATGGGAGGTTTGGGATCCCCCAAAGGCCCGATTGGTGACCGGCAGCGGCGCGAGATCCTGAACGGCGTTGGTCCACCGCTTAAAGATGCTACTGCCAACCAACAGGACGCCTCCCGGAGCGGGAACTGGCAACGCTGCAAACTTCTCCACCTCCCCACGGAACTTGCTGTTGGCTGCCGGGACCGCCTCTTGCGGTCGAGCTTGAGTGAAAGCAAAGAAAAGAGCGACGATCGGAACCGCGGTTCCAAGCGTTTTTAATTTCAGGGCTTTTTCTCCACCGTTGAGGGTTTGAGATAACGATCCAGCCAAGCGAAAACCAAATCGGCAATATCCATCACCACCGGTCCCTCCCGGCTCATCCGCACCTGGAGGTCAAAGGTGTGCGGCGCCTCGGGAATCAGGATCAGGGCATGGCGGTCTGCGGGAAGTTTTTCCTTCAAGGCATCGGCCTCCAACTGGTTCGAGAGGGTGTATTCCGGACACGGCACCCCCAGTCCCATCAGCTTCGAACGAAGCAACTGGCTCTGATTGGGGAGAACCACGGTATCCCCTGTTCCATGGATCATCAGGAGCGGGACCGAATTGGTTCGTACGTAACTGGTGGGAGAACCCTTGCGATATAACTCGGGAGCTTCGGCTTTGGTTTTGTTGAACATCGCCATTTCGGGCTTGTTGGTATCCGGTCGGGGACGATCACTCTTATAGGTCATCAGATCGACCGCACCGTAGAGATCGATCGCGCAAGCAATCCGGCTGGAAATGTTTGTCCGGGTACCCTCTCCCTCAAACCCGTCCCCGGGCCCGGTGAGAGCGAGCATAGAGGCAAGATTGCCCCCGGCCGACCCCCCCATCGCCCCGATCCGGTCGGGATCAATGTGGTATTTGTCCGCATTCTGTTTCAGCCACCGGACGGATTCCTTCACGTCATAGACACATTGGGGCCAGGTCACCTGCCCCTTTGTTTTGCGAAGCTTGTAGTTGATGCTCATGGCCAAGTATCCGCGTTTGGCGGCATTCGTGCCGAAATTGATTTCGCGATAGCGCCTTTTGTCCCCGTCATTAAAACCGCCCCCGTGGATCAGGATAAGGGCCGGCACCCGCTGCCCCGCCGGTACGTTCATGGGAAGGTAGAGATCGGCTTTTTCGTTCCGGTCACCATTCAAGTAGGACACATCGAGCTCATGCGGAATGTCCGCCGGGATCTCCGGGAGCGTCTTCGGGGTCTTCACCTTCTTGGAGGTGGGCGCTTCAATCGCCGTCACGGGAGCATCCTCAGAATCCTCCGCGGGTTCGTTGCCTGCGGCACACCCCATCGTCAGGGCAGCCGCCCAGACAAAAAAGCTGAGGTAAAAGACCTGTTTCAAGGACCCGCAACCTTGAACTTTACCGACTGCCGAATATCCGTGGAGGAAGAACCTAGCTCGACCACAAAATCCCCCGGCTCCACCGTCCGCTGGTTCTGAATGTCAATCAGCTCCATGTCCTCCCGTCCCAGCCGGAACGTCACGCTTTTCTTCTCCCCCGGTTGGAGCCGGATCCTCTCAAACCCGCGCAACACTTTCTCATACGTCGTCACAGAGGAGAGAACATCCTTGAGATAAAGTTGCACCACCTCGTCTCCCTCTCGTTTTCCCGTGTTCTTGATCTCGACCGTGACGACGACTTCCTCTCCCGGCTTGATGGTGGCAGGCAGAATTTTGGCGTTGCTGTAGGTGAACTGGGTATAACTCAACCCAAAACCGAAAGGATAAAGCGGGCCGTTAACCAGACACTCGCCGGAGCCGTTGGGATCCTCATCCCGCCCCATGCCGGCCTGACTGTTCGGCTTGCACGGGAAATTATACTCAATCTGCCCCACCGTCTTGGGAAAGGTAACCGGCAGTTTTCCTCCCGGATTCAAATCCCCAAAAAGGGCTTCCGCCACCGCCATGCCCCCGTACTCCCCGGGATACCAAGCTTCCAAAATGGCGGAAGCCTGCTCCTGAAGAAGATTCACCGACAAAGGCCGCCCATTCAGCAGCACCGCCACCACCGGTTTGCCGGTCTTGACCAAAGCCCGCACGAGATCGTTTTGTTGGCCCGGCAGGTCCAGGGAGGTCCGAGTCTTGCTTTCTCCCACCATAATTCGGGATTCCCCCAGAACCACGATGACCACCTCGGCGGTTTGGGCGAGTTTCACGGCCTCATCAATTTTCTTTTGGGCTTCGGCCGACATGGGTTCCGGAAGAATTTCAGAGGTCGGCCACCGTTCGTCCTGATACTCACATCCCAAGGCGTGCAAAACTTCCGTGTTGGGCATCAGCTTCTTGATGCCCTCCAGAACGGAGACAACCTCTCCTCCAAAAGAACCATACCGACCGACGGAGGTGTCGTACTCCTCGGCCGCCGGCCCGCAGACCAGCACCCGTTTCAGGGTTTTCGCGAGGGGAAGGGTTTCCTTCGCATTCTTGAGAAGCACCAGAGACTCCCGGGCTGCCTGCTTGGCCACTTCGGCATGCGCTGCACAGTGCACCACCACATCCGAAGCCGCCGGATCCTCCACCGGAGGACGATCAAAAAGCCCGAGCTCAAACTTTACCCGTAAAACGTCCCTGACTCGTTCGTTGATGACTGCTTCGGACAACTTCCCCTCTTTAACCAGCTCCCGTACCGGCAGAATGAATTTGCTGGGCGGGTTGAATTCGGTCCGGACATTTCCCCCCGCCTCCAGATACTGGCGACAGGCCTCCTTGTAATCAGCTGCCACGCGGTGCTTGCTGGTCAGGTACTCCACGGCATCGCTGTCCGAAACCACGTACCCACGGAAACCAAATCGCTCGCGAAGGATGGTCGTCAGGAACTCCTTGCTGCCGGAAATTGGAACCCCATCAAAGTCGTTGTAGGAACTCATCACCCCGCTCATGCCCGCCCGACGAATCACCCGCTCCCAAGGCCACAAATACAAAGTCTCCATCTCCCGGGGAGCCACGTGGGGATCGGTCCGGGCTTCCCCGTCCCTCCCCCCTTTGGGAATTGAATAAACAGCAAAATGCTTTCCGGTCGAAGCCAGTCCGCAGTCCCTCAGGGCTTTGGACTGAACCGCTCCCAACTCCCACACCAAATAAGGGTCCTCGCTGTAACACTCCACCACTCTTCCCCACCGCGGATCCCTCGCCAGATCGAGGACGGGCGAATAGATGTGGGTGTAGCCCAAAGCCCGAGCCTCTTTCCCGGTCACTTCCCCGATTTTCCTGACCAGATCCCGATTCCAAGTGGCCCCGACACCCTGTTGGGACGGAAACGCAGTCGTGCGGTAGTGATTGCAACCACGGATGCCCTCGTCGGTAAAGTCGACCGGAATACCCAACCGGGTCTGGGACTTGAACCACTCCTGAATCTCGTTCAACGCCTTGGCATGATGGGAGGGGGGCCAGACATGCGGGTTGATTTTTTCCACCTGGGTTCGGTAATCGCGTTTGGAGTTCGGACCGAGTTCGGGAATGCCATTCAACTGCTCGTCGATGTTGGCGATGCCGTCTTTCCAGATCTCTTTTTTCCAGCCTGGGTTGGGTAGCTTGTCTTTCAGGACACGTCCGTATCCGTAAAGGGTGGCGAGTTGGCAGGTCTTCTCCTCAATGGTCATCTGCGAAAGCAGGTTTTCCACCCGCTGCTCAATTGGGACAGCAGGATCTTCGTAGGGATCCTGAACCCCGTTCCGGTTTAAATCCCGAAAAGACGCCCCCCATCCCTCAGCCAGAAAGATTGATGCGAGCGCAAGAAACCGAACCATGACAAATCATAATCCAAGAGTGGGAATTGCCCACCCTGAAAATGGGAGAAATTCAGAGGTTCGTCGGGACGAGCTTCGCCTGAATCTGCATCGCCCAAGGCTCCGCCGCCTTCAGGCTGGAGGATTTCGGCAAACCCCGGGGGGAGTGGAGGATGACCTCGATTTGATTCTCTTTGATGTCCGCCGCCACTTTTTCCGCTTCTTTCCCTTCCACCGGACAATCAAAATCTGAAAACCAGTAAATCGCCTCCACCTTTCGCTTAATGAGCTCCTGAAAAGCCAAATAAACCGCATTGGCATCCTGAAAGCTGGAAACGAACCACGCGTTTCCCCTTTTGCTCAGCTTGTCGTAAAGTTCCGGGTAATCCTCTTTTAACCCGCGATAGCTTTCATGGTTGATTTTGCTGCCGCGGATCGGAACCCAGTCCGCCGCCTCAGATCCGTTAAAACGGGACAAAGCTGGTTTCTCCATTTTCGTGGGTCCGCGATAATCCTTTTTGGTTTCTTTTGCCTTCTTTTTCTCCTCCTCCACCTGATCGTTGAATTTTTTCAGGGCTTCCGGCCAGTCCATCATGCCACCCCCGTTGGTGAAGATCACATCGGCATCAGGGAACTTTTCGAAAATTTCGGCCGCTAACTGCGGGGTATATTTTTGCATGCTCTTGGAGATATCCACAATCACGCCCAACTTTTTTGCTTTGACCTCTACGCCAAACAACTTCACCCCCGCGACGATTCCTCCCCCCTTGCCCGTCCCTTTGCCTGTACCCGTACCGGTTCCCCCGAGAACACCCGTGGGCGAGGCTTTAACATCCCGCGGGACGGCAGGAGCCCAATTGGCGCCTCCCGGGATGGTCATCATTTCCAACGGAGGCGCAGAATCCTCGACCGAGGAAGGCGCCTCCTCCTGCTTGAGCGGGTCCGTCATGTTGTTCTCTTGGTTTGAAGATTCCTCCGTAGGAGGCGCCACCGCTTCGATGATTTTATCCGCGGAGATCCGCTCTGCCGTAAACGGCATTTTAGCCACTCTCCCCTTAAATAAAGTCATGCCTCCGAAACCGATCAGCAACAGCAGGTGAATGGCGACGGAAAAAAGAAAAACCAAAACAATGGTTCTCTTAAAAAAAACTTTCCAATCCATTCCTTGTTTGCCCGAGGGCCCATGTGCAGAGGTAGTTCGGGAAAGCGGCGAGAGGGTTTTCATGGACTCCCCAATCTATCCCGATCTCTAAGGCTTGCGGTAGTCCAGTTTCAACCGGATATCCTTGGCTCGTGCCAGATCGCTCAAACGGCTGCCCGTCATCTCTTCCGCTTCCCGCAAAATCCCGCTTTGAACCGCTTTGCGTTGGGCCTCTTCGGCTAGCTTGGCCAAAGCGCCCGCCCGGTCCTGATCCGTCACCTTGTTCCACCACCCATCCTCGTCCCGATAGGTCGGAACCCCCTCTTGGCTGACCGCCAAGATCTCAGGAAAAGGCAGACACGCGGTGGCCTCTCCCACCCCCGGGCCCAGCTCTACCCAAAAGGGTTTTTCCAGATCGAAACCCGCCTTGACCCGGTAGGCCTGTCGCAACCGGATCACCTTATGGCTTCCCAACCAGATATGTTCCCAATCGTACTCCACCTCGATCCTTTTTTCCGCCACCACCATCTGATTTTTGGCTGCTGTTTGGCCCCAAACCACCTTGGTCCCCTCCCGAACCTCCGGACGTACATGGAGAAAATCGATAAAAACCTCGGAAACCCCTTGCCTCACCCCATCCATGGTTCGGGAGGCCAACCTCGAGGGTAGATTCACGCAGGATCTCACCCCGACTCCCGCGGTGATCACCACGACGAGAAAGATCGCCGCCGGTGCCCAGCCGCCGCGTTTCAATTAAAGCCTCAGCCCCTCGTCCGTCACCGCACCGTGCGAGGCATCCGCCGCCAAGTGGGCAAACTTTGCCAAAACTCCCCGGGTATATCGCGGTTTGGGTTTTTTCCACACCTTACGCCGTTTCCTCATTTCAGCCGCGGAAATTTCCAGGCGGATCTCTTTATCGCGGGCATCGATCACGATCCGATCCCCGTTTTTCACCAAGGCCAATACCCCACCATCGTACGCCTCTGGGGTGATGTGACCCACGACAAACCCATGGGTTCCCCCGGAAAAACGCCCGTCCGTAATCAACGCCACATCCTTGCCCAGCCCTCGTCCCATGATGGCGCTGGTCGGGGCCAACATCTCCCTCATGCCTGGACCACCCCTTGGCCCTTCATACCGAATCACCACCACATCCCCCTTCACAACCTTGCCGGCCAGAATGGCTTCCATCGCCTCCTCCTCAGCCCCAAAAACCTTCGCCTTGCCCTCGAACCGCTCTCCTTCTTTCCCGCTGATCTTGGCCACCGCACCTCCGGAGGCCAGATTTCCGCGTAAAATCACAAGGTGCCCTGTGGGCTTGATCGGGTCGCGGAAAGGCCGAACGACTTCCTGCCCAGCCGGATAATCCGCCACGTCCTTCAGATTATCCGCTAGGCTCTTGCCGGTCACAGTCAGACAATCTCCATGCAACAACCCCTGAACTAACAGCCTCTTCATCAAAGGGAGAAGTCCTCCGATCCGCACCAGCTCCGCCATGACGAATCTTCCACTGGGTTTCAAATCCGCCAGCACGGGCACCCGCTTTGCAATTTTATTGAAATCCTCGATCTCCAACTTCACCCCACCCGTGTGGGCGATCGCCAAAAAGTGCAGCACTGCATTGGTCGAGCCGCCAAGGGCGGTGATCACCGTGATCGCGTTCTCCATCGCTTTTCGGGTCAGAATATCCCGCGGCCGGATCCCTTGTTGAGCCAGCAAATAAGCCGCCTGCCCCGCCGCTTTGGCATCGATCCGCTTCTCCGGCGAAACCGCCGACATGGCGGAACTGTTCGGCAGACTCAATCCCATTGCCTCGATCGCACAGGCCATGGTGTTGGCTGTGTACATTCCCCCGCAGGAACCTGGTCCAGGAATCGCGCACCGCTCAATCTCCCCCAACTGGGCGTTGGAGATGCTTCCTTTGGCGAACTGTCCGACTGCTTCAAACACGCTGACGATATCTAGTTTTTTCTGCCCCAGACATCCCGGCAGGATCGTCCCTCCATAAACAAAAACCGAAGGCCGGTTCAGTCGTAGCATCGCCATCACACATCCGGGCATGTTCTTGTCGCATCCCCCCAAGGTGACCAGCGCATCAAATCCCTCGCAACCCGCCACTGTCTCAATCGAGTCGGCAATCACCTCCCGCGAAACCAAAGAGTACTTCATACCCTCTGTCCCCATCGAAATGCCGTCGGAAATGGTAATCGTGTTGAAAATCACTGCCTTTCCGCCCGCTTCGTTGGCTCCTGCGGCCGCCTCCCTCGCTAGTTCATCGATGTGCATGTTGCACGGCGTCACCTGACTCCAGGTCGAGGCAATTCCGATCTGCGGTTTCTTAAAATCCTCTTCCTTAAATCCAACCGCGTGCAACATGGCTCGGCTGGGTGCCCGTTCCGGACCGTCCACCAATGGCCCGGAAAACTCTCTCATCCCGCCGTCGGATTTTTTTCTGGTCATTGCAGCTGGTACTGCACCGTTACGGTCGCTTTGAGGCTCTTTTTCCTTGAGCCGGTGTCCACGATACCCAAGGTCGAAACCTCCGTGCTGTAGGGATCGGTGAGTTGAAAAACACCCTGCTGGGCGGAGAGAATCCGGCCCAGCTTGCGCCCTCCATGCCCGGCCATTTTGTCCGCTCGTAGACGGGCATCCTTCATGGCGTCCTCCAGCAGGTCCGCCTTAAGTCCCGCCAAGTTGGTGCAGAGATACTCGATGGCACCCGGATTGAGTTCCCATCCCTCGCCGAGCAGATTTTCCAGCGCACGGTTTAGGTCGTCAGCCTTTGCCACCTCACGCAGGTGAACTTTGAAGAAACGGTTGGCCTGATAAGAGTCCACCTCGGCAGTGGGGTTTCCCCTCGCATCCAGCTTGAACTGGGGATTCAGCTGGGCGGGACTTTCTTCGATCTCCGACTGAACCGAACTCAAAACTTCGCAAACCCGTTTCTCCCCGTCCTGGAGACGGCTCTTGGCATCCCGGGCAGCCTTGCCCCGCGCCGTCAGGAGCACCGTGACAACCGCCAAATCGGAATCGATTTGCCGCTCGGCAAAACCTTTCACCGTGAGGCTGGTGCGGGCCGCGGCCAACTCCCGTAAAGGACGGGAAACCACTAGAGCTGAAGCCACCAGCGCTAACCCAAGAATCACAGCCGCCAACCTCCCCATATTGCTCATGCAACTATCTTAAATCAGGAATCTTTCCTAAAGCAAACTGCACTACTCTTTGTGCCAAGATGGAAAGCCTCCGGTTGCTCAACCCAGGGGAATAATTCCTAAACTTAAGCCTTTTCGATCCTTCCTCCCTTCCTCCTTTTTCGTATCCTATCTGCTAATTTTTTATCTTTCGATCCGGTACCCTGGCCCCTGCTCGGCTTCCGCCTTCAACCAATCAGCCTACACCCATCCCAGCTTCATCTTTCCCGCCTCGGAAATCATCGACTGGCTCCAGGCCGGCTCCCACACCAACTCGACCTCCGCTTCTTTCACTCCGGGAACAGACAACACCTTGTTGCGCGCATCCGCTTGGATCGTCGGCCCCATTCCGCAACCGGGCGCCGTCAGGGTCATTTTCACATCCACCCGACTCCCCCCGCAGGCAACGCTTTCAACTCCATACTATAGACCAGACCCAGATCCACCACGTTGACCGGGATTTCCGGGTCATAGACTTCCTTCAACTTATCCCAAACCTTCTTCTCATCCGCCGGCTCGTTCGATTCGGCACCCGCAGATGGAGCCGCCACCGGAGCCAACCCCAACGCGTCCTGATCCTTTTCCTCAATCCGGGCCAACCCAAAACTGCCCGCCACGGTGTGACTTCCCCCCAACGACTGCGTCAGAGTGACCTCGGTATCCTTGGGTAGGATTAAAGGCGTCCCGGCGGGAATCGCCGTGGCCGGCACCTCCCTCCGTAATTTGGTTTGCTCCCCGGGCTTCATCCCTTGATTTTCAGCAGGAAAAACATCTCGATATCACCATGGTGCTTGATCGCTTTTTTTCCACGGGCCTCCACCTCAATCCGGTCACCCACCAGATCTCGGAAATTTTTGGAGAGGTTGATTCGCCCGGGTTCGGATCCCTGCTGAATCCGTGCGGCGATGTTTACCGTGTCGCCCCAGATATCGTAGGCCATCCGCTTCACGCCGACGACACCGGCCACCAGCGGACCGGAATGGATTCCGATGCGGATGT
>Ga0214923_10003765_pt1 | contig 18786 bp, 18 predicted proteins | sample LL1510_MetaG_FD_177993 | JGI IMG/M metagenome (GOLD analysis project Ga0214923, IMG submission 177993) | Freshwater microbial communities from Lake Lanier, Atlanta, Georgia, United States - LL-1510 | ecosystem: Environmental > Aquatic > Freshwater > Lake | place: USA: Georgia | collected...
ACTAATGATGTAGATGCTGCTGTTGATAATGCTGGTTCAGGTGGTGGTTGTGGTACTTTTGTATATATAAATGATACAGATACATATCCATTAATTGTTGCTGGTGGTGGTGCTGGTGGTAATCAAATATCAAGTGATACTGTAAAACATGCTAATATTACAAATTTTGATGGTAAGCATTCTTATGGTTTTAGTAATGGTGGATATCCAGGTGGTAATGGTGGTTCAACTAATTATGGTGGTTCTAGTACTTCTTATTGGGCTGGTAGTGGTGCTGGTTGGTTAACTAATGGTACTGGTGGTAATAATCCAAGTAATTATAATTATCAATCAGGAACTCAAGGTGCTCAAGGTGGAAGATCACCTAGAAATGGTGGTATTGGTGGTGTTAGATATGATAATAGTGATAATAAAGGTGGTGATGGAGGTTTTGGTGGAGGAGGTGGTGGTACTTCTGATAATGGTGGTACTGGTGGTGGTGGTGGTTATTCTGGTGGTGGTGGTGGTAGTGGTGCTAATGGTAATAATGGTGGTGGTGGTGGATCATTCTATTCATCATTAGTAACTAATATTACTAATATAGGTTATAACTCCAATAATGGTTATGGTTATGTTACTATTACTTTATTATAAATCTATATAAGATGTATCAATATATAATAAAATTATTAAAAATATTATAAATTTATTTATAATATTTTTAATCAAATATTAAATCATAATTTTTCATAACTTTAATTAAACTCATTTGATATTTAATTCTAATGATCTATTTTTATTTCTTCACTATTTTATGAATTAATTTCACTATATATAATATTTTATTTCTTATTATAATCTGTTATTTATTATATTTTAATATCTTATTATTTCATCATATCATATAATTCTTTGATTATATTTTCTTATTTTTCTATAATTTCTTATAATTTTATATTTTATTTTATCAAATTCATTATATTACATCCTATAACATTTAATTCTAATTTTATTTCTTATATTTAATGTTATTATTATTGATCATTATAATAAAATGACTCCATTATATAAATAATATATATTATCTTTTTATTTATATTAGTATATTTGATATCTAACACAAATATTTTATAAAATAATAACAATATATAACAGATAATATTTGAAATATATCATGATTATTCCATATTTTTTTATAACTCATATCTATATTTATTATTCTAACACTATTTATTATTATTATTGGTATTATTATATTATATATATAATCATTATTATTTATTATATTTGGTAATAATACCATCACTAATAATATTAAATAAATTATATATATATTCTTAAATAATTTATAATAATTATCTTCTAATTTTAGATATTGATAACATAATATCATTATTGTTATTATCAATATATATTTTAATATATGAGTTAATTTATTATATTTCTTATATAAATTATTATATGTAAATACTATATATACTAATATTAAAACAAATATATAATCTAATAATGAAATATATTTATCATATATAATATTATCAAATGATATTAAATGATATATTCCACTTATTAAAAATGATAATATAAAAAATATTAATTTTCTTTTATTTCTATTATTTAAATAATAATTTAATAAAATAATAGATGTAAATAAATGTAACCATCCTTTTATATATGTTCTATTACAATTTAATAATAAATATTTATCTCGTAATTTCATTTTTATATAATTTATATATTAGATATCTTTAATAAGTTATTACTTTAATATAACATTTATCATTTATATTTAATCTTTCTTCTAATGATAAACATGATATTACTAATAATGATTCTAATTTCTCTAAATTATTAATTTTTTTAATATTTTTTAAATAATTTAATGATAAATATTTTAAATTATTTAAATTTTCTAATGATTCTATCTTATGACATTTCTCTATATATAATGATTCTAAATTATCTAATTTTATTATTTCTTTTAATAAATTACATTCTTCTATATATAATTTATTTAAATTAATAATATTAGATATTGTTGATAAATTTACACATTTTATAATTTTCATATTTTTAATATTAGATATATTACTTATATTAAATATATTAAAACATTCTGTCATTTCTAATTCTATCAAATTATCAAAATGATCATCTATCTTTTTTAATGATAAACATTTCTCTATTTTTAATGACTCTAAACTATTTAAATTAGATATCTCTTCTATTTGATTACATCTTTTTATATTTAAATGTTTTAATTCATTTAAATTAGTTATAGATACTATATTTCTACATCCCTCTATATTCAATTTATAAACATTAAATATATCATTATCTATATATAATATATCTCCTATATTAGTCAAATTTAATATTAATTTCGATTTATCATATCTATTATATATATTTTGTCTATAATTTTCATCTATTATATATTTTAATGTATTTATATCATCCAATATATAATATCCATCTAATTCTTCTAATTCATCACAAAAGATATCTTCAGTAAATAATCTTCTTTTTAATGAATTATTTCTTGTTTCATAACTATATGATTTATTATTATTAGATGATCTTTCTATTATATCATCTAATAACAATTTTCTTTTATTTTTAGTAGGTATTGATGGTATAATATCATCCATTTCAACATATTCTAATATTTCATCATCATTATTATATAACATTTTATATATTTAATTTAATCAAGTAATATTCAATATACTATATATAATCATTATTTTTTTGCAATTTTTTTATATTATTATATTTTTAATTTTTTTTATCTTTATCATCTTTTCTCTTTTTTTTTTATATTTTCATCTTCATTTTGTTCTTCTATTTTTCTCTTTTTTTCTTCTATTTTTCTATTTCTATATATATTATAATCATTTAATAAATCATCAACTAATTGTTCTTTCTTCTCTTCTATTTTATTATTTTTTCTTATATATTTTAATAATAATGAATATATATAAATTAAATTATCATCATATATACTTGTATTAGAATTATAATTAATACATTTATCTTTATTAGTTATATTATAATGACAAAAAATTGCAATTAATTTATCAATAATTGAATTAATATTATTATTTTTATCTATATAATATCTTGAATATGGAATTAATATATTTGCTAATAACTGAATATTACCAACTTTATATTTATTATATAATTCTTCTAAATTATCAATTATATCTATATTATTATCTATATTTATTTTTTTAATTAAATAAATTATTAATAATTTTAAGATATCTTTTTGAATTTTTTCATCTAATTCTTTATCTTTATTTATTTGAATTTTTTCATCTAATTCTTTATTTATTTGAATTTTTTCATCTAATTCTTTATTTATTTGAATAGATAAATTAATAATATTATCTATATTATATACATCTAAATATATTATTTTATCATTAAATAATAAAATATCTTCTATTACAGTTTCTTTTTTTATTAATTTATTATTTTCATCATATATATATAATTGTTTAACTAAATTTATCATATTTATTATACATTCTATAACATTATCACTAAAGGTGCCTATGGCATTATTTATTGTATTATCTATTATCTTACATATTGATATATTATCAATATTATATAAATAATCTATAATATCTTTATTTAATAGTTTATATATATCTAATTGATTATAATTATATGAAGAATATCTATTTAATATTTTAAATATTATTTTAAAATAATTTCGTAGATCATCTTTTAATAATACTACTAATTCAATATATTTTTGATTCAATTTATCTTTAATATCGTCATATTCTAATTCATATAACTTATATATCTTAAATATTGTATTGATTATATTATATTCTTTATCTCTAAAAATGCTAAAATTCATTGTTATTGAATTATTTATATTCAACTGATTTATTTTATTATTCCAATTATTTTGTAATACTTGTAATTCTAATAATTTATTTTTTATATATTCATCATTAAATTGATTATTATAATAAAAATTTTCTAAATATGGATATGTTTTATCTATATTATTATATAATTGATATAATTTATCATAATTAATTTGATTATAATTAATATCTATACCATCATATATATCTAATATTGATATATTAGGATGTTTATTTGATATATTATTTAATGATATTATAAATATTTGATATAAATCTGTTGTTTTATCATTTGATATTGTTAAATATTGTTCCATTATATTTATTAATATTATTAAATTATTTATATCTAATAATTTATCTTCTAAATATTCATAAAAATTTATTATTTCTATCCTAAAATCATCTTGTCCTATTAATATATTAAATACTTCATTATCCATTTGTTCTCTTATAAATCTCAAATTTACATTCATAGTATCATGAGTTGGATCACCTCTACATACACATTCTTCAAAATATATTAATCTACCATTCATAATATTATAAATTTCTAAACATATTTTATACATTATCATTTTATTAACATTATTTAATATTCTATTATTAATATCATTATAAAACCAATCATTTCTATAATTACCGTTATGATCTTTTAAAATATTTATTATAATAGGAAGATAATTTTTATTTATATAATCATGTAAATAATCTTCTTTAACATGATAATTTTTTAAAATTCTACATAAATCTATATCATCTGATAATATATAACTTTCTCTTCCTGTATTTCTATTTGTTTTTAAATAAACATCTAATAATCTACTATTATTTTTATTAATATTATTTTTCTTACAACATTTATACTCATTATTTTGATTAAATAATGGATCTTCAAAATTTCTATTTACTATCCATGGATAATCACTATGTTTTAAATATACTGGTAAATAATTTCTTTTTTGTATTTGACATTGATCTGTATTATTATAATATATTGATTTACCTAGACGATAATTTTTATTATCATTATTTATTGTTATATTTTCTCCACTATTTAAACCATAAGTTATTTCATTATTTATCCAATTATTAATATATTTAGTTCTATTATATAAATTAATATCATTATTCCATTGATTTCTAAAATTATTAAAATTCATATATATTATTATTATATTTTTTTTAATAGTATTTAAAATCTCTATTTTTATTATTTATATATAGATTATATAAATGGGTATACACAAATTTCTTTCAACATTAAAAAAATATAATAATAAAATAAATAATAAATTTATATCTAATATTCCAACTATTAAATATGATTATATTCTTATTGATTGTTTTTCTTTATTCTATAATTCTAAAAAAGTTATTCAATTATATAATGATTTTAATAAAAAATATAATAATAGTAACATACAAAATATTATCTATAATCAAGAAAATTTAAAAGAATTCATATTTTATGTTTTATCATTAAAAAATTTAATAAATTATAATAGTAATAAATTATGTAATAATTTTAATAAAGATGATACATATGATATTATATTTCAACAAATTATTAGTTATATACATAAAATTATATTAGATGATAAACAAGTTTTTAATTTTATATTATATGATACTTATTCTAATATTTTAGATATTATAGATAAAAATAAAAAAGATGATAATACTAAAATTATAATCTTTTTTGATAATATACCAACTGTTGCAAAAATTCAAGAACAAATAAATAGACAGATTTATAATAGAATTGATACTATATTATTTTTAAATGATGGTATTCATAAAAATGATGGTTTTAATATTAAAAATATTGAAGATAATGTTATTGTTACTTCTGGTAGTAAGATAGTTATTGAATTAGAAAAATTAATTACAGAAAAACATAAAAATATAGAAATTAATAATTCATTAAATAAAGGAGAGGCAGAACATGAAATATATTATTATATAGTTAATGAAATATATATTAAAAATATAAATAATAAAAATATATTATTTGTGTCACCAGATTCAGATTCCATTATATTATCAACTATATTAAAATATCATAATTTAAATAATAATAATAATATTGATATATTAAATGTTATGACATATGGTAATTATAATGAATATAAATATAATAATGATGATAATAATATTAAAATAAATAATAATAATTTCACATATATATTTATAAATAAATTTATAGATAGTATAAATATTAATAAATCTAATATTTACAATAATTATTTTATTCTTGATATCATGTTTTTATCTATGTTTTTAGGTAATGATTTCATTCCAAAACTATATTTTTGTAATGATTTTTATAATTTAGTAAAAATATATTATAAATTTTATAAAGATAATATTGTTAAATTTGATAATAATAAATATATTATTGATTTTGTTCAATTAAAATTATTTTTCAAATATATTGGTAATGATAATACTATTAGAATTAATAAGAAAAATAAACAAGTAATTAGTGATACAATTGAAGCTAATAATATATATAATATAATTAAACATTCAATACAAAATTATAATGATAATGATAAAAATAATTTAATATTAAACTTCAAAAAATATAGTAATAATATTTTTAATCATAATATTAAGACAATTATTATAATTAGATATAATAATACAAATTATAATAATATAGTTTATTATAATTTTATAAATATAAATAAAGATAATCATGATATTTTTAATAATATTAAATTTATTGAAATAAGTAATACTTCAAAAAAAAATTTCTTTAATATTGACAAATTAATTAATAATAATATCTCTTATCCATTTGATAAATATAAATTATTAAAAGAAAAAAATATAATTATATATGTTTCTTTTGATAATAATAAGATTTATATAAATTTTCTTCATTTAACACATAGATCAATTAGTGATATATATATGTTTAATTATATTAAAAATGATAATTATAATACCATAACATTAAATAATAATAGATTAAAATATATATTTGATTTTAATGATAATCAAACTGATGATCTAATACAAAATTATATTGATGGTATGATATTTACTTTTGAATTATATTTTAATAACATTATTACTAATCAATATTATTATTATAAATATAAATTTACACCATCTTGTTATTTATTATATAATTATTTTCAAAATAATTCTAATTATGAATATAAAATAAATGAATATAAACAATATAATAATTTTGATAAAAAAAAAAATTATATTGATTTGAAATTAGATGAAATATTAGTAAATATATCTAAAAATATATGTAATAAATATAAATTAAATTATTCTAATAATGTTGAAGATTATATTAAATATGAATTTTTAGATAATATTATTTATAGTATTCATAATTATTTAGAAAAATCTGTTATTTATAATATAGATCTAAGTAATTTTAAAAATATAATAAATCAATCTGGTGGTAATAAAGATAATAATGATTATTATAATATTTTATCTTATATTATTAAATTATTTACAAAATCATAAATTTTCTATCATATTTTTCAATTATAATTGTTTATTCTATTATATTTTTATTCATTATTATTATTAGTTTATTTATTATATAATACTATTATTTTTATTTAATGATATTTTATCATCTAATTATTTATTATATTTAATGATATTTATAGTATGATATAATTGCGTGAAGTAATAATAATTTATTATAATAATATAATATTATAATAAATAGAATGAGTCAAAATACACAAAATATTGCTGATTTACATAACAAAATTAAAACTTTATTAGATCAATCTAATAACATTCTTAATAAATTAAATCAAGATAATTCTAATATTGTTGATATTAAAGAAAGATTACAAAAAATTAAAGATGATAAAAAAAATTTGCAATCTTTAATTTCTGTATATAATGATAATAATAATACTTCTAATGAAATATCTGAACAATTAAATGAATCAACAAATAAATCAACAAATGAATCAACAAATGAATCAACAAATGAATAATCTATTGAATAATATACAAAATAATTTGAATAATTATGATAAATCAATAAATGAAATAATAGAATGTGATTATAAAATTAAAAAAGCTACAAAAGATTTATCTAAATTGATGATTCAATTAGATAAATATAGATTTTATAAAAAATGAATAAAATTTATATTTTCACCTGTTTTACATGATATTCTAATTATTGTAATATTATATGTATCTAATAATTTTTGTAAATATTCTTCTAATGCTACATTTTTTGGTTTAGATATTTTACAATCTATCTTATTTATATATAAATATATTGGTTTATCATATGTCATATATTTATGTATATATTCATTTATATTATATGAATTTTGAATATCTATCATTATTATTATTTTATCTATTTGATTTATAATATTATTATCATTAAAATTCCAATCTTCTTAACCACCTACTTCATATATAATTAAATCATTATTTATTTGATTAATTACTAATTTATCAGATGATTTATATAATGGTGAAAAATTTAAACCTTTTATAATATTTATATAAGTTGTTTTACCACAACCACTATAACCTACTAATAATATTTTTGTCGAGAGATAAAGTTTTAGAACTTTATCGGATCAAGGCGTGTGGGTTAAAAATCTCAAAAAGATTTTTATCCCCCGCCTCATTTTTATATATTATATTTTATTATTATTTATATATAATGAGTTGTTTTAGCAATTTTTTTTATATTATATTTATATTATATTACATTTATCTTTTTATAATGAATAATGATAGATCTCAATTATATGATTATTGGTTAGGTAGAAATGATCTTAAATTAGCTACTCCTAAATTATTTTATCATTTTTTAAAAACTTTAGAAAATAATTCTATTATATTAGATGTTGGTATCGGTAATGGTGCCTGTTATGATAAAGATTATAATATTAATATCATTAAACAAAAAAATCTTAAAATTATTGGTATTGATATTGATAAAGATTATATTGATATGTGTAAACAAAGAGTTATCTCTAATAATCTTCAAAATTATCTTTCTGTTCAATTAATTGATCTATTTAAATTTAAATCTGATATTAAATTTGATCATATAGTATTTACTGAATCGGCACCTCTTATGTCCAAAGATTTAATTATAAAAATGATTAATTATATTGATAATAATTTAATTAAATTATCAACAAAAATTCATTTTATTAATAATTTAAATGATAATCCTCATATTTTAGTTAATTTAAAATCAATAATTAAATATATTCCATTTATTAATGTTGATTTTGGTAATATTTTAAATAGAAAATTCTTTTATGATATTGCTAGTAATACTTACTATAAAATTAATATTAATTTAATTGATCAAGAATATATTGATAATTTATTTGAATGTTTTGGTCTATTTGGTCTCATACTTAATTTCTTCTTATTCTTATTTGGTATTGATAATATCCTTATATCTCAATATCATATTGTTTTATGTAAATAATCATATATACTTTATAGACTATTATTATATATACTTCATTCACTATTATTATATTCATATATCAATATATACTTCATAGGCTAATATTATTCTATTATATTCATATATCAATATATACTTCATAAACTAATATAATTCTATTATTATAAATATATGAGTTTATAGAATTATACCAGCCTATGAAGTATATATAAATTAAAAAAAATTGCAAAAAAATATTATATGATATATGATAGATATATATTGTTGAAATTTATATATATATTGATATTGACTATTACGTTATTTGAGTTTAAAAAAAAATGGATCCTGAAACATTGAAACAATTTCAACAATTCCAATTATTTCAACAATCACAACAAACTAAACCTAAAAAACAATTTAATAATATTAATCCTCATTTTTCTACTACATTATCTACTACTAAACCTTCTGGTCCTAATTATAAAGAATTATCTTTGGATAATGATAGATTAAGAAAACAAAATAATATTTTAAAAGATGAAAATGATATTTTAAGAGATGAAAATAATAAATTAAAAGGAGAATTAGATAAATTAAAAAAAATTAATAAATCAAGTACTATTACCAGTGATGATATCAAAAAAATTACTGATAGTGATATTTCTTCAATTAATCCTACTGTTATTAATAAAGGTGATGATGATATTCCTATTGAAGTTAGATTAGATAGTTCTTATGATATTTATCAAATCATTAATTATATTTACAAAAATGATAAATACTTTATTGATCCTTATCATCAATTAAAATTAGTTTTAACTGATAGAATTGATAAATATAGTTTTTATGATAATAAAGTATATATTGATGATAATCTTAAAAATATATTTAATGAAATTGTATCTTATATTAAAGAAATAACTATGCAAAAAATTCATATCACTATCAATAAAGATAAATATAATCATTGTATCATTTGTAGAAAATTTGATGATTCTAAGAAAAAATCTAAATAAATTTAATTATTTTAAAACTATTTTGTGGATTATTTTAATAAATTATTTTTAACTATTTTGTTGATTATTTTTTCAATAAATTATTTTTAACTATTTTGTGGATTATTTTTTTAATAAATTATTTTTAACTATTTTGTGGATTATTTTTCATATTTTTTTATTAAAAACAAATAAATATATATAATACACACAATATCAATTATATAATATATATAAGTATAATTTCATTATATATCAATAATTGTGTAAATAGATATTTGTTGATAAATATATTAGATAAAAATGATATGCAAAGATAAATATCTAATGAATATTATTTTAAATTATTATTATTATTAGATTATGATATTGCATGATTTATTTATGAATATTAAAAAAAATTGATAAAATATTTATAATATAATAATATATAATATATTTTTGATACAATAAAAATGATATTTGATATATTCAAAGCTATAGAATCTAATGATATTAGTTTTATTAAACATTCTATGTTATATAATAAAAAAGAATTATATAATATACTTATAAATAATCTTCATATTTTTTCCATACCTGACATTAATATTACTATTTTTAATATATTATTAGATCATATTGATAATAATTTAAATATATTAGATTTAAATGATACTATAATAAAAATTTTAGTATATAATAAAAGATTCAAACATTTAACAAAGAATAAATTTAGTAATAAGAATATTGTTTATTATATAATAGATTATTATTTAGATAAAAATTTATATATAAATGATTATATTATTACAAGTTTAATTGATAAATTAGTTAAAATACAATTTATATATGATGATATAATTATATTAAAAAGATTATATAATTTAATAATAAATAATCTAAATAAGGATTATCTATTATTTTTATCAAAAACTATTCTATGTTTATCATATGGTTATAATGATAATAGATATATATATTATTGTTATGGTTATGAAAATCAATTATTAGAATGGAGTTTTAATGAAAATAAATATCATTTAATTAAATATTTAATGGTTGAAGTATAGCTAAATGATCTGAATAATTACAAATGATTCTTTCATTTTTATTTATTTTAATATTAGAATAACAATGATCAACTCTATTAAATGGTGTTGTATTATTATTATCTTTATTATTATTTATATATCCATTTTCTATCAAATATTTTGATTCTTTATCATTTATTGTAAAATTAAAATCACCTATTATTATATTCGGTTTCTCTTCTATTATTGATTTTAATTCATTTAATCTAAATTTATAATTTATATCTATTATTAAATCCTCTAATTCTTTATCATAACCTAAATTTATATATCTTATACCAATTGATAAATGTAAACAACATATTTTAAGTCCATTTTCTAATTCTACAATTAAATTATTTCTATTTATCTTTGTTATTTTTTCTCTTAAATATTCTATTTCTTTATCCATTTTTATTTTATCATATAATTTATTCATATTCAATATATCATATTTTTTTATATTAGATTTAGATGCAAATATTATATATGTATTATTATTTGGATCACCATTTATACAAAATATTATATTATTAAAACCATTTAATTTAAGATGTTTAATAAATAATTTTTTATATTTAGATGTTTTAAATGAAACTTCATATAATGATAAATATTTAATATTATTATCCATTGTTAATAAATTTAATATATCATTAAAATTTATATCATAATTTTGATGTTTATTTATATGTATAAATGAATGTATATTATATGATAATATATAATCTAAATTATTATTTATCAATTTTGATATATTAATTTTAAGATCATTATATGATTGATAATTATTAGTAATAAATTTAAATAAATTAAAATTATAGTTATTACTAATAGTATTATATAAGAAATGTGAATTAGGTAATGAAACTTCAATACCTTTATAATTTGTTAAATCTTTAATATTCCAATTAGTCCAAGTTAATGGATTATTTAAATCATATAATAATTTATTTTTTTGTGAAATATGTTTAATAACTAATTCTTCATTATTATATATACCACATAATTCTAATGAACTAAATATTTGTTTTTTTATAACACCATCTATAAAATCTAATTTATTAATAATATAATCAAATAATATAATATCATATTTATATGTTCCTTTAACTTTCATTATTGGATTCAAACCATCTATTTTATTAATATTATCACAATAAAAATGACTAAATTTTTTTGGAAATATCACTTTAGTATATAACCATATTTCATTCCATCTATATTTATTATAATGATAAAATATTTGTTGTGATAATGATATATTATAACCAGATAGATATTTTAATTCATTATTCAAATAATCTCTTATTTTATTATCTTTTATTTTATTTATTTCATTTAATATTTTTTTTAAATTATCTTTATTAAAATAATCTAATAATATTAAATCTTCTTTTAATTTAAATGATATTATACCACCCCAAACAAATCTATTTCTTATATATATCACATATTTAGATGCAAACCATGAAGGTTTAGTAATATTACTATTTAAATATTTATTATATTGATTATATGTAATAAAACCACTAAATGATTTATATATATCATAATTTTTTTTAATTTTAATACAATTATAACCATTTATGACTATTTTTTCAGATTCATCATATATACTTTTTCTATTTATACATTCATTTCTCATTTCCATTTCTAAATCATATATTTCTTTATTATTAATATATTTATAAAAATCATTATTTATTGGTCCATCTATTTCTTTATTATATATTATAATATTTTGTATATTTTTATCTAATTTCTTTATCTCATCTTCTATCATATATTTATTATATTATATTAAAAAAATTATCATTTAAAATTATTTCTCAAATAATTTTATCCTTATTTAATATCATAATGATAACTTAATTGAACACAAATACTTTTATTTATAAATATTAAAAAATTGTAAAATATAATATATTATATGATCTATTATATAACAAATATAATAAATATAATAAATATGCCTAGTTAAGTTATTTTAATTGATAATATCTCATTTAATAATATAATATCTTAGTTCAATCTATAAGATATTATTCCATATGATATATTTGATTATTATGATTATGAAGATCCATATAATAATGAAATAGAATTTGTTATATAAAATTTTAATAATTATAGATAATAATAACCTGATTTTAATTGGAGAACAAATAGATATATTATGATATATATCAATAATAGAAATTATGAAAATATTTTTATTAAAGATTATGATGATTATGTAAATGATGGAAATACATTTGGTGGTTATGTCACTAGAATTTGATTTTATATCTTATTTATATATATATGAATAAAATATTTAATTATATATTTGATAATAAAAATATTACTTTTATTTCTGATAATTATTTAAATATTTATATATCATTAGATGAATTATTTTTAATATTAAATTATAAACAACCTAATAAATCAATTAAAAATATTAAAAAATTATTTTTATTAACAATAGATAATAAAACATATATTAGTGAATATGGTTTATTAAATCTATTATATAACAATAATAATAAAGATTTTAAAAATTGGTTATTATTTGAAATTATTCCTGAAATTAAATCTATATTACAACATTGTTATGAAATTAAATTAAAAAAAAAGAATTTTATTATTAGAAAACTTATTAGAAAATTAAATAAAAATATATATGATGATAATGATATGATATATATTAAAATTAATAAAAATTATGATATTAATTTATATAAAATAGGATATACTAGAAATATGAATAATAGAGTTAATGTTTATAAAACTGGTAATAAAGATGATGATATAATATTTAATATTAAATGTAATAATAGTAAATTAGTTAAAGATATAATTAAATATAAATTAGAAGGGTTATCAATATGAAAAAAGACGTGAATTATATAATTGTGATATAGATATAATAATAAATACTATAAAAACAACAATAAATAAATTAAAAAATGGTAGAATAAATAAACCATATATAGATATATTTAATAAAGTTAATAAATTATTAAAGTTTAACTAATATATAACCACAACCAAATAATAACATCATTCTTGTTATATTTTCTATTATATCTTGATTATTTTTTTCTTTAATATTATCATTTGATTTATTTAATAATATAATTTCTAATATTTGATCATTTTTTAATTTAGTTATTTTTCTTATTTCTTCTATATCTTCCATTATATTAGTTAAATCATATCTATTCTCATTATATGATTTATAATTTAATAAAAATTTCATTATTTTATATTCATCTAAATCATTATATGTATTTTGTATAGTTTTTATATCAATCATCATTTTATTTATATTATTATTTTTTTGTAATATTTTATCACCGAAGGTACCTGCGGCATTATTATTTTTTAATGATATACTACAAATATTATTTTTTTGTAATATATTTATTTTATTTAAATTTCTTAATCTAGACAACATCTTTTATATTTATATATTATTATCTTATTATATCAATATATTCTATTTAGCAATTTTTTATTATTCTCGCACTATGATTATTATTCAATATCAATATATATGATAATAATTGAATGATAATCATAGTGTGGTTAGTTAGTTTATTTATATATTATTATTATTATAAATTATATGCAAGGATTTATATCTAATTATAACATTTATAAATTATATATATTAGATTATGTTATTGCATGACACAAACATCTTAAATAAGTAATATTAATTATACAAATTATAATTTAGCTAATCTTAAAAATATAATTTATAGATTTAGATAAAATAATTAATGATCATTTAAATAATAATATTTAATCTTTTACTAGATGATAAATAATTGGTGATATACATAATGTACCAACAATACTATGCCATATATAACTTTCATATCTTTGTTTTGTATATATTTTATTTAAATTTTCATTACGTTTAATATTCATATATGTATATAATATATTCTCATCTAATATATCTTTCTTATTATTTGTTTTTACAGCGGGGACTATTTTAAATGACACGATTTATGACAAAAAAATAATCTTAACAAACCCACTATAAAAATTTGAGTATATCAGCTAATGTTAATTTAGCTTCCAGAAATATAAATACTTCTGAACCGTCGCGAAACGGGAATGAATTTAAATTGCCTCTACGTTTTCTCTCATAAAACATAAAGGTCTTTTTCCTGATTTTTTCAGTTCTTCTATTATTGATATCATATTTTGAACTGCATTTTTATCTCTATTATGATAAATTTTACATACTTGATTCTGTTCTTGCTCTCCATTTAGATTAACGACTTCATGTCGTAGAAGACCATTCACTAATATGTTATTGTTTTTCATAATATCTTTCGGTTTATTTGATTTTCTTACTAGAAATTTATCTAATTTCTCATGACAATAATTACATAATTTTGATGTGCAATATTCATTTATTAAATATGTATCATATCCTGCATTTTTAAATATTCTTCGTATTCTTTTACATATAATTGGTTCTACACCTTTCATATTATAACTTCCTGTATCATGATCACCAATTATAAAAATAGTATTTTCTGGTTTGCCATATTTATTTGAAAAATTAGTAATTAACTTCGCTTCTGATTTTTGTGTATTAGTATATGTATTTAATTTAAATTTTCTAAAAAATGTTTGTTGATAATGTTCATATAATTGATAATTTACTTTATTTTTCTCTATTATATATTCTTTGAATTTATCATAATTAATTGTTCTACTATTAAATGAACTTAATGTAGATTCAATTTGTTTTATAGATTTATCATTAATTATTGTTTCATTATTAACATTATTAATAATCTTTCTATATTTTTTCATTCCTATTTCTAATCGTCTTTGATTTTGTGTATATCTAAATGTTTCTAATTCATTATTATCATTTTTACTACCACAATATATAATATCACTTTTACCAGGATCAGCTAATATAAATTTTTTATTAATAGTATTAATATTTTTAACATCTTCAATATAACTACTATTTAAAGTTCCTTTACATTTTTTACCTTTAATTTTGCTCATAGGTTTACCATTTTCAAGTAATACAAATAAAACACAAATTGAAATACCATCTGTTCTAATCATATGATTGAATTCATATTTATTCTTCTTAAATGTTTTTTTATTCAATTTAAAAAAATGATCCCAAACCATTTTTTGATTATCATCTTTTTTATAATTATAAATAGTTATATCAAAAACATTATTAACTTTTATATTTTTGCATTTTTCACTATATTTAACTTTATGTGTTATTTCTAAAGATTCTTCTGTTATTTTCTTTTTAGTTTTCTTCTTTTTGTCTATAATATCTTCTGGTCTTGATGATTTATCTAAAAAATTACAAACAATACTAGCTGTGTCTAAAGTTATATGTTTAGCGATAATATTAGTTCTTAATGGTATTACATTAAATAATCTAATTTGTTTAATTTTCTTATCATCAGTAATATTTTCATTATGAATTTTTATATTATTATATATTTTTTCTAATTCCGATGCAATATAAAACATAGATTTTAAATAACTTTGAGTATTAGATTTTAAGTCATATACAATATTATCTTCATCAAATTTTACTTTATCAATATAAATTAATTTTCTTTGTTCTTTGATAAATTGGTGATATTTTTGATTTGATTGTAAATCAGAAAATGATGTTAAATCTTTTTTAACTAAATTGATTTCTTTTGAAAATTCTTTATGTTTTTCTTTTCTAATAGTTTTATCTTTATTTTCTTTAGTTATTTTATCTCGTTCTTGTTTAACATTTAATGAAAGATTAATAAATTTATATAGATGTTGTAAAAAATGTTCTTGAATATTAACATTAATATTAGTTTCCATGTCAATCGCTTCATAAGCGAGAATATAAGACATTTTATCATAATATAAAATATCATCTTTAATAGTTATTTCTTTGTAATATTTATCATAAAATTCTTGTAATGTTTTTTGTTGTTCTGGCATATTTTCATCAGTATATCCTCCAGTATTACATTTTCTAATAGTAATAACTTTGAAAATATCACAAATAAACTCTTTATCAATGATAGGAAATGATTTATTATTTTTGTATAAATCAAGTAAATATAATTTCAAAAATTGATAACTATGAATGACAATTTTATTAGTTCTAATAACAATATCATTAATATTATTAAGTATAGTTTCATCACGAATAACATTTTTGATGTTGTCTTTAGTAGTTTTCATATAATCAAAATTAAGATTTTCATCTTTTTTCTTTTTGACTTTAGGCTTCATATATATTAGTATAATATAATTATTTTTATATATTACTTTATTTTATATAAAAATAATTAATTAATTTATAATTTATATAATTCTATATATTTTTATAATTTATATAAAATAATTAAATAAAAATATATAAATAAATTTAATATATAATTAATAAATAATGAGTGAATATAAATTTTATTGTGATAAATGCAATTATGGAACAAATTTAAAAAATTCAATAATATTACATAATAGTTCAGTATTGCATAATACTGGAATAATAGGAACAAGAAATAAAAAAAATGAGAATGAAAAGAAAATATATAATTGTGATAAATGCAATTTTATAACGAAAAATAAGAATAATTATTTAGTTCATAAATTAAATATACATTCAACGAAAGAAGAGAGGAAAGAAGGGTATAAATATTACTGTGAAAGATGTGATTTTGGTGTAATATCAAAATCATTATATGATATACATTTAAATACAAAATCACATAAAAATAAAAATAATATAATAATATAAATTTTAAATCATGTCATTAAAAATAGTCCCCCGCTGTAATAAATTTTTTAATTCTTTTAATTCTTTTATTATTTTATCTATATCATAATTTTTATAATCATTTAATGATTTATAATCTAATAAAAATTTTATTATTTCATCATTTTTTATATATGTTAATTCATTATTTATTTTAGTAACATCTTGTAATAATGTATCATAATTTTTTTTAGTTTTTAATTTATTTATATTTCGTAATCTAGATAACATTTTTAATTATTATTTAATTATAAATATATTATATCTATATATCTAATTATGCAATTTTTTAATATTTTAATCTCATATTTACTGATTTAAATATACTTGATGGTTGTCCTGAACTATTATTTAATGTTATAGTGAATAATAATTCTGATCCTGATTTTAATACATTTTGTGCTATTGTTGCTCCTTTTACTGATCCTGTTATATTAGGATTATAATTAGCTCCTATACCATAATTAGCATTAGTTGGAACTCTGATTAAACAAGCTGTTGAGACAATTTCACCAGCTTTAAAATATTTACCTTGATATAATAATTTATTTGATACTGCAGCTAATGCTCCAAATGCTGATTTTTCATAAGCTTTATTAGTAAATGGATTAGGTGGTGAGTATGTTGGATC
>Ga0214923_10003767_pt1 | contig 18782 bp, 24 predicted proteins | sample LL1510_MetaG_FD_177993 | JGI IMG/M metagenome (GOLD analysis project Ga0214923, IMG submission 177993) | Freshwater microbial communities from Lake Lanier, Atlanta, Georgia, United States - LL-1510 | ecosystem: Environmental > Aquatic > Freshwater > Lake | place: USA: Georgia | collected...
TTAGAAACATTACAGGAGGACTAAATGGGAGATACAAACCCGCTTACCGGCGTATCTGGTCCAGGCAAGTTCGCTGTACGAGAAGATTTACCACCATCACAAAACTATGGTGACCGCAAAGTAATGCAAGAAGATATTGCTGGAGCGCCTACAAGCCCACAACCAACAGCAAAACCAGAGCCAATGATTGGTTTATTTGCTCCAACACAACGCAAAAATGAACCAATTACATCTGGAATACCATTAGGAGCAGGTCCAGGACCTGAAGCAATGGGTATGCAAGATGCTACTCAAATGCAATATACAGATGCTTACCAATTATTTAATCAATTAGCTTCAAATCCAAATGCGTCACCATCAATGAAATATCTGGCACAACGCATACAGCAAGGATTCTAAATTGGGAGATACTAAAAACTCACTTTGGGATGATTGGGTAACTCCCGACCTAGCACGTAATCCTGGTTTAGCAAGCGACGTATACAATAGTGGACAACCAAAAGTTATTGGACCAGTTGTATCTTATGCTACGCGTGGTATTGCTGTTCAAGATGCCATAAGCGATCATAGTCAAGATAATGGTACCGATAAATTTTGGAACAAATTAGGAAATACCGCTTTAGCTCCTTTAGAATGGCTAGGCAAAGGTCTTAAAGAAATTCAACGTGATTACAAATTTACTCATTCAGTGTATGTAGATCACGGATTTTTACCTGGATTTGCTGTAACACTTGGCGTTATCGGTGGCGGTGTTGGCGGTGCTTTCTTAGGTGGTCCTATTGGTGCGGTAGCTGGTGTTGATGCTGCTGCAATAGCTTTACGTAAACTTTCAACCGTTGGTCCTTGGAAAAATACTTATTCAGATTCATATGCAAAAAGCAATAATGATAATTATACAGTTTCTCCTGGTAGAGATTTTAGTAATGCACTTGCTGTAGCATCTGATGCTTTAGGTGCAGATGGAACCGCTAAAGCATTTCGTAATACAAGTATCGGCAAAGGTAAAACAACTTCGGGTTTTGTTGATTTAACATTTGATATTAACACGGATCCAACAATGATTGTTGGTCGTTTTGGTCAACTTATGAAGTTTGGAAAATTTTTAGGATTAGATAAAGCCGGAGCAATACAACTTAAATATCCAATTCTTGATACAGTTCCTGGCGTTAGAGATTTTATTATTTCACGTTCCCGTCTTGCTGTTACATCTGACCAAATAGATATGGTTCGTGCTGGCAGTGGCATATTTAATTCATCTGCTAGAGTTTACAATAGAGCGCTTGACGATATAGCAAAGTCTACTGCTGGTGAGATTGTTCAAAAATTTCCACAACTTGGAACAATAGCAGCGGGTCGTTTAGGTGCTATGAAATCTGCTGACGAAGTGCATCAATTTTTTAAGACATCATTATACTTTGGTGAATTACAAGGAACTCTTGCTGGTCAAGCAATGCTTCCTACTCGCACATTGCTTCGTGCTAAATTTGGTGATTCAAAAGTTGTAGACATTTTGCGCAATGCGTCTGTCCCTAAATTCGTTGGAACAACTGCTGCTGGAGTTAGAATACTTAATCCAGAATGGAAAAAATTAGGAGTTAAAAAAAGTTTAGCAAACGTCTATAAAACATTTTCAGGTTATATGCCATATAGCGTAGATGCTGAAACTGCAAAATTATCATTAACTAAATTTAGATGGAACGCACCAGATGCAGCAACTACTGTATATCGTATGGGTCGTATAGGTTTGGGTGATTCTGCCGCAAAAGAAATTGCAGGAAAATATGCAGAAGCAGTTGCGGCAAATGATCTAGGTTTAGCGCGTAGTATTAAAAACCACACAATTTTAGAATCATTCAAGGCTCTTGGTTTGCCAGATGCCAATGAATTTGTAAAAAATGTTATGGATGAAATTAACCAAATTAGTGAACCATTAGTTGGAACACAGATTTATGGAACTAATGTACTTGGTGAAAACATTGGTGAGTACATTACTGCCCAAGGTCCAAAAGTTGGCGGTATCGTTAGCGGTCACGCAAGAGATATGTTTGATATTCCAGATTATTTTGAAATTAAAAAAGCAATGCGAGCTGCTGGAAAGTTTACAAAATATATTGGTCCAATAGATGAATTTATTGCAAAAAGATATACAAATAAAATTTTTAAGCCACTTGCTCTTGCTACTATGGGTTTTGGATTACGCATTGCAGCATCTGAATTGATACCAACATTTGCTCGTTTTGGTGTAATAAATACTTTTAAGTCAAAACTTGCTGTTGCTGTTGCAAAATCAGACTATGATTTAATGCCACAAGAAACAAGTCATATCTTTGCAGCCGCTATGACTGCACTTGGACTTCATAATGGGATTACTCCCGATGTAATGCAAGCAGGTTTTCCAGCATTTCAAGAAGCCAAACGACGAGGTTTACAATTTGCTGCAAAAATGTTACCAGATGACCAAATTGAACTTGCAACTAAAATTGTATTAGCAAACAAAGGAATGTTTCTTTCAGAAGCAGTGCAAACTGGTCACGGATACGATGCTGCGACCTCATATCAAATGAATCAAGCAGCTCATTATTATTATCAAATTCAAAAGAACAGTCCTATGTTTAGAGATTTGCCGGAATATACAACATATTCAGCATCTGATATTCATTATGCTCCAAGGTATGCTACTAACTTAAACAAAGCCGCTAATGAAACAACCTATAAAAATATAGCAACAGATTTAACTGATTTATCAAAAAAATATACCACAATAAATAAATTTCAAATTGATGATGATATTACTAAAATGGCTAAACATAAAGACTTTTTAGCTTTGCGAAAAGAACTTGTTGACAAAGAATATGATCGTATGCTCCAAGCAGTAAATGGTACTTATTCTGGATACAATAAAGAAATTAAAATACTAACTCGATGGTCAGATGCTGTTGCCAACGGAGAACTTCGCACCTTTGCTCAAGATCGTGTAGATTCATTGCTTGGTATGGTTATCGGTAAAGATGGTACCTATTTAGAATCTTTTGCAAAAAATATAGCCGCTGGCGAAAGCACTGACTTTGATGAAGTAGTTACTATGGTGAGAGATTTTAAGAAATCTGTTCCAGCCGCAGTTGCCGGACCACAGTTGCAACCATATGTGCCAGGTAAAGGATTGATTGAAAAAATTACTAATATAGGTTTTAAGAAAGTTATTGACCCAATTGTTAATGGTTTAGCACGTGAACCTTTGTATATGATACACGTTGCTGATGCTTATGCAAGATTGGCACCACAAGTTATTGCTAAAAAAATGTTAGATAGTCAGGCAATTAGAATTGCTCAAACTCAAGCATCATATGCAATGCTTCCACAAATTCACAATACTGCTTTGCGAAACCAATTCTCACAATTAGCTCGTAACTTTTTACCATTTTATTTTGCTCAAGAACAAGCCCTTAAAAGAGCATATGCTACTTTGAAGGATACAAGTATTGCTTCTCCTTTATTCTCAAGAGGTTTGCGTTTTTATCAATTAGCAGAACACGCATTAAATGACCCAGGATTTGTTCAAGCAGATGAAAATGGAAATAAATATATTTATCTTCCAGGTGTAGGTGAATTTGGAAAAGCTGTTCAAAGTGCTTTAGCGGCTTACAATATCCCAATAGTATCTGGATTGCCAATAACAGCTCGCGGTTCTTTGGTGTCGTTAAAAAGCGTTCTTCCTGAATTGCAAATGCCTGGTGTTTCTCCAATCTTTGCAGTAACCGCTAACTTAATTTCTGACTGGTTTCCATCAACAAAAGAAATTGTTAATAAAACAGTAGGCGATATATCATTTCAACGTGGTGTTATAGATAGTTTAATTCCTGCTACTTGGGCAAAAACAGCCCTTGCCGCTTTTACACCAATAGATTTATCTAACCAAATGGGCAACGCTATGGCATCTGCACTGGCGGCAGCTTATTATCACGGTCAGGTTCCAGGACCCGACTCAAACGAATATGACAGACAAAATTTTATTAACAGAATTCAAAATAATGCTCGATCAATTTTAGCAGTAAAAACATTTCTAAATCTTACATCACCATTAGCTCCACAGATATCTCAAGAGGATTCAGGGTTCCGTGATGAGTTTTGGAAACTTGTTAAATCAAAAGGCAATTATGCAGATGCTTTATTAGAGTTTCTAGGTACTCACGGTGACAAAGCTATATCTTATACCGTAGCAAAAACAACATCTAATGTTCCTGGAGCTAAGTATCCTTATATCCAAGAAACAGTTGATTACATAAACAATAATAAAGAAATGTTTAATTCAAAATCTGGTGTTTCAACTGGAGCATTTTATCTTATCCCACAAGATAACGCCAAAAATGAATCTGATCGTGCTGTTTACAATGAGATTATGAATATGCACCTAAGAAGTTATCTTGCTCCTAAAGATTTACTTAAACAGTTTTATATTTCTCAAGGCGACCAATTTATATCTCCTGAGATTAAAAAACATATTGCCATCATTGACCAAGCCTCGGCTAATTATGATTCATATTCTAAGCAAATAGAAAATGACCGTTGGTCACAGATTATGACTAAAATGAAAAATTTATACCCAATTTGGTATGTTGATTACACAAGCAATGAGGGCAGGGTAAATGCACAAACTGCCTATAATCAATTAACTAAGATATTTTCATCAAGTAACCCACCACAACACGAACAAGCAAAACTTGTTAAAGCGTTGATGGGTGATTATCAAAGACATAGCGAGATTATGTCCCAGTATAATATGTTAAATATCCAAGGAATAGCCTCAACAGAAGAAAAACAAAAATGGGAAAACTATCTTTTGTCACTTTCTGAATCTGAACCAAAATTAAAACCCGTTATTAAAAGTATCTTTATGAAGTTAGGATAAAATGGCTGGCGACAAACCTATAATATCTAATGCTGGATCAGCTAACCCTAACTACAAGGGAGCATCTGCTAGTGGTGGTGGGACTACTGCTGCTGGAAGTTATGGGTCTGACGGTGGCGGGGCTTTTACTGATCCAAACACAGGACAAGTAATATCTGGTGCTGGCAATGTTCCAACAAAAACTGGAATTAAAACAATTTCTGCACTTATTCTAGGTGCCAGACAACCTAAAAATCTTTCATTGATTCGTAATCAACTTATTGCAAATGGCATTATTTCTAAAGGAACTAAGAGTTTAGCATCTATCCAAAATGCGTGGCTTCAAGTGGTATTGGGTTCATCTACTGCACAATTAGATCCAGAAGAATATATGAAACAACTCAAAGCCGGTGGCTTTGGGCAAGATACAGCAGCAGCAGGATTGCCAACTAAGCAAATTTACAATTATTCAACTGCTGAAATTAAAGACCTTGTAAATGAAAGTGCTTTAAGTTTGCTTGGTAGAGAAATAAATAAAACTGATGAAAATGCAGATTGGTATAAATCTTTAACTGGGTCTATCAATAAAATGATACAACAAGGAACAATAACAAAGACTACTCAAAAGGGTGGAATGAACGTTGTTGAAACCACCCCAGGATTTACTAAGGAAAAAGCAACATCACTCATTCAGTCTAAACTTAAATCAGAAGCTCCGATTGACCTTGCTCGAAAAGAACGTGTTGATTTTACTAGCTGGCTATTCGATCAGTTGGGAACCAAATAATGGCAACTAATACTGGCAGCGAAAGAGATGCTTCTACTGCTTTTACAGGAACAGTCCCAACAATTCCAGATGGAACAGTTGCCGCAGAACCTACACCTGCAACGGATATAAGAAAAAATCTTGGCATTGGCGTAGCATTACTGGGTCCTGATTCAATATACAAAGATGAATTGCAAGCAGTATTTGGTTTATGGAAAGAAAAAAAATATACTGAAGCCCAAGACCTTTTTTATACAACTAAGTTTTCTAAATTATCTACCGATGCTAGAAGTCGTTATTTATTAAAACTTGAAAATACAGATTTATACAAACAAAGTCTTAAATCTTTTGCTGTATCAATGAAGCAATCTTTGACGGCAAACGGCTTGTCTTTAACTGATAAAGAAATAGAAGATTATTACATTAAGGGTACTCCTGAAAATTTAATCCTTGATGATGCACTAACTGCATTTTCAAGCAAACCTGGAGCAAAACCAAAAGGACAAATTGGTGAAAATCTTGCTACATTAAAACAGGTAGCTGCCGCAAATGGACTTGATATAAATAACAATTTTGGTTCTAGCATAGATGAATGGTTAAAGAATATAGCAAATGGTGAATCAATTGAAACTTACAAACAAGTTATTCGTGATACAGCAAAGCGTGGTTTACCAGATAAAGTAGCGGCATTGCTCGATAAGGGCGTTGACCTAGAAGCAATATACTCACCGTATAGAAATGCTATGGCATCTATATTGGAAGTAAATCCACAGACTATTACTTTAGATGATCCCACCCTTCGTATGGCTATAGGTCCAGATAAAGAAATGTCATTATATGATTTTCAAAGAACACTTCGCAAGGATAATCGTTGGCAATATACAGATAAAGCGCGAGAAGAAGTTTCAAGTATTACACAAAATGTTCTTCGTGACTTCGGATTCCAGGGGTAGATAATGGCTAATTATATTTACGATCCGGATACGGATGAGTTAATACCCACAGATTCCGTTAAAGGTAAACTGCTCGTTAAGCAAGCAAGATTAAAAGCTAACGCAGTAGTTCAAAGTGCTGGTTCTGAAATGTCTGGTGGCGGAGTAAGCAGTAAGCCTATGGGCGCTCCAGATCCAAACAGAACAAATATCATTGAAGATAGACCTACAGGACCAACAGGTCCAACAGGACCCACAATAGATGGTTCTCCTACAGGACCAACAGGTTCTCCTACTGGAGCCACTGGTTCTCCTACAGGCGCTACAGGTGCTACAGGCGCTACTGGACCTACAGGTGCTACAGGTTCTCCTACAGGTGCTACAGGTTCTCCTACAGGTGCTACAGGTTCTCCAACAGGTGCTACAGGTTCTCCAACAGGTGCAACTGGACCTACAGGTTCCCCAACAATTTACACAGCTACTGATGGCACAAAGTTTACAGATCAAAGCTCTTATGTAAATTATCAAAATTCCTTAAATACTGCCAAGACTGCTGCGACAACTGCATTTAATGAACGAGTATCTGCTTATTCATTACTTAAATCTGAATTTGAAAAATATGGATTAGGTAGCCTAGTAGGGGATATACGCGCTTTAGCAGAAAAAAACTTATCTCCATCAGAGTTTAGTATTGAACTTCGCAATACAAAAGCGTATCAAGACCGTTTTGCAGGAAATGCTGCTCGAATTAAATCAGGTTATGGTGCTTTATCTGAAGCTGCTTATATTGGATTAGAAGATTCTTACCAAAGCACTATGCGTAGATATGGGTTGCCCGAATCATATTGGGCAAAAGATGCTATGGGTACTCAAGCAGAATTTCAAAAGTTTATTGCTGGTGATGTTAGCCCAGTAGAACTAGAAGATAGAATTCAACTTGCAGTAAATAGGGTCAATAACGCATCACCTGAAGTAATGCAGTCTTTAACTCAATTTTATCCTGGAATAACCAAGGGCAATTTACTTGCTTATGTTTTAGACCCACAAAAGGCTTTGCCTCTAATCCAACGCCAAATACAAGCTGCTGAAATTGGTGGTGCTGCATTACAATCAGGACTGTCATCTAATGTGACTAGGGCAGAACAACTTGCTGCTGCTGGTGTTACTCAACAACAAGCGCAACAAGGCTATGGAGTAATTGGCAGCGGATTACAGCGTGGTTCAGAACTTGCATCAGTATATGGACAACCTGCCTATGACCAAACTACTGCCGAATCAGAAATTTTTAATCTTCCAGGACAACAAGAAGCCGCTAAGCAACGCAAGAAACTTACTGGCTTAGAGAAAGCCACCTTTGGTGGAACTACTGGAATGACCAGTAGCGCACTGTCCCGCGAAAGAGCCGGACAATACTAGACCTGCTTTGGGACAACCAGACCCAAAGAGAGTAACCAAGACTGGTAGTTAGAGCCATATTATCTTCCCCAGATAATGTGAGGCTAACGAATTCAACTAACGAATAGGGAGAAGGACTAATGTCCAATATAGACTACGAGGATGATGATGATTTCGATACCGATTCATCAAATAATGACCTTGTTAAACAACTGCGCAAAGCTAATAAGCAAAAAGATAAAGAGATGGCAGATCTTAAAGCCAGCTTTGAAAATCTAAATAAAGCGCAAAGAGAACGAGCAATCAAAGATACCCTCGCCAGTCGAGGGGTAAATAGCAAAATTGCTAATTTTATCCCACAGGACATTGACCCAACTGAGGAGTCCGTGTCTAAATGGCTTGAAGAATATGCCGATGTTTTCGGTTATCAAGTCGAAGAAAAACCCCAGACACCTAATGTGGACCCAGCGCAAGCGGCTGCGTACAAGAGAATGACTAATACTGTTGAGCAAGGTGTTTCACCTGAGCATAACAACAATGTATTAAGCAAGATTTTGAACGCAAATAGTCGCGAAGAACTGGATGACATTATTAGAGGTTCTGGACTCTAACATCCGATCCTAAACGAAAGGCTAGACCTAAATGGCTGTCCCAACCGGTACTACCACCTCTAGCTCGACGATCAGCTCACTCGTAACTGCTGCATACGACCAGTATGTAAGAATGGCGCTTCGCTCCATTCCAGTTATGCGTTCATTAGCTGACGTCAAGCCAGTGCAACAGGCAATGCCAGGATCATCAGTTGTATTCTCAATCTATTCAGACTTGGCACAAGCCACTTCTACATTGACAGAAACATCAGATGTATCAAGCATTGCATTAGGAAACCCATCAACGGTTTCCGTTACTTTGAACGAATACGGTTCAGCAGTAACAACAACTAAGAAGTTAAACCTAACTTCTTTCAACGATGTTGATTCAGCTCTTGCTGATATCATCGCATACAACGCAGCAGACAGCATTGATAATGTTGTCGGTCAAGTTCTTTGCGCTGGTACAAACGCAATCTACTCAAACGGTCCTTCTGGAACCGCTCCAACATCATCTGCTACAGTTCTTTCAGTAGATACAATCACAGTTGCAGATATCCGCAACGCAGTTGTATCACTCCGTACCAACAAGGCTCTGCCTCGTATGGGCGAACTCTATGCAGCATATCTACACCCACGTCAATCTGCTGATCTTCGTGCTGAAACAGGCACTGGTGGATTCCAAGAATTGACTAAGTATGTAGAACGCACACCATTCACTGCTGGCGCAGTTGGTGTTATCGAAGGTGCCTTCGTTGTAGAAACACCACGTGTTCTCAACGGATTGAAGTTGGCTGCTGGAATCTCCACAACAACTACTATCACCAACGTAGCCTTGACATCTAACGTAGTAACTATTACTACAGCAGTTGCTCACGGTCTTGGCGTAAACCAAATCGTAGCCGTTGCTGCCGTAACTGCAACAACTGTTAACTCAACTGCTGCAACAATTGCATCAGTACCAACAACAACAACATTTACCTATTCTCTCACAGCATCTAACGTTACATCTGCTGCTGATACAGGTACTGTTACATTTACCAACAACTACCGCGCAGTCGTCGCAGGTCGTGAAGCATTGGCTGAAGCACAAGCCGCAGATATCTCTACCGTTATCGGACCAGAGATTGACGCACTTCGTCGTTTCCGCACAATTGGTTGGTACTACTTCGGAGGCTTTGCTCGCCTTCGTGAAGCAGCTCTTTATCGTATTGAGTCTGCTGCAACAAACGGATAATTACCCGTTCGGCAGGGGTAGGGTCGAACCTACCCTTGTCACTAGATGAAAGGTAATAAATGGCATATACGCTAACAACACCTTGGCGCTGGCAAACTTGGAATACTACTGATACTTATAGTCCTTATTCCCGTTTGGCTGGTAGAGCGATTACTGGTGGTTCTACTACTGGAACTACTAATCCTTACCTTACTGATGTAGCTCGCGGTCAATCTTTACTTGTTACCGGAACTACAGTTGTAGAAACTGAAACACCAAGCCAAGATGATTTAGCGGCTTGTAGTTATTATTTTCTTGGTGGTCACGAATATACTATTAGTGATGCACAGGCTACTGTTTTAATCAATGCTGGCTACTCAGATTATGTAACTCCAGTATGAGCAACTGTGCTAGCTCTTGCAAGACTCAAGATCACGAAACATATGGCGACTGTATCCAGTCCAATATGCCTATGTTTGGTGGATGTTTTCCTACCCGACAAGGTTGGGATAGAGATAAAGAAAAAAAAGATAACAAAGAACTACAATCATATTGGAGTGCTACTAAGCAAGGTATAGAACCTCGTTCTACTAGACAACCCGATATAGACGCAGCAGTTAAACTATCCAACGATTCCGGAAAAGCATTTGATGGAATTAAACTTACCTTCAAGGAGTAGCAATGTCAGCAAAAGGTGAAAAGTATGCTTCAAAGAAAGCAATGATGAAGCACGAAAAAGCAGAATCTCCTGCTAAGAAAAAAGCAGAAACTAAAAAAGGTATGCACAAAATGCCTAACGGCAAGACGATGAAAAACTCTGCTATGAAGAAAGGCAAATAATTATGTGTAAAGAATGTGGTTGTGGTTTTGCTACTTATGAAGATATACAAACAGGCGCTCCAGGTAATCCAGCACCTAAGCAGGGCAAGTAATGAATAAGGCAGCTAAGAAAGCTAAAGTTGCAAAAGTAATGAAAGAATTTAAGGGTGGTATGTTGCACTCAGGAAACAAAGGACCAGTAGTAAAGGGTCGAAAGCAAGCAATTGCTATTGCGCTATCAGAGGCAAAGATGTCCAAGAAGAAAATGGGCAAGAAGAAGTAATGGCTAAATCTCCAGCGTGGCAAAGAGCAGAAGGCAAGAACCCTAAAGGTGGTCTTAACGCCAAAGGTCGCGCTTCTGCTAAAGCGCAGGGGATGAACTTAAAGCCTCCAGTTAAAAAAGCTCAGGCTGCTAAATCACCTAAGTCGGCAGGAAGGCGCAAGTCTTTCTGTGGTCGTATGTGTGGAATGAAATCTAAATTAACTTCTGCTAAGACAGCAAAAGATCCAAACTCTAGGATAAACAAGTCGCTTCGCGCTTGGGATTGTAGTTGCAGATGAAAAAGAAAGTAGCATTTTGGGATAAGAAGAACCCTAATAAAACTTCTAAGAAATTAACACCAGCTCAAAAATCAGCAGCGAAAGCTAGAGCAAAAGCAGCAGGACGACCTTATCCAAATTTGGTTGACAATGCCGCAGCAAAAAGAACTAAGAAGAAGTAAAGGGGAAATAGGTGACACTAGGAGTAGCAGGTACAACTCTTTTAGATGAATTAAACAGACTTGCCAATGGTGGCACCTATCGAGTCCCATCAGCAATGGTTGGACAAGCGCTTGCCGCAAAACAATGGGCAACACAACGTTCAGTATCAACATTATTAACCGACACAGTGGGAGTTCTAAATGCGATTGCGGGGACTACTAGCACTAATCGCCTTGATTTTAATGGCGTATGTAATCTCATCGCTAGCACTTCTCAACTACCTGCTGCGGCTGCACTCAGAAAGGTGTCAACGTGAGTGCTAAATTTAACTTAATCTGCGAGCAAGCAACAACATTTAATTTTCAATTCTCTATCAATAACGACGCTGTTCCTATTAACATTACTGGCTACACCGGAACTATGACAGTGCGCCCATTTGTTGGGTCTAGCACTACAACCATAACTGCCACTACCACTAATGGTCGTATGGTTTTAACTGGTGCCACAGGAACTGTAACAGTTACCCTTTCCGCAGCCCTTACAGAAGAAATTACTGCTGGTCGTTATTCTTATGATTTAGTTTTAGATAGTGGCTCTACCGTCACTAGATATCTTGAAGGTCTATTTATCGTAACGGGAGCTGTAACCCTATGACAACTTATGTAGTTATTGAATCTATAACTCCTAATCAATCTTTAGTATTTTCAGCAAATCAAGGACCGCAAGGTGCTGTTGGAGCCACAGGTCCTACTGGACCAATTGGTACCACAGGCGCGACAGGTGCAACTGGTCCTACAGGAGTCACTGGAGCCACAGGACCCACTGGTCCTACAGGTTCCACAGGAACCACTGGCGTTACTGGAGCGACTGGACCTACAGGACCAACAGGAACTACAGGCTCTACGGGCGTTACAGGGGCTACAGGACCTGCTGGAGCAACAGGTGCTACAGGACCAACAGGTCCTATAGGAACTACAGGCGCTACAGGTATCACAGGAGCAACTGGACCCGTCGGAGCAACAGGTGCCACAGGACCTGCTGGATCTTTGTCAACAGTCCTACCAGTTGCTTTAGGTACAGCATCTGCCGGTGTTGCAACACTTGGTTCTAAAGATGACCACGTTCACCCAACTACAGGTGTTGGTCTAACTGCTAACCCACTATCACAATTTGCTGCTACTACTTCTGCTCAACTTGCTGGAATAATCTCAGATGAAACTGGCACTGGCTCTTTGGTATTTGCTACTAGCCCTACTCTTGTAACTCCAGTTCTAGGAACTCCTACTTCAGTAACTCTTACCAATGCAACTGGACTTCCAGTATCAACTGGTGTGTCTGGTCTTGGTACTGGTGTGGCTACTTTCCTTGCTACTCCATCTAGTGCAAATCTTGCAACAGCAGTAACAGATGAAACTGGCACAGGTTCTTTAGTATTTGCAACTTTACCTACCTTTGGTACAACTGGTGTTAAATTTTCAGGTTCTACTTCAGGTACTACTACTGTTCTTTCAGGAGCAATTGCTGGCACGTCTGTACTAACACTTCCTGTTGCAACAGATACTCTTGTTGGTAAAGCAACCACAGATACTTTAACTAACAAGACTCTTACTGCTCCTGTGATCTCTAGCATTACAAATACAGGAACACTTACTTTACCTACCTCAACAGATACTTTGGTGGGTAGAGCCACTACAGATACACTTACTAATAAAACTCTTACTAGCCCAACAATGACGGCACCTGTTCTTGGAACACCTGCATCTGGAACCCTTACTAACGCTACTGGATTACCAATAAGCGGTTTGGTTGCTTCAACTTCAGCAGCTTTAGGCGTTGGAAGTATCGAACTAGGCAATGCCACCGATACCACCCTTGCTAGAGTTTCTGCCGGTGTTGTATCTATTGAAGGCGTCAATGTTGTTACTACTTCTTCAACCGACACACTTACAAACAAAACTCTTACCTCTCCAACAATCAATACGCCTAAGACTTATATTGGGTACTCGGCTAAGACCGCTGCGTATACTGTGGCAAGCGGGGACGAAGGTTATCTATTCTCAATGAACAACGCGGCAACCGCGCAGTTCAATATCCCAGTAGACGCTACATTTAACTTTGCTATAGGTACCGAGATCCATTTTGTTTGGATAACTGGTGCTGGTCAACCAACTATAGGTGCGACTACGCCAGCTACTACCACAGTGATATCTACAGGTGCTACCAGCGCTACCCCAAAGCTGCGTGTTGTGAACTCAGCCGCCACAGCGATAAAATTAGCAGCCAATTCGTGGCTGGTTATTGGAGATTTAGCGTAGACTAGAACTATGAGATTCCACGTAGTCAGTCTGCCCCATACCCAAACAACTAAAGAATTTGTAAATTGTGCCTACACTGAAAAGGTTAGGCGCTTTTGTATTATGATGAAAGGGCTAGGTCATACAGTATATCTTTATGCTGGTGACCGTAATGAAGCTCCTTGTGATGAGTTAATAACTTGCATCACAGATGAACAGAGGCTAGAAGGACTAGGCGATAAGCACTACACCGAAGCTGGCTTTGATAAAGAACTACCCCACTGGAAGATATTTAATCAAAATGTTATACACGAATTAAAAAATCGTTTAGAACAAAAAGATTTTATTTGCATAATAGGTGGTGCATCACAGCAATCAATTGCAGATGCCTACCCTGCTCATATGAGCGTTGAGTTTGGTATTGGTTATGGTGGAGTATTTTCTAAATATAAAGTATTTGAATCTTACGCTTGGATGCACAGTATCTATTCAATGTTTAGAGATCCAATTACGGTAGATGGAAACTTCTACGATGCGGTAATACCTGGCTACTTAGAACCAGAGATGTTTCCTTTGCAAGAGAAGAAAGAAGATTACTACCTATATGTAGGTCGTATGGTAGACCGCAAGGGTATTATGATTGCCCAACACGTCTGCAAAGAAATGGGACTGCGTTTAATTCTTGCAGGTCCTGGTAAACCAAACATTGAATATGGTGAATGGGTAGGTCCTGTTGGACCCGAAGAAAGAGCAAAGTTAATGGGTGGTGCAATAGCACTATTTGCTCCAACACTTTACATAGAACCTTTTGGTAATGTAGTTATAGAAGCACAAACTTGTGGAACGCCTACCATCACAACTGACTGGGGCGCTTTCACCGAAACAAATCCGCAAGGTGTTACCGGATATCGTTGCAGAAATTCTATGGAATTTGCAGTGGCAACTGAATGGGTAAAGAGTTTAGATCCAGTAGCAATACATAAACGAGCTGTATCTTTATATTCATTAGATGCAATAGCACCACAATACGAGCAATACTTTGCAAGACTGCTGACTCTATGGGGAGATGGCTGGTACGAAAGGAAATAATGCCAACACTTAGCGATATGATAGATGAGGTTCGCTCATCTTTAGCAGGTTACACCCTGCGTCAAGATAGAATAACTTATCTTAATAGTGCTATCACATCTACTGCTACCGCTATGACTATTGGTTCTAGTTCTAACTTAGCCAAAGGCATAATTGAAATTGATGATGAACTAATCTGGATTGATAACTTTGACCAAGGAAGTAGCACACTTAATGCAGCGCCAGGATTTGGTAGAGGCTACCAGAATACAAACGCTTCGCCTCACTCTCAGTATGCACAAATAACTTTAAGCCCAACTTTTCCTAGAAACATTATTAAAAAAGCAATCAATGACGCTATCAATAGTTTCTATCCTAAACTATGGGCAACTGCTTCAACTACTTTTACCTTTAATGCAAGCCAAGTTACCTATGCTTTGCCAGACGATTTAGAGTCAATCCTTTATATGTCTTGGCAGACAACAGGATCTAGTCAGGAATGGTTACCTATCAACCGCTGGAGAGCAGACCAGATGGCAAATGTTGCCACTTTCAATACTCAAAATACTGTAAACCTTTATGAGAATATCCAACCTGGAAGAACAGTCCAAGTTTGGTATACAACAACTCCAAACACTTTAGACAATGGCACTGATGATTATGCTGATGTAACTGGGCTACCTGGTTCTTCTGCCGAAGTAGCCATACTTGGCGCTTCATATAAATTACTTTCATACCTAGATGCTGGTCGAATCAATCTATCTTCAGCAGAGGCTGACCTTAACGATACAAAGATTCCAAGCACAGCAGGGGTTTCCGCTTCGCGTTATATCTTTGCCCTATATCAACAAAGACTTAATGAAGAATCCTTAAAATTACAAGACAAATACCCGATCCGTATCCATTACCTAAACTAATGAATAAAAGACCGCCTAGTAAAGTATGTTCTTCCTGCAAGGAAGTAAAGTATCTTAAAGATTTTAGCAAAAGCAAAAATCGCATTGACGGACATCACACACAATGCAAATTGTGCAGAAGTAAATTCAAACCATCAGAAGAATCAAGAATAAAGAACACCGAAAGACTCAGAGTTTGGAATAGATTTAAGGCTACTGGGTTTACCCAAGAAGATTTTGACTCAAGGTTAAAAGAGCAAGGTGGAGTATGTGCAATTTGTGGCACAGACAACCCAGGTAAATTAGATTTTTGTGCAGATCACGACCACGCAAACGGAACAAAAAGAGGAATCCTATGTCGCAAGTGCAATGCAGGACTAGGACATTTTAATGACAATGCCAAGTTTATGGAGAAAGCAATTATGTATCTAAACCAATATAAAACAAACGAGGTGGCTTCGTGACCAGACAGTATTCAAGCACTAGCGTTGCTACTACACTCGCTAGTAGCATTAACACCACCGTAACTAGCATAACGGTAGCAACTGGTACTGGTACAGCCCTAATGGGTGGTATCACGCTAGCTGGTGGTAACGTGGACATCTTTACCGTTGCCTTAGATGCAGATACGGTAAATGAAGAAATTGTTTATGTAACGGCAGTATCTGGCGATACTCTAACTATCGTTCGAGGTGAGGCTGGCACTGGTGTACCGGCAGTATCTGGTATTGCACATACGGCTGGTGCTTCTGTTAAGCACGTACTTACCAGCGATGATCTTATATTCTTCCGTAACAACGCCTCTCCTGTAGCATCTTTTGCTTTTAGTGGGTCTACCTCTGGTACTACAACTGTCCAAGCAACGGCTGTCGCTGGAACTAATACGCTAACGCTACCTGCTACAACTAGCGATACCTTGGTGGGTAAGGCGACAACAGATACTCTAACCAATAAGACCTTGACTAGCCCTACCATTAACAGCGCAAAGATAAACCTTGCCCTTAATGCTCAAGTAGGAACTAGCTATACCTTAGTTGCTTCTGATTCAAGTAAACTTGTTACCAGTTCAAATGCTGCTTCGGTGATAATCACAGTGCCACCGTCAATCTTTGCAGCAGGTGAACAGATCAATGTTCAATCTATCGGAGCTGGTCTTACAAGTTTTGCTGCTGGATCAGGTGTAACCATTACCTCAACTGGTGCTGCTCCGACTGCTCCAATACTGCGAGCGCAATACTCAGCTTGCACCGTTATCTGCACCGCATCAAATGTATTTACGATAGTCGGTGATTTAGCGTAATGACACCAATTCTAGGAATAATGGCGAGTCAGATAAGTGGGCATTTAACACCTGCCACAAACTACGAGTCTATTGCTACTTTTACGCTTGGTTCTGGCGTTACAACTTCAGTAGAATTTACAAGTATTCCTGCAACTTTTAAGCATTTGCAAATTAGAGCCATAGCAAAAACAGATAGAGCAGACAACGCACTTTCCGCTATGGATATGACTTTTAACGGTGATGTGAGTGGATACAACTATTCTTGGCACGAACTATACGCAGACGGTTCTACGGTAACGGCTGGCGGCAATAGTGGTACACAAATGATTCTTTTTGAGCGCGTTGCAGGTAATACTGGGGCAACCAATATATTTTCTGCTCATACAATAGATATTTTAGATTATGCCAATACAAATAAATATAAAACAACTACAGGATTAAATGGTCTGGACTTAAATGGTTCTGGGGTTATAAACTTTTCGTCTGGAAACTGGCGTAATACTGCTGCAATTACAAGTATTAAATTTGTTGCTGATTACAATACAACTGGTTTCAAGCAATACTCATCCTTCGCACTTTACGGAGTAAAATAATGGCTGCTGGCGCAACTTATGTATCAATAGCATCGCAGACGCTTTCAAGTGCTGCTACATCCGTAACTTTCTCAAGCATTAGCGGGGCTTATACGGATTTGCGGTTAATCTATAATATAAAAAATTCTACAACCAGCGCCGCTGGAATTATGACTTTTAATGGAGATAGTTCTGCTTTATATTCTTGGACTAACATTTGGGGTAATGGCAGTTCAGCAAATAGTAATCAAGCATCTGGTGGAACTTACATAAATTTTGGAGATTACAACAACACAACTGAATGCTTTTTAATAATAGATTTAATGAATTATTCAAATACAACTACTTACAAAACTTGTTTAATTAGAACTAACCCTAGTCAATATAGCCGCATCTATAATCACATTGGTTTATACCGTAGCACTTCTGCTATATCGTCAGTAACAATTACTACAGGTTCGGGTCAGTGGGCTTCAGGGTCAACTGCTTCACTCTACGGAATTGCGGCGGCGTAACTATGGCAACAGCAAATACATTCGTCCAAATTGGTTCAACTGTAACGGTTGGTTCAGGCGGTGCAAATACAATTGCATTTTCCTCAATACCTGCTACCTATACCGATTTGGTCATAAAAATGAGTGGCAGAACAAATAACACCGCTTCGGGTGCTTGGGATAACATAGCCATTACTTTTAACGGAGCAAGTACAAATTATTCACAAACGATTTTATACAATTTAGATGGAACGGCGGGTAGTTCTAGCAATGCGACTACAAGTTTACAATTTTTTTATGCTAACCGCGTAGATTCAACGAGTTCGGTATTTTCTAATTGTGAAATTTATATTCCAAATTATGCTGGAAGCAATTACAAATCCGCTAGTTATGATTCAGCCGTAGAAAATAACAGTACTACTTCCTACGGTTTAACAATGACGGCGGGTTTATGGTCAAATACTGCGGCAATAACTTCCATAACTTTATCTGCATTGTCTTGGAATTTTATCCAATACTCAACCGCATCACTTTACGGCATACTAAAATACTAAGGAGATAAAATGACAACTAAAATAATCGTAGACTGCTCTACTGGTATTACTACCGAGGTGGAATTAACAGCCGAGGAAGTAGCACAACAAGAGGTGGATGCAGCCGCAGCAGCAATTCAACAAGCAGAACGAGAAGCAGCAGAGGCGGCTAAGGCAGATGCAAAGGCTAGTGCGATGGCGAAGTTAACCACGCTTGGATTAACCACCGATGAAATCGCTACTATGTTACAATAAATCTATGGATTTAAAATGTAATAGATGTAAAAAAATAAAACCAAAAGACGAATTTCATAATAATAAAAAACATTTTGCCAGAA
>Ga0214923_10003768_pt1 | contig 18778 bp, 15 predicted proteins | sample LL1510_MetaG_FD_177993 | JGI IMG/M metagenome (GOLD analysis project Ga0214923, IMG submission 177993) | Freshwater microbial communities from Lake Lanier, Atlanta, Georgia, United States - LL-1510 | ecosystem: Environmental > Aquatic > Freshwater > Lake | place: USA: Georgia | collected...
TGAACGCGGTGGCAGGTGGCGGGACATTCATCACCCTGCCCTGCCTGATTTTCACGGGCGTGCCACCGATCTTCGCGAATACCACCAGCACGATGGCCCTATGGCCGGGTTCTGTCAGCAGTGTGGCAGCCTACCGCAAGGAGATCGCTGGTCTCAGAAATCTCGGATTGTTGGCGGTCCCGTCCGTCCTCGGTGGGCTTGCGGGGGCAGTCTTGCTGCTCCGCACCCCTGAAGACACATTCGTGCGCATGGTGCCGTGGCTTCTCCTGGGGGCGACGATCCTATTCACTTACGGATCGAGGCTGACCCGCAGCCTTCGCGCCCGACTGACGATGGGGTCGCCGGATGGCATTCGCGGAGTGCTGCTCGTTGGCGCACTGCAAATCGTCATCGCGATCTATGGGGGCTACTTCGGCGGTGGCATCGGGATCCTGATGCTTGCGTCATTCGTGCTGATGGGCATGGAGAACATTCATGAGATGAATGCCCTGAAGACGATCCTTGCAAGCTGCATCAACGGGGTCGCGATGCTCACGTTCGTGTGGAACGGATCAGTCATGTGGCCCCAAGCCGCAGTGATGATTGTCGGCGGCATTGTCGGGGGGTACGGGGGGGCGCACTACGCTCAGCGCATCGCTCCCACGCGGGTGAGGACGTTCGTTACGGTGGTCGCGAGTACGATGACCGTGTACTTCTTCATCAGGACTTACGTGTTGCCCTACTGGTCATAATAAGCGTTCAGCTTCTCTGATTGAGTCTCCAGTGGCTGGACCCCCGCGGTCACCACTCACGCATCAGATCTGCCGCTGACAATCCGGCATTCTGACCAAGGCCGAAAGCGGTCGCGATCAAATTTCGTTGTCCGGCGACGATGTCTCCAGCTGCAAACAGTCCGGGCACTGCGTTCCCATCGGCGCCGAGAACCGCTCCATCCTCGTCCACGACAAGCAGGCCCTCGTCATCGGTCTTGAGGTTCCAGCCGTCATTGCTCGCGAGATATTCGCTGTTCGCCTTGAGACCGTAGTCAACGAAGAACCCGTCGGCGAAGACTTCACGTCCGGACGAAAGTTTCAGGCCGAGAAGGTCGGTCCCCTTGCCGATATGGGCCGCGATCGGTTCGGTGATCACCTCGATGTTTCGCGCGGCTAGCGTTGCTAAGCGGGCATCGCTGAAATCCGGATCCGCGCCGTTCGTAAGAATGGTGATGTGACCAGTGAAGTCCTGGGCTCCCCGGGCAATACTCCAGGCAAAGTCGCCTGAAGCGACCACGGCGATGTGCTCATCAAGGTGCAAGTGACCATCGCACCGGATACACACGTGCCAGCCCTTCCGGTTGCCGGCGTAGCGGAAAAGGATTCGGTGGGTCTGGTAGAGGCGGTCGGCACCTTCAGTGACGTCGATGTCTGGCCAGATGTCCTCGAATCCACTCGCTACGACCAGCGACCGCGCGAGGAACCGTTCGATCGTCAATTCTGTCCCGGCCTTCAGCGCGCGCGTCGACGCTTCGATGGCAAAGAGGTACCCGGCCGGAGCGTGCACACCCTCGTCCGGCTCCACGCGGGTCACGCGCAGGACCATCCCACCGCGCCGCCAAATGCCAACGTGGCGCGGCTTGCCTCCGATGGTGACCATTCGTCCGACTTGGGCACTCATCCAAGCGGAGAGTGCCGTGGCAAGGCGTGGGCCCGTAATGCCGGGGAAGACCGGGGCATCCTGGAACTCGACACTTTTCGACCAGAATGCCCTGCCCTTGCGCTGGCTGACCGCCCCTGCCTCAATGACCAGTACCGACCGTGTCTGGTGGGCTGCCGAAACCGCCGCTTGTGCTCCCGCCGGTCCAGACCCGATGACCGCCACGTCGAACACGGGTGGTGGTGACTGAGCCTCGTCGTTGTGGGCTTCAATCGGCGCGCTTGCTTCGGTCACCAGTGTCGTTCCTCTTTCCATGGGTCGGCATCGTTGTGGTACCCGTTCTGTTCCCAGAACCCGGGTCGGTCATCAGTGGTGAATTCGAGACCGCGCAACCACTTTGCGCTCTTCCAGAAGTACCGGGAGGGCACGACGAGGCGCAATGGCCACCCGTGTTCGGCGGTGATGTCATGTCCGTCGGCGCGGTGAGCCAGCAGGACATCCTCGTCCAGGATTGCTTCGAGGGGTACGTTCGCGGTGAACCCGGCTTCGGCATGAGCGATGACAAATCGCGCGGATGCCGTCGGCTGAACCAAATCGAGTATGTGTCGCATCGGCACGCCCTCCCACGACATGCCAAGCTTGCTCCAACGGGTCACGCAGTGGATGTCAGCGGTGCATTCAATCTGAGGCAGGGCCCGGAACGCCTGGTAATCGAGCTCAATCGGGTTTGCAACGCAACCCCAGACCTTGAACGACCAATTCTTTGGGTCGAACCGAGGGACTGAACCGTAATGAAGGACGGGCCATCCGTTGGTGACGAACTGGCCGGGTGGCACTCGGTCACGGACAGGTTCAGGTGTGCGTTCACGCAAGGCGTCGATTTTGGTCTCATCAACTCCCTTGCCCTTGAGTTTGCCGGGCAATCGAAAGAACACAGGCATACCCTCCAGATGAAAAGTGTACGGCGTGAATCGTGCGAGTTGGAGGCATAGTTCCGGTCAACCGCGAGAGTTGCCAGTGCCAATGGCAATCTGCAGCGACATCGGTAGCGAGCGGGGTGGGTGGTCCGTGGCCCGGTTCCGATGCGCGAGACCGTCGACGACCGCGACAGGGTTACACTGCGGGCAACGCCCGACCAGCGCAAGGCTGCTGTTCCCAACACCATACAAGTGAGGCAATGTCATGACGGCGATAGCTTCCGTACCGGCGGTTTCGAGCGACCCTTCCGAGATCACAGGCACTCCAGCTGCCCGGACGGGTGGAGAGATGATCGTCGACGCAATGATCGCCTCGGGCGTCAGGCACGCATTCGGGATTGCTGGCGTCCACAATCTTCCGCTTTACGACGCACTTTACGACCGTGGAAAGATCACCACATTCGTGACCCGGCATGAACAGGGTGCAGCGTTCATGGCCGATGGATATGCGCGCATTGCCGGAACTCCTGGAGTGGCCTTGGTAACGACCGGGCCGGGTCTCACAAATACGGTGACTCCAATCGCGGGTTCATGGTCGGACGGGATCCCGGTTCTTGTGATCGGCACCGCTGGCGAAGTACCCCTTCTCGGGAAGTACAAGGGATACCTCCACGAATACAAGGATCAGCACGGGGTCATGGACGCCGCCGCTGGTAGCCGGCTGGTGACGCGCACTGATGACCTCGAGACGGCGACGATTGAGCTTCTCGCCGGAATGCAGACGGGCCGCGCGAGACCTGCAGTGCTTGAAGTCCCGATTGACACGATGGCCGCGTCGGCGACCACCCGTCCACAAGCCGCTCCGGCCCGTCCCCAGGTCCCAGTTCCGAACGCCGAAGCCGTGCGCCGGACTGCCCTGATGCTGCGTCAGGCGACCCGTCCCCTGATTTTTGCCGGAGGTGGGGTGGTTGCGTCCGGAGCGCATGTCTTGCTGCTTCGACTTGCCGAGCTGTTGCGTGCGCCGGTATTGACGTCAATAAGTGGGAAAGGTGCGATCCCGGACAGTAGCCCGTGGGCCGCCGGTTGTACGTGGCGGACATCCTCCGGACCTGCCGACGGGTACCCAGATGAGTGGCGCTTGGCAGATGCGGGCATTGTCGTTGGCAGCCGCCTGACGGGGATGTCCACGCGCGCTTGGCGACTTCCCTTGCCCCCGCGTCTCGCGCACCTGGACATTGACGCGTCCGAGATTGGCAAGAGTTACGCGGTTGAGGAACCCCTGGTCGGTGACGCGCGCGCCGGTCTGGAGATGCTGCTTGCCGAACTTGAGCACCTAGGTGGGGATGGTGCATCGGTTTGGAAGTCAGAGCAGATCAAAGCCATTCGTGACGCCGACGACCGGGCGGGTGAGGAGCGCTGCGCTGATGCGTTGACGGTGGTCAGGCAGGTGCGGGAAGGGCTGCCAGAAGACGGCATCCTGGCGTGCGACCAATCAATCGCGTGCTACTGGTCGGTGCGCCATTTCCGGGTTGAAGCGCCTCGGCGTTTCCTTTACCCAGCGGGATCCGCGGCGCTTGGTTTCGGGTTGCCGGTCGGGATCGGTGCCCAAGTTGCGGCACCAGACCGACAGGTCGTTGTCCTGGCCGGCGACGGCGGGTTCCTGTTCACGGCGACCGAGCTTGCGACAGCAGTGCAGTACGACTTGCCGGTGACCATCGTCGTCTGCAACGACAATGCGTACGGGATGATCAAGGCTTCGCAGGAGCGTCGCTATGGCGGACGGGTCATCGACACTGTTTTGCGGAACCCGGACTTCGTAGCGTTTGGGCGATCATTTGGGGCGCACGCGGAGAAGTTGCACGGGCCGGAAGAGATCGGTGATGCCATCAGGGCTGCCCGGCATCGCTCCGGACCGACCCTTTACGCACTGGACATTGCGCTCGAACCACCATTCCACTGAACCGTGAGCGGAATAGTGGACCCGGAGCCAGATGGCTTATCCGCGGGTAAGGCCTTCATCTCTGGGATGGGTCTTCTCGAGGATGAGACGCTTGGCTTCGATGCCAGTGAAACCCTTGCGCTCGAGTTGGGTGCACCACGAAGCAAGCGTGCGTTTGGCGGGGAGACGGCGTGCGCGCTCGCGAGGTGGAACTGAAACCGCGACGGTTGGAACCACCTTGCTGCTTCTGGCGGTGGTCGCCCGGCGTGCGCGCTTCGGAGCCGATGCCTCGGGCGTCACGGGTTCGCTTTCGTTTGGAACCTCATGGCTGTCCATCGCTAACTCCTTCATGTGTCCCAGTGACACGAGGCTTTCACGCGTCGCGTCAATGAAAGCATACGCATCTTGGGATGACAACGCGCGGGGCGGACCATGAGACTGTCGCCGCGCGTCATGAGAGGGAAGCGTTGACGAGAGCGTCGACACGCCGCAACTGCGATGAGACGCGGCACGCGGTTATCCAGATCAGGAGAACGAACCATGCCACGAACGCCCCGGGTCGCCATAGCCCCCCGACCCAAGAAGGAACCGGTTGAAAGCGAGGAGTCGGCAGTCTCGAGCGATGCAGTCGCTGGGGACATTCGGGTTGCATTCGCGGTCGAGATTGTCGGGACCTTCGCACTGATCTTCATCAGTGTTGGCGCCTTGGCGGTGACCCGTGCGAATGACGCGGTCGGCGCGGCGCTTGCGTACGGGCTGACGACAGCGGTCCTCATCGGCGCACTCGGACACCTCAGCGCGGCCCTCTTCAATCCGGCGGTCGCACTTGCGTTTGCGGTCACGGGACGCATGACCTTCCGCGATGCCGGGATTGCGACAGTTGGCCAGGCGATCGGTGCCGTGCTTGGCGCGGCTGGAGTGGTGATTGCGTTCCCATCGGACATGATTCAGAAGGTGGCGAACGGGACCCCGGCGGTCGGACCAGGTGCCGGCGCATTTGGGGCGTGCGCGGCTGAGGCCGTTGCAACCTTCCTGATCACCATCGTGCTCTACGGGGCCTGGTTTGATCACCGCAACCGTTCCGCACTCGGTCCCTTGTACGCGGGTCTCGCGGTTGTGGCGGGAACGCTCGCCACGGCCGGGATCAGCGGCGGGATCATGAACCCGGCGCGATGGTTCGGCCCGGCCCTCTACAACGCAACCTACAGCGAGTTCTGGGTGTGGATCATCGGCCCATGTCTCGGCGCGGTCCTGGCCGGCGTCGTGTACCAGTTCGGGTTCCTGCGCGCACCTCGCGGCTGACAAATATTCCGTCAACCTGCAACCCGCTACGTGGTGGCGCGTTTGGATGAGTGAAGTCCCAAAGGTGCGGCCACACTGCTGGGACTCGACCAAGAGGGGCCGTCGGTATCGCCAGTGCCGACGGCCCCACTGGATTCTCGGGAACCCGGTTTCTGGTCCTCTTCTAGGTGTTCTTTGACCGAGACGCCTCGAACGCTGCGAGTGTTGAGGCATCTGGCGGATAGGTGCCGATGATGCTTGCACCATCCCGTACGAGGTTGAGGATGAACCGCTCGCGCCGCTCTTGCTCGATTGCCCTTTGCCCGACCTCGCTCGCGAGGTGGCGAGGAATTACGATGACCCCGTCATCGTCTCCCACGATTGCATCACCCGGGAAGACCGACACCCCTCCGCACGCTATTGGACGCTGGATATCCACTGGATGGTGGAGCGTCACATTCGTGGCAGCGTGGGTCCCTGCCGAGTAGGCCGGGAGGCCAACAGCGGCGATCCCTTCGGCATCGCGGAACGATCCATCGGTGACGATCCCGGCACCACCGCGGACCTTCATCCGGGTGACCAGAATGTTGCCGATGGTTCCCGCGTTAATCTCCTCGCGTGCGTCAATGACGAGGACATCGCCGTGACCAATGTGTTCGATGCCGACGCGCTGAGCGTTGGTCAGGTTGTCGAACCGCCCCTCGAGGGCGTCTCCGTCGAGGTCCTCCCGCATGGGAATGTACCGCAGGGTGTATGCCTTCCCCACGAGGCGGGTGCCCCTGACAAGGGGTCTGACGCGACGCATGAACGGAGTGCGGATGCCGAACTTGAGGAGAACCGAGGTTAGCGTGGCCGTGCTGACCTGGGCGAGGGCTTTCATGGTCGCATCTGGCAAGGGTCGACTGGGCGTTGGGTCATAATCAGTGTTGGCGGGCGTACTCATAAGCGGGCAGTGTACGGCGGAAACAGGTCTCCCAAACCGTTGCGGCCGACCGCTAGATCACCGGATGCGGGTATCCGCGAATTGCCAGATCCATTGCGATTGCCGCCCTCCGGACGTACTGGTCTGGGGACGGAATGAAATCATTCGCGATGATCTTGCCCCGTCTATCCGATCCGTCAGGAAGCCTGACGTGCGTCTTGGCCTCACCGTCAGTGCCCGTGATGAGTTCGACGAGTTCGCGGATCGTGATGAGTTCGATCCAAGCTACCTCATCCGGGTTCGGCCGGAACGCGTCGAATGGCAAGGCAGTCTGCCATAGATACACATCCTGGAACTCGTTGTCCAGCACGCCTGCGCGATGGCCCCCGATACTGATCCTTGTTCCAAGCAGCCGAAGTTCCGTGATTGGCGCAACTTGACCGATCTCCTCGTCCATTTCCCTGATTACATCAGCAAGGACCTCACCGGCGGCGAAGTGGCCCCCGACGGAAACGTCGAGTCGGTCTGGCCAAGTGTCCTTCATCGAGCCCCGCCGCTGAATGATCACGCTTGGTTCGGGCTCGCCGGTGCTGACGATCACCCAGCAATGGAAGGCCCTGTGCCAGTCGCCGTCCCGATGGACGAACTTTCTCGGTTTTGTCTCGCCAGTCTGTCGTCCGGCACGGTCAAGTACGTCGAAGAGTTCATCAGATGACGTGACGTTGAGGTTCACGGGATGCTGGCCTTTCGCAATGCCCGGTCGGCACAGGGCAGGTCAGTCGGTGCGAACGAAGACGACGAACACACCTGACTGGAAAGCCACTTCGTACCGGGAGGCAAGGTAGCCGTGGGCAATCTTCCCAAGGACGGGATCCCACAGGAAGAGTGCAAGGACGTTGACGTCCTTGTCGATGACCGTGCCGGTGAATTCAGTCTCACCACGATTCGAACGCGCCTCGATATCAGCCCACCAGACATCCTGGTCGATGAAACCGGTTTCGTGGGTGTAGTAGGCGACCTCGCGTGCAGCAACGAACCGTTCACCACTTTTTAGGATCGTGTCGAGGTACGCGGCCGTTTCACGCTGACCGGTAATGCCATAGTTGTACGCCGTTGAATAGCCTGCGTCGGCTTGGGTGGTGTTTACGCCCCAGCCCCACGCGCAGGTGAGCAACACTCCGAGGATTGCAAACTGTCGCGATAGTTGAACCTTTCCAAGAACGGCACCGAGGATCATGAACCCGAAGCCCATCAGTCCCGGCCAGCCGAGGAGGGGAAGGACGAACCCGTAGTCCCGGAACAGGACCAGTCGATCCCCGATTACGAGTGAGAAGTAACCGGTCATGCCCGCGAGGACGGTTGCGTATGCGACAGGTTCCCACCAGCTGAACGACGGAACGCACCTGGCGATGAGATATGCAATGCCAACGGCCAGGAAGGGCATCATCGTAATGTGGTATTTCGGAAAACTTGCCGCGAGCTTGATGAGATAGACCAGCCCGATACCGGCACCGGTTATCACGACGAAGTCAATCGGTTCGAGGCCCCAGGCGAGCTTGACACTCGGGTCGGGTCGCCATTTCGTGCGGACCCATCGCACCGGGGTCCCGACGATGTCAGTAACCCGCATCGCGCCCGCCCACATGAACAGGCACATCAGGTAAGGGGAGATCCAGAGGGCGACGTGACTGACGAGTTCCACGACTTGTGCCGGGTTGTCCAACCATGAGCCAGTCGAACCGGCCGCTTCGTCTAGTTCGAGCCTCAGGATCTGAAATGGGAACTCGAAGGGCATTCCCATTCTGCTTGCAATGAGCCACCAGGTTCCGAGGAACAGACCAATCCCGCCCCCCGCAATCACCGGGAGTTCGATGAGCAGCCTCCATGGTCGCCAAGGCCTGCCGATAATCCGGTATGCAGTCGCAACGCCGATCAATGCGAGGATGGAGGTCATTTTCGCCCAGAAAGAAAGTGCCACCGTGACCATTGCGAAAAGCAGCAGTGCAACAGAGAGGGGATGCCTCAGCGGGCGAGGATTTCCCAGAACCAGGGTATAAGCGAGCATGGCCAGGCTGATTGTCGCGACGAGGACCGTCCCGTCGATATCCAAGAGAAGCGCGCTCTGCATTACGAACGGGTTGGTCATGTAGAGGCCGGACGCGATTGCCGCGTATATCGGGGCGCCACGCGACACTGGCAAGATCACGGCGATTGACGTGACGAATATGAGGCCAGCCGCGATGGCATTGCATGCGATGCCGAGCAACCTGGCGGATGACTCGGTTTCGCCTAGGCGCTTGTAGGCCTCGCCAAGAGCGAAGATGTAGAGGGGCGGATGCCAGAGCGCCCAGTTGAACCGCTCACTGAAGTCGCCTGGAACAAGGGTCTGGAGATGTCCGAGGTTGCTCCAGGGGAGTCCGGTTGTCGCAACCGCATGCCCGGCAAACGCGAATGCAGCTTCGTCGTAGACGTAGGGCTTGGAGAGTTGAGGTTCGGCAAAGGACCACGCGAAGGTGCTGGAAATCCCGAGGATGAGCAGGGAAATCGTCCATATTGCGGCGAACCGGACAGTGGCGACGAATGCGATGCGCACGACGGATGGCTGTGGTGAGATCGCTTCGCCGTGATCTGAGGCCTCGGGTAAGCCTTCATATTCCAGGTCATCGTCGGTTCCGTCCGCTTTGGATGGCGGAATCGCAGGCTCCCGCGTGCGGTCAGCCTTGCCGATGGACGACAAGAGGTCGAGGTACGTTTCGGTCACCATTTCAAGTCAGGAGCCCAGAGGGACCGGGTTCGCGGGATCTTGCGCCGGGTCCGTGAAACACACCGGTACTCACTTGATGACAGATCCCTGATGGTTGCCGAGAATCCTCCTGTTCGGGACAGGGCACCCGGTTCGGAAGTTCAATACGCGGTTGCGTCGCTATGCGGCTATGCGCCAACGGGTCCGTGCGCGTGGGACTGGCGGAGCGTGCGTTGGCCGGCGCCTGAGGACCGTAGTCCGTTCGACGACGTTCCAGGCATTCCGCTCTCGTTCAGAATGCATCTTGGCTCGAGTGCCGAACAATCGCTCCAAAGGCGCCCAAGCGACAGCGATACCGTAGCAGGCGAGTGCAAATACGCTACCGACAATCTTTGCAACGATCACAGGCGTCCGTGGCTGTAGACGTTCCATTCCGCCCGGCGCCAGACGGACAAATCTGGGTGCCTCGGAAACGGGCATGAAAGGTTGCTGGGCGTCGTTGGCGATTGCTGTCACTTCACGTAACTCCGGTCGTGGGTGCCTGTCGGGAGCGAGTAGGAATGGCCTCAGACACTCCAAACGATCCACTCGACAGAATGTTGCAGGCAATCGCCGGTCAAGACCGCTTGAAACTGGTTGCCCGCGTAGACGGTGATCCGAATGGATATCCTCGGTTCATGACGGCCTTTCCTGAAAGCGACCCGAGCGAACAGGCCGATCCACTTGACAGCCGTGATGAGTTGGTGTCGCGACGCCTCATGGAGGCCCGTCGCCAAAAGGCGGTCCTCGCGCGTGAGGCAAGTGGTGGGGCCAATGACGGATTGGTCATGTCGCAGACGGTTGCGGTGACCCGCCTTCTCGATTTGGTTTCCACCAGTCGCATCGATTTTGAGACGCGTTCCCATCCGGAGCCCAGGCATGCCAGGCACCTTGCATCGATATGGGAGGTCGGATTGTCCGCGACGGTTCGCGCGACGCTGATGTCGATGGACGGTCGTCCGGTGCTCGTCGCCGTGCCGGCCGATCGCAAGATCGATGCCTTGGGGGTGCGAGCCCGAACCGGTGCTTCGACGATTTCAGTGTTGCGGGGCGACCGAGGAGTTGGACGGGTTGGCTGGGAGGGGATGGAGGGTCAGCCTGGTGCCCTTCCTTGCGTCCCTGAGATGTTCGGTGCGTCCCTGCTGATTGATCCCGAACTAACAGACGCGGGTCCCATCGTCGTCGGTCTTGGTGGGGGACAATCACTCCGGTGCGACGGCATGCAATTCGCTGAGGCACTCGGAGCGAGGGTCATCCGCTGTGTTGGACGGACCCGCCTGTTGCCACAAGGCGGGATGGTCGACGACCCACCTCACTAGTTCGCGGGGGTTTATGACCAGGATGGGGCCGAACTAAAAAAAGAAAACCCCACCTTCTTGCGAAGATGGGGAAAAGCCCAGGCAATGGCTTATTTTCCCAGACCGTCTCCAGTCTAGTATCGTCAGCGCTGAAGTGTTTCACGACCGTGTTCGGGATGGGAACGGGTGGGTCCACTACGCTCGGATCACCAGGACGATTTAGTTATAACAGCTGCCGCAACGGCGTGCAAGGAATTCATTGGCAGTCGCCCGTTGGCGGAGCAATTCACCAGTTGGGTCAGTTACTGACCAATACGCGGAACCGGTCACGCGTCGGGCTCGACTCGAACGAGGATGCCGATGGTTCGGATCACGGAGGCTACCGCTTCGGCTCGTTCGAGGGGACCGACGTACGGAACTGTTGATCCAGTCTGGTGGATTTCGTTCGCGTGGGCCTCGGCTGTGGCACGGCTCATTCCTGCAACTGCGCGCATCAGGATCGTGATGACCTCGTCAAAGGTGTTGTGGTCGTTGTTCACCACCACGACCTTGTAGGGAGGGAGCAGCCGTCGCAGGATGTCCGGGTCAAACCCTTGATCGTCAGTCGGGGTTGAAGGGTCCGCTGTGGGTGAAGACGGCGACGTGCCCGCACCAGTGCGCCCGCTGCGCGTCCGGTCATCAGGGTCAGCGACGCTCGAATTCGGCACTGGCGTCGCGCCGGTGGCCGCTTCACGGGAGGCAATTGTCTTCAGGGGCGTTGACAGTGATTTGGGGGTCACGTCACTCATAACGCGCGCCTGCCACGAAATGTTCAGGACCGTATCCGAACAAAGTCCCTATCGGATGCTCTGCTAAGGTTCGCACCATGATGAACCTGGAAGACACCCCGTCCCCAGCGACTTCCCAGCTTGGCACAGAGGTTCGCCCGGTAGTTCTCATCATTCTCGATGGGTGGGGAATAGCCCCGGCTGGCGATGGTAACGCGATCACACTTGCGAATACTCCAAACCTGGATCGTCTGGCGGCTGAGGGCCTCACTACGGTCCTTGACGCGTCGGGACTGGCGGTTGGCCTGCCTGATGGTCAGATCGGCAACTCAGAGGTTGGGCATTTGAATCTCGGTGCCGGATTCAGGGTGGTCCAGGATCTACCGCGGATTGATGAAGCCGTCGCTGGTGGGCGATTTGATTCAAATGAGGCGCTGCTAGGGGCAATTCGTCACGCCCGTGAAACCGGGCATACCCTCCATCTTATTGGCTTGTTCAGTCACGGGGGTGTTCATTCGCACTCGAGGCACCTGGAAGCGCTATTGCGCCTCGCATCGCGTGAAGGATTGGTCAGGGTCGCCGTTCACCTCATCCTGGATGGGCGCGATACCCCTCCTCGACAAGCGTTATCTGACCTGCCGGGACTCGAGACTGTTCTTCACGAGACCGGGACAGGTCGAATTGCAACGGTTGCGGGACGGTATTTCGCCATGGACCGGGATCGTCGGTGGGACCGCGTGTCTCAGGCCTACAACGCCTACGTCGCCGGCGTTGGTCCCGTGTTCCCTTCGGCGCGGGAAGCCATCGAGGCCGCCTACGGTGAAGGGCTCAACGACGAGTTTGTGGTGCCATCGATCATTGGTGGTGGACCCGACGGAACCATTGACGACGGGGATAGCGTGGTCTTCTTCAACTATCGCTCTGACCGGGCGCGTCAGTTGTCCCAGGCGCTCATTGTCCCGGATTTCGATGGCTTTGTTCGGTCACGCGTTGTGCGAGGCATTCATTTCGTCTCGATGACCGAATACGAAGCGGATCTTCCGGTGACGGCAATCGCATTCCCTGCAATGCACGTGGAGCGTCCTCTGGCGCGCGTGATAAGCGATCTTGGGAAAACGCAGTGCCACATCGCTGAGACTGAAAAATACGCTCACGTCACCTTTTTTCTGAACGGTGGGCGCGAGACGCCATACCCGGGCGAAGACCGCATCCTGATCCCGTCCCCGGCAGTGGCTACGTACGACCTACAGCCAGCGATGAGTGCAGAGGGGGTCGCGGCGGCGGCCTGCAACCGAATTTCCACCCGGAGCGACGACTTTCTCGTGATGAACTTCGCAAACTGCGACATGGTTGGTCACACTGGAATGCTTGATGCGGCCCGACAGGCGGTTGAGGCCGTGGATCGAGCGGTTGGCGAGGTTGTTCGCGCGGCGCGTAGAAATGGCCGGGTCGTCTTGGTGACGTCCGACCATGGCAACGCCGAAGTGATGATTGACCCCGAAACCGGTGGGTCATTTACGGCGCACACGACCAACCCGGTCCCGCTCTACCTCATTGGTGCTCCTAAGGATGCTCGCCTTGTCCCACATGGCCAATTGTCACGTGTTGCGCCAACCATCCTCCGGCTGATGGGGATCTCCGTTCCCGCTGAGATGACTTCTCCGGACCTCTTCGTTCCTCCCCCAGTTCTCGACTGAGCAGAAGCTTGACGGGACACCGCGACCGAACGCGTCAGCACCATTGATGGACTACCATCAAGGCATGTCTGAGACCTTCGATGTGGTTGTGCTTGGCCTAGGAGTGATGGGTGCGTCCGCGGTCCATCAGCTGGCGGGTCGAGGCGTGCGGGTGCTTGGCCTAGACGCGAACCAGCGGGGCCATGTCCTTGGGTCGTCCCATGGACGGAGCAGGATCATCCGCGAGGCGTATTACGAGGCGGCCGAATATGTGCCCCTCGTGCAGCGGGCGTTCATCCAATGGCGCGAACTTGAGGAGGAGACCGGTCTCGATCTCCTCCTCATGACCGGATGCCTCAATATAGGGCGGCCGGGAACACAGGTCGTAGACGGGGTGATCGCGAGTGCCAGGAGGCATGGGTTGCCTTCTGAAGTTCTTCCATCGGATGCGATGCGTTCCCGTTTTCCGGCCTTTGCTCTTCCTGAAAGCCATGTCGGGGTCTATCAGCCAACTGCCGGCGTGTTGAACGCCGACGCATGCGTTGGCGCACTGGTCGATGCCTCCGTAGCCCGGGGCGCCACCATTCGCCATGGGGAACTGGTGAATAACTGGGAACCGGATGGTGATGGTGTCATTGTCCGCACCCCAAGTGGCACGATCCGCGCGCAGAAGCTTGTGATTACGGCTGGACCGTGGTCTGCTTCGGTCCTAGCGGATTTGGGATTGCCACTTCAGGCGGTTCGTCAGTACGTCGTGCACTTTGAACCTCAGGCGCCTGAGCGGTTCTCTGCTCCCGGGTTTCCCGCATTCATCTGGGATGTCGCTGAGGGGGAGGTGTATGGCATTCCGTACTTGCCCGGAAGCGGGTTCAAGGTAGGCGGTCACGACCCGGGCGAACCTTGCACGCCCGAAACGGCGAGACGCACTGTCACGGCGGAGGAAATCGAGAACGTCCGGTCGATTTTCGAGAGGTGCCTACCAGGATGTGCCACCACGATGTCCATGGCAGCTACATGTCTCTACACGGTAACCCCAGACCGGCATTTCATCATTGATCGCCACCCGGAGCATCCGCAAGTTTCGTACGCTGCCGGGTTCTCGGGGCATGGCTTCAAGTTCGGCCCTACCATCGGCGAGGTCCTAGCGGACCTCGCCATTGAAGGAAGCTCGAGGCACGATGTCGCGTTTTTGCGTGCGGCGCGTTTCCCTGCAGCCTCTTGAATCGAATTTTCGGGAGTCGGCCTTCGTCATCCACCCGGGAGGTTAACGACGCGGCGCGTACGCCTCTACAAGTGCCTTCTCGATTTTCGCGACCATTGTGTACGCCGGATCGAAGACGTTCCCAACGTCGTACCTGACACATTGTCCAAGTAGGAGCGACGCCGCCCGTGTGCTGTAGCCGTAGTCCTCGCCAAGCCATTGCACAAGTTCGGTAGTGGCGTGCTGAAGGGCCTGATCGAGGGGGCGTGCATTGCCCGCAGCCATCAGCCAGGTGCCGTCGTCAGCGCGTGGCCAGAAGATTGGCTGATCCCGGCGGTGGATCCACGCGGTGAACGTGACGTCGAGGGAGATCTCAATCCCCGTCCCGGCAATTTCGCCGCAGCCCTGGGTGGCATGGCCGTCCCCGAGTTGGAAAAGCGCGCCGGGTACAAAGACCGGGAGGTATACGGTCACGCCTTGCCGAAAGCCCCGGTAATCCATGTTTCCGCCGTGCGGCCCGGAGGTTGCACAGGAAATTGCCTGCCCGCGATCCGGCGCGACTCCAAAGCATCCGATCATGGGATCAAGCGGGATCTTGAATGCCGGGAGATCGGGCTCCACCGGGTCATGCGATGCGAGGGTAGCCGTCCAGGCCTCAGTGTCGACATTCCAAATGGCGCGCCCTCGTTCGGGGGGAAGCTTGAAGACGAATTCGGGATCGACAACATGTGCCGCCAGTCGTCCACTGGTGTGACCGTACGGACGGTTGGGTACAACCCGGTCGAACCGCACTGCGATCACATCGCCAGGGTTGGCGGATGTAATGAAGAACGGTCCGGTCTGGGGATTTCCCCCAATGTTGACCTTGTGGCCGTACTGATCTACACCGGCACTATCAATCGTGGTTGTCACAACCGTATCCCCGGGCGCGATACGTAGCACCGGCTGCCAAGATCCGATCGAGACGTGGAACTTCGTCGGGTGGAAGGTATGTAGGGTTGACATGCGTGACGGTATACGCGATCACGCGTGACGCGTCCACTTGCCATCCGTAGCGCTTCGGCAGTCCTGCCCCGGACGGCATGCAGGCTAGTCGACGGGCGTGACTTCAGCGATGGCCGCCCCAATGTTGACCCGGTCGCCTTCAGCGACGAGGTGGCGGTCAATCCTGACCCGGGTGTCAACCGGGATTTCGATATTGACCTTTTCGGCCTCGACTTCAGCGATGGCTTCCCCCGGTTCAACGATGGTGCCTACTGTGGCGAGCCAATGGGTCAGGGTCGCTTCGGTTACGGAATCACCCAGGTCGGGGACGACCACCAATATCTGTCCGGCGCTGCTCATGGTCCACCCTCCGATCTCGGGCAGATGGTCGCACATGGGTATGCGGCTTGCTTTGATTCTGGGCATCGTATGCACCGCCGGGAACGCCGCAGACCCGTTGCAAATGTGGCGCTTTGACACCTTGTCGGAGTGACTTTCAGTTATCTTCGGGCCAATCGAGGGCCGTCGGAGGGTTTTCAGGTGTCGCCAGTTCACCGACATTCAGGGCGCAGGAACAGGTCAGACCGGCGCGGCAACACGCGGGCGGTCGATCCAGGGACGCTCGGGTCTGGTTGGACCAAGACGGTTCGGACGGCGGTTTCAAGTTCCAGTGATCATGCGTCGCAGGATGCTGGCGACCTGAAGTCTTGGTTGCTCATCGTTGCGGCGATGGCGTGTGCGGTGCCTTGGTTCGTTTATCTTGCTCTTGGCGACGTGGTTTCCGGGCCTCCGATCCTTATCGCGATCATGACGGGAAGCGGGATCGTTGGTGCGGCGTTCCTTTTGTCGTGGGCAGCTGAAGTCTTTCAATTGGATGTATCCCAGGCGCTCGCCCTAGCGCTGCTCGCGCTAATTGCGGTCCTTCCGGAATACGCTGTGGACGCAGTCTTTGCATGGAACGCCGCGAGTGATCCGTCTCAGGCACCGTACGCCGTCGCAAACATGACCGGCTCCAATCGGTTGCTCGTCGGTTTCGGGTGGGGCGCAGTGGTCCTGGTGGCGTGGTTGCGAACGCGTAGCCGCGCAAAGCTTTCCCGGAGCGCGGCGCAATCCACGGAAGATGGAACCGTCGTGAATGGGGTTGTCACCCTGCCGGCGGAGCAGGCACTGGAGCTGGTGGTCCTTGCAATAGCTTCGATCTACTCGCTGGTCATCCCGTTCAAGGGACAAATCGACCTGTTTGATGCAGGTTTCCTCGTGACACTCTTCTGCGTCTACGCATGGGCAACGTCAAGGCTGCCGTCTGAAGATCCGCATCTGGTTGGTCCGGCGGCGACGGTCGGCAAATTGACCCCATCCGTCCGGCGCGCAGTCATGGGTGCGATGTTCGTGTTCGCGACCGCAGTTATTTTCTTGAGTGCGCATCACTTTGCGGATGGTCTGGTACGCACCGGGAAGGCGCTTGGTATCGACGAGTTCGTCCTCGTGCAATGGTTGGCACCTCTCGCATCCGAGGCTCCGGAGTTCCTGGTTGCGCTGCTTTTTGCGTGGCGCGGACTTGCCGGGGCGGGACTGCGAACCTTGATTTCATCGACAGTGAACCAGTGGACGCTACTGGTTGGAACCCTCGGGGTGATTTTCAGGATCGGACAGCATTACGCAATGAACCCGACCCCCGGGGCGGGTTTGCCTCTTGACGTGCGCCAGACGGAAGAGCTCCTTCTGACTAGCGCGCTGTCACTCTTCGCACTCGCCATGATTGCAAACTTTGATCTGAGCATTCGCGAGGCTGGGGCGTTGCTTGGCTTCTTCCTCTTCCAGCTGGTGGGTGCACAGATTGCCACAGACCGGACCGCGTTCCAGTCAGTGATGATCGCGTCCTTCATTACTGGAACGGTCTATCTCATTGCAACTTCTCGCGACCGTCGCACGGCAATCATGAGGGTGCCAAGCATCCTGCGGTCTTCACTCGGATTCGGGGCGTCGCCTCGCTAGAGGTGGCCGCCTAGCAGCTGCTGTCCGACTTGGTCCGTCGCTGGAGATGGACCAAGCCCGGCTGTTCACGAAGTGCACAGTCCATCGACCAGAGAGTGACCTGTCAAGTTCGCGTGGCGTGACTGCCCCGGCCCCACAGTGTGCGCTGCCGGTGCATGGTCGGGTCGAGGACGTTACCGGTTCACCGGGGTCGCTATCCATGCCGACGTTGGAAGTTCCCCCGGTTGCACAGCCAAGTATGCGTGAAGCCTTCTCGAGGGTCGGCAAGCACGTCACGGGCCGGTTTGCGACTGCTCTTGACGTGGGAGGCAGGCGATGCCGGGGCAGATGGAACGGTGCCCTGGGGAAACAAAATGTTTCTTGATGCAGATGGTCTGCGTGGTGCTGGTCATTGCAATTGGCAAATAAAAGAGGCTGGCAGGATGGTGAAACATCCTGCCAGCCTCGAGTGACCGTAACCAAACAGTTTAGTGCTTGGCCGCCGCCGGGGCTGCTGGTGCTGCAGGAGCCGGAGCCGGTGCAGCTGAGTGAGAATCGGCAGCCCCAGCGGCTGCGGGCGCTGCCCCAGCGGGAGCTGCTCCATGTGAGTCGGCGCCGGCGGGAGATGAACCATGCGAGTCGGCGCCGGAGGCTGGCATAGCTCCAGCAGCTGGCGCAGCGGGAGATGAACCATGCGCGTCTGCTGCGGCACCCGGCTTGGCTCCGGCCGCGGGAGCTGCCCCGTGCGAGTCAGCTGCACCGTGACCGCCATCGAGGCCACCAGGGACGCTCTCGGAGATCACTCGGCCGTACAGAGGCTGGACCGGTCGGTTGGTGTTTCCGTGTGCGATGGCCTTGAACTTCTCGACTTGGGACTTCGAGACCGTCATCGGCTGCTTCATGACGAGCCACGTGACCGTCTCCGAACACGGCGGCGTTGTGAGGGAGCCCTTGTACGTGTAGAAGGTGCGATCGTCTGGCAGTGCATCAAGAATGCTGAAGCCGCCGGACCAGTCTGCCTTCTTGCCCTCTTCAGCCGGCATGGAATCCCAGAACTGGTCGAGGAATGCATTGTCCGGGCCAAGTTTGAGCATCACCCCGATGACTGCAAGACGGTTCGCATCGGCGGCGTGGACGAAGTGCACTTCCATTTCGGTGTTCATGCCTACCAACGTGTGCTCGCTGGGGGCATGGAAGTGCCATTGCTTGAGTTCGTACCACACCTTGTTGTAATTGAGCCAGTTGCCACGTTCAGGGGTGACCTGGATGGTGTGCCCGTTGTTCAGGACTTCAAGTTTCTTGGTGTCCTTGTAGGCAAACCGAAGTTCCTCCAGCCATTCAGCCTTCAGCAGTTTTGCCGGCGCAATGTCGATCGGCGACTGAGTGCGGCCGTTTGAGCACGCTG
>Ga0214923_10003769_pt1 | contig 18776 bp, 13 predicted proteins | sample LL1510_MetaG_FD_177993 | JGI IMG/M metagenome (GOLD analysis project Ga0214923, IMG submission 177993) | Freshwater microbial communities from Lake Lanier, Atlanta, Georgia, United States - LL-1510 | ecosystem: Environmental > Aquatic > Freshwater > Lake | place: USA: Georgia | collected...
TGTCAAATAATTATCGCGCAGTGCTTGTTGATCGGCGTGATGATTGCTATATATCCGGCTTCTATATTGACTCGCGACTTTCCCATAAGGTACTATTTTTAGCGGATATGTATTTGTATGATCGCTAGTCATCTCATTCAAAAACTCTTCAATCCGGCCGCAGATAGTACACTTCGGCATATTATCTATCCCTTTTACCATAACCTTATTACAACAGTTAAATGTATCAGTTTTACTATCATATCCCATTTTAGCCATTCCTTTTTTTCTGTTTTTTTGTTCATTTATATACCCGCCTTCGCTGTCCCATATCTGTCCGCCGCTTATGTCATCTTTGTTATATTTATCTGCTGTAGATCTCATTATCTGCGAATCGATATACTCATCAAATTGCTGTAGAGACATGTGTAGCATATCATCAGAGTTTAGATTATCAAAATTAAAGTTCATCATATCAAATTCATCCATAATATCAACAGTATTCTGATTTTGACAAAGCTCGGCATAATTATCAGATAAGGCAGTTATATCTGTCATTTCTTTATCCAATATATCTGAACAGTAAATATTTTCATTTTTTACCGATCGAGCTGATTCTTGGATAATTACTTCGACAGACATAGGTTAGTTCTAATAAACAGATTGTTTAATTTAATATTTTTTATATGCTACTATTAAACTACTGCCGATATACCAAGTATATTATTCAATTATAAATATGGGGGCAAAATTAAGTACAGATACAACTGCAGAATCTGATGATGAAATAAGAATAGAGGCTGTATCCGACTCTGATGATGAAGAAGCCAAGAAAATAGAAAATTTAACAGAATTAAATGCAATGAACTCAATGGTTGCATTTAGTATGGGCGGAGGTCGTAATAGTAGTGAAAGTCGCGATGAATTTGATGAATACTATAACGGCGGGGATGATGTAGCCTCGCATTTTCCTAAAGACTATAGTTATGAATTTATTGAGAAACTTCATGATCCATTGGTATTCTCAACTAAAGAGATATTAGGAATTGTCAAACAGTTTATTATAGATCGCAAACTTATTATAGTCGGCGGGATGGCTATAGACTATTGTTTGCGACAAAAAGGAGAAAAGATATATGACGAGCGCGATGTTAATTCTATTTTGCCGGATTGGGATTTCTTCTCTCCAAACCATATCAAAGATGCATGTGAGCTCGCAAACCTATTATATGTGCTTGGATACTCGCGCGATAATAGCGGCGAGACAGTGTATAAAATAGATGCAATCCGCGCTACTCACGTATCAACAATAAGAGTGCGATTTTATTATGAAGTAGTCGCAGATGTGACATTTATGCACCCTACTATATTTGCGCGATTACCAACTATTGAAGTTAATGGATTGCGGGTTATTCATCCAAATTGGCAAACACTGAATATACATCTCTCGCTATCTTATCCTATTAAAGGCCCGCCAAGAGAAGCTATATTTCACCGACTACAAAAAGACGTATCGCGGGGTTATCGTCTGATGACATTGTTCCCGGTCAAACAAGAGTATACGCCGATCGATCATAAGATAACACCTTTTCCTGATTTCTATAAACAAAGCGGCAAGAGTATCTCTGAACTACCTTTAGATAAACCAAATCGCCGCACATTAGTCGCATATGGGTTTCTCGCCTATAACTGTATAATTCAATACTTTAATCAGATATTCCCTGATAAGTCCAGCGGGATACTTTTTGAACAACTAACAGTAGAAGGATTTACTTCTCTTAATAATACTGCGGAGTTTATTGCATCTAAATCTATATATGATATATTTGTTGATACACATACTGAAGGCGCGGTGCGATATAATGGATTTATAGATTATATATTGCCTTATACAAGTATTAAACAGTCACTTGTAGAAGTAAGTAGTAGTAAGACAATAGAAGTATTAATAAATGTATACGAGCTCGCGCATGACATTATACCATATGCTAAGTTAATGATAAACAATGAAACATTCTTGCTGCCGTCGGTACATCATATTTTGTTGTATTTCTTATATAAATATAATCTTGCCGAAACTGATGCTATCAAAAATACATATGGGTATTATTATAATTCACTACTTACTATTTGTCAGACTATATATGCGTTTGTAGACAAGAATAAATTTCATCTCGATAAGTATGAACTCGGCGATAAAACTGCGCCGGCTATTGTAAAGCGATTGGATAGTATTATATTCAATTCGCCATTCTTTATTCCTAAACATCTCTATGGTGAGAACAACTCACCCGAATCTGATATATCTCGAAACAATGAACTGAAAGACTTATATAATAGAGCGATACATGTAGAAGAAAAATTCAGTAATTTAGTAAATGTATTTAGACTCAACTATTCCCCTGATGAATTTGTCAAAAGATATCCAGAACTAGAGAATGTAACTGATTATTCTACTATAAACAATCACCATGAGTTCTTAAATATTATCGCATTTGATTACGACGCGTCTAAAGACTTCAACCAGATTGGCAATATATACACTCCACCGCCGGATTCTACAACTTCTCCTAGCAAATCCCAGGCCGATCGACCTACTAAATCAATCGCGGCTAAAGCTGAAGAAGATAATACTATTGAGATAGTAGACACTAAAGAAGCGATCTCTAATAATTTAGTGAAATAAGGTTGGGCTAGTCAATATCAATAAAGATATACAACTTGGAATAAACAAATGCTACCAACAATGGCAAATCGTTATACTGCATTTGAAATATCCCATCTATGTTTAGAACAAATCCACTACAAAGATATCGCACAACAAATAAAACAGTTATTGATAGATATACCTGATAAATCAGAGCTTGTTGATATACAGACATTCATTAATAGTTTACATTCTTTATTTAATGAAAATCGAAGATGGCGCTTAGCTAAGGAAGTACCAAAAGCTAATAATCTATCTTTTATTAATCAAGTAACTTCTGAATATGGTAAACTATCATATAGTATTATGAAGAGAGGCACTTTACCACATGACATCTATAATATTACTCTAGAACTCATAGATATAAATAAACAACAAAATATAGAAGAAAGAGTATCTGATAAGTTATTGCCTATGTCCGGCTCTAAGTTTTGATAAGAAAATTGAATAATGTATCCTATCAAGTATTAAGCCAAAGTAATGCAAGAAGACCCGCAAGATAACAAATATACTATGTATGACGCGGCTCTAATATGCTTGAATAGAGTACATAATCATGATGTGGCTATAGAAATACTTGAACTATTAGCCGCGACTCCTAAGTATATTAGTTATTATGATCTAAATACACTCGGTGATAAAATATATGCCTTATTTGATAAAGATAAGACATTAAATAATCTCGGCCAACAAGCAACAAGTACTGTAGCAAAATATAACACTTATAAGCGATTAACAAAAATAATCATAGATAAAAAGTATGTATCATATGACATATATAAAGTAGTATTGAATGTTGCTGAGCAGTATAATAGAGTCATCGCGAATGATAATACTATTAGTGCAGATAATGTAGCGGAGCCAATATTAGACCATATCGGCGTAGAATAATAATTTAAATATATTTTTTGTTAAATGTAATCCCGCGTCTCAATGATGTCAAATAAATCAAAAACATTTAATAAGAAGTCTGAACTAACTAATGCTATCTCCGACGCATTGTTAGAAGTAAATGAAGCCAATCAAATATTAGATAACGCAAAAGCAGTACTTAAATCGGCTACAGCATTTTGTAAGGCAAAAAAGAAACAAACGGAGTCTATGGAGGCTGATGCTAAAGAAGCTCCTAAGGCGCTAAAGATCGCGGAAGCAGTATTTAAGTCAGCAGTTTCTTCTGATGAGACCCGGCGAGCTGCGGAAGAAGTAGGTAAGGCTAAAGCCCGCGCATTATCGCAGCCAAAAGAAGCAAAAATACTTGCTAAAGAAGCCACCGTAGCGGAAATTGCGATGGACGATGCAAAGGCAAAAGTCGCAGAGGCACAAGCGGCTCATAAACAAGCGCAGATACGATGGATAGAATTATGTAAACAACTATCTACTATTACTGATTCTAGCGACTCAAGTGATTCTGATAGCATAAACAATGATAGTGTTACATCCGCGGATATTAAAGCTAATATTGCCGCGTCTTTACAAGAAGTTTCTAATCCGGCAACAATCATAGAGAAGCCGCGCAAACCGGCATATAATTATATCTATCTTTTGTCAACTAAGGTACATAGAGATGAAGGCCGGCTTATATACAAGATTGGTAAGACTACGCAGAATATTGCCGCGCGTATTAACAGTTATGGCCGTGGAACTGTGGCGCTACTTACTATGTCTTGTGTCGACTGCCATACTGCCGAACGCGAGTTAATTAATATATTTAAGCTCAAATATTCACTGCGCGAAGGCTATGAATACTTTGAGGGCGATTGTTTCTCTATGATGCGCGATATTCAAGAAGTAGTCGCACGGCAACTTGCGGGGGTTACTAATCCCGATTTATTGTTCTATAGCCCGAGTGAGTAGTTAATTACTCATATCTTTTTTGACTATAACCCGCGGGTCTTTATAAGGAATTTCCAGCGCCGAATCGCGCTAAATCAACCGGCGATAAAAGTGAAAATAGATATCTTACATCAACAATGTGTGACTTCTTTAGTCTGTTACCGGATGAGTTGTTTATTTGTGTTATATTCCCAAAATTATATTTATCAGATGTAATGACGTTTAAACAGGTAGCCAAGCGATATAATAATTTAGGCATTGCATATCAAAAAGAATATAAAGAACCTATCTATACAAGCTATGATTGCTTACAGGTATACGAAGATAATTTGCCTAATGGAGTATGTTGTGTAGATATAGATATCACAAATAGAGTAACATCTATCCGAGCATACCGAGTTATGAAGTATCTAACTATTAGATTTACTGATGCGGATACTTCAATATATAGTAGTACGTATTACCCCAACTTATACACGCTTAGTGAATCAGATGTAGATTACTTTGATATATCAAATCTACGCGACTTAGAGGGATTAAATATGTACTATATACCGACAGAGCATAAGATTCCTGCTTTATCAACACTGACTGATTTAACTATGTTAAAAATACATGATACTAATATTAATCTAGATTTATCTTCTCTGATAAACTTGAGCGTTTTACACATTGTTGATTGTCCTAACATTACATCTTTTCCAAAGAATATAAAACTATCTACTTGTATAACAGAGTATAGACATATATTAACTACTTGGGATATTGATGAGTGTGAAAGATATTACAAAGATTACGATGATGATGACTTCTAATGACAAAGTCTTATAAGAATTCTTTTTTACCAAATCGCGCAAAATCAACCGGCAATAAAAGTGAAATAAAGATATATGATATATAGCTATGGCATCGCACATAAAGCCATTTGATGATTTCCGCGTCAATATTATATATTTGTTGATAAAAGATGAACATGATAGAGCTGGAGAAAATATATATAAAGTAGGTAAAACCGAACAACCTAATCTTAATAGATTTCTAAATGACCCTGAATATAAAAAAGGAGTAAAATTGTTACACTTTGATGTATGTATAAACTGTCATACAGCAGAACGAGAGATTCTATTTTTATTCAATCAAAAATATGTTAAGTTACCTGGAAAGACTAGAGAGTATTTCAGAGGCAATTGTATAGATATGAAAAATGATATAACAAACATAACTAAAGCACAAACTGCTGGAATAAAAGATGGTAGAGTGTTACATAGAAAACAATTACCACTGTCTACACCAAAGAAAACAATTATTATAATTAGTGATTATCAGACATATATTAAATATTCTAATATAACCGAGTTGATTATTACAAATTCTGCTACATTCAGTGGATATATGAAGATAAATAATGAATCATTTTATCGCGAAATCAAGTGTCAAGGCGAAACAGCTCCACCTATGGCAAAGTTTATACATATGCTTGATTCATATAAAGTGGGTTTATCACAAAAAACAATATTGCTTACTTCATCATCTTCTAACGACTTGTCTATTGATTATGAGTTTGATATGCATTCTATTGTATCAGATATCATTGAAACTAAGACCAGACCTAATGTGAAAGCATATGAACTAGCATATGATGAATATATTATTCAAACTATAAATCCCAGTAATAATCAACAATTTAATATTTATTTTGTCAAACTAAACCAATTGATACAAGTTCCAGTATTATGTAGTGCATCAAATAGATTACTGGTACATCCATCAAAGATAGCATCTATAATATATAGACCTAAGTCTGATCTATTTGATGGGTTAATTGACAGCTATTTTACATCTTTATCTGACAGAAATCAGTTCAAACGATTGTGTTATTATGTACTTGTTAATCCCGCGGTTTGTGAACCAGTAACGCTCAATGATAGGATTTATCAAAATCCTCCATTTATATATGAAGAAACTTATAGAGACGATATTGAATTCTGTCTCACTGATTGGCTGAGTATATTAACAAAAGAATTACGTCCCGACACTACCCCGCCTCTTGTAGCGTATTCTCGCAATTACTCTGAGATGTTGCCACCAACAAGAATGATTATAGTAGAGTCAGTAGATGTATTTATTAATAAATCTATTACGTTATATAGAGATCAAGGTACTAAACACATAGTAGTGCGTCGCAGGATAGCTCCTGAAGAAAATAGTAATTGTCAATTTAATTCAGCTGGAATGCCTTATAACTCTCCTATTAGGATTCCGCGGAGTTATAATGCCGAAAGCTTAAGTAGGTATATGATTAATCATCGCGCAGATATAGAAACATATTTATATCAGATCAATGGTTATCCTACTGATCTATTTAGTTCTGGTATGCTTACCAAGAATCTTATAGGAGCGTTATTCACTGATAATAAATACTTTGCGAATGAGATAGCATTATGGGCTATGAATAACTAAATTTTTTTTTTTTTTTTTAGAATAAAATTGAATTACTTCATTATCATTAACGATTTAAACCCCGCGCAGATTCTTCTCTGATAAAGTATGTTCTTTGATACTGCCGCAATACCGATAGAAATATGGCAAAGTTATATATTCAAGTATTTGGATCTATTTGATTTATGTATTATTCGCGAAGTATGCCGGAATCTAAGATTAACAGTTAATCAGTTTGATGGGCATTCGTTATCAAATGTATGGGTAAGTACGGTACAAAGGCTTGATTATGTTAAAAAGTATATACCATTAGCTAGTATTAAATTATCTGAGAAATTATATAGACTTGATGTAGATATTCGTAATACTAATAGTATGTATACTCCATTGACATATAAACATATTTTAGATGCTATATCAACTTTACGTATGAGTGATTTATATATATCATCTCACAATATTACACAAGAAGATTTAACAAAGATTAAATCTAAGCTCCGTTCGATGGATTTGTTTCATTGTTATTCTATAGACATGCTTGATAATACAGTACCTACAATATCTTCATTAGTTATTGATAATTGTACAAATCTAACTACTATATCTAATTTTAGCAATTTAAGATATTTAAAGATTGATGGGCGTAATAATATAAAGAATTTAACAGAACTTCCTAAATTACATACTCTGATATTGTTTGATAGATATATAAACATGTATTATAGAATACCAAATACTATTAAGCTTTCTTATTTACCAAATTTACAAAAGCTACATTTACAAGATGTATATGTCACAGAAATTAAGGATATCCCGACATTGACCTATTTAAATATAAGTGTAAAAAGTGATATTCATATACCTATTATTAACTGTGACAATATTAAGTATCTTTATATTAACCAATCATGCGTTAATTATCCTGATCTTATATTACCTCACTTAGTACTGTTATCAATATGTAGTAGAAATTGTCAAAATATTTCATCATTATTACATGCCGAAAGCTTAGAAACTATTGAGCTTCATAATTACCACAATAATTCTACAGAACATGCTTATAGTATATCTGATCTACCTAATCTACATACATTATCTATAAGGTATGATAATATAGTTACTATAAGCAATAACCCGCTTTTAAAGAAGTTAAATATAATAGGGTCTAATATAGGAACAATAACAATTTTGTCGCAACTTTATTCAATATCTATACAGGGATCTAAAATAGGAAGTATTTTATTCAACCCTACGTCCAATATTACTCCTGATACTCCTGATACTACTGATTATATTATAAGATATATGGAGATATCTTCAAACTCTATAAGTAATATATGCTTTCGGGAACTAATAAACATCAATGAGTTTAGATGGAACCGAAATAAAGGAGGTAAGTACAATCTATCAAAGATAAAAGTATTACAGAGTATTAACTATGAAGACCCGTATAGATGTGTGAAACATAAGCCGGATGACAGCGAGTATATAGTAAGTATATTATACCCGATTCTACCATGGTCCTACTCTATAAAGTGGCATCAAACAAAAAAATGCTATAGAGAATTAAAAGCCACTATTAAGCGACGATTGTGTCTTTAATGTGAGTTAAGGCAAGACAATCCAAACCGAGTCAAGATATGGAATACTGTTTTTTTTATCATCTAAAATTGAATTACTGTGTAATATATAAGAATATGAGCAATCTTGATTCTGATATTACTCAGCTTATCCCGGGAGAACTATGGCAAGAATATATATTCAAACATCTTGATCTATATACAATATACGCGATTAGACAAATAAATCAAACTATGCTACGAGTAGTTGATGAGTTTGATGGAAGTAGTTTAGATAATGTCTTCATATTAGATATTAAAACACTTTCTGCTATAAAAAAGAAGCACCCAAAAACAAGACTAAGTGTAGTTGCCACAAATATATATGATGAAGATGTTATATTGCTAAATCCGGGCAATGTGTCAAATATATTAAGTAGTAAGTTCTATATGTTAGAATTAAACTATTCTACATTAACAGATGAACTCGCGGCTAATATAGATGTTAATTATGGTATCACTATTCTTAATAGTCTATATATAACCAAATTCTGTGGTTATAACCGCTCATGTAATCCAACTATCTTATGTCTTCATAACTGTCGTATCTTATCAGAAATTGGTAATTTTAATAACTTAGTGAACTTAGAAATATCAGAATGCTTTAGCTTAAAAAAGATATCTCATATGCCTAAACTAAAGTTGCTAGATATTGATATTTCACATAGAGCATTTACTTCAAGTATATATTCTATATCTGATTTACCTAGCTTAGAGAACTTATCTCTTACTAATGTCAGGGTAGATATTATATCCAATTTACCCGCGCTATTGGTTCTAAATATACAAAATTCAACAAGCTGTACTTCGATATCAAACTGTCCTAATATTGAAACATTAGTTGACACGAGTGATGTGATTGATTATCCATATCTTACTCTACCTAATCTAAAAAAGATATCTTTGATAGGAAGCAAAATAACTATAGATAACTTGTTAAAATCTAATAAGCTGACCACTATATGTATTGATGGCTCAAGTGGCGGCGGCGATGTAGTGATACCATCTATATATGATTTACCAAATCTTGAAACTCTCCTATTGCGGCATGTTAGTGTTGATACTATATCTAATTTACCAGAATTAAATCGTTTAGATTTAAATCACTCTAATGTTCGATTAATAATAGATATACCGCGATTATCGCTTATAACAATATATGGATCAGATATTGGTAACATTGCAATTAATAACGCGAAAGATAATATTATTAGATTATTAACCTTTACTCATTCTAATATTGACTCTATATATTTTTCTAAACATACTACTATTAATACTATGATTTGGAAGTTTATATTAGATGGATATTATGATTTATCTAATATCAAAGTATTGGAATCATATATAGCTAATGACTTTTATAGATGTATAACTGCCGGACCAGAATGTGTTTATAAAGCATCAAAGCAGGTATATCTTCCGCGCGTGGCTATGATTTCATTATATTGGAATATAGTCAAATATAATATAGGACTGTGGCTACATTTAAATTGAGTTATTGTGAGCTTTTTCCTTTGTAGATATATTAGGCCGACTCTACTACTTATTTGTCTTTGTTTTTTTTATTACTTGAAGAAGTAAATTAATACAAAAATCTAAATAATTTGATTTAAAATGCATAAGTATATATTGGGAGATATCTGAACATAATATTAAACAATGGTTATGCCTTTAATATTTGTGTTACCTTTTTTGATATTTAGTATAAACCGCGTTGATCAATATGACTTCTAGTAGTTGCGAATGCTGCATTATGGGCGGACATTGTGATAATAATATACAAGGAGGTATTGCGGGTATATATGTTACAAATAATTTAATTGATGAATTTGGTGTATTAACACCTGAGCAAATCAAAACAACCCGGCCTATAGATTATATTATAAAACGACTTACAGAACTTAACTTAGCCGCAAATTCTAATCAAGACCCCGCATCAGAAAATAGTGGACGACTTCTTATAGTCAAAGCAAAGACCGGAGCCGGTAAGACTGTTATTTTGCCACCCGAAGTATATATACAAATGAACAAAACAATACTTGTAGGAGTCCCGCGTCTCAAAATTGCTGCTGCTACTCCCGCAAGTGTCGCCAGCGCATTTCCACAATTAAAGCGCGAAGAAGTTGGTTATATGACTAGTCAAGGCGGCGCTTTATCAGGTAAAATAGATTATGTAACTACTATGATTTTGCAACTTAAACTGATAGAAGTCATCAAAAAGTGCGAAGAGAATCCAAATGCTAATCCGCGTGATATATTTGGATATGATGTTATTATGTTAGATGAAATACACTCGCGCGACACTGATACTGAAATGACTCTAACTATTATCAAAAAAGCACATACTTTGCTCAAACATCGTGCGCCACTCACTATACTTACTTCAGCAACATTTAACTTCTCAGACTTCGCGCCTTATTATGGAATTACTCCGGCCGATATGTCTAAATATTGTATCAGTATATCCGGCTCATCAAGTACTCAAAAAATACATTTCTTGACAAAGCCAGCTGCTAATTGGATAGAAGCGGCTATCGATACAGTTATTAAAATTTGTACTGATATTCAGCCTAATGCTGACCCAATTAATAATCCTGGTGATATCATTATATTTATACCAACAATATCATCCGGCGAGAAAATACAGCGAAAAATAGATGCTTGGATAAATAAAGGAAAACATTCAATTATAGCCATACTTGCATCTTCTGATAAGATTAATAAAGAAGGTACTTTTGAAAATAGAATAATCAATATGACTCCCGAAGATCGCCGCATTAATAAAGATAAACGATTTAGTCGCCTTGTTATTATAGGAACCGACGCAATTGAAACCGGGGTTACGCTCCCATGTGCTAAATATTTAATAGAGAGTGGGTTCAAAAACAGTGTTACTACACATCCGCATATAGGGTGTGATATACAACTTTTAGCACCAGTATCGCGCGGATCAGCTATTCAAAGAATGGGCCGAGTTGGTCGAGTATTTGAAGGCCATGTATATCCTCTATATACTGAAGACTTTTATAATAACAAACTAGAATATAGTGACAAATCATTTATATATACATCTGACTTTGCTAAACCCGCGCTTATTTTGCTTTATACTAATAGTGATATGTATTCACTCATTAATCCACCTAACAAAGAGATTGTCGCATACTGCTTTGATAAATTATATTATCTAGGACTATTAACATCTGATAATAAGATTACCAAATTAGGAGAAATTGTGGTTAAAATACCTATAATATCTATTGAATCTATTCTGATGATACTTGCTGGATATAAGTATAAAATCGCGCTTAATGATCTTATCAATATGGCAGCAGCAATTGAAGAAATTAGTATGGAAACAACATTCGGTATCGATGATCAATTTATCAGTTCACTTATGTTATTTGAGCGGATGTTATTTCCTGAAGAACTCGCAAAATATGATTACAAATATGGTTACACAGAATTAACAGTTAATATGTCTACTATCAATAAAATTATGATGAAGCGCGCGGATTATATCAAGTCATTCATTCATACTCGAATTTCAATCACGTCTATAAAATCCGAAGTAAAGTCTAAGTTATTTGAAATGGATGAAACTAACCCCGAGCGTGTTGATTATATCCGCCGGCTTAAACTCTGTATATATACAGGTTATAAATATAACCTCTTAACGCGCGACTTAGACACATCAATTTTGACTTATCGCAATCTCCGCGGCTATGAAGTACATGCGCCCAAAAATATCTATGTAGCGTCTGATCTTAATAAATATAAGTATATGGGCTATTCAGAAGATAATTATCCACAACATCTTCTTTGTAGATCTATGATTTATAGATCTGATAAAGGGAGCTTTTTTCTTGGTACAAACACAATTAGTGTTGTTGACGGATATTATACTGTAGCCACGACTAAATTACCTGAGTTTACTATGAATTGCCCTCCTGACTCAATCTCGGCCGAAACAGATGCAATAGTTGCGGCGATGCAATTCTCGCGACTCTCGCCTTCAGAACTAGCGCCATTTGCTTGTGATGAGCAATGTGAAAATAACTATCTTATTGTTAAAGAAACAACTCCCGAGCCGAGACGATGATAAAGTATATCGGCAGGCACTAGTTGATAGCAAAATATATTCAACTGATAATTACAACATGTATAGTTGCTATTCGCCGTTTGATTAAATATAACTATTTTTTTTGACTATCCGCTGCGAGTCCTTGTCAAAAAATACAGCATCTCCTTGCACTCTACTGCGCCGCTACTATTCTCTGAGAAATCCTAAACCCCGGCGCAACATGCGGCTTTATTGATAAACCATATTAGTAAACATAACATCCGCATTATGCTCTTTTAGTATTTTTGATTTATGTATTAGTGATATAACAAGTCGCATAGACCACTTGATTGCAATCTTCATATAACGCGTATATAGCTGAGTAGTTTTCTTTCGCAATTTCCGCGCGGCATCAGCACTGATCGGCCCAGGAATGCTTATTATCTGTAGTGGCATGAATACTTTCGGCGCGATTGCCTGAAACTCTTCATCGTCACATAAACCGGGTAGCGCGAGTTCAATCGGCAACATAGCAGATGATATAATATTCTTTGGTATTAATCCCAGATTCTTCAAAACAATAGTCACAAATTGCGACGAGAACACGCGCTTCTCTTTATTATGCATACAGGCACATCGCTGCATAAACGCGCCGGCAAGATATAGTGGATTATATTCATAACTATGATTACTGTATTTAGTATATATATTTGTTATTACAGTCCGCAGTGATATTTCATCTGCAACTAAGCTCCTAGCAATTTCTTCACGAAGTCGCACATATCCGATACTTATGTTATTATCATCACAAGCCGCGAGTACTGATCCAAAGTCGCGGAGCTGAACACCGAACTTATACTGCCCGAATATATCTGGCACATTCTCTAGCGTATTTAACAACTGATTATTTGATGACAGAGTAGATTCCCAGATATATAACCTATCAGCACCGATATCGCTTTTAGGAACCATCAAATTAGGAAATAGTCGCGCGGGTATTAATATACCTACATGAGACCACACTATCTTATTATTGACTTTGAAGTGTTTCTCTGACAAAACTTGGATAGTATGTGTCACGGGATCATCGCGATCTCTAGAAAAGAATACCAGATCAAATGGAGCAAATCTAGGATAGTTAGGATGTACAACTAAATCCGGCACTACTTTTGATGAAACAATAGGGCCGAGTTTTAACAGCGGACCTTTACTTGTTAAATCAAATACCGGGCTATGTGTTACTTCTGTTTCAAATGGCGATCGAACACTAATAGGCGGCCCTACTTCTATAATATCATATAAGTTCTCTGCTGTTTCTTTTGTCGATTTAACTACTGATTTGCATTTATTATTATCTATCACAGTTGTAGTTGTAGTTTCAGTCGCAGTTGCGGACATTGATGATATATATGTTGCCTCCTAATTATACTTGCTTTACTTTATATATAAAAAAATAATAATCATAAATCAACTATGACTTTAAAAGCATACACTCGGGAGTTATTATAATCCAATACTAGTAACAAAGTTAATCGCGGTCATTGGATTAGGTTTCCAGCCGTTTACTAGCTTAGGAGTCGATGTAAGATTCCGCACTAATAGCGCGGGAGTAGTGCCACTCTCAATCGTAGATAGTCTCTGAGACCAATGCGTGCTTAAAACTGATTCTTCAAGATATCCGCGCGACTCTTTGAGCGAATTCAGCAGATAATTGATGTTCATTGACAACAGAATAATCGGCGTGGATGATGTGATAGGAGACATATCGGCGACTTTTACATCAACTGATGCACTCGCGACATCCGCAGCGGATTGTGATACGTTCTTTTTCTTTTTTGCTGCAATCGGCGCAGATGATGTAACAGGCGCGCTGGATTGAGCAACTAGTCCCGGCGAATTCTTCATCACAATCCTCTCTATATATTTGACTAAGATATTCATTTCAGCAACACAGTCGCGGCAATGATCATACCATCCTTCTAAATCCGCGCATATTTTATTTGACAATCGGGGCGAGAATACATGATATCCTGTACGCGCGACTTCGTCAATATAGTTGAGCTCTTCTACAATCGAATCTCGAAACTTGATATCTTTTGAGCAAACATATACAGAGTTTATATACGACGAGCGCGATGTTGCTATATATGACATCTGTAAAGCCCGACACCATGGAGCAAGTTGAACATTGTATGACAATGTAGAGCGAGTTCCAGTCACAATATTAACTCTGAGTAACGCGGCTTCGGCTCTAAGTTCATTCAGTATATAAGCATCTAATTCAATATCAGAAATCAAATAAGCTGTCTGTAAATTACCGCCGCGTGAGTTGTTACCTTTTGGCGACGTAATTCGCGAGTTTGGTAAATTCGTATCAAATATACTGATGATTCCTCTTTCGTGGAACTGTGTATATGTATATTTACATATCTCTAGATTAGGTGCTATAACTGTCGTGGCGGCTTCTCCATTAATACTACCGGCGCCACTTTCGCTTCCCCGGGATCGCACGTCTATATCACTACTCGCGGCGACAACATAAAAGTTGCGATTAGGAAAGTAACGCGCAAGGACTCTTATATGAGATATATCAGTACTGGTGTTGATAATAACAATATTTGCATATTCATACATCAAAGTATTATCAAGTATAAAATTCATGAACAACATCAATTTCGCGCGGATTACATTGTTCACAGTACTACACTTGTCAGATTGAACATTAATGCTGACACATCTTGTTGGGTTATATGCTTTATGATTTGCAGGGATCCAAGTCGGACAATGTGTCAAAGACATTTGTGGCTCTAGATACTTAATGATAGGAATCGCGCTTTGTATTATCTGTTCGCAATGCGGATTATGTCGAACAAAGTCAATATATGTAATAGGAGCTGATTTGCTTGCTCCAATAAAATCACTAAATCCCGGCGCATACTCTGATGGCGGCAATATCGCATCAGATATAGTTTGATTGACAATAAACATATATGGCGCGAGTTTAGATATCTTTGTCAATTCTGTTGACTTATAGCTATCACAGGTGTCCGCGGCGACTGTTGCTGAAGGCGCAATGTATTGATTAGACTCCTCGTCTATAATAACTGCCGATTTCTTGGAGTTAGAATCTGCGCCGTTACTATTCACCGAGACGATTGCCGGCCCTTTAAGAAGAGAAGTTAATTTGTTATCTTCTATATGCAGCTTTACTGCGACTGATGATAATGCTTGTTCTAAGTCGACAATATGTTTTTTTACTTTATCCGCTGTGTCTAATCTATTCAACGCGTTAATTACTTCCTGATTACATGCTGACATCTGTGTCAAATAATTTGTGGGGTAATGTTGATATTGTAAACAAACAGAGTAATCGCGGTTAATTTGGTCAAAGATAGGATCTTTCAGTAATTCTTCTCGCGCATGTATATTATTAATCATCTCAAACATCTTTAAGATAACTTTCATTTCTTCTATCTTTTTACGTTTATCAGAGATGATAATCTCTATTTGATTATACAATCTAATCACTAGCGCGATTAGAGTAGAACTATTCTCAGCCCACTTGTTAATATAGTCTACTAAACCAGCGCCCAAAGTAGTCGCGTTTTTAATAGCCGCGGCGATCTTCTCACAAGCCATAAGATTTGCAGAATTTGTAATTTTGCAATGTGTAATTTTACTAAATATTGCATCGTCATAATCCGCGAATTTCTGCGAATACTCTTTTATAATCGGCTCTACATCTTGTAATGTAGCAATAGTATCAATTGTTAATAATTCAGCAGGTTTATTTCCTTCAGTATTTTTTTGATATAGTCTGTCAAATAGAGAAAGGATAGGTAAGACTGTTTCGGCTTGATTCATTTAATCTCAGATGAAGAGAAGTGGCGAAAACTCTGCAAGTAAGGCAGGTAGTGTATTTATATGACATTATTCATTTTTAAAAAAAATGAAAATAACAACTATATATTGTACATTAAAGATGGCTGCAAATCCCGCCGCGAATACTACTGGAGATTTAGGTCTAGATATTGTCCTGAAACACCATATGAATATGACTCTTGCGTCACCTATAACTGGTATACATCAAACTCTGTTTGAATTGATACAATCTGAACCTACTACGCGTGCAATGTTATCAACTATAACAAATGCAATGTTAGTTCGCAATACAGCTCTAGTCATTTGTGTCGAACCCGTAAATATACCTGAGCTAAGTCGCGCATCTTTGAAAAGAAATGATTTTGATATGTGTAGAACCGATAGAATAGTATTTCCAGCAGAAATGACTCAGGTTTATAGAAATCATCTTATATCAATGTTAGATACACAGTTATCTTTGACAGATGCTCAATATATACGCTTGGATCATGAAGTCACTTGGAATAGAAATAGATTTAAATTGCGTAATTGTGCCACAAGAGCAGCAATTATGAAAAAGGGTAAATATTATCTTACTTGGTATGACAACACATACCAACAGTTAAAAAGCGGTAAGTTGACTCATCGTAGACTCGAATCTTTTGTTACATTACCTGCATTTATTCATCAGCATCATAGATTTGTTAATTCAGATTCTTGGTCTAAATCATATGCTATAGCCGCGGCTAGTTATGCAAATGCTACTTTATTCCCGAGTAGAACTGGTACAAAAAACTGGTTAAATGAACAAATGAAACTATTATTGAATAACTCTATAAGACAGACAGCAAAACAGATATCTATGTTACTAGAAATCCGTATATTCAGAGAAGAGTTATGTCGCGTATTGATTCCTTTTTAGTTATCTTTTTTGATATAAAATTGAATATATCTATACAGGGATGACTATCATATCAAATCTGATTCAAATGATACACGCCTTAAATCTCAAAAAGACTGACAAGACGAACCCAACCCTGCAAATCACTGATGCGAAACGACGCGATGTTGGGCGATTGGTGAACTTTATTGAAGAAGAGATGAAAAAGATCTCACAAGCCCTCATCGAGGAAAGAGCAATTATTAATGGCTGCATGGAACTCGCCTTGAGAATTGAAGCGATTGAGTCAAATAATTGCTTTGTTCCGATTCCTGCTCTAGCAACTGCAACTGTAGTTACTCCTTCCCCGAGTGTCTCTGTCCCTGTGAATGTCCCTGCGCCTATCCCCGCGACTGTTCCCGTGGTTGCGACTGATCCAGCTATGACAACTGCTCCTGTTCCTAAGAGAGTTACCATAGTGGACAAACCAAGTGCTATGATGAGCAGCAAACAGGTGAATGATGCACTGAATTCCGCGAGTGTGAACTACAAAGGATTATTCTATAAGAAAATAGATGGATCTGCTGCAAACACTACCTTTTCCGAGTTGCAAGAGTTGGCAAAGATCAAATCGAAGACTCCAATCCAGCCGAAAAATATAGGGTCGTCACTGCCTCCAGTGTATGATCGCGATCTGACTGCAAAAACGTCTCCGCTGTACTTGTCGACACATTTGCAGCTTCCGGCAAGCACTATTACTGCCAAAGGGATGCGTTTGGTCTGGACATCACATGCGCCACCAACATTGGAACAGCCTTCTCCACAACAAGTTCCATCGGAGCAATCTTCCCCGCAGCAAGTTCCATCGGAGCAATCTTCCCCGCAGCAAGTTCCATCGGAGCAATCTTCCCCGCAGCAAGTGCTTCAGCAAGCTCCACCGCGAGAGATACTATGGCCTTCCCAGTCAAAGAAGAGAGTTTCTGGAGTAATGTACGAATCTCAGGATCTCGGCTACATGAGTGACTCAAATGACTCGCAAAAGACAATCTTGATCACTGACGAAGACATTGATGGTGCGCGAATTCTGTGTGAGCTCGAGAATCGCACCAATGCCGGCACCGGATGGACTGTGATCAATGTTGATGAGTTTGATGATCTTAGCGAACCCGCGCAAGGACACCCAAAGCGCAAGAAGCAAGACATATCTTATAAAGATATATCTTATAAAGACATATCTTACGAGGACATTGAAGAGAGCTCAGACTATCTTGATGAAGTGCAGGCAAAGAAACGCTCTACCAACACGAGAAAGAAGCGACAAACCTCCAAAAAATCAAGAAAGTAACACGTTTTTCTTCCTTGACTCAAGTATCCAGAGTTTTTCTTTTTTTTTTT
>Ga0214923_10003771_pt1 | contig 18766 bp, 19 predicted proteins | sample LL1510_MetaG_FD_177993 | JGI IMG/M metagenome (GOLD analysis project Ga0214923, IMG submission 177993) | Freshwater microbial communities from Lake Lanier, Atlanta, Georgia, United States - LL-1510 | ecosystem: Environmental > Aquatic > Freshwater > Lake | place: USA: Georgia | collected...
GGATGGCCGAGGCCCAGGAAGAATCCACCCACGTCTGGTCCAGTAAGCAGCGCATTGCCCTCTTTCTCTCTGCCATGCGTCACTTTGCGCTTGCCCTGAGAGAGGCGGGCCGCCCCCTTTACTACCACCGGCTCGATGACAGGACGCCCCTTGCAGCCCTGCCAAGCCTAGGCGCCAAGCTCAAAGAGGACCTTAATGCACTAGCCCCCCAGCATGTGGTCATGACCGCACCGGGCGACTGGCGCGTTTTTGAGCAGCTCAAAGCCACCGTGAGGGATGTGGGGCTTACGCTTGAGGTTCGCGAAGATCGACACTTCTTCTCAAGCGTGGCGGACTTTGCCGCCCACGCCAAGGGGCGCAAGTCGCTGCGGCTGGAGTACTTCTATCGAGAGATGAGAAAGCGCCACAACATCCTCATGGATGGCGCAGAGCCCGAGGGCGGGCAGTGGAACTTTGATGCCGACAATCGAGAGGCCTTCGGCCCCGAGGGCCCAGGCCAGGTGCCCCCACGGGCCATGTTTGCGCCCAGCGCGCTTACCCAAGGGGTGATTGACCTTGTAAATACGCGCTTTGCAAACCACCCAGGCAGCCTTTCTTCCTTTGCCTGGCCGGTGACTCGGTCGCAGGCTCTTGAGGCACTCGAGCGCTTTGTTCAAGAGCGCCTGGCACTCTTTGGGCGCTTTGAAGATGCGCTATGGCCGGGTGAGCCCTGGCTGTATCACTCACATCTGTCTGCCGCCCTCAACCTTAAGCTGCTCTCAGCGCGCGAGGTGGTGGCAAGAGCAGAGCAGGCTTACAAAGACGGGCAGGCGCCCCTACAGAGTGCAGAAGGATTCATTCGGCAGATTCTGGGCTGGCGAGAGTATGTGCGCGGCATCTACTGGACGCAGATGCCAGGCTACTGCGAGCTCAATGCCCTAAACGCTCAGGAGGATCTGCCCGAGTGGTTCTGGACAGGCCACACCGACATGGCCTGCCTGCAAGATGCCATTGCGCAGACCCTTCAATACGGATACGCCCACCACATTCAGAGGCTCATGGTGACAGGCCTCTTTGCCCTGCTGCTGGGCGTGAGGCCACAGCAGGTGCATGCCTGGTATCTGTCGGTTTACGTTGATGCGGTGGAGTGGGTGGAGCTGCCCAACACCCTGGGCATGAGCCAGTATGGCGATGGCGGGCTCATGGCGAGCAAGCCCTACGTGGCAACAGGCAAGTACATCCAGCGCATGGGGGGCAACTGCTCGGGCTGCCGCTACGACCCAGCCCTACGTGTGGGCGATCGTGCCTGCCCCTACACCACACTCTATTGGGACTTTCTCATGCGTCATGAGACGGCTCTTGCGAAGAACCCTCGCATGGCCCTACAGGTGAAGAATCTTGCGCGACTCTCAGGGAACGAGAGGCAAGCCGTGGCAGCGCGAGCGGGAGCAATACGCCGAGGAGAGGTGGGGGCGACCCCCCACCTTAAGAGCCACTAGCAAGAGCGCTCTGGCTTACTTCTTGAGTCGCTCGTTACTTGGGAACAGGTTCTTTCTGGACTCGTCGTCCACCTCGGTCTTGAAGGTGTACTTGGTCTTAATGGCCTCGACAGCCTGAGCGCTGGGCTTGGCATTAATCTCATCCAAGAGGCGCTTCACACTGGGCAGCTTGTCCCAGGCGCCCTCCCCCAAGACAAACGGTATGACACGAGCCCAGCCCCAGACCGACATATCTAAGATGCCGTATTCGCTGAGCATGTAGGGCTGCTTAGAGAGGCGCTCTTCAATTAACAGCCAATGGCGCCACGCTTCAAAGTCGTATCGATTGACTGCGTACTCTTTGGGCTCAGGCGCAAAGTGTTTGAAATGAACCGCCTGCCCACAATAAGGGCCGATTCCGGTGGCAATGAACATGAGCCACGAGTAAAGCTCGGCGTGGGCCTTGGGAGTCTTTGCTGGCATGAACTGGCCAATCTTTTCTCCCAGGTAGAGCATGATGGCATTGCTATCGAAGACCGTAATATCGCCATCAACGAGGGCGGGTGTTTTTCCGTTCGGATTGATGGCCCTGAATTCTGGCTTGTGCTGATCGCCCTTGCGGGTATCGGTCACGATGATCTCGTAGGGCGTGTGGGTCTCCTCGAGATACAGAGCAACCTTCACGGGATTGGGAGACGGGTGGTAGAAGAGCTTGAGCATTTTTTGACTCCCTAGAAATGATTCTGGATGACCATTTCCGAATTTAAAATCGACAGCCAAGAGTCCTGTTGGCGGAGACGGAGGGATTCGAACCCTCGATGGGCTTTTGGCCCATACTCCCTTAGCAGGGGAGCACCTTCGGCCTCTCGGTCACGTCTCCTAAAGCGGCCATAACGAACTAACCGCTCGATTCTAGCCCAAAGGCCTTGTGCAGAGCGCGAACTGCGAGCTCCATGTACTTGTCGGCAATCACCACCGAAATCTTAATTTCGCTCGTCGAGATCATCTGAATATTGATGCCCTCGTGAAAGAGAGTCTGAAACATGAGGCTGGCCACACCCACATGGCTGCGCATGCCAATCCCCACCACACTCACCTTACAAATCTGATTGTCCGAGGAGATGCTGCGCGCCCCCAGTGTGGGTTGTACCCTGGTCTGAATTACCTCCAGTGCACGACTCAACTCATTGCGATGAACGGTGAAGGAAAAGTCAGTGGTGCCATCGTGACTGGCATTCTGAATAATCATGTCCACATCAACATTGGCCTCAGCCACTGGGCCCAGAATGGCAAAGGCCACGCCAGGCTTATCGGGCACGCCAGCAATCGTAATCTTGGCCTCGTCGCGGTTATAGGCAATGCCAGAAATAACTGCCTGCTCCATGGTGTTGTCTTCCTCGTAGGTAATTAAAGTGCCCGACTGGGCCTCCTCACGCAGATCCATCTGAGGGTCGGTAAGGCTCGAGAGCACGCGAGTCTTCACCTTGTATTTGCCCGCAAACTCCACCGACCGAATCTGCAGCACCTTCGAGCCAAGGCTGGCCATCTCGAGCATCTCTTCAAAGGTGATACGTGCAAGCCGTCGTGCATTCGGCTCCACGCGCGGATCTGTGGTGTAGACGCCATCCACATCGGTGTAAATAAGGCACTCCTCTGCGCCCAGCGCGGCGGCAACCGCCACGGCAGACGTGTCCGAGCCGCCCCGGCCGAGCGTGGTCACACTGCCCTCTGCATCCACCCCCTGAAAGCCGGTAATGATGACCACCATGCCAGCGGCCAGATCGGCTCGCACACGTGCATCGTCAATCGACTCGATGCGCGCCTTGGTATAGGCCGAGTCGGTACGAATAGGAACCTGCCAGCCCGAATAACTCTTGGCCGGAACACCCAGCGATTGAATGGCCAGCGCCAAAAGACCCACCGACACCTGCTCGCCGGTGGAGGCAATGGCATCGAGTTCGCGGGCATCGGGCTTGTCCGTAATCTCTTTGGCAAGCGCAAGAAGGCGGTTGGTCTCGCCCGACATGGCCGAGGGCACCACCACCATCTGATGGCCAGCCTGGTGCCACTTCACCACGCGCCGAGCGACATTCAAGATGCGCTCGGTTGAGCCCATGGAAGTGCCGCCGTATTTATGAACGATGAGAGCCATAAGAAGAGGAAGAGGGAGCCAGAGGCTCCAGAGTCAAAATGCCAGCGCGCAACCTTACCTCAAAGGACTCCTGCCCGCCAGAAGGCTCGGGCCGAACGGCAAGCTGGGGGCTGGTGCCCGGGCTCGCCTCGCGCAGCTGACGAATAAATTCTTCCAGCCTGCGAGCAGGCGGCGTGGCCCTGCCCTGCTCAGCAATCCAGGCGCGCAACACCCGCGCCACTCGCGCATCCGTAAGCGTCAAGAGGGCGTCTTTCTGAAGGGCGAAAGACGCGTCAGGCTTGGCGTGTACGCGGCAGGCCAGAAGGTCTTGCGAGGTCACCTGCTCAAGCGCAAGGCGCGCCTCTTGCAAAAGCTCGATGCTGCGGCCCATCGCACCCAGGGCCCCTTCGCGCATCTCCGTCAAAACGGGCAGCACCTGCATACGAAGCCGGTTGCGATCGAAGTCCTCCAGCGCATTGGTGGGGTCTTCCACCCACTGCAACTCATGGCGCTTTGCATAATCGGCAAGCGCAGCCTTGGGCATCTGAAGCAGCGGACGCCAGATGGCATAGGGGCGTCCAGCGAGAGCAGGGGAATAGCCTGCCATGCCACACAGACCCTCAAGGCCAGCACCACGCATCCATTGCAAGAGTGTGGTCTCCACCTGATCGTCTAGGTGATGGGCAAGCACCATGCATACGCCCTCTTGACCCCTTGCGGACTCGGCAAAAGCCTCGCGGCGAGCTCTGCGGGCAGCCGCCTCAAGACCCATCTGACGCTGTTCTTCCTCGCTGATGCGCGCGCGCACCACAACAGCGGGAACGCCAAGCGCCGCGCTCGTCTGAAGCGCGCTCTGCTCAAAGGCCTCTGCAGCCGCCTGAAGGCCATGGTTAACATGCAGCACCGAGAGGCTCACGCCCGCATAGGCCTTGGGATGCGCGCTGCGCGCTGCGCAGAGCAGGTGCAGAAGAACCGTTGAGTCTAGGCCCGCAGAGAGGCCGACCACCAGCGCGCGCGTGCCGCTAGGCGGCCTCTCTAAACCGACCATAAGCCCGCAGTCTGGCCTGGCGCCGCGCAAGAAGAGCGGGCGTATCGAGCGCCTCAAGCGAGGCAAGCGAGGCCAAGAGCGTGTCTTTGAGGCGAGCTGCCATTGAGACGGGGTCCCGGTGCGCGCCGCCCAGGGGCTCAGCCACCACAGAGTCTACGAGCCCAAGCGCAGTCAGGCGCTCAGCGGTAATGGCCAGGGCCTCGGCCGCCTCGGGGGCCTTGGCCGCACTCTTCCACAAGATAGAGGCGCAGCCCTCGGGCGAAATGACCGAGTAGGTAGAGAACTGAAGCATCAAGAGTTCATCGCACACGGCAATGGCCAGTGCGCCACCTGAGCCGCCCTCACCAATGATGGTGGAGACAATGGGCACCTGCAGGCCTGCCATCACAAAGAGGTTGCGGCCAATCGCCTCGGACTGGCCGCGCTCCTCTGCGCCAATGCCGGGGTAGGCCCCGGGCGTATCAATGAAGGTGAAGATGGGCAGCCGAAACTTCTCGGCGAGTTTCATGAGGCGCTCGGCCTTGCGATAGCCCTCGGGCCTTGGCATGCCAAAGTTGCGCAGGGTGCGCTCTTTTAAGTCTCGGCCCTTCTGATGGCCAATGACCATGACCGAGCGGCCCTCAAGCCTTGCAAGGCCACCCACAATGGCGGGGTCATCGGCAAAGCTGCGATCGCCGTGCAGCTCATGAAAGTCGGTGAAGATGGACTGAATGTAGTCCAGCGTGTACGGACGCTGAGGGTGGCGCGCCACCTGAGAGATCTGCCAGGGAGTCAGCCCACCATAGAGGTTTTGCAGCATCTCAGAGGACTTGCGCTGCAGCTGCTCGAGCTCCTCAGAGATATCGAGGGCAGAGTCTGACTGCACAAAACGAAGCTCTTCAATCTTGGCTTCAAGCTCGCCAAGCTGCTGCTCAAAATCGAGGTAAGTCTGTGACATAGGCCGGCTCATCCTCTGCGCCAGGTGGTGCCCTGAGGGCTATCTTCCAGAACAATACCCCGATCGAGCAGCATCTTGCGAATCTCATCGGCCCGGGCAAAGTTCTTGGATGCCTTGGCCTCCCTGCGCTCAGCGATGAAGGCCTCAATCTCGCTCGCCTCAAGGCCCGAGGCGTGGGCGCCCTCTTCACGCACCGCGCGAGTGCTGCGCCCCAATAGGCCCAGCGTGAGGCCCAATCCTCGCAGCAGAGCGGCCAGCGCGCTCGCCTCCTTGCCCTCCTGAGCCGCAACCAGACGATTGATATCAGTGGCCAGCACAAAGAGAGCAGCGAGGGCCTCGGGGGTGTTGAAGTCATCTTGCATGGCCTCTCGAAAGGCCACGGCCTGTTCGTGAGGGCTCTGCATGGCGGCCTCTAGAAGATCTTTGGCCTGCTCATCAGTGGGTGCGGCCGTAAAACCTGCGAGCTCAAGCGCGGTGTAGAGGCGCACAAGGGCGGCTCTAGCCTCTTGCAGCGCAAAGTCTGAATAGTTCAGGGGGCTGCGGTAATGGGCGCGCAGAATAAAGGCACGCACCACCTCGGGCGAGAACTTCGTCAGGACCTCGCGGATGGTGAAGAAGTTGCCCAGCGACTTTGACATCTTCTCGTTATCGATGCGAACAAAGCCGTTGTGCATCCAGAGGTTGGCATAAGGCGCCTGGGGCCGATCTCCTCTGAGGGCGCCTTCGGACTGGGCAATCTCGTTTTCGTGGTGCGGGAACTGCAGGTCGGCCCCACCCCCATGAATATCGAAGTGATAGCCCAAGAGCGCGCAGCTCATGGCCGAACACTCAATATGCCAGCCCGGCCGCCCAGGCCCATAGGGCGAGGGCCAGATGGCATCGGCGGGCTCACTGGGCTTGGCGCGCTTCCATAAAACAAAGTCTAGGGGGTCGCGCTTATCGAGCACCACGGCCACCCGCTCGCCTGCGCGCAACTCATCCAAAGACTTGCCAGAAAGCTGGCCATAGCTTGGGAAGTCACGCACCGAAAAGTGCACATCGCCTGCGCTGCCATCGGGCTGGGGATCCTGGTAGGCCAGGCCCTTGTCCTTCAGTGTGTCGATGAGCGAGATCATCTGCGGCACGTACTCGGTGGCGCGCGGCTCATGGGTGGGAGGCAGTACCCCAAGGGCCTCGCAGTCCTCATGCATGGCATGAATGAATCGCTGCGTGAGTTCGTTGATGGGCTCGTTGCGCTCCACGGCTCGGGCAATGATCTTGTCGTCAATGTCGGTGATGTTGCGCACGTAGGTGACGCGCAGGCCGCTTGCCTCCAGCCAACGGCGCACCATGTCGAAAACCACAAGCACGCGGGCGTGGCCCATGTGGCAGTAGTCATACACCGTCATGCCGCACACATACATGCGCACATGGCCGGCCTCAATGGGAACCAAGGGCCGCTTAGAGCGGCTTAAGGTATTGAAAATCTTCAATAAATCACCGTGATAGACTGCGCCCGATGCATGCACTTTTCCTGCACGTTGTTCAGCAAATAGCCTCGCATTCTAGGGCTTATGGCCTTCGGCTTCTGACCCTCCTATCGCTCTGCGTGGCAAACGGCTGGGCTCTGGCTCAGACCATGCCTGCCATGCCAGGCCTGCCCAATGCTGCGCCTGCGGCACCTGCCCAGGGTGGCGTGGACCTTAGCCGCGTGGTGCCCATTGTTTCGCCAGAGGCTGTGAAGGCCTCGGAGCACATCCAGCTGCGCCAGTTCGAGCAGGCGCGAACGCTCATTAACGCCAACCTCAATCTGCGGCCTCGCAGCCCCCAGTGGCGCTTCCTGGATGCGCTTTTGTGTGCGGAGTCGGGCAACGATCAGGGCGCCATCAACGGCTTTGAGAGCCTGGTCTCAGAGTTCCCCGAGCTGGCCGAGCCATACAACAACCTGGCTGTGCTCTATCTACGCAACAACGAGCCCCAGCGCGCACGTGAGGCCCTGGAGCGCGCAATTGCCAATCGCCCCCGCTACATTCAAGCCTATGAGAACCTTGGCGACCTCTATGTGCAGCTTGCACTTCAGAGCTACGAGGCGGGCATTGCCATTGACAAACGTTCACCCTTTCTGGGCGCCAAGCGCGATCACCTCAAGGCCCTGCCCCAGCCCGCCCCACTCAGGATTCAGTCTCGGCCCCGCATCACCGAGCCTCAGTAGTTTTTTCTCTTCACGAAGGATGGATGAGCATGGTCGAGCTTCAGACAAGCATGGGCAACATTCGTATTGCCCTTCACGCCGATAAGGCACCCAAAACCGTTGAGAACTTTCTCGCCTATGTGCGCGAGGGGCACTTTGATGGAACCATCTTCCATCGCGTCATTAACGGCTTCATGATCCAGGGCGGCGGCTTTGATGAGCGCATGAAGCAAAAGCCCACCCGCGACCCCATTGAAAACGAGGCCAACAATGGCCTGAAGAACAAGGCCTACACCCTGGCCATGGCGCGCACCAGCGACCCCCATTCGGCAAGCGCCCAGTTCTTCATCAACGTGGTGGACAACGACTTTCTGGACTTCAGCGCGCCCGATGAAAGCGGCTGGGGTTACGCGGTATTTGCCGAGGTGACCGAGGGCAAGGACGTGGTCGATGCCATCAAGGGCGTAAAGACGGGCAGCAAGGGCTTTCATCAAGATGTGCCCCTTGAGCCCGTTGTCATTCAGAAGGCTGTCGTCACCGAAGAGTGAAGACACTGGCGCTTGCGGCCGAGCACTCGGCCCTGGTGGTCTCGGACATCCATCTCGATGCCCAGAGTCCAGCGCTCACCCAGCTTTTTATCTCCTGGCTCAAGGCCCAGCTCTTCTCGGGGCCCGGCCAGCCTGACTGGCTCATTCTGCTGGGCGACATCTTTGACGCATGGGTGGGCGATGACCTGCTCGATGCGGCCGAGCACCCGCAGGCTGAGCCCGCGCGGGCTCTCATTGCTGTCTTGGAGCGCGCCCATGCGGTGGGGGTGCACATAGGGATTCTTGGTGGCAACCGCGACTTCTTGCTGGGCGGGGCCTTTGCAGCGCGCGCCCATGCGGACCTTCTGCCCGAGCCCTTTGTTATGGAGCATCCAGCCCTGGGCCGCGTGGTTGTCTGCCACGGCGATGCCCTGTGCACCGACGATGCCAACTACCAGCGCTTTCGTGAGTTGGTGCGCAGCCCTCAGTGGCAGAAAACCTTTCTCGCCAAGCCACTCGCAGAGCGGCTCTCCGAGGCGCAGGCCATGCGCGCTCAGAGCGAGCAATACAAGGCCTCGGCCTCAATGGACATCATGGACATCAACCCGGCCGCCGCTCAGGCGCTCCTTGAAAAGGCGCAGGCCGATGTGCTTTTGCATGGCCACACCCACCGACCGGGGTGCTCGCTTCTGCCAAAGGGCAAGCCACGCTGGGTGAGCACCGACTGGCATGCGGGCAAGACCCCGCGCGGCGGGGGACTGCTGATTAACAGCCAGGGCATGACCCCGCTCAACCTTTAGTGCGCAGGGCTAAGAGCCCGACTTGGCCTGGGCGAGTGCCTTCTGGAGTGCTGCGATCTCTTCCTTCTGGCGGGCCAGTTCATCGCGCATCTGGTGCAGCATCACATCGAGCGGGTCTTCTGCGCCGGTGAGCACCCCGTAGGCCACAAAGGCATCGCCCTCTTTCTGGCGTGAGAGCGAATCGGCCTGATCTTCGGTCACCACGCGAGCAGGAATGCCAACCACCGTCACACCTGCGGGCACAGCCTTTACCACCACCGCATTGGAGCCAATCTTGGCACCTCGGCCCACGGTAAAGGGTCCAAGCACCTTGGCGCCGGCACCCACGACCACGCCCGACTCAAGCGTAGGGTGGCGCTTAGAGCCCTTGACCAGGGAGGTGCCGCCCAGCGTCACGCCCTGATAGATCGTGCAGTCATCGCCCACCTCGGCGGTCTCGCCAATCACCACGCCCAGGCCGTGGTCGATAAACACGCGACGACCAAAGCGCGCGCCAGGATGAATCTCAATGCCTGTGGCTGCGCGACCAAACATGGCCAGCATGCGCGCAAACCAACGAAACAAGCCCATATCGGTCCGCCAGAACGAGTGGGCCAGGCGGTGCAGCCACAAGACATGCAGGCCGGGATAGCAGGTGAGCACCTCAAAGCGAGAGCGCGCGGCTGGGTCGCGCTGCAAGATGGTGTCGAGGTCCTCAATGAATCGCATGAACATGGGGCGAGAGCCTATCAGAGCAGCTTGCGCTCAATGGCGGTGAGCACGCCGCGCAGCATCTGTGCCTCGTCTTCCCACACGCCTGCGCGCGTCCAGAGCCTGCGGAGTCGATCGTCCATGCGGCCGGGCGCCTGCGGATCGAGTGCGCCCACCTGCTCAGCCACTCGCATCAGGTGGGCGTGCAGCCCCTCCACCTGCTCGTGGGCTGCGGGCTTTGCGGTGGGCCGACCCAGGCCGTCGGTGCGGGCCGGGGCAGCAGGCGCACGGCTCGCCGCTCGCAGCGCATCGCGCAGCACGTAGGCAGCCACCTGCACGGCCTGAGAGAGATTGAGCGAGGAGAACGCGGGGTTCACATCTAGGCCACAGACCCTCGAGCAGCGCATGAGATCTGCGTTGGAGAGGCCTGCGCGCTCAGGCCCAAAGACGAGTGCCACCTCGTCTTGGCCTTCTTGGCACAGTGCGTTGGCCAGTTCGTGCGCTGCCTCAACCAGCGTTCGGCGAGGTGGCTCAAACTCACGGGGCCGAGCCGTGAATGCAAGCTGCAGGCGCGTGCCAAAGAGAGCCTCTTCAAGCGAGGCGGTGTTGCGCATCTCGGTGAGATGCTCGAGCGCGCCAGCAGAGAGCGTCTGGACCTGAGGATCATCAATGAGAGCGGGGTCTTCGGGCGCCGCAACCAAGAGCCGAGAAAAGCCCATGGTGGCAATGGCGCGCGCGCTTGCTCCCACATTGCCTGCATGAGTGGGCGAAACCAGAACCCAGCGCACGCGGCAAAGCAGCGGTTGAAAGGCATTACACTCGGCGCTGCTCTTTTCCATTCCAGACACCCATGCATCCCTTGCTGAACACAGCGGTGAAGGCCGCACGCAGGGCTGGCTCGATCATGAATCGCGCCAGCCTCGACATCGAGCGTATCCAGGTGGCCCGCAAGGACCAGAACGATTTTGTCACGGAAGTCGATAAAGCCTGCGAGCGCGCCATCATCGAGGTGCTCTCGCAAGCCTACCCGGACCACGGCTTTCTGGGAGAGGAATCAGGCCTCACCAAGGGCGACAAACCGCTCTCTCGCATGCCCGATAACGTGTGGATCATCGACCCCATCGATGGCACCACCAACTTCATTCATGGCATGCCGGTCTACTGCACCTCGATTGGCCTGATGCAAAAGGGTGTCATCACCCAGGCGGTCATCTACGACCCCAGTCGCGATGAGCTCTTCATGGCCTCCAAGGGCAAGGGCGCCTTCTTGAATGACCGACGACTGCGGGTCACCAAACAAGATCGACTGGACGAGGCGCTCATCGGGACGGGCTTTCCGTTTAAGTACATGGACCTGCTCGACACCTACGTGTCGATGTTCAAGCAACTCAGTGGACGCGTGGCCGGCCTGCGTCGCCCAGGCGCTGCAGCGCTCGACCTCGCGTACGTGGCAGCTGGCCGCTACGACGGCTTTTTTGAAATGGGCCTCATGCCCTGGGATGCGGCTGCCGGCAGCCTGCTCGTCACCGAGGCGGGCGGATTTGTAGGCGACTTCCAGGGTGGGCCCGACTTCCTGTTCTCTGAAAACATCATCGCGGCCACACCGAAAGTCTTTGCACAGATGGTGGCCATGCTCTCGCCATACAAGCTGCCCGAGCCCAAGGCGGCCGGCGCGTTCCGACCGGAAGGGATCTGATGAATAAGTTCTTCTCCCATGATGCGCCGCTGCCCTGGCTCGGTGGTCTCTCCTCGCGCCAGTTCATGCAAGAGCATTGGCAAAAAAAGCCGCTCCTCGTGAGGGGCGCATTCGCCCGATTGTTCGCCCAATCGTTGCCCATCACGCTTGCTGACGTGGCCCAAGCCTGCGAGCAGGGAGAGTTGCCCACGCGCCTGGTCGACTCGCGCTTTACGGTGGCTCACGGCCCCCTGGACCCCCAGACCATTCCGGGCCTGCAACAGCGTGGCTGGACCATCCTCGTGCAGCAGATGAATACCGCCTTTGCCGAGGCAGATGAGTTCCTTGATCACTTTCGTTTCATCCCGGAGGGCCGCCTCGACGATCTGATGACAAGCGTGGCCAGCGACCAAGGCGGCATTGGCGCGCATGTGGACTCCTACGATGTGTTCTTGGTTCAGGCTCACGGCCGCAGGCTCTGGGAGCTTGCCCAGCGCTTTGACCCCACGTTAAAGGAGGGGCTTGACCTTCGCATTCTGAAGAACTTCAAAGCCCAGACGGCGCTGCTGTGCGAACCGGGCGACCTTCTCTACCTGCCTCCAGGCTGGGCCCATCGCGGCGTAGCAATCGACCCGCAGCGAACAGGCTGCATGACGTATTCGGTGGGCTTTCGGGCCCCAGACCTTCGGGAGTTGGCCGATGAGGCGGTGGGCCAGCACCTCGATGGGCTCAAGGTCCGTCCCTGGGCTGACCCCTGGCTTGAACCCAGCCCCCGACCGGGCGTGCTGCCCAACCGGCTCGTCGAGCAGATGGCCCAGGAGGCTATGCAATGCCTGCCCAATGCACGCCAGATGGCGCGTTCGGTGCTCGCAGCCCTCTCAAGCCCGCATCCCCAGATCTGGGTGAAGATGCCCAACAGCCCCGCGGTGAAACGGTTTGCACAGACGCTGGCTGCCACCAAGGGTGGGCTTGCACTGGCCCCAGGCGCGCGCCTCCTATGCTGGAGGGGGCAGTTTGCGGCCAATGGCGAACTCCTCCAGGCGCGCGGTCACACCCGTGAACTGCTCCTCGAACTTGCCACCCAGCGGTCCCTTTCGGCAGCCGTCTGTCGTCGAGCCGCTCGATCTCAAGGTGACAGGGAGCTTCTGCAGACGCTGTTTGAGCGGGGGGTTGTCATCTTTGTCACGAAAAAAGGGCTATGATTAAAGGCGAGCCAGCGATGGCTCATCGTTAACTTACTTACCCAAGGAACTCAGAAAATGACGAAATCCGTCCTCGCTGCTGCCCTGATCGCTCTCGGTCTGGTTGCCTGTGGCAAAAAAGAAGAGAAACCCGCTGCTGCTCCCGCTCCTGCTGCCGCTCCTGCTGCTGAGCAAAAGCCTGCTGACGCTGCTGCACCTGCTGCCGCTCCTGCTGCTGCTCCCGCCGCTGCACCTGCTGCCGCTCCTGCTGCTCCTGCTGCACCTGCTGCACCTGCTGCTCCCGCGAAGAAGTAAGCTCTTTTGCCGCGCAAGCGGTGAAGGTGAAAAGGCAGAGCCCCCGGGCCCTGCCTTTTTTTTACGCCAGACTGACCCACGGCATGCCGTGGTCTTGACTGGCCACCTCGAAACAGGCCTGACCCAAGGGCAGTCCAGCCACTGAGGCCCGAACCCGATCGGGGTGATTGTTCTGCTGGCTCAGGTGCGCCGCGGTGATGTGCTGAAGCCGCGCAGAGAGAAGCCGCCCCAGCAGCTCCGCGGCAGTCACATTGGAGAGGTGCCCATGGGGCCCGCCCACGCGAGACTTCAGCTTTGGCGGATAGCTGCCCTCTTCGAGCATCTGGGCATCGTGATTGAACTCCAGAAAAATGGCATCGAGACCTTGCAGGCAAGAGATGAGGTGCGGGGTGTAGCTGCCCAGATCGGTAACGACTGCCATGCGGTGCTTTTGGTCTGAAACCGCAAGCGCCACGGGCTCTCGCGCATCGTGAGGCACGGGGATGGGCTCAAGGCTCAGGCCCATAAAGTCGATGGACCGATGCGGAGAGACGGTGAGCACCGTGAGACCGGCCAGCGCCTCAGCACCCATGGCCACAAGCGTTCCATGCGTACAGGCAACTGGTAGCTCGCAGGCCCGGGCGAGCTTGGCCACCCCCGCGCAGTGGTCTGCGTGCTCGTGAGTGACAAAAATAAGGTGTAGATGACTCGGTGCAAGCCCGCGCTGGGCCAGGCGCTCCTGCACATCGCGCAGACCCAAGCCGCAGTCGACCAAAATGCGCACAGGCGCCCCGGCAGGCCCTGCTTCCACAAGCAGTGCGTTGCCTTCGCTGCCGCTACTCAGACTGCTGTAGCGCACCGGACAGGCTTACTTCAGCTGCTCAAAGATCACCGAGAGCATGCGCTGCGCGTTGGCGTCATTGCTCTGCTTGTCGTCCTTGCTCAGCACGATGAGCGTGGACTTCTCTCCCTGACCGGTGAGGCGAAGGCGGTACTGAATAGCCTCATCGGGCTTGGTGGAGGAGAAGATGCGGCCAAAGAAGCCCGGCTGCTCGCCGGTCTGTACCGTGGGGTCGCGATAGCGCACATAGAGTAGGCCCTTGGCACGGTCTCGATCTTCAACGGTGAACCCAAGCCGATCGATGGCCACGCCAAGCCGGCGCCACGCCCGCTCATAGGGTTCGTTGATTTCGACCTGAGAATTGGTCTCGGTCTTAGAGAGCTGTGCGACCGGGCCTGTCATGCCCGGCTTGGCCATGAGTTCCTTGACGCGACCCTCATCTGCGCCCAGACGCAGCATCATGCGGCGCAGGAAATCTTCCTCGAGCTGCCGGTCGCTCGGGCGATTGGTCCAGGCCGTGCGGGTCTGGGATGTGCCGGGCGCATACACCTCGACGAGGCCTCGATGGGCCACAGTAATTTCTGACTGGGTCGCACTGCGACGCTCTAGGCGCATGCGAAAGCGATCGCGCTCACCGGTGTCGTAGAGTCCATCGAGCAGCGAGCCCAGAGAACGACGAATGAAGTCGCGCGGAAGCTTGGCGCGGTTTTCGGCCCAATCGGTTTCAATCAGGCCGGTCTCCGGGCTCTCGGTGGCAATGGCAAAGCCGTTGTCGAGCCAGAACTGACGAAGCACAGGCCAGAGCTTTTCGGCGGGCTGATCGACCACGAGCACGCGCTGGTCGTTGTAACGTTCAATCGACATGCCCTCGGGCTTGGGCAACACCGCGCTGCTGGCCGTGATGCCTCGCTGAGTGCCCTGCTGTCGATCAAACTCACGTCGGCTGGCCGAGCCCGATGCCGGAATGGCAAACCGATCGTCCATGGAGGGCTTGATGAGATCGGGCGGCACCTCAAGCGGGGTCTCCTTCTTGACCGCTGACTGATAGTCAACCTCCTTGGGGTCGCCCAGGCTGCCGCAGCCCGCCAGCGCAAACAAGGTGAAGACGAGCCCAGAGGCCAGGCCGGTCAGACGGGTGATGGGGTGAGTCATGCGCGAGCTCCAGAGTGATCGAGTGCCGCGGCCACAGCAGACTGGCCAGCGGGTGAGAGGGGTGAGAGAGGCAGGCGAATGCCCGCCTCAATGAGGCCAAGGCGATGCATGGCCCATTTCACCGGAATGGGGTTGGCCTCACAGAAGAGAGCCTTGTGAAGCGGCAGAAGTGTGCGGTTGGCTTCTGCGGCCTCACGCGCCCTGCCCTGCATAGCCAGGAGGCAGAGTTCAGACATCCTGCGGGGCAAGACATTGGCGGTCACGGAGATATTGCCTCTCCCGCCCAGGAGCATGAGAGCCACGGCGGTGGGATCGTCTCCGCTATAGACCGAGAAGTGTGCAGGCGCCTCACGGATGAGCCACTGGCCCCTCTCGATGTGGCCGGTGGCATCTTTAATGCCCACGATGTTTTGAATGGCGGCAAGCCGAAGGGTGGTCTCGTGAGCGAGATCGGCCACGGTGCGACCCGGCACGTTATAGAGAATGTGCGGCATGGGCACAGCCTCGGCCACGGCCTTAAAGTGCAGATAGAGGCCTTCCTGGGTGGGCTTGTTGTAATAGGGAACCACCTGAAGGCTCGCAGCAGCGCCCAGACGATGGGCCTCCCGGGTGAGCGCAATGGCCTCGGCCGTGGAGTTTGCGCCCGTTCCCGCCACCACCGGAATACGGCCAGCGGCCTGCTCCACGGCCACACCAATGAGCTCAAGGTGTTCCTCAACCGAGACCGTGGGGGACTCACCCGTGGTACCCACGGCCACGATGGCATGCGTGCCCTCTTTCACATGCCAGTCGATGAGACGCCGATAGGCGGCCAGATCGAGGCTGCCATCGGGATGCATGGGCGTGACCAGGGCAACCATGCTGCCCTCGATGCGAGTGTGGGTGAATGCGCTGCTCATTGGCCTTGTCTCCCTTGGTGCCTAGCCCAGATCGAGGCCCATGGCCTCGCGAACATCGCGCATAGTCTGCCGGGCCAAGTCCCGAGCCCGCTCGCAGCCATCGGCTACGATGTTCTTCACCAAGTCTAAGTCTTCCTCGTACGGCTTGGCCCGCTCACGAAAGACCGACTGCTCGGCGAGCACCGAGTCGATGAGGGGCTGCTTGCAATCGAGGCATCCAATACCCGCAGTCGTGCAGCCCTCGCGGACCCAGGCGAGGCGACTCTCATCGGAGTAGACCTCATGCAGGCTAAAGACGGGGCAGCGATCGGGGCTGCCGGGGTCGCTGCGTCGCGCGCGTGCCGGGTCGGTGGGCATGGTCTTAATTTTGCGACTCACCTCATCGGGATGCTCGCGCAGACCGATGGTGTTGTTATAGCTCTTTGACATCTTCTGGCCATCGAGACCAGGCATGCGCGAGGCCTGAGTGAGAAGCGACTGGGGCTCAACGAGAATGAGACGGCGCGACCCCTCAAGGTAACCAAAGAGGAGCTCTCGATCGTCCATGGTGAGGTTTTGGGCTTCCTGCAAAAGGGCCCTGGCCTGCTCAAGCGCCTCATCGTCTCCCTGCTCCTGATGACGGGCGCGAAGGTCCAGAATGAGGCGAGCTCGTTTCGAACCGAGCTTCTTGGCGGCCTCTTGGGCCTTGGCCTCGAAGTCAGGCTCTCGGCCATAGAGGTGGTTAAAGCGACGCGCCACCTCGCGTGTGAGTTCCACATGAGGCACCTGGTCTTCACCCACAGGGACCTGATCTGCTCGGTAGATAAGGATGTCGGCCGCCTGCAAAAGGGGATAGCCCAGAAATCCGTAGGTCGAGAGGTCGCGATCGGTGAGGCGCTCTTGCTGATCCTTAAAGCTCGGAACGCGCTCGAGCCAGCCCAGCGGCGTGCACATCGACAGCAGCAGGTGCAGTTCGGCATGCTCGGGCACGCGAGACTGAATGAACAGAGTGGCCTGAGACGGGTCGATGCCTGCGGCCAGCCAGTCGACCACGAGATCCCAGGTGTGGGTGCTGATCTGGTGCGGGTCTTCGTAATGCGTGGTGAGCGCATGCCAGTCGGCCACAAAAAACAGGCACTCGTACTCGCTTTGCAGGCGCACCCAGTTCTTGAGCACCCCGTGATAGTGGCCCAGGTGCAAGACACCGGTGGGCCTCATGCCCGACAAGACGCGTTGGGGATACATAAGGGGTCGATTTTATCAGTGCGCCCAGCCAGCCCAGACCGGCGACGTGCCATCGGGCAGGGCTGGGGCAAGGCCAACATCACAGCGACTCTCGGTGGGGCTGTGAAAGTCGCTCCCTCGAGAGGCGTGTAGCCCAAGCTCAACACTGAGTCGCTGATACCGGCGGGTGTCATCGAGGCTATGGCTGCCGGTTGAGACCTCGAGCGCACGACCTCCAAGCTGCATAAATTCCTGCATCAGAGCCCAGTGAGCCGTGTCGGTGAGCTTGTAGCGAGCCGGGTGGGCCAGAACAGGGGTGCCACCTGCCGAAATAATCCAGTCCATCGCGCTGCGCAGACGGGCCCACTCGTGAGGCACATAGCCGGGCTTGTTCGGGGTGAGGTAACGATCAAAGACCTCCTGCATGCCCTTACAGATGCCCTCGGCCACCAGTGCGCGGGCAAAATGGGTGCGGCCAATCAGGGCCGGGTTGCCGGCATACGACATGGCGTGATCGAAGACCGAGGGCATGCCATGCTTTACGAGGCTGTCATCCATGGCGCGGGCCCGCTCAAGACGACTGGTCTGCACCCCCTGCAGGCCCGCCTGAAGAGCAAGAGACTCGCGGTCGAAACCCAGGCCGACCAGATGAAGGGTGACGCCACCCCAACTCACGGAGATTTCAACGCCGTTGAGAAACTCGATGCCCAGATCGCGCGCAGCCTCCTCGGCCTGGCCGAGTCCATCGATGGTGTCGTGGTCGGTAAGCGCCATGAGGTGCAGGCCATTGGCGGCCCCGCGAACGGCCAGATCAGCCGGTGCCACCACCACATCCGAGGCGGTGGAGTGCATATGGAGGTCTACATTAAGATCGTGCGCAAGCATTGGTCTGTATTGTCTCGGATTCGGCCCACCCTGTCCTTTATAACCCCGCCCTATGACGCTTCTCGCCCTCGGCACTCGCAGGCCACAGATTGATCCCAGCGCCTATGTGGCCCCGGGGGCCCAACTCCTCGGGGGCGTCATTCTTCGCGCGCAGGCCAGCGTCTGGTTCAACGCCGTGCTGCGCGGAGATAACGAGGACATCGAACTCCAAGAGGGTGCCAACGTCCAGGATGGGGCCGTGCTGCACACCGACATGGGCTCGCCCCTGCGCATCGGTCGGCGTGTGTCGGTGGGCCATCAGGCCATGCTGCATGGCTGCATCATCGGCGAGGGAAGCCTTATTGGCATGCAGGCCATCATCCTCAATGGCGCCCAGATTGGTGCTCACTGCCTCATTGGTGCTGGCGCGCTCATCACCTCGGGGGTGGTCATTCCTGAGCGCAGCCTGGTGATTGGTCGCCCGGGCAAGGTGGTGCGACTGCTCACCGATGAAGAGTTTGCCTCGCTGGATCGCACGGCCCAAGGCTATATCGATCGGGCTCGCGTCTATGCGCAGACCTGCAAGCCGGTGCATGAATGAGCGCGCCCATTCATCTGCTCAACCCAAACGACTCTGCGCTGGCCGAAGAAAGCCTTACGCGCCTGCTCTTTGAAGAGGCCAGCGCTCGCGCCCACTTTGTGCGCCTGGGCTCCACGCTCTCGGCCATCACGAGTCGGCATGCTGAGCTTGCCCCCTGCCTGCTGTCCCTCCTGGGCGAGATGAGCGCAGCCACCACGCTTCTGAGTGGCGCCCTGAAGTTTGAGGGCTCGGTGCTCTTACAGCTTCATGGAGACGGGCCTGTTCGGCTGGTGGTGACCGAATGCTCAGACTCGCTG